>Ga0207648_10005735_pt1 | contig 12444 bp, 12 predicted proteins | sample KBSMisM32_FD_184310 | JGI IMG/M metagenome (GOLD analysis project Ga0207648, IMG submission 184310) | Miscanthus rhizosphere microbial communities from Kellogg Biological Station, Michigan, USA - KBS Miscanthus M3-2 (SPAdes) (version 2) | ecosystem: Host-associated > Plants > Roots >...
TTCGCGCCTTTATTCAGGCGCCTCACTAACCACTGGTTCGTGAGGCGCGCGAATGAGCGCGCGTAAACCATGGCGAGAATTCAATCTGATCTGGTCAAAAATACAAAAACTGAATCTGTTTTTTATGCAAAAAAGAGAAGATTTTTGTAGAGTAATTAGGGATTGGTATTGAAACATCAGCCAATCTGATAATAAGAAACACCATGGGTATGATTGAAATTGTAGACTATCGGCCTGATCATCAGCCTTATTTTGAGGCCTTTAACCGTGCCTGGATTGAGGAATTATTTGAAATGGAACCTGTTGATGAATGGGTATTAACCAATCCGGACAAGGCCATACTGGAAGGGGGAGGCGCAATTATCATGGCTGAATATGATGGCGTTCCGGCAGGTACGGTTGCCTTACGCAAAGTTGCTACGGATGTATATGAGTTTACCAAAATGGCGGTTGACAGTAATTACAGAAGAAGAGGGATTGCTGAAGCGATTAGTTACGCCAGCTTTCTCAAAGCAAAAGAATTGAACGCCAGTAAAGTGATCCTTTATTCTAATAAACTAAATGCAGGTGCTATTAAATTATATGAAAAGATCGGGTTTCGCCATTTGGAGGTAGAGCCGGGAGTATATAAAAGAGCGAATGTGAAAATGGAGATTGGAATTGAGGAGGCTGTGGAGGCAGCACTTCAATACAGGAATAATTTAGAGAAAGTACAGCCATAAATAAGTGCCCCGGTTCGTGCAATACGAACCGGGAGCACAAGCCTTAAGACCTATAAATTTTAAAAAATAATAACGATGGAATTAGTGAGTACCATACCCGTACGTAAAACAACACATTCAAAGGTTGGAGAAGTAAACTGGAATGAACTGGTGTTTGGGAAGTATACCTCAGATCACATGCTCGTCTGCGATTATGCAGATGGCAATTGGGGACAACCGCAAATAGTTCCCTTTGCCAATCTATCCCTTAGTCCTCTTACGTTGGCGTTGCATTATGGCCAAACAGTTTTTGAAGGAATGAAAGCTTTCCGGATGGATGATGGCGGCGTTAATATTTTCCGCCTGGAAAGACATTATCATCGTTTCCAAAAATCACTGGAGAGAATGTGCATGGCAGTGCCACCAAAAGAATTGTTTACAGAAGGATTAATTCAACTGGTAAAGACGGATGCAGATTGGGTGCCGGCAAAAAAAGGTGCCGCATTGTATCTCCGGCCGTTTGTATATGCCAGTGAACCGATGATGGGAGTAAAGGTCTCTGAACAATACCGGTTTGTGATCTGTACGGGTCCGGTGCCGGAATTATTTGCGCGACCAGTAAAGGTTAAAGTGGAAACACATTATGTGCGTGCATCAAAAGGAGGAACAGGTTTTGCCAAATGCGGAGGAAATTATGGTGCAGCATTTCTACCATTAAACCTGGCAAGAAAAGAAGGGTATGATCAGATATTATGGACTGATGCAAAGGAGAACCGGTTTATCGAGGAATCCGGGACGATGAACGCGATGTTTGTGATCAATAATACACTGGTTACACCGCCATTATCTGATTCTATCCTGGATGGAATTACAAGAGATTCCATTTTAACGCTGGCAAAAGACATGGGATATGCCATTGAAGAAAGACCAGTATCATTAGAAGAATTGGAGCAAAGTTTTATCGATAAAACGATCACAGAAGCATTTGGTGCCGGAACTGCAGCAGTGGTAGCACCGATACAATTAATACATATGGGCGGTATAGATTATCCTTTGCCGGCCTATACACCTGAAAGCCTGTCAAGCCGGGTAAAACTGCAACTGGAAAACATCAGGAGCGGGGAGGAGGCAGATGTTTATGGCTGGAACACTATTATATGACCGGTAACATAGACATTAATTCAAAATGTAGAAATTCTTTCCCTTACGTAATCCCGCCCCGATAAGTATCCGGGCGGAACTTTACAATCTTATGAATCCCGATCGTAATAATGGTCGGGATTTTACTATTTCATCGATATCCACACCTGTGTATATTAAACCTTTCTTACAGACATGGGTCTGTGTAAAGGATTTATACAACTGGTTTTGATTTAATACTCTGAAACTCAAAAAGCTGGCAGACCTTTTGTCTGACCAAACGAAACATTAAACTGTACAATCATGAAAAAGAAAGCAATGATTTTGTGTTCGTCTCTATTATGTCTGGCCTTTGTTTCCGCGCATGCACAAAAATCAAAATCTTCTGTGATGATCAGGGGAGGTGTGAACTTTGCCAATATTTCCATCAATGATGATGGTGATGTTGATGATACCAAATCACTGACCAGTTTCCAGGCTGGTATTATTGGTGATGTTTATCTTGCACCGATCTTATACCTGCAGCCCGGTATCCTGTTTACCGGTAAAGGAACCAAATCACAGGTAGGCGAGGAAACAGATGCTACCTGGTACAAATCAACTGTGCATCCTTATTACATTGAAGTACCGGTGAACCTGATATTAAAAACTCCCGGTAAAGAAGGTGGTATCAGATTTTTTGCAGGTGCCGGTCCATACCTGGGTATAGGTATAGCAGGTAACCGCAAGATTGAAGGATCTGTATTTAATGCAGATTTTGAATCAAAAGACAAGATTAAATGGTCGAATGATGATCCTACCACATTTGATTATGAAGAAGGCGCTGGCTTTGGCATCCTGAAAAGATTTGACTATGGTTTGAACGGTACAGCAGGTATTGAAACTTCCAATATGGTAATTGGAGTTAATTACGGATTGGGTCTTGCCAAACTGCAGTCTGGTACTAATGATGAAAATGGAAACAATAACAAGCACAGGGTAATCAGCCTTACGCTTGGATTCAAATTGTAAGTTATTTAGAATAGTTCTATAAAGAGACGATCACAGAAGCAAAGAATGCCCCCCGGTTCATACCGGGGGGCATTCTTATTTATAGACTACGGTATTCCTGACAGCTGCATTCTATGCCGTTGTTGGTGTTTCCCGTCTAAATAAAAACCTTCATCTGTCCTAATGAACGCAGGCAGCACCAACAACCGCTATTAGGCCTGTCTACTGTCGGGACCTTTACTTTTATTTCAAATTCTTATCTTGCGCCTCTTTAATTGATTATTATGCGCTGGATGAAATGGCTCGGAATTCTTGCTGCCTTAGTTTTGATAATGTCCTGTTTTATGGAATGGGTATTCATTGTATCCAAAAAGATCACTGTTACCGGTCTGGAATCAACAGGTACTGATTTTGGAAAACCTGGAGCACTTCATTTGGTATTGACTGGTTTATTTATCATATTCAGCCTGATACCCAGGCTCTGGGCAAAAAGAGCCAATGTTCCTGTAGCAGCGCTGAATATGGGTTGGGCAATTAGAAATTACTTACTGATCTCCGGATGTAGTGGGGGAGAATGCCCGGAGAAACATCTTGCGCTTTATTTGCTGATGATATGTTCTTTGGTAATGTTGATCGCATCCTGGTTTCCGGATGTGAAGTTGCCGCAATCAAATCAGGCCTGAAATAATTTTGCTACACCAAATGCGGCAGATGCTGCCAATGCTCCAATTAAAGTAACACGTAGAGCGCCTGCCCAGGGATTAACTCCAGTGATCTTACTCTTGAAGAAGCCAAAGATAAAAAGGCAGAGAAGCGTAAGAATGGCAGAGAGTTTAAGTCCATCTACAGGAGTAGGAGCGAAGAAATAAGGACTGAGGGGAACCAATCCGCCAACAGCATAGGATATGCCAATATTGAGTGCAGATTTAGTAGCTCGTTTTGGATCGGGTTTATCGAGACCCAGTTCATACTTCATCATGAAATCCACCCATTGCTTTTTATCCTTCGCTATTTCTTCTGTTGCTTTGTTTTGCATTTCTTCACTGAGACCAATATTGGCGAAGAACTCTTTCACTTCATCCTTTTCTTTTTCTGGTACTTTCTCAACTTCTTCATATTCCCTTTTCAATTCAGTCTGGTAATGATCAATCTCTGTTTTACCAGCCAGGTACCCACCGAGGCCCATGGCAATTGACCCTGCAGCTATTTCTGCAATCCCGGCAATTACAATAATGGAATTGGAACTAACTGCCCCGCTCAGGCCGGCAGCCAAAGCAAAAGGGACGGTGAGACCATCGCTCATTCCGATTACGATATCAGTGAGGAAGTCGCTGCTTTTCAGGTGTTTCTCTTCGTGGTGGAGATGAGTATCCATACCGCGAAGATAACTCTGTCTGTTCTACTAACTACCTGCCATCTACGGGCCATCTACTTCCTGTTTTGCGTGTAATCAGCGTATATTCTCCGTTTATCCTCCGTGAATCTTCCGTGTATTACGGAGGATAAACAGAGCATTTACGGAAAATATACTAAATTTAAAGGGAGCGTGGTGAGTAGACGGCAAGTAGATAGCGTGTACTTAATATATACAAAGTTATGGCAAGAATGAAAAATAACCCCCTGGTTAAAGGGGCTTCCGGCAAAGTTGCCGGCGATATCGTATACAAAACATACTACGACAAGACCGTTTTGTCAAAAGTCCCGGATATGAGTAACCGGGTGCTAAGTAAGAAGCAAATTGAATGTAATCACAGATTGAGTGCAGCTAATTCTTATGCAGGCTGGTTTTACGAATCGGAGGAGAGAAAGATAAAAGCACGTATCCGCCTGAAACTGCCTCAGCATAAATCTTTGTTCCATGCTTTGGTAAAGGAGTATATGGAGAAGAGTAAGGATGAAGATCAATTTCACAAGTGGGCTAAGACGCTTGAATAGTCTCAGATTAGCAACTTACCCTTATTAGGCTATACCTTGCATTGTATCAATACTCCCTTTTTGCGGATAGATTTAGCGTCTTAATTTCGTCAGGAAACACTATAAAGCGAACAATTTATGGAGTATTTAAAGGTTTCCTGGATTCACGAAGATGACAATTTTCCGATCCTTTTGTATAGTGAGTTGGATGAAGAAAGATATGAGGTTCGTAAGATTGAGATATATAGAAATGATTCATTTGGATTAGCATCTTTAAATTGTGAATATAATGGTTCAATGTTAGGCGCAGGACCAGTTCCAGATACTACTGAAATTAATAAAGAGCCTGAATTTATTGTTCATGAAACCTCTAAGGAAGAATTTGAAGAGGTTTGGATGAGATACACTAGTAGCATGAAGCGCTAAAATACCATTAATCTTCAGTGTTTTTCACGATGAATCCTCTTAATGATACTATTATTTCTAACAACAGCGATGTAGAAAAGGTGCTGGTAAGTGTAGCCCATACTGCATTGGAATTCAGTGTTCATTACCCAGAAGCGTTTATTCACATAGTGGCAAATACAGAAGCTAAAATGCGGCTTTATCAAATGAAAATAAACAAGTATTGGAAGGAAATAGAAGAGATAATTGAATTATTTGGATGTAAAGATGGAAAAGAATTTATTCCCTATAAGCCTGGAATTAAATGTTTATCCTTCGTTGGAAGAAAGAAAATCTAATAATTTTGGGTTCAAACTATTGAAAGATGAAACAGAAAAAAAATAAAATCATATCATGTTCCCCCGGATTTACTATTGATAAGGATATGCCAGATTATGGAAAGTACCCTTACTTTATAGAAAAAACAAAAAGGGCAATAGAATTTTGCTTAAAACATGATATACCAGGAAAACTTCGAAAGTTTCTGGAAGAAAGAGATTCTGGAACAAAAAAAGAGAAATGATATCAGGTTCGATTTAAGGTTTCCCTGGTCCCTAACATTCCAAACCCATATTTGTTATTGTCATGCGTTACTTCAATGGTATCAAAGCTACAACTGGTAAACCAGGCCGCTATTTCCTCTTTTGAGTGATAATGCCTGTAACGAGGTGTGAACGCATCATAGATATTAATTCTGATCTCTTCCTTTGAACGTTTTGAATTTTCACCTTTTCTGATACGCGAGAGAATATAAAAGAAATCAGTCAGCCGGTTAACAGAAAATCTTTGTAGTCCGGAAGGGAAACGGCTGATAAAGAAGCGAGAAATATCTAATGCAACAGTAAGTAGCCTTTTGAAACCTGCCTGTTTTTTATACACCCACACATACAATTTTCCTTCCTTTTTAACGAGTGTTGCAAGGGATTGGAATGACCGGAAACTGTCTTTGGTATGATGGATTGATCCATTCGCAATTATGATATCAAAGCATTCTTTTAGAAATGGAGGATTATCAAAATCACACTGAACAAACTGGCATCGATCATCTCCTTTTGGCAAGTGCGACTGTTTATCTATTCCAACTACATAAGCACCTGCATTTGCAATTGCTCTTGTTAACTGGCCATTTCCACAGCCGGCATCTAATACCAATTTGCCGGGTAGCTGGGATGGTTCTGTTTTTGTTTCCTTATAAAATAGCTGGAGACGTTGATCTGCTGTCCAATCCCAGGTTTTCTGCTGGCCAGTTTCTGCGTGAGACGACCATTCCTCACTGAAGCTCCAGGATTCGGTATCGCCAATATCAGAATGACTCATCCAATGACCTTCTTTGAGATGTAACTGCTCTTTCTGAATGATATTATTGAACCAGGATAAACTCACGATAGCCGCAAAATACGGGTTTGTTTTATTCATCACAACCAATAGGTGCGCCAGGAGGGATTTCTTTATGTATGGTTGGTTTAGCTTTGCTGGCATCTTTCATTCGTTCCTGTGCCAGTAATAAATGCCCCAAATAGGTTTCATCCGTTGTACCCTTTATCTGGTTGGTCACAAAGGTTTGCAGGTCTTTCAATTTAGCCTGTACAGCTGCTTTTACGGCAAAGGAAGCATTGTCGTTAATACTGATGGTCAGTAACCAGGTCAACAAAACCTGCGAGGTCTGTAACTGGATCAGTCGTTTTATACCTGTCTCAGGCCTGGCCTTCCAGGTATGCCTGAATAACGTATCAATCATCTCAATAACGCCAAGGCCCTTATTGGTTACTTCGTACTCGGCCATCCGGTTTAATCGCTCTACATTAAATAAGAAGGAGAGTGGAAAGTCGGCTCCTGTTTCTGCAGGCGCCAATACATCAAAAGCTAACCCGGTTCTTTTTCGAAAAAGCTCCCTTCCAAAATCATAGCCGGCAGGACGGGGTGGGATTAATTGAGCTATACGATCAGGTAGTATTAGGAAGTCCGGCTCAATACAATCAATTATTGCGGACAGCGCTTTTGACTGCTCCTGCTTTGACAGGGAGCGGGTCACCACCTGGTTATCTCCACGCACAGCATAAGAATAATACATACCACCCACCATTTTGGTAGCTGCTTCTACCTGGTAGCGATGATAAAAATAGAGCGGTACCAGCACATCTTCCAGCATGGCCATTGGCGTACCCGGACGAATATCATTGACTCCAAACTGGCTTAATGCTTTCGCCCTTACCTTCATTACTTCTCGTAATTCTGTTACGGCATCGGCACCATTATCCCATAAGTGGGCTTGCGGATGTAAACCACCTGGAGTTCGGGCGTCACGGTCTGATATGAATTGTAAACCTCTGGCAGCTGCATCTGTCAAAATTTTGTTTAGTGCTATGGGTTCATTGGTGCCAGAAGGGAAATCCCGGTAACCGAATTTGATCGCTTCTTTATCCCATTCGCCGATCTTGTTATCGTAAGCATTGTTGAGATCAATATTGCCTTCGGCATTCAAATGCACAAGCTGGTGGGGGTAATCCATCACACTGGCCCTGTTGGATACACTGGCAGCATAGTTATGTGCTAATCCCAATGTATGTCCCACTTCATGTGCAGCCAGTTGTTTTAACCGCTCCAGCGCCATCTTCAGCATTTTATTATCAGTCGGGAGGCCATTTTCAAATGGCCCTAATAAACCGGTGGCTATCAGGTAATCCTGTCGAACACGCAATGATCCCAATGTAACGTGTCCCTTTATGATTTCTCCAGTCCTGGGATCAGTAACTGATGCCCCATAACTCCAGCCCCTGGTGGATCGATGTACCCAATTGATCACATTATATCGAACATCCATGGGGTCGGCATCCTCGGGTAAGACCTTAACCTGGAACGCATTGATATATCCTGCTGCTTCAAAGGCCTGGTTCCACCAGCTGGCTCCTTCCAGTAAAGCTGAACGAATTGGTTCGGGAGTGCCATTATCCAAATAATAGATAATGGGTTTCACTGGTTCGCTCCGGGCTGCAGCTGGATCTTTCTTTTGCAGTCGATGTCGGACAATAAAAAACTTTTCTATCGGTTCATAAACCGGTGTACTGTAATCATAGTAGGAGATCGGAAAATAACCAGATCGCGGATCAAATACTCTCGGCTTATAATTATTATCGGGTAGCTGTACAAAGGATTGATGTATCCGCAATGTAATGGCATCAGGAGATGGAGTTACTGATTGAACATAATTTCCTGCTTCACCAGTATTGTTAGTAAACGTAACAGTTGTTTCAAATTCAGTGTTTAGGGGGAAATTTTTGGTGCGAGGAAGATAGAGGGCTGATCGACTCTTATCTAATGTATAATTACCCTGTTGACTGCCACGTAACTGATTGCTGACTTTGGTGGCATCACGCATTATGAATTCAGTGGCATCTACCAGGTAATGATCAGCTGTCTCCGCTTCAACTGTAAATCCCCACAGTGCAGATTGTGCAAAGGATTGTTCAACCGCTCTTCGTTCTGCCGGATCATTGGTTACAGCACGGTAATTATAATTAGGCTGGATAAGCAGGATCTTTCTTCCTGTTTTCACAAACTTCACTACCGCTTCACCACCTAACAGTCCACGGTCGAGTCCAATATCGTTTGAACCCAATCCTGCAGGAAGGGATGTTATATATAATAGCTCAGTATCCAGCCGGTTAATCTCCAGCCATATCTTTCCGCTGTTCTCGTCCCAATAAAAATTCAGGTACCCTTCATACTTCTTTGTATCCCTGGTCTTTTCTTCAATAGATGGTAGCTTTTGACCAATAGCCAAAAATGGAATTAGCAGCGCCAGGCTGAGAATCTTCCTCATGATGCAGTGATTTGTCCGCTAAAATAGGCAAAGCCACTAGCTTCTAGCCACTAGCCGCCAGACTTATGGATTGGGAATTAATATAAATGAAAACAATCGCAATAGAATATGCGAATGGGATTAGCGCGTCTATCATACTCATACTTTGATCATTATTCCATCTTCAATTGTATTTATAGTGGCGGATTTTAAGTCTAGTGGCTAGTGGCTAGAGGCTAGTAGCCATTTCACTTGATTTTTAGGGCAACACAACGCTCGTTAGTGCTTAGAAATCAGTGATTTCCGGTCGATAGGCTATCGTAATTTTCGGCGAAAGAACGGGTACATTTCCTCTTGGCCAGCGTTCACCAGTAGACTATGTTTGTACCAGAAGTTGATTGATAGTAATTATCAATCCATCCAATATCACTGAAAAGACCGCTATCCAATTTCGACCGAAAAACCTATCCAATACCGACTGAAAAAAACCAAATATCCAAATCCAGAAAGACCAAACATCCAAGAATCCGAAAAACCTAAAAATCCAGTATCAGTCAACTTCTTTCTTCGATTTTAAATTCTCTAAATAACCCCGGAAATCTTTCCGGGGTATTTTTTTGTGGTAACCTGTATAATTGGCTGGGTCTGAGAATTGGATTGTAATAGCGCAATCACCAAGAGCTGTAAACTTGTACCATGAATTTTTTACGCCGTTGTTGCTGTTTCCTGGCTGACAAAAGTCATTATCTATTTTTGTGAACCAAAGGAGCACCAACAAAGGCGTAATGTTGGAGTTAATCGCGAAGCACCGCAAGAAGGATTTCAAAACTATAAATCTTTAATTCCACAAGCTTTTTCCCGTTATTTTTTTGCATAAATACATTTCAACCGGTTGCATTTCAATTATTCTCCCATTCAAAAACAATTGTTAATAAATAACTCCCGATACAATAATAAATACCTCTTCAGGGTATTGTGTGGTAAGAATTCCTGACTTATCATTGTATTGGTTTTTCATAGGATATTGGATTTTAAAAACGGGCTGGATTTTTATCCTGGCCCCTTTTTTATTTTAGGAGGTACTGTTTAAGTTTTGGGCCGCTAGCCACTAGCTCCCAGCCGCTAGACTTTAAACTAACGCTCTAAATAATGTTGGGAAAAATAGTTAGGCACCGGCCATAAGTCCAGAGGCTGGCGGCTAGTGGCCAGAAGCTTCTTAATCCAAACAACTCAACGCATCACCAATTATCCCCACACATTCCTTTACCTGTTCTTTTGTAATCACCAACGGCGGTGCAAACCTGATCTTGTCTCCATGCGTTGGTTTGGCCAATAGCCCGTTATCCTTCAATTGAATACAGAGCGCCCAGGCAGCCTCCGAGTTGATATGATTGATCACGATCGCATTCAATAACCCTTTTCCCCTTACCAACCCAATATGTTTCGATCCCAGCGCATTCAGTTCCTTTCTCAGCAATTCACCCATCATAACAGCATTCTCTGCCATTTTCTCATCCTTCAGAACCTGGAGGGATGTAATTGCAGTGGCACAGGCCAGTGGATTTCCACCGTAGGTAGAACCATGTTCTCCCGGTTTAAGCGTTAACATGATCTCGTCATCTGCGAGTACCGCACTTACCGGCATCATCCCGCCAGATAATGCCTTTCCCAATAATAATATATCAGGACGGACCTGCTCATGATCACAGGCCAGCATTTTACCCGTTCTGCATAAGCCAGTCTGAATCTCATCCGCTATAAACAATACATTCGCCTGCTCACATAATTGCTTTGCTTTTTTAAGATAACCGGCATCTGGAACTACCACACCTGCTTCTCCCTGGATAGGTTCAACCAGGAATCCTGCCACATGCTTATTGGCAAGTGCCCTTTCCAATGCAGGAATATCATTGTAAGGAATGATCTCAAAGCCTGGTGTAAAAGGTCCAAAATGGGTTGTAGAAGAAGGATCGCTGCTAAAGGAAACAATAGTTGTAGTGCGACCATGAAAATTCCCATCGCAGGTCAGGATCACTGCTTTGTTATCAGGAATTCCTTTTACTTCATAAGCCCATTTCCTGCAAAGCTTGATACCGGTCTCCACTGCTTCCACACCTGTATTCATCGGCAATACCTTATCATAGCCAAACAGGGTAGTGATATATTTCGCAAATTCTCCCATAAGATCATTATGGAAAGCGCGACTCGTTAAGGTGAGTTTCCTGGCCTGGTTAATGAATGTATCAAGGATCTTAGGGTGACAATGGCCCTGGTTCACGGCAGAATAACCGCTCAGGAAATCATAATAGCGCCTTCCTTCCACATCCCACACATATACTCCTTCACCGCGATTCAATACAACCGGAATGGGATGATAGTTATGGGCACCGAAATGTTCCTCCAACTGGAGATAATGTTGTGTAGCTGCTGATATATTGACAGTAGATTGCATGATAGAAGTAAAAATTAAGAATTCAAAAATTGGAAAGTGAAATATGATAGAGAACGACAGGTTAACGCCGCAGGGGTCCCGATAGCTATCGGGATAATTAATTAGCGTCCTCGATGATTGAGCAGGTCGAGGTTCTGATCAAGAAAATACGATATTGTAGAAAGTGCTTTGATGTTGTAAAGATAAGAAATTAAAAATTAAATTTACATATGTCATACACAATTCCACCTAACACAAGGATCGGCCATGTTCACCTGAAAGTGGCTGATATTGAAAGAGCCCTTGGATTCTACCGGGATATCCTGGGCTTTGAAGTTCAACAGCTTTATGGAAAGGATGCTGCTTTTATTTCGGCAGGAGGTTACCACCATCACATCGGCCTCAATACCTGGTATAGCCGGAATGGTACTCCACCACCTCGTACTTCCACAGGACTGTTTCATACTGCTATTTTATATCCCACAAGAAAAGACCTCGCGATTGCATTGAAGCGATTGGTGGCAGCCAAATATCCATTGACCGGAGCCTCTGATCATGGTGTTTCAGAAGCGATCTACCTGGATGATCCGGATGGTAATGGAGTGGAATTGTATTGGGACAGGCCCAATTCTCAATGGCCGCGTAATTCAGCAGGTGAATTGCAGATGATAACGGAGGCGCTTGACTTAAACGAATTGCTTGCACTGGCCAGTGCTGAATGATCCCCAAATATCCCAAAGACAGTGCTCCCACTACCAGTCATTGATGCATAAACAGCTCCTTTGGAGTAAAGTGAATCTTTTATTGATTTAATAGCAGGATGTTTTTTGAATACCGTTGTTTCAAAATCATTGATAAGTTCATTCTTCCAGGAAGCAACCGGCTGCTGAATAATATCTTTTACTGATTTAGCAGGTACTGCTGGATCTATTCCGGAAAATGCTTCAGCAGTATTCACATGTATGCCTGGATGCACCAATAAAATTCCATAATCAGAAAGATCAACTCCAATCTCTTCCAGTTGT
>Ga0207648_10005736_pt1 | contig 12444 bp, 10 predicted proteins | sample KBSMisM32_FD_184310 | JGI IMG/M metagenome (GOLD analysis project Ga0207648, IMG submission 184310) | Miscanthus rhizosphere microbial communities from Kellogg Biological Station, Michigan, USA - KBS Miscanthus M3-2 (SPAdes) (version 2) | ecosystem: Host-associated > Plants > Roots >...
GAGCCTGCTCGAGACCGTGGTGTCCGCGGAGGCGATCGCCCGCAATCCGATCGACGAGTATCGTTGACGCCCTGCGAGGCGCGCTGGCGGCAAGCGACAACGGCGCGTCGGTCGCCCTTCTCGAAGCGGCGCCCGTAGAAGAGTCCGGGCAACAGCCCGTACACCGCGGGGCTGTTGGATCCCTTGCTCGAATGAGTTCGAGGATGGCGCGAGGTTGCCGACGAGGGCGCAGAGGGCGAGAATGGCCGCGAGGCCGTGCGCTGCTAACAGCGCACAGCTCCGCTCGGCCATAGTGAAGCTCGGCGTTCCTCATCGCCGCTGATGCAGCTCATCACAGGAGATGATCATGCGTTCCCGATGGAAATCAATCGCCGCGCTATCGATTGCCGCAGTCTTGACGCGCGCGAAGCCGTTGGCTTTTCCGCTGCTTGTCGGTCTTGCGGCCGTGGCGGCGGGCTTTGCGGCCGTGACGCTCAAGAGCGCGCGCATCGCCCACCCGATCCTGCAACACGCCGCCTGGGACGTCAGCATTTCGGGCTTCGTCGAAGTGCGCGAGGAACGCGAGCGCGCCGATCGCATCGTGGTGCGGGTGCATGCGATCGAGGGGCGCCTGAAGGATGCGCCCGAGCGCGTGCGCCTCTCGGTCAAGAAGCGCATGGCCCCGCCGGTCGGCACGTTCATCGAGGTGAAGGCGCGACTTAAGCCGCCGCTCCGCCCGCTGCGGCCCGGCGGCTACGATTTCTCGCGCGATCTTTACTTCCAGCGCATCGGCGCGACCGGCTTCGTGGTCGGCGCGCTGAAAGTCGCCGAGGCGCCGATCAAGCCGGGTCCATGGCTACGGTATGCGACCTTCATCGAAGGCATCCGCGACGCGATCGACAGCCGCATCCGCGCCGCGGTGCCGGGCGATGCCGGATCGATTGCCTCGGCGCTGATCACCGGCAAGCGCGACGCGATCTCGGCGCCGGTCAACGACGCGATGTACATCTCCAGCCTCGCGCATGTGCTCTCCATCTCCGGCTATCACATGGCGCTGGTCGCGGGCGTGGTGTTCTTCGTGGTGCGCGCGCTGCTGGCGCTCTCGCCCATGCTCGCGATGCGCCACGCGATCAAGAAATGGGCGGCGCTCGCGGCGCTGATCGCCGCGTTCCTCTATCTGTTGCTCTCCGGCGCCGAAGTCGCGACACAGCGCTCGTTCATCATGACGGCGATCGTGCTCGTCGCCGTCATGGTCGACCGCTCGGCATTGACGTTGCGCAATCTCGCGCTTGCGGCACTCGCCGTGATGCTGCTCGCGCCGGAGGCGGTCGTGCATCCGAGCTTCCAGATGTCGTTTGCGGCGACGCTCGCACTGATCGCCGCTTACGAGCGCGGGCTGCCGTGGGCCATTGCGGGCGCGGATACATCGGCCGGCGCGCGCATTGCGCTGTGGGGCGGACGCGAGATCGCCGCGCTGATCCTGGCGTCGCTGGTCGCCGGCCTCGCGACCACGCCTTACGCGGCTTATCATTTCCACCGGCTCGCGCCCTACGGCGTGCTGGCAAATCTGTTGGCCATGCCGGTCATATCCGTCTGGGTGATGCCGGTCGGCATTCTGGCGCTCGTCGCCCTGCCGTTCGGATACGACGCGCCGCTGTGGTGGCTGATGGGCCTCGGCGTCGACTGGATGATCGCGGTTGCGCTGTTCGTCGCGAGCTTGCCTGGTGCGGTCGGGCGGGTCACCGCGTTCGGAACCGGACCGCTGCTGTTGTGTACCTTTGGGCTGGTGCTGCTCGGGCTGTTGCGCTCGCCGCTGCGCTGGAGCGGCGCGGTGGCGGTCGTCGTAGCGGCGCTATGGGCGTCGCGCGTGCCGGTGCCGGACGTGTACGTGGCGGACCGAGGCGACGTGGTCGCGTTGCGGGGTACTTCCGGGCGTCTCTCCGTGATGCGTGTCCGCAGCAGCGACACGTTCGCAGTGCGCGAATGGCTCGCAGCCGACGCCGATGCGCGCTCGCCGAAGGACGCTTCGGTCGGCGACGGCGTGACCTGCGACGAGATCGGCTGCGTCGCGCGTCTCGCCGGAGGCGCGATCGTGGCGCTGCCGTTCGCCGCCGAGGCGTTCGAAGAAGACTGCCGCCAGGCGGCGCTCGTCGTCAGCCAGCGCACCGCGCCGCCGTCATGCGGCACGAGAGCGATCGATCGCACGGTGTGGCAACGCACCGGCACGAGCGCGCTTTATCGGACGGCCAATGGGTGGGAGACGGTGGTCGCGTATCCGTCTGGCTACGACGGGCCGTGGGCGCGGGCGAAGCCGCTCGCCGAAGTCGTGCCGTCAGTTCCGGCCACGGCGCGAACGACGTCGCGCGACGCAACGCCGCGCACCGAAGATCTTGCGCCGGAAGATTAGGGCGTGATCCACGAAAAGTGGATACCGGTAAGATCACGCCGAAGGATAAGGAGCCTCGCTCAGTAGCGCCGGAACAATCCGACCAGCTTGCCCTGCACGCGCACGCGGTTCGGCGGCAGGATGCGCACCTCGTAGGAGCTGTTCGCCGGCTCAAGCGCGATCGAGGCGCCGCGCCGGCGGAAGCGCTTCAAGGTCGCTTCCTCGTCGTCGATCAGTGCCACCACGATATCGCCGGTCTCGGCGCCATCGCCTTTGCGGATCAGCACGGTGTCGCCATCCAAAATGCCGGCCTCGATCATCGAGTCGCCGCGCACTTCGAGCGCGAAATGTTCGCCTGTCGTGAGCAGGTCGGGCGGAACCTGGATCGTATGGCTGCGGGTCTGGATCGCCTCGATCGGTGTACCGGCGGCAATGCGGCCCATGACCGGAATGGACACCGGGCGTCCGCCTTCATCTTCCGAACTCGCGCGTACGCGCCCGAGGTCGCCCTCGATGACTGATGGGGTGAAGCCGCGCCGCGCGCCCTGGCCGATCGGCTCGGGCATCTTGATCACCTCGATCGCGCGCGCCCGGTTCGGCAGGCGGCGGATGAAGCCGCGCTCCTCCAGGGCGGTGATCAGACGGTGAATGCCCGATTTCGAGCGCAGGTCGAGCGCGTCCTTCATCTCGTCGAAGGAGGGTGGAACTCCGGATTCCTTGAGCCGTTCGTTGATGAAGCGTAGCAGCTCGAATTGTTTCCGCGTCAGCATTGCGACCCTCGATTGACGTTAGGCAGGCGTCCGACTCATTCGAAACAAATCATGAACGGACACTATATGTTCCATACTTGTTCCGCAACCATTTAATTTGAGGTGAACAAGTCGAGGGATCGCGAAAGCCGCCGCTTAATCCTGCAGCTTAACGAATACGCAAGGCGCGCCCGCGGCCGCGGCGGGTGCGTGCGGCTCGCGCAACAGCAGGCAATCGGCGGCCGCGAGCGGCACCAGCATGGAGGAATCCTGCACCGGAAAGGGCGTGGCGACCGGTGTTCCGTCCGCGCGCAACGCGAGCGTCGCGCGCATGTAATCGGCGCGCTCGTCGTTGGCCTTCACGTCGCGGCCGAGCACGCCATTGGCCAGGGAGAGGTCTACATCCTGCCGGCCGAGCAGTCTGCGGATCAGCGGCGTCAGAAACAGTACTGCGCACACATAGGCCGAGACCGGGTTGCCGGGCAGGCCGAGAACGCGCATCGCGTCGAGCCGGCCGAACAGCAGGGGCTTGCCGGGCCGCACTGCGACTTTCCAGAACGACAGCGCGAGGCCTTCGGCCGCCAGTGCCGGCTGCACCAGATCATAGTCGCCGACCGAGGCGCCGCCGGCAGTCAGCAGCACGTCGGCGCCGGCGTCGCGCGCACGGCGCACGCCGAGAATCGTCTCTTCGAGCTTGTCCGGGAGGATACCGAGGTCGAGGACGTCGGCGCCCTCGCGGCGCGCGACGGCCGCAAGCGCGAATATGTTGGAATAGACGATCTGGCCCGGACCGGGCTCGGTGCCGGGCGGCACCAGTTCGTCGCCGGTCGCCACGATCGCGATCTTCGGCCGGCGATGGACGGGCAAGGTCGGGTGGTTCATCGCAGCGGCAAGCGAGACGTCGCGGCCGGTGAGGCGGCGGCCCTTGCGCAGACCGATATGGCCTTGCTCGAAATCGAGACCGGCGACCCGTACGTTACGCCCGCGCGGGGCCGGATGGCTGACGACAATCGTGTCACCCTCGCGCGAGGTGTTCTCCTGGATCACCACCGTGTCGGTGCCGGCGGGCAGCACGCCGCCGGTAAAGATGCGCGCGGTCTCGCCCGGCTCGATCCGGCCGGTGAACGGTCGCCCGGCTGCAACCTCGCCGACGAGCGTCAAAGTCGCAGGCGCCACCGCCACGTCGGCGGCACGCACCGCGTATCCATCCATCGCCGAGACATCGTGCGGCGGCTGGGTTCGCCGTGCCGCGAGATCTTCCGCCAACACGCGGCCTTCCGCCTCGGCCAGCGGCACCTCCTCGGCGGGCAGCGGCGTGACGCCCTCGATCACGCGGGCGAGCGCATCCGCGACGGAGAGAAGCGCCATGTCAGCGCCTCTTCGCCCGATAGACGCCCGACTTGCCGCCGCGCTTCTCGACGAGATGGATGTCCTCGATACGCATGCCGCGCTCGGCCGCCTTGACCATGTCGTAGATCGTCAGGCATGCGACCGAGACCGCGGTAAGCGCTTCCATCTCGACGCCGGTCTGGCCCTTCAATTTGCACGTCGCGCGCACGATCAGGCCGGGCAGCTTCTGGTCGGGCGCGATGTCGACCTCGACCTTGGTGAGCGCGAGCGGGTGGCAGAGCGGGATCAACTCATGTGTCTTCTTCGCCGCCATGATGCCGGCGATGCGCGCGGCGCCCAGCACGTCGCCTTTCTTCGCGTCGCCCTCGAGCACGAGGTCGAGCGTCTTCGCGCTCATCACCACGCGGCCTTGCGCCACGGCGATGCGTTCGGTCGCGGCCTTGTCTGACACATCGACCATGCGGGCTTGCCCGCGCTTGCCGAGGTGGGTGAGCTTCGCCATCGGGCTAAGTGGCTGCCGACATCGTTGCAGGGTGACGCGCGAGCAGCGCTTTGGTCGCGGCGGAAACATCTTTCTGCCGCATCAGGCTTTCGCCGATCAGGAAGGTCGACACGCCAACCTTCCCGAGGCGGGCGAGATCGGCCGGCGTGAACAGGCCGCTTTCGCCGACCACAACATAGCCCTTCGGGATCAGCGGCGCGAGGCGTTCGGTCGTGGCCAACGTCGTCTCGAAGGTTTTCAGGTTGCGATTGTTGATGCCGATCAGGCGCGACTTCAGCCGCAGCGCGCGCGCGAGTTCCTGCTCGTCGTGCACCTCGATCAGCACGTCCATGCCGTAGGCGAAGGCCGCGTCCTCCAGCGCGCGCGCGTCGCCGTCATTGAGCGATGCCATGATGAGCAGGATGCAATCCGCGCCCCAGGCGCGCGCTTCCGCCACCTGATAGGGCTCGAACATGAAATCCTTGCGCAGCGCGGGCAGGGCGGTCGCGGCCCGTGCGGCGGTGAGGAACTCCGGCTTGCCCTTGAACGACCGGAAGTCGGTCAGCACCGAGAGGCACGCGGCGCCGCCGCTCTCGTAGGCGAGCGCCAGCGCCGGCGGATCGAAATCCTCCCGGATGAGCCCGCGCGACGGGCTTGCCTGCTTGATCTCGGCGATCAGCGCGTAGGAGCCGGCGGCGAGCTTGCGTTCGATCGCGGCAAGAAAGCCGCGCGGCGCCGGTGCGGCCTTGGCGGCGGCCTCGACTTCTGCGAGCGGGCGCGCGGTCTTGGCGGCCGCGATCTCCTCGCGCTTGTAGGCTTCTATTTCGGTGAGGATGTCAGCCATCAGGAGTTCGAGATCCTGATGAGTCGATCCAGCCGCCCTTCGGCCTCGCTGGAGTCGAGCGATTTGGTCGCGACCGCGACACCCTCCTTCAGGTCTTTTGCCTTGCCGGCGACGACGATCGCGGCTGCGGCGTTGAGCAGTGCCACGTCGCGGAACGGGCCCTTTTTGCCTTTCAGCACCTCTTTGAGTGCGGCCGCGTTGCTGTCGGCATCGGCGCCACGCAGCTGCTCGGGTTTCGACACCGCAAGTCCGACATCCTCCGGCTTGATCTCGAAGGTCGTCACCTTGCCGTTTTCCAGCGATGCGACCGACGTCGCGCCGGACGTGGTGATCTCGTCGAGCCCGTCGGAGCCGTGCACCACATAGGCGCGCTCGCTCCCGAGGTTCTTCAACACGTTCGCGAGCGGCTCGACCCACTGGCGTGAGAACACGCCGACCATTTGCCGCTTCACGCCCGCGGGGTTGGAAAGCGGCCCGAGCAGGTTGAAGATCGTGCGCGTGCCGAGCTCGACGCGCGTCGGACCGACATGCTTCATCGCCGGATGATGCGCGGGCGCGAACATGAAGCCGATGCCGGCCTCGTAGATGCAGCGCGTGATCTCGTCCGGCCGCAGATCGATGCGCACGCCGAGCGCGCCGAGCACATCGGCGGCGCCCGAACGCGAGGAAAGCGCGCGGTTGCCGTGCTTGGCCACCGGAATACCGGCGCCGGCCACGATGAAGGCCGCGCAGGTGGAGATGTTGTAGGAGCCGGACGCATCGCCGCCGGTGCCGACTACGTCGATCGCATCGGGGGGAGCTGCCACCTTCTGCATCTTGGCGCGCATGGTGGTGACCGCACCGGTGATCTCGTCGACCGTCTCTCCGCGCAGCCGCAAGCCCATCAGCAGACCGCCCATCTGCGAGGGCGTTGCCTCGCCCGACATCATGCGGTCGAACGCGTTCGCGGATTCTTCGCGCGTCAACGTCGCCCCGGTCGCGACCTTGCCGATGAGCGTCTTGAATTCGTCCATGACGCTCCCTTCAGTTCGGCTTGCGCCGGCCGGTGGCGGTGTTCCACGCGGCGGCGATGTCGAGAAAGTTCTTCAGAATGCGGTGGCCGTGCTCGGAGGCGATGCTTTCCGGGTGGAACTGCACGCCATGAACGGGGCGCGTCTTGTGCGCGGCCCCCATCACGAGGCCGTCGGTTTCGGCGGTGACCGCGAGCGCCTCGGGAAGCGTCGCGCGATCGACCACCAGCGAATGATAGCGCGTCGCCTTGAACGGCCCGTTGATGCCGCGGAACACGCCCTGGCCTTCGTGTGTCACCTCGGACAGCTTCCCGTGCACGGGAAGCGGCGCCCGCACGACGTTGCCGCCGAACGCCTGACCGATCGACTGCAGGCCGAGACAGACACCGAACATCGGGATCGTGGCCGAGGCCTTGTCCACGAGATCGAGGCAGATGCCGGCCTCATTCGGCGTGCACGGACCGGGCGAGAGCACGATCGCATCCGGATCGGTTCCGATCACGTCGGTCGCCGACACCTTGTCGTTGCGATGCACGGCAACCTCCGCCCCAAGCTCGCCCAGATAGTGGACGAGGTTGAAGGTGAAGCTGTCGTAGTTGTCGATCAGGACAATCATGCGCCCGGCCAAAGGTTTAGAGCGGTCTTAAGGTTCCTCCGATAGGTGGTCAAGCGCGAGCCGCGTCGCGCCTGAACGGGCGGGCTTGACTGTTGCACCCTTTATCGGGCGGTTGTCCGCAGGAGGGTGCGTGCCCGGTGAGTGTATCTTTGCGCTACGACTTCGGGAAAAACTGGCAAGAGTTCGTCGATCGGCGTCTCGGTGAGGAGGCGATCCGGCAATCGCAGGACCGCATCGCCGAATTCCTGCGCGTGCCCTCGCTCCAGGGCCTTTCGTTCCTCGATATCGGCTGCGGATCCGGCGTGCATTCACTTGCCGCGCATCGTCTCGGCGCCAGCGTGACCAGCTTCGACTACGATCCCTTGTCGGTACGCACGACCGAACAGGTTCGCCGTTACGGCGGCGAACCGGAAAACTGGCATGTGATGCAAGGCTCCGTGCTCGACACCGCCTTCATGCGCGAGATTCCGCCGGCGGACATCGTCTGCTCGTGGGGCGTGCTGCATCACACCGGAGATATGTGGAACGCGATCCGCAACGCCGCGATCCCGCTGAAGCCGGACGGCGTGCTCTATATCGCGCTCTATTCCTCGGAGATCTATGTCGACCCGCCGGCCGAATACTGGCTCGAGGTGAAGCGAAAATACAACGCACAAGGTCCGATCGGGCGGCGTTTGACCGAGTGGTGGCACGTCTTCCGGTTTCACCTGATGCCGGCGCTGAAGGCGGGCCGAAATCCACTGCAGGTCATCCGAGACTACGGCGATCGCGGCATGACGCTGATGACAGACGTGCGCGACTGGCTCGGCGGGTATCCGATGGATTTCGCGGGCCTGCGCGAGACCTGCAACTTCTGCCGCAACGAACTCGGGCTTGACCTTGTGAATGTCAGAGCGGGCGAAGGCTGCACCGAATTCCTGTTCTGTCGTTCCAACGCGGAGCGATGGCAAGGGATCGAAAAGGCACGGAAGCTCGTACCGGTGCGCGGCCCATTCCGCCACCACCTCGAACTTTCTTACGCCTTCGATATTCCGGAACTGGCTGACCAATCTGATGACGAGAGCAATACGCGCCGGTCCCGCCTGATGCTGTACGAAGACGGCATCCCGCTCGGCTTTGCACACAGCGAGATCTACGAGGTGCATACCCACGGCCGCGGCCGCTTTCTGCATCAACGCGGCAGCGTCTATTTTTCGGCGAGCGACAATTCCAACCCGAACGAAAACGGCCGATCCTACGCCTACTGCGTGCCGTACTAGCCGCTCCTCTACTGTCCTCTTTTTGCCGCGCTGGCGAAACGGCGCGCTTCCTCGGCGGCACGGAACAGGGCACGCGACTTGTTGATGCATTCCTGCTGCTCGGACTCAGGATTTGAATCGGCAACGATCCCGGCGCCGGCCTGAACATACATCGTGCCGTCTTTCACCAGCGCGGTGCGCAGCACGATGCAGGTGTCCATCTCGCCGGCGGCGGAGAAATAGCCGACCGAGCCCGCATAAAGCCCGCGTTTGTCCTTCTCCAGCTCGTCGATGATTTCCATCGCGCGCACTTTCGGCGCGCCCGACACGGTGCCGGCCGGGAAACCGGCCGCAAGCGCGTCGACCGCATCGTGATGCTTGCCGAGCTTGCCCTCGACGTTCGACACGATGTGCATCACGTGGCTGTAGCGCTCGATGAAGAATTGATCGGTGACCTTCACGCTGCCGATCTCGGCCACGCGGCCGACGTCGTTGCGGCCGAGATCGAGCAGCATCAGGTGTTCGGCGAGTTCCTTCGGATCGGCGAGCAACTCGTCTTCCAGCGCCTTGTCCTCGTGCGGCGTCTCGCCGCGCGGACGCGTGCCCGCGATCGGGCGCACCGTGACGGTGCCGCCGCGCACGCGCACGAGAATTTCGGGGCTCGATCCCGCGACCGCGAAGCCGCCGAAATCGAGAAAGAAGAGAAACGGCGCCGGATTGACGCGCCGCAGCGCGCGATAGAGCGAAAACGGCGAGAGCGAGAACGGCGCCTCGAAACGCTGCGACAGCACCACCTGAAAAATGTCGCCCGCCGCAATGTACTCCTTGGCGCGCGCGACCATCGCCTTGTATTCCGCTGGCGCGGTGTTGGAAGCAGGCGGCACGTCGAGCGGACCAGATTCGGTGCCGGCCGCCTCCTTGTCGAGCGGGCGGTCGAGCGCGTCGACGATCGCGGAAAGCCGCTCTGTTGCGCGGCTGAATGCGGCGGCGGCCGCAACGCCCGCCTCGGGACGCACCGGCGTCACCACCGTGACGGTGTCTTTCACGGCGTCGAACACGATGATCACCGTCGGGCGGATCATGATCGCGTCGGGAATGCCGACCGGGTCCGGATTCGGCGGCGGCAGTTCCTCCATCAGCCGCACCATGTCGTAGCCGAGATAGCCGAACAGGCCGGCCGCCATCGGCGGCAGGTTTTCCGGGAGCGCGATGCGGCTCTCCGCGATCAGCGCGCGCAGCGCGGCAAGCGGTGCGTCGGCGCAGGGGGCGAACGCGTCAGGCTTGCTGCGCGCCGCGCGGTTGATTTCCGCGCGCGCGCCATTGGTGCGCCAGATGAGGTCCGGCTCCAGCCCGATCATCGAATAGCGCCCGCGCACTGCGCCGCCTTCGACCGATTCGAACAGGAAGCTCAGCGGCTTTCCGCCCGCGACCTTGAGGAACGCCGAGACCGGCGTTTCGAGGTCGGCGACCAGCGTGGTCCACACCGCCTGCGGCTCGCCGCGCGCATAGCGCGCAGCAAAAGCCTCGGGAGACGGCTCGATCTGCATCAGTTCTGGTCGGTGCTGCCCGACGAGACCCGGCGCAACGCGTCCTGATAGATGGTGGCGCCGATATCGGTCTGCAGGCGCTGCACGTATTGCGCCAGCATGTCCTCGGTAAGCGAGCGGCGCATCTGGTCGGTGATGCGCTTGACCTCCGGCGAGGCCGCGTCGAAATCCGAAACCGCGATGTCGGTCACGCGGAACACAACCCACTCTCCGGGGCTGTTGCCTTCGGCGATGCCGGCTGCGTCCTTTGCGGTCCGGAACGTCGCGTCGACGACCTTGGTTGAGATGGCGGTGTTGCGGTTGCCCGAGCGCTTCAGGCCGAACGTGGTTTGCACCGGCAGGCTTTCAGCCGCCGCGACGTCGGCGAACGGCGTGCCAGCCTTCAGTTTGTCGGCCATCTCGGCCGCCTTCGCGCGCAGGCGCTTGGACACCTCGTCATTGCGCCAGCGTTCCTCGACTTGCGCGCGCACGTCATCGAGGCTGCGCTCGCGCGCCGGCGTCACACCGGTCACGTCGAACCAGACATAGCCGCCGCCGGGAATCTGCAGCGGCTCGGCGTCGACGCCGACATCGGCGGTGAACGCCGCGGAAGTCACGTCGACGCCATTCGGAAGGCCCTCGATCTTCTTTCCATCCGGATCGAGCCCGGAGCGATCGACAGCGGGAATCGTGAGCGCTGCAAGGTCGACCTTCGGCGCGATTTCGGCAAGGCGCAGCCCGCCGCCGCGCTCGTCCTCGACCTTGTCATGGCGCGCCGAAAGCGCACTGCGCGCACGTTCGGTCGCGAGCGTCTGCTTGATCTCGGGCGCAACCTCCTCGAATGCCTTGATTTGCGCGGGCTCGATCTTGACCGCCTTGATCAGCACGGTGCCGAATGTACCCTTGATCGGCGCACTGACAGCGCCTTCCTGCAATGCGAACGCCGCGTCCGCGATGGCACGATCGATGATCGAGGACTTGGTCAGCAGACCGATATCGATGTCCTTTGCGTCCATGCCGCGCTCCTTGGCGAGCGCCTCGAACGGCAGGTTCTCGCCGATCCGCGCGGCCGCGGCTTGCGCCTCCTCGAGCGTCGGAAACACGATCTGCTCGAGCTGGCGTCGCTCGGGCGTTCCGTAGCGGGCCTGGTTGGTCTCGTAGTAGCGCTTCGCATCGGCGTCGCTCACGTCCTCGGGGCGCGCGACATCGGCGGGCGTGACCGACATGATGACCACGCTGCGATACTCGGGTGCGCGGAACTGCGTCTTCTGGGTCTCGAAATAGCTCTGGATCTCGTCGGTTGTCGGCGGCGCGACGTCGCCTGCGCGCGAACGGTCGAGCGTGGCGTAATCGATTGCGCGCTGCTCGTTCTCGTAGCGGTTATAGGCCTGCTCCAGCGTCTTCGGCGGATTGAGATCGCCGCTGACGGTGTCGGCGAGCTCGCGGCGCAAAGTCAGTTTCTTCTGCTCGGTGGCGAAGCGCGATTCGTTGTAGCCGGCGTTGCGGATGATCGCTTCGAAGCGCGTGCGCTCGAATTGTCCGGACGGTCCCTTGAAACTCGGGTCGGCCATGATCTGGCGCGCGACTTCCTCGTTCGACAGGTTGAGCCGCAGCTGGCGCGCGCGCTGGTCGAGCGCTGCTTCCGCCACGAGCTGTCCGGCGAGCTGCTGGTCGAGGCGCAGCAGCCGCGCCTGGTCCTGCGTGACCGGGCGGCCGAGCTGGCGGCCGAGCTGCTGCAGGCGATCGTTGTAGATCTGGCGGAACTGGTCGACGGTGATCTCGGTCGAGCCGATCTTGGCGACGGTCGAGCGGCCGAAGCCGCGGAAAATGTCGCCGATTCCCCAGACGGCGAAGCTGATGGCGATCAGGCCGAGCACGACCCCCATGACGATGCGTCCCAGCCAATTGCTGGAGGCCGTGCGAATACCGCGAAGCATTTCGATCCTCGAATGATGGATTAAGCCGCCCGCCTAACGGCCGGGTCCCGCAGGGCGTGCATCATAGGGAGGCGCGCGCTGAGCCGCAACAATCGGCGCTCTGGCGGCATCCCGGCCGGTTTGCTAACCGCTTGAGCGGATTTCGCAATAGGGGTCACCATGTCGCAGGGGCGCCGCCCGCTGGTCGCGGGCAATTGGAAGATGCACGGGCTCAAGGCGTCGGCTAGCGAACTGGCGCGGATGATCGAGGGGGCACCCGACATCGGGCGCAATGCCGACTTGCTGGTGTGTCCGCCGGCGACCCTGGTGACGGCGTTCGCCGCGCGCG
>Ga0207648_10005737_pt1 | contig 12442 bp, 12 predicted proteins | sample KBSMisM32_FD_184310 | JGI IMG/M metagenome (GOLD analysis project Ga0207648, IMG submission 184310) | Miscanthus rhizosphere microbial communities from Kellogg Biological Station, Michigan, USA - KBS Miscanthus M3-2 (SPAdes) (version 2) | ecosystem: Host-associated > Plants > Roots >...
GAGCCGCGTCCACATCGGGAGGATCATCTCCGTCGCGCGCGCGTTGGTGATGTCGCCGAGGTCGATCACGTCCTTCCAGCCGAAGTCCTTCAGCATGCGCCCGACCTCTTCCTTCGCGCCGGCGTCGTTGCCGCACACGAACATGGTGTGGTCGGCGCCCGCGAGCGCGTTCGCGTCCACCATCAAGAACGCGTTCACCGTGTTGAGCGTCTTCACGACCTTCGTCTTCGGAAGCGCGCGCTGGATCGTCTCGCCGAGCGAGTCGGTGTTGCAGATCGTGAGCGACGGCGGGAAGCCCTTCGAGAAATCGAGCGGGTTCGAGATGTCGATCAGGATCTTCCCTTCGAGCTTCGACTCGACACTCTTCAAGACATCCATCGCGCCTTGCCCACTCAGCGCGTTGAACGCGATCGTGCCGTGCGCCGTCGCCTCGTCGTGCGTGGCCAGCGAGACCTTCGTCTGGGTCTTCAGCCACTCGCCGATGGGCGGCCCGCCTGCCATGTCTTTTTCCGCGCGCGCGAGCGTCGCCTTCGGGTCGCGCGTGCCGATCTTCACCGAGTGTCCGAGCGCCGCGAGCTTGCCCGCGATCGCCTTCGCCACCATGCCCGTTCCGAGAACCGCGATGTTTGACATGCCCAGAACATAGACCGACCAGGATGGTTGACCATGGGCCGCGTGGAAACTTATCGTTGAATGAAAGTTGAAGATCCGCTCCGACCTCTTCGCTGGTGTCGTTCCGTTCGTGCGCGCTGCGGAGGAGAAGAGCTTCGGGCGCGCGGCGGCGAGCCTCGGCGTGACGACGGCGGCCGTGAGCAAGGCCGTGAAGAAGCTCGAAGAGGATCTCGGCGTGCGCCTCCTCGATCGCAGCTCGCGCGTCGTCGAGCTCACGCGCGAGGGCGAGGTCTTCCTCGAGCGCTGCCAGGCGGCCGTCCTCGGCGTGCGCGGCGCGCGCGAGGCGATCGAGGGCATTCGAAGCGAGCCGCGCGGCACCGTGCGCGTCACGATCCCGGTCATCCTCGCGCCGATCGTCGTCACGAACCTGCCGCGCATCGCGTCGCAGTACCCGCGGCTCACGTTTCGGTTCGACGTCACCGATCGCGTCGCGACGCTCTCGGGCGGCGGGTACGACGTCGCGGTGCGCATGGGCGAGCTCGAAGACTCGAGCCTCGTCGCGCGCCTCTTGAGACGAACGCGCTGGGTGACGGTGGCTGCGCCGGCGTACCTCGCGCGACGCGCCATGCCCAAGGCGCCCGACGATCTCGCGCAGCACGACTGCCTGCGATTCGTCGGACCGAAGGGCAAGCCCGTCGACTGGACCTTCCACGACGGAACACGAGAAAGGCGCAGCCGGACGGTGGCGACCTCGGGCACGCTCCTCGTCGATCACGGCACCTCGCTGCTCGACGGCGCGAAGGCCGGGCTCGGAGTCGCGCAAGTCCTCGACTTCATGATCGGCGACGCGATTCAGACGGGCGCGCTGGTCGAGGTGCTCGCGAGCTCATCCGCGCGCGGGCCGGACATTCGTGCGGTAACGACTCGAGCGCGCTCCCGCTCGGCGAACATCCGCGCCTTCGTAGAATTCCTCGGCGACGCCTTTCGCTGAGAAAGTGGTAGATTCCACGCGCTCTCATGGCCAAATCCGCGGCCTCGAAGTTGGTTCGTTTCGCGATGGCGACCACGCCCAAGGCCGGCGCGTCGGCGGCGCTCGAGCTCGGTGCGTTCTTCGACGCGGCAGGTCTGGAGCTGGAGCCCCTGTTCGTGCCGAATTACGCCGCGCTCGTCGACGCGATGAAAGGCGGCCGCGCCAACGTCGCGTGGTGTCCGCCGATCGTCGCGCGCGATCTCCGCCGCGAAGGCATCGCCACGACGTGCGCGTGCGTCGAGCGTCACGGCACGCCCATCTACTACTGCGCGATCGTCGGCGCGCCTTCGGTCGGCTCACCCGCGGACGTGCGCCGCTTCGGATGGGTGTCGCAGCTCAGCGCCGCAGGCTACGTCGTCCCGCGCAGCTACCTCGCTTCGTTGCCGAAGCCGATCGTCTTCACCGAAGAGCGCTTCTTCCACACGCACGAGCGCAGCATGGAAGCCCTCAAGGCGAACATCGTCGACGCGATCGCGACCTACGCCGTGAAAGAGAACGGCTCCACGCGCGTGCCGCACGCGTTCGAAGGCGCGCAGGTGCTCACGACGATCGGCCCGCTCCCCGGCGACGTCATCATGCTCTCGGGCGACATGGGCGTGCGTCAGGCGATGAAGATCGCGACGCTCCTCGAGCGCGCCGAAATCGAGCACGGCGGCGCCATCCACAAGATGATGGGCGTGACGCGCTTCGCTCCCGTCCCCCACGGCCACCTCGAGTCACTCTCGAAGTGGATCGACCGCCTCACGAGCCTGAGGCCACCGAGCTCCTGATCAGCGCAGTGATCTTGATTCTTCAGCTTGGAAACGGAGCTGCGGGCAGCTCGATATTGGGAGACCTCTTGTTGCCCCCGACTCAAGTCAGGGGCAGCAGAGCTTTGAAATCGACACTGCAAGTCCGCATGCGCGGACTCCAGTAAGGCCAGAGTCCGCGGCGCGGACTTGATTCTGCTGCCCACGACTTCAGTCGGGGGCCACAAGAGAACAAGAGGACAAGAGAACAAGAGGTTTACGCGAGATCGTCGCTCAAGCTGACGAACGGTGCTTGCGGCGTCGCGAACTCCGGCGCCTTCGGAGATGCTTCGAAGTTTTGCGCGGACCAGCTCCCCGGCCCCGTGTGAACGCGGGCGTACTCGGTGAGGTCTTCGGGGATCGTCGTCATCTTGTCGCGCATCGGTTCCATGTGCGCAGTCCTAAGAGTGACCCCGGCGGTCGGCCAAACTTTCAGCGTGATTTGTGTACGAAATGCTCCCACGTGTAGCCGAAGATCATCTTCGCGATGAACGGGCTCGACTCGCTCGTGAGGCCCGTTCCGAAGCCGATGTTCAGCTCCACGTGCTCGATCGCGAGGATGTTCACGACCGAGAAGATGTAGTGCTCCTCGTGCTTGTCCTCGATCGTTCCGTAGTATTCGAAGCCGAGCGAGACGCGCTCGCCGAATTTGTACAGCGCGAGCACCGAAGGCTCGAAGCCCGGCGTCACCGGATTCGAAAACGAGAGCGTGACGATCGGGTTGATCGCGAATTCCCAGTGCTCGTTCTCCCACGCGGCGATCGGGCGAAACTCCATGCCCCACTGCGTGGCGTCGAACTCTTGCGGCAGATACGCGAGCTCGATGTTGAGGCCGAACCGCAAGTGGCTGTGGAATTTCGGCGGCGTGACGAATTTGGAACGCAGCTTCACGCCGGCGTAGCGAAACGTTCCATCCGGGGTGATTGCGGTCTGCAAATAACCGCCGAGCTCCCACCAATCGAAGAGCCCGTACGATGGCTCGAGCGTGAAGTGTGCTTGGTGATTGAGCGGGATTTCGGGCGGCTCGGGCAGCTCCTTCGAGCCGCGCACGACGCCATTTACGTGGAGCTCCACCCCGATCGCGCGCTGGGCGTTGGCCGTCGCGTCATAGACTTGGATCTCGAAGGGGTCCATTCGCGAGACGCGAGGATAGCCCCCTCGACGCGGCACGTCGCGTGCACCTCGGCACTGGCATGAAAAAGCGACCGCTTCACGAGCTCGGGTTCTTGGATGACCACGAGGACGCGCTCGCCGACGAGCTCGGCGCGGAGTTCGTGGAGACCGTCACGAGCGGCGGCGCCGATCACGGCGTGGAGCTCCGCGACGCGTGGTTCGACGAAGAAATCGGCGGGCCGTTCCTGACCGACGACGTCGACGACGACGAGAACTGAGGCTAGCGACTCGCTTGTGCGTCGAGGCGCATGAGCAGCGCGCGGAGCTTTTCGAGCTCCCTCGCGAGCGAGTGTTGGAGCTCGGCTTTGTCGGTGCGAACGAGCTCGTGCTCGACGTTTTCGAGGTGCCGAGCCAGGTGGGTGCGGAGAAGCTGGGCTTCTTGCGGTGAGATCTCGAGGTTCATACCTCGCAAAAATGCATCACGCGTACCGCGGAATTCCGTCGTGCGGCGAGACCTGGCTGATGACGTAGAGGACGACGCCCGCGGTGAACATGAGCCCACCAAGGACGACGCCGTACACGGTCGGGTGCACGAGCAGGATCGGAATCGACGCGATGGCGAGGATGATCGCGGGAATGATCAGGTAACGGCGGCGGAGCTTCATGCGGCGATGCGATGCACGGCGCGGGCCTCGTGTGGCTCGAGAGCACGCGCGAGGCGCAGCCGGAACTTCGCGCCGAGGAGCGAGAGCCATCGCGACTCGGCCATGCGGCGCAGCTCGTCACGTGCGTGCACGCGCCTCTCGAGGTAAGCGTCGAGCGCGCGCGACGGAGCGATCTTTCCTTTCGCGCGCCAACGCTCGAGGAGCTCGATCGCGAGCTCGTGATCGTGGAGCTCGCCGATCTCGTCTTGGCGCTCGTGGAGATCGCGCGCGAGCGGCGAGAGATCGGGCGACGCACCTTGGAAGGTCTCGAGCGTGAATCGCAGCTGGCGGCAGGCCGAGCGCAACTTGTGGAGCGTCTCGACGTCGGCCGGCAGGCGCGCGTCGAACGCACGCACCGCCTCGTAGCGGCGCCAGACCTCGCGATGGGTGAAGTGACGAACGAGCTCGGGGAACGCCTTCGCCGGGTTCTTCGGCTGCTCCAGCACGACATGCTTCGGCTTCGTCGCGCGCCTCACGGCTCGCACGATCGCGGCTCGCGTCCGGCCGTTCAACGCAGCGCGCGCTTCCTTCATGCCCCGCGTACGACGCGCCTCGAGCTTCGCGCAGACCGGGTCGAGCCCGTCCTTCGCGTGCTTCTTCACCCACTTGCGCAAATCGCACAAGAGCACGTCGGCGTCGCGTGCCTTCGCGAGCGCGCGCTCGGTGTCATGGAGGCGAGCGCACAGCTCGGACGTGACGCGCCGATCGAACGCGGTGTGCCCCATCGTGTCGAGCTCGGAGCGGACTCGGCGGAGCTCCGTGCGCGCGTCGTGGATGCCCTTCGATGTCCCGCGGTGCGCCTTCTTCAGTCGCTTCCGCAGCTTCGACATGCGCGCGCGAAGATCCGCGCGCAGCGCCTCATCCATCTTCGCGTCGGCGTTCACGCCACGGTGTGGTTGCAATCGCGGGTCCAATCACTGGGTCGAGATCGCTCCACCGTCGAGCGCGGCCGCAGGTGCGATCGTGGTCGAGCCTGCGCCCCACCACGTGATGCCACCATCGCCGATCGTGATGTCGCTCGTGACGAGCCCCGCGTCTCCGCCTCCGCCGATCGAGAAGACGTCGCCGTTCGCGTCGAAGCCGAAGAGCGTGCCGGCCCAGTAGCCGAGCCCGTAGACACTGCCGTGCGGGAGCGCGCCGTAGTTTTGAATCATGTCGCCCGTCTTCGGATCGACCTGGAGCAAACAATCGCCGCAGCCGTTTCCGGTGACCGTGAGAAACGATCCGCCGCCCTCGACGGAGACGATGTCGCCGCTCGACATGTAACCGCCGCTGAGTGTTCCGACGACCGACGTCACGCCCGTGCCCGCGTTCACGCGCACGTACGAATTTCCGAAGTAACCGACGAGCGCCTCGAGGTTCGGATCGAGCGTACCGACGGGAACGAACGACAAGCTGTTCGGGTACGCGCCCGCCTTGATCAACGTGCACGCGGCCGTCTGCAGATCGAGCGAATAGAAGCCGTCGAACGTCGTGACGTACGCGTTCATATGCGAATCGATGGCCAGGTCGATGACCTGTGCGGTCGTGCCTTGCGTGCAGCTCGTGAACGCGCCCACGAGCGTCACGGTGCTCGTCGTCACGTCGTAGGAGTACAGCGTGTCGGGCGTGTGACCGTAGACAATCGCCTTCGCCGTGCTTGCGTCCGAGGCGTCGATCGATTGTGCGTCGGGCGTGGCGGCGTCGCCGAGCGTCGTCGTCGCGTCGGTGGTGTTGCTGCTCGCGTCCTTCTTGGTCGATGCGTCCTTTGCAGGCGCGGCGTCGAGGGTGGGCGCGCCCGAGTCGTTTTGGTCTTCGGTCGTGGGCGCGGCGCAAGCGACGACGAGAAACAGCGAGAGCGCGATCCGTTTCATGCGGGGCACGGTGCGCTTCGATCGGCGCGCGCGACACTAAAAGGCCCTAAATCCGGACCTGCGGCCGAATGCCACCACGTGACACGTTCGCAACCGTGCGCGCGTGCGGCAGAGGCGCGAAAGCACTCGCAACCACTCGGAACACCTCGTGCAGGTTCGGCGCGACATGGCCACTCTAGTGACCGGCGGCGCGGGTTACATCGGCTCGCACATGGTGCAAGCGCTCGTGAAGCGTCGAGTGCCCGTCGTGGTGATCGACAACTTCATCAGCGGTCATCGCGAGGCCGTCCCGGAGAGCGTCCCGCTGCTCGAGGCGGACGTGAGCGACGGCGCGCGCGTCGTGCCGTTCCTGCAGAAGCACGGCGTCGACGAGATCCTCCACTTCGCCTCGCGCATTCAAGTCGGCGAGAGCGTGATCGATCCGAAACTGTACTACGAGGACAACCTCGGCGCGGCGATCTCGCTCCTCGGCAGCGCGCTCGCGTGCAACGTCAAGCGCTTCATCCTCTCGTCGACCGCAGCCGTGTATGGCGTGCCCGAGGAGATGCCCATCCCGGAAGATCATCCGACGAAGCCGATCAATCCCTACGGCGAGACGAAGCTCGCGATCGAGCACATGCTCGGCAGCTACGGGCGCGCGTACGGATTGAAGTGGGCGGCGCTCCGCTACTTCAACGCGGCCGGCGCGAGCGAGGACGGATCGCTCGGCGAGCGCCACGATCCGGAGACGCATCTCATCCCGCTCGTGCTCGACGCCGCGCTCCACGGAAAGTCCGTGACGATGTACGGCCGCGACTACCCGACGCGCGACGGCACCTGCGTGCGCGACTACATCCACGTCGTCGATCTCGTGGAGGCTCACCTCGCCGCGATGGAGCACCTGCGCGCCGGCGGTGAGGGCGGCGCCTTCAACCTCGGCACGGGCAAAGGCAACACGGTCGCCGAGGTGATCGACACGTGCAAACGAATCACGGGGCGGGAGATCACGGTCACGATAGGGGAGCGACGCGCGGGAGATCCGCCGGAGCTCGTGGCGGGCGTCCAGCGAGCCCGTGAAGTCTTCGGATGGCGCGCGACGCGATCCGATCTCGAGAGCATCGTTCGCGACGCATGGCGCTGGCACGCGCGCGAGCACAACACGCACTACGCAAGGACCGCATGAAACCGGATACCGACATCGTCTGCCTTTCGCATCTGCGCTGGGGCTTCGTCTATCAGCGCCCGAATCACCTGATGAGCAGGTTTGCGCGCGAGCGCCGCACGTTCTTCTTCGAGGAGCCCATCTTCGACGCGAGCGAGCCGCAGCTCGAGATGAGGCGCGTGAACGAAAACTTGATCGTCGTCACGCCGCACCTGCCGGAAGCCGATCACGACAAGACGATCGAGCGGCAGAAGCAGGTGCTCGATCGCCTGCTCCACGACTTCGCGGTGAAGGACCCGGTCCTCTGGTTCTACACGCCGATGGCGCTCCAGTTCGCGCCGCACATCAAGCCGCTCCTCACGGTCTACGACTGCATGGACGAGCTCAGTCACTTCGACGGCGCGCATCCGGACATCGTGCATCACGAGAAGCAGCTCTTCTCGCGCGCGGATCTCGTCTTCACCGGCGGTCACAGCTTGTGGGAGGCGAAGAAGCAGCACCACCCGCGCGTGTATCCGTTCCCGTCGAGCGTCGAGGCCGATCACTTCAAGCAGGCGCGCACGATCGTGGAGGACCCGGCGGATCAGGCACCCATCCCGCGCCCGCGCATCGGGTTCTTCGGCGTCATCGACGAGCGCATGGATCTCGAGCTCATCGCGAAGATCGCCGAGGAGCGTCCCGATTGGCACCTCGTCATGCTCGGCCCGGTCGTGAAGATCGATCCGAAGACGCTGCCGAAGCGGGAGAACATCCACTGGCTCGGCGGAAAGAAGTACGAGGAGCTGCCGCATTACCTCGCGGGCTGGGACGTCGCGATGATGCCGTTCGCGCTCAACCAGTCGACCAAGTTCATCTCGCCGACGAAGACGCTCGAGTACCTCGCCGCGGGCAAGCCGGTCGTGTCGACGGCGATCCGCGACGTCGTGCGTCCGTACGGCGAAAAAGGGCTCGTGCGCATCGGCGACAAGGACACGTTCGTCCGAGAGATCGCCCTCGCGCTGGAAGAGGACGGAACGATCCGCAGGGAGGCCGCGGACGCGCACGTCGCTCGGACCTCCTGGGATCACACCTTCAAGAAAATGTCCGCGCTGTTGCACGAGACGGCGCGCACCAAACAAGGAGCGGACCGATGTTCGACTACTTGATCGTGGGCGCAGGCTTCGCGGGGAGCGTCCTCGCCGAGCGATTGTCGTCGCAGCTCGGCAAGCGCGTGCTCATCTGCGACAAGCGCCCGCACATCGGCGGCAACGCCTACGACCACTTCGACGACGCGGGGTTGCTCGTCCACAAATACGGGCCGCACATCTTCCACACCGCGGCGCCGCGCATCTTCAAGTACCTCTCGCAGTTCACGAAGTGGCGCAGCTACGAGCACCGCGTCCTCGCGTCGGTCCGGAACAAGCTCGTTCCCTTCCCGATCAACGTCGACACGATCAATCAGCTCGAGGACACGAGCATGTCGCCCGAAGAGGTGGAGAGCTACTTCGCCGAACGTGCGGAGAAGATCGCGCACCCGCGGACCTCGGAAGAAGCCGTCGTCAGCAAGGTCGGCCGCGAGATGTACGAGCTGTTCTTCAAGAACTACACGCGCAAGCAGTGGGGCCTCGATCCGTCGGAGCTCGACGCTTCGGTCGCCTCGCGCGTGCCGGCGCGCACGAACCACGACGATCGGTACTTCACCGACGAGTTCCAGGCGATGCCGCTCCACGGCTACACGCGCATGTTCGAGAACATGCTCGACAACGACAACATCACGATCGTCACGAACACGGACTACCGCGATCTCATCGACGAAGTTCGCTTCGATCAGATGATCTACACGGGCCCCGTCGACGCGTATTTCGATTATCGATTCGGCAAGCTCCCTTATCGCTCGCTCGAGTTCAAATTCGAGACGCACGACAAGGAAGTCTTCCAGCCCGGCGCGGTCGTCAATTATCCGAACGACAACGCGTACACGCGCATCACCGAGTTCAAGTACCTGACCGGCCAGGCGCACCCGAAGACGAGCGTCGTCTACGAGTTCCCCTGCGCGGACGGTGATCCGTATTACCCAGTGCCGCGTCCGGAGAACGCCGAAATCTACCGGCGCTACAAGTCGCTCGCCGATCAGCTCGCGAACGTTCGCTTCGTCGGGCGCCTCGCGACGTATCGCTACTACAACATGGATCAGGTCGTCGGGCAGGCGCTCGCGGTGTTCGACCAGATCCGCGGCGCGGACGCGGAGACCCAAGCGGCGTGAGCCAGCACATGCCTCGCCGCCACCTGTCGCAGATCGGTGCCATCGGCGCCGCGCGCTCGCGCATCGACAAGCTGCTCGGCGATCGGGGCTACCCGCGCCCGCAGCTCGAGCGCGAGACGTGGGTGTCGCTCGACGGACGCTGGGAATTCGCGATCGACACGGAAGCGTCGTTCGCGAATCCCAGCGACGTCGCGTGGGGCTCGCCGATCCTCGTCCCGTTCTCTCCGGAGACGCCGGCGAGCGGGATCGGCGACATGGGTCTGTACAAGGCGGTCTGGTACAAGCGCACGTTCGAGTGCGAGCCGATTCGTGAAGACGAGCGGCTCATCCTGCATTTCGGCGCGGTCGACTACGAGGCGACGATCTGGATCGACGGCCAGCTCGCGGCGCACCACCAAGGCGGTTACACGCCGATCGAGGTCGACGCGACGCCGCACCTCGCGAAACGCACGACGACGCACGAGATCATCGTCCGCGCCGAGGACGACCCGCTCGACATGTGCAAGCCGCGCGGGAAGCAGGACTGGCGCCTCGAGCCGCACTCGATCTGGTACCCACGCACGACGGGGATCTGGCAGTCGGTCTGGTACGAGCGCGTCCGCTCCACGCACGTCACCGCGCTCCACTGGTCGTGCAGCCTGGAGAAATGGGAGATCGGCCTCGAAGCGTCGATCACGAATCCGTCGAACCGCCCGCTCCGCATGCGCGTCGAGCTCGCGTGCGACGATCTGCTCCTCGCGCGCGACGAGTACATGGTCGTCGCCAACGGCGTGCAGCGACGGATCGCTCTCTCCGATCCCGGCATCGACGATTTTCGAAACGAGCTCCTCTGGAGCCCCGAGTCGCCGAAGTTGATCCACGCCGAGGTGCAGCTCCTCGCCGAAGACGGCACCGTCCTCGACGAGATCAAGAGCTACACGGCGATCCGAAGCTTCACGACCCAGGGCGACAAGCTCGTCTTGAACGGTCGCCCCTACCCGCTGCGTTTGATCCTCGATCAAGGCTATTGGAACGAGACCGGGCTCACCGCGCCGAACGACGAAGCATTGAAACGCGACGTCCTCCTCGCGAAGCAAATGGGCTTCAACGGCGTGCGAAAGCACCAGAAGCTCGAAGACCCGCGTTACCTCTTCTGGGCCGACAAGCTGGGCCTCCTCGTGTGGGAAGAGATGCCGAGCGCGTATCGCTTCACGCGGACGTCCGTGGAGCGCATGGCGCGCGAGTGGCTCGAAGCGCTCACGCGTGACGCGAGCCACCCGTGCATCGTCGCGTGGGTTCCGTTCAACGAGTCGTGGGGTGTGCCGAACCTCCCGCAGAACGAAGCGGAGCGACAGTACGTGCGGGCGCTCTATCACCTCACGAAGACGTTCGACCCGACGCGGCCGGTGATCGGCAACGACGGCTGGGAGAGCGTCGCGACCGACATCATCGGCATCCACGACTACGACGACGACGCGCGCAGGCTCGCTCGCCGCTACTTCACGCACGACGTCCTTCCGAAGCTCCTCGCGCGCGAACGGCCCGGAGGCCGCGCCATCGTCATCGATCGCAACGCGCATCCGGAAGTTCCCATCGTGCTCTCCGAGTTCGGCGGCATCGCCTTCGCACGAAAACAAAACGGCGAGTGGGGATACTCCCGCGCAAAGAGCGAGGGTGAGCTCGCGCAGCGTTACAAGGCGCTCCTCGCGACGGTCACCTCGCTCGAGCTCCTCGCGGGCTTTTGTTACACGCAGTTCGCCGACACGTATCAAGAGGCGAACGGCCTCCTCTACGCGGATCGCACGCCGAAGTTTCCGATCGAAGAGATCCGCGCGGCGACGAGCCAGCTGATGCCGACGACGACGCTGATGGATCCGGTGCTCGGAAGGGAGGGCGCGCCCTGATGGCTGTTCGTGTGTTCGATCAACGGCAGATGTTCAAGCGCTCGCTGAAGAAGCCGGACGGGCGCGCGATGTATTTGTATTCGCGCCATCCGATCGCGGATTTGCGGGCGCCCGCGCCCGACGATGGAACGCCGTTCGCGCCGAACCCGCATCTGCGGTGGCACCCGCTTCGAGGCGAGTGGATCGCGTACGCGGGGCACCGGCAGCATCGGACGTTCCTTCCGCCCGCGGAGTACAACCCGCTCGCGCCGACGCGCGATGCCTCGCATCCGACGGAGGTGCCTTCGGGCGAGTACGACGTCGCGGTCTTCGAGAATCGTTTTCCGACGCTCTACGGCGGCGCGCACGATCCGCCGAAGGAGATCGTCGAGACGCGTCCGGCGCGCGGCGCGTGCGAGGTCGTCGTCTACACGAAGGACGTCCGCGCCTCGCTCGGGTCGCTGCCGCTGTGGAACGTCGAGATGGTCGTCGACGTGTGGGCCGATCGCACGCGCGAGCTCGGCGCTCGCGACGACGTGCAGTACGTCTTTCCGTTCGAGAATCGCGGCGTCGAGGTCGGTGCGACGCTGCACCATCCGCACGGCCAGATCTATGCCTACCCGATCGTGCCGCCGCTGCCGGCAAGAATGGCCGCGCAGGCGCGCGAGCACCTCGCCCAGCACGGCCGGGGTCTGCTCGAGGCCATGATCGATGCCGAACGGCGCGAGGGGGTTCGCCTGCTCTACGAAGGTCCGCACGCGGTCGCCTTCGTGCCGGTGTGTGCGCGCTATCCGTACGAGTGCTGGGTCGCGCCGACCCGCCCGGCGGCGCAATTCGGCGACCTCGGCGACGCTCAGCGCGCCGATCTGGCGCGCGCCCTCAAGATCGTTCTGCTGAAGTACGACGGCCTGTGGCGTCGGCCGATGCCGTACCTGATGGCGTGGTATCAGGCCGCGAGCGACGGCGAGGCGCATCCCGAAGCGCACCTGCACGCGCAGCTCTATCCGCCCCACCGCACGTCGGAGCGGCTCAAGTACCTCGCCGGCACCGAGCTCGGAGCCGGTTTCTACGCCATGGACGCGCTGCCCGAGGACAAG
>Ga0207648_10005739_pt1 | contig 12439 bp, 7 predicted proteins | sample KBSMisM32_FD_184310 | JGI IMG/M metagenome (GOLD analysis project Ga0207648, IMG submission 184310) | Miscanthus rhizosphere microbial communities from Kellogg Biological Station, Michigan, USA - KBS Miscanthus M3-2 (SPAdes) (version 2) | ecosystem: Host-associated > Plants > Roots > Rhizosphere...
AGCAGATCACGTACAGCGTCAGCGGGGCCCACGTGGTGCCAATCACCACCGTCGACGGGGGCGTGGCATCGATACCGGTGACGGTCGAAGGCATCAGCGTGATCACGTACTCCGCAACGGACAGCGCCGGCAACGTCGAAGGTCCGAAAACGCTGACGGCCCGGCTCGACCAGACCGTGCCCACGATCGTCGGGACGGCCGCCCCTGCGCCGAACGCCAGCGGGTGGAACCACACGCCCGTGACCGTCAGCTTTCAATGCATGGACGCGCTTTCTGGGTTGGCGGCCGGCAGTCCTCCGGCCCCGACGATCCGGTCATCCGACGGTGCGGGCCAATCGGTCGGCGGGACATGTGTCGATGTGGCGGGCAACCGCGCCACCGCGTTCGTCCAGGGCATCAACATCGACGTGACGGCGCCCCTCCTGACGGCGCCGCCCGACCAGATGGCCTCGCAAACGAGCGCGGCCGGTGCGGCCGTCAGCTATCCGCCGCCCACGATTGTCGAGACCGGGAGCGGCATCGCGTCATCGGGCTGCCTGCCCGCGTCCGGCTCGGTGTTTCCGATCGGGCTCACGCCGGTGCTGTGCACCGCGAGGGACAGGGCGGACAACGGCAGCTCGGTCACGTTCACGGTCACCGTGACTCCGCTGACGGTGCCGCCTGACGGCAGGATGTTCGGCGCCGGGTTCATCGACCAGGGCGGCACGCATCGTCATTTCACGTTCCGCGTGGCGCAGATCCGCAACCACGAGTACGGTCGCCTCGAGTACTGGGACAACGACCCGCGCCGCTGTGGGCCGGATGACGACTCCGACCGCACCCCCGGCTTCACCGGTGAGCACGACCGTGACTTCGGCCGCGACCATCGCCGCCCGCCGAGGCACTTCGACGCGACCTCCATCGACAGCGTGACCTTTTCCGACGATCCGGGATTCCAGCCGGGCCGTGGACCGCGACCGGCGGTCGACACCGTTCGATTCCGTGGCATTGGGAAATGGAACGGGCGCGGGGGCTACACGTTCGAGGCCTCGGCGACGGATCAGGGCGAGCCGGGAAGCCGCCGCGATACGTTCTCGCTGGTCATCAAGGATGCTCGCGGAAACGTGGTGAACGCCGTGAGCGGCTCTCTCACTCGCGGCAACGTCCAGTCGACGCGGCGCAGTTCGAGGCCGGACTAGAGAGCCGCGCGCCGGCTGCCAGCGGCATGTTGACGGATTACAGGCCAGCCTAGAACCTGACGAATCCCTATCTCACGCCTGAGACTTCACTGCTCTCCGCGCCTATCTTCACGCCCATGCATGCCCTCTCTTTGCTCCTTCTCGCGGCTGCCCTTGCGCCCGCGGCCGCCCCCAACTCGCGGTCGGGCGTGACCTCCGGGGCCGTGACGGCCGCCACCTTCGACCGGCCGCTGTCCTTCGAGGCCAATCTCGGGCAGGCCGCTCCCGAAGTGAGATACCTCGCCCGCGCCGGCGGCTACACGCTGCAGCTCCAACCCGCGGCCGTCATCGTCGGCCTGCAGTCGCCCGGGCCGCAGGCCAGGGGCGCCACCGTCCGCATGAGGTTCCTCGGCGGCGGCTCCGCACCGGACATGCAAGGGATCGAGGAGCGGGCGGGCCGGGCCAACTACCTGACCGGCGGCGATCCCCGCCGCTGGCAGACCGGCGTGCCCCTCTACGGAAAGGTGAGGTCCAACGAGGTCTACCCCGGCATCGACGTCCTCTTCTACGGGCGCGGACGGCACGTCGAATTCGACCTCGTGGTCCGTCCCGGTGGCGATCCGAAGCGGGTCCGGATGGCCTTCGAGGGCGCCGCCGTCGAAGGGCCGGACGCGAGCGGAGCGCTCACCCTGCGCACCGCGGCGGGGGAGCTCGAGCTCGGCGCCCCCATCGCCTACCAGCTCGATGGAGAATCGCGGCGGCCGGTGCGCGGCGCCTATCACGTCGATCGGCGCGGCACGGTGCGCGTCGAGCTCGAGCGCTACGACCGGGCCCGGCCGCTCGTGGTCGACCCCGTTCTCACCGCTTCGCGCTTCCTGGGCGGCGGCACCCAGGACCCGAACGTACCGCCGGACGAAGAGCGCGCCAATGGCATCGCCCTCGACTCCGCCGGCAACGTCTACGTGGCGGGATCGACTTCGGTCGACAACTTCCCGACCTTTCCCTCTGTCCATTGCGGCCTTCACGGCTCCATCTGCGCGTACCAGCGTGACAACCGCGGGCAGAAGGACGCCTTCGTGACGAAGTTCAATGCCGCGGGCGACCTCGTCTATTCCACCTACATCGGCGGGTCCGCCGATGACCTGGCCCACGGCCTGGCGGTGGATGCGGGCGGTCAGGCCTACATGACGGGAGAGACGAGGTCGGTGGACTTTCCCACCACCAGCGGGGCCTATCAGCGGGACGGGGGCCTCGGCATGGGCGCGCTCTGCGTGGACTGCGGTCCTCTGGGGGGCCCGATCCTCCCCCCTCGGACCGCGTTCGTCACGAAGCTCAACGCCGCGGGCACGGCCCTGGTCTATTCGTCGTATCTCGGCGGCAGCCGGGACGACGTGGCGCGGGCGATCGCGGTCGACGACGCGGGCCGCGCCCATGTGACGGGCGAGACGCGCTCCCACGACTTTCCGGTCACGTTCGGCGCCGCGCAAGTGGCCTTGACGCCCTGCGAGGGCGACACGCCTTGTGCCGACGCGTTCGTGGCCGCTCTGGACCCGGCCGGCTCCGCCCTCGCCTACTCCACGTACCTCGGCGGCGCGGGCGACGACCAGGCCCGCGCCATCGCCGTCGACGCCGGCGGGAACGCGTACGTCACGGGGAAGACGGCTTCTTCGGACTTCCCGACGCGCGGCGGGTGCAACCCCATTCTGGGCGGCCCGCTGCAGCAGTGCTTCGATCCGCTGCAGGACCAGCGGAAGGGAGCCTCGGATGCGTTCGTGACCAAGGTCCGGCCCTCGGGCGCTCTGGCCTGGTCCACCTACCTCGGTGGCGGGGTCGAGGTCTCCGATGGAGAGGCGGGCAACGCGATCGCCGTGCGCACGCTGACCCGACGGGACGGCAGCACGGACACCGAAGCGTACGTCGCGGGTGAGACCACGGCCGCCGATTTCCCGGTGGCGAACGCCTTCCAGAACGTGCACGCGGGAGGCTCGAACGATGCGTTCGTCGCCCGTCTCAGCTCGGCGGGGTCGGCGCTGATCTATTCGACGTTCCTGGGCGGGGCCGCCGAGACCTATCCATATCCGAACGAGGCGGCCACGGGCATCGCCGTCGGTGCGGACGGGAGTGCGTACGTGGTCGGGTGGACGACCTCGGTCAACTGCTCCTCTCCGCTCGTCGCCGCCTTTCCCGTGGTACGGCCGGCCGCCGCCGGCGGGTGCCCCTCGTCGGACAACCGCGAAGATGCCTTCGTGGCCAAGCTTGCTCCCGCGGGGGGTCTGCAGTTCTCGACCCTGCTCGGAGGCGCGTACGCGGACCGCGCGCACGCGGTCGCGCTCGATTCCGCGGGCGCGCTCTACGTGGCCGGCGAGACGGAATCGACCACGGGCAACCCTCCCTACGCTTTCCCGACGGTGCCGCAGGCCTCGAGCGGCCTCGGCCGGAGTGACGGTTTCGTGAGCAGGCTCGTGGAAGGGACGCCGGGATCGGCGCTGCTGTCGATCGTCCAGCAGGCCACTCCCGACCCTTCCCCGGAGGGCGCCGACTTCACCTACGACGTCGTCATCAAGAACGACAGCGGCACGGAAGAGGCTTCGAACGTCGCCGTCGTGCACACCCTGTCGAGCGAAGTCGAGCTGCGATCGCTGGCAACCACGGCCGGCGAGTGTACGGTGACCGCGGCCAAGAAGGTCATCTGCAACTTCGGCGCGCTGTCGCCTCTTTCGCAAGTAGACGTGTCCATCGTGGTGCGACCGAACAAGAAGGCTCAGTAAAGGAAAGATGCCATGAAGAGCCTGATCCGGATCCTCGTGCTGGCCGCCGCCGCCGGCCTCGCCTTCGGCGCTTCCGTCTATCGTGCGGAGCCCGTGCTGGCCCATCCGAGCTTCCTGTGCCAGTTCCGGGTGCGCTACCCCCAGGCGAACGGCTCGAAGCTGACGGACCCGCCGACGCCGCTCTCTTGCCCGGCTCCCGACAGCCACCCCGACTGCACGCTCATGTGCCACCGCACGGGGCGGGGGACGCAAACGAACCTCTCGATCTACGGGCTCCAGTTCCGCGACCGTCTCCGGCAGCTCGTGCCGGAGGGACAGAGCATCCAGGCCGCAACCCCCGACCAGATCGACCTCGCCCTGCGCGCGCTCGAAGGGCATGTCGCGGGCGGTACCCTCTTGATCGATCCCGTCGGGGCGACGGACTCCGACGGCGACGGGGTGAGCAACATCGTCGAGATCAAGAAGTCGCAGACGTTCCCCGGCGACCCCAACGACCAGCCCCGCGCGGGCGACACCGTCACGAGCTCGGCGGTGGTGCTGGCCGATTCTGTCCCCGCCATGCTCGGCCCGTTCCCGATCACGACCACGATCGATTCCGAGCCGCCGGTGACGACGGCGTCCGCCAGCGCCAGCGGTTGGACCAAAGCGTCCAAGGTGACGATCGCACTCTCGACCGTCGACCCGGGACGGGGGGCGGGTGTCAAGGAGATCGCGCTGCGCCTCAGCGGCGCCCAGACCGGCATGGGCGTGATCGCCGGCCACGCCGGCACCGTCGAGGTGGTCGCCGAAGGCGTGACCACGGTGACGTACTTCGCGACGGATGCGTTCGGCAACGTGGAGGCACCGAAGAGCCTCGAGGTCCGCATCGATCGCAGCCCGCCCTTGCTCAGCGGGCTACCCGCCGCCGGCTGCACGTTGTGGCCCGCCGACCACCGCCTGGTCGACGTCGCCTCGGTCTCGGCGCAGGACGCGCTCTCGGGCGTGGCCCGCGGATCGTTCCAGGTCACGGCCCAGAGCAATGAGGCCGAATACGGCCTGGGTCTCGGCGACATCGCCCCCGACGTCGTGATCGGCGGGGGAGTCGTCCGGTTACGGGCGGAGCGGTCCGATCGAGGTCCCGGCCGTCTGTACGTGATCAGCGCATTCGCCCGCGACGTGGCCGGCAACGAATCGATGGGCACGGCCACGTGCGTCGTGCCTCACGACCGCGTGGGGAGATGAGCCGGTATTGACCGCGCCTCATTGCTGCGGAAGGAACCATGCCAGCAACTCGGAGGCGGGGTCGATCCTGTCTCCGCAGTGGCCTGCCTGATCCCGGCGCGGTGAAGCCGCGCGCGTCAACGCATCGCGAACGCGACGAGCGCGTCGCCGAGCGGCTCTTCGGAAATCTTCGGGTGACCGCCGGCGGCGATGACAACGAACTGTTTGCCACCAGGCGTCAGCTGATACGTCATCGGCGTCGCGTGGCCGGCGGCGGGCAGCGCGCCCTTCCACACTTCGCGTCCGGTCTCGACGTCGAATGCGCGCAGGAACGGATCGACGGTGCCGCCGATGAAGACGAGGCCGCCGGCGGTGACGATCGGTCCGCCGAGGCTGATCGATCCGAGTGGCACATCCGCCCTTGCGCCGCCGAAGCCTTTCATCGATCCGAGCGGCACCTGCCACTTGATCGCACCGGCTTCGAGATCCACCGCGGTCAGCAGACCCCACGGCGCGCGATTGCAGGGTAGACGCGATGGTCCCTGGATGAATCGTCGGAACATGCCGTAGGGCGCACCGGCCTGCGTCGCGTAGTCGCCGTCCTCGGTCCGCTGGGTGCGGTCCGCGAACTCGGCACGCGGGATCAGCCGCACCTTGGCCGGCAGGACGTTGGCGTTGACAATGAGAAGGTGATGCGGCGGGTCGAACGCCGATCCGCTCCAGTTCATGCCGCCGAGATTGCCCGGCATCACGAGCGTACCGCGGACGCTGGGCGGCGTGAAGACGCCGTCGTTGCGCAGATCGCGGATCGCCGTGGCGCACGCGTCGCGATCGGGACCCCACAGATCGTCAGCCGTCATGCGCTGCGGTACGACCGGCGGAAGCTTCGTCGGAATCGGCTGCGTCGGCGACGCAGATTCGCCGGGCACGTCGCTCGCGGGAACGGGCCGTTCTTCGACATCAAACACCGGCTGGCCGGTTTCACGATCGAGGACGTAGAGGAATCCGGTCTTGTTGCCCTGCACGACCACGGGGATGGAGCGTCCGTCATGGACGATCGTCGCCAGCAGCGGCGGCGACGCGCTGTCGTAATCCCATAGGTCGTGATGCACGAGCTGAAAGCCCCATGCGAGCTCGCCGGTCTGCGCGCGCAGCGCGACGATGGAGTTCGCCCACCTGTTGTCGCCGGGGCGGAGGCCGCCGTAGTAGTCGGGGCTCGCGTTGCCGGTGGGCACGAAGACGAGATGACGCTCGGGATCGACCGCCATCACGGACCACGCGTTCGCGGCTCCGGACTGCGCGGCGACATCCGGCGGCAACGGATCCCAGGACCACTTCAGCGCGCCCGTCCGCGCATCGAACGCGCGGACGACGCCGGAGGTGAGCTTCGTGCGCGCGTTGTCGTTGATGCTGGAGCCGACGACGACGAGCCCGTCGATCACGGCCGGCGGCGACGTCATGTGATACCAGCCGGCCTGATACCCGGGTACGTGCCGCAGGTTGAGTTGTCCCTTGGATCCGAAGTCCGCGCATGGCGATCCCGTCGCCGCGTCGAGCGCGACGAGCCGTGCGTCAAGCGTCGCCTCGAACAGTCGCCGACGGCACGGCTGTCCGGCGCGGCGCGCGGGATCGAGCCAGATCGCCACGCCGCGGTTGATCAGGCCGTCTCCGTAGTCGCCCTGCAGTTCGACGAGCGGATCGTAGGTCCACCGCTCGCGTCCCGTTTCCGGATCGAGCGCGATCACGCGGTTGAAGCCGGTGGTCAGATACAGCGTCCCGTCGACGACGAGCGGCGTCGTCTCGAAGCCGCCGCGCTGCATGCCGCGCGAACCGTCAGAGATGTCGCCGGTGTGATAGGTCCACGCGACGGCGAGGCGTTCGACGTTTGCGCGAGTGATCTGGGTCAGCGACGAATACCGCATGCCGCCGGCGTCGTGACCGTAGAACGGCCAATCGCCGGGTGGCGTGGGCGGCGTGGATTGAGCGAGGAAAGCGGCCGCGACGGCGGCAACGGCGAGAGCTCGAACGGTCACCGCGCCATCTTACGACGCGGCGGCATGACGTTCGAGCAGGACTCTGCTACGAATCCCCGGCTCGTTTCCAGGACCGCAGATTTCCTCTTGACGAATCGCCGGCCCTTCGTCTACCTTGATACCTCGAAGGTTGATGCAATCGAAGGTCGGGGTAAGGCGCATCGAGCTGGGCGCGACTGACGCGGGCCGTCCGCCTCATCTTCGAAGGCGGGGGTAGCGGTGCGGCGGCTCCTGAACCTCCTGACGAAAAGACGGCAGGGGCTCGAACGGGACCTCGAGCGCGAGCTGCGCGATCACCTCGAGCGGCGGGTCGCGGATTTGCGACAGGCGGGCCTGGGCGAACATGACGCGCGGAGGCAGGCCGCCATCGAGCTCGGGGGCGTCGAGCAGGTCCAGGAAGACGTGCGGGAGACCTGGACCTGGCGCTGGCTCGAGGACGCGGTCCGAGACGCCCGCTACGCCGCGCGCAGCCTCGCGCGGAGCCCGGGATTCACGATCACCGCCGTCGCGTCGCTGGCCATCGGCATCGGGGCCAGCGCGGCGATCTTCTCGCTCCTGGACCAGGTGCTCCTCCGCCTCCTGCCCGTGCGGGAGCCGGAGCGGCTCGTCCTCGTCGACTGGAAGGGCAACGCGCTCGCGCACGCGCGGGGCAGTGGTGCCGGCGTCAACCTGATGTCGTATCCGATCTGCCGCGACCTGCAAAGACAAGACCGGTTCTTCGACGGCGTGCTCTGCCGCCATCCGACGGAGGTGAACCTGGCCGTCGCGGCGGGGCAGACGCCGGAGCTGGTCGGGGCCGAGATCGTATCCGGCTCGTATTTCCCGGTGCTCGGGGTCAGCCCGGGGCTCGGCCGCCTCATTAATGAAGATGACGATGGCCAGCCGGGCGCGCATCCCGTGGTCGTGCTCTCGCACGCGTATTGGCTCCAGGCCCTCGGCGGCGCGCCGGACGTGGTGGGGCGCCGGGTGCTGGTCAACAACTTCCCCATGACGGTGGTCGGCGTCGTGTCCGCCACGTTCCGCGGCATCGACGTCGGCGACGTCCCCGCCGTCTGGATCCCGGCCGCGATGAAGAAGCAGGCCACGCCGGAGTGGGACAAGCTGCTCGACCGCCGCACGAGCTGGATGCAGGTGATCGGCCGCCTGAAGCCCGGCATCACCGTGGAGCAGGCGCAGGCGGGGCTGCAGCCCTGGTTCAAGTCGATGCTCGACGAGGACACGCGGCGCGAAGGCTTCCCGCTCGTGACCGCGAAGCAACGCGCGGAGTTCCTGGCCTCGACGCTGGTGGTGACGCCTGCCGCCCATGGCCACTCGCTGCTGCGCCAGGACCTGGGCCGGCCGCTTCGGGTGCTGATGGCGGCGACGCTGCTGCTGCTCCTGCTCGCGTCGCTCAACGTGGCCAGCCTGTTCCTGGCCCGCGGGGCCGCGCGCGGCCGCGAGCTCCGGACACGTCTGGCCCTGGGCGCTTCGCGCCGGCGGATCGCGACCTTGCTGCTGGCGGACAGCGTGTGGATCGCCGCCGGCGGGGGAGCGCTCGGCCTGCTCGTGGCGCCGATGGTCTCGCGCGGGCTCCTGTCGTTCCTGCCTTCGGGCGCGGCCGGCACGGACCTGTCGTCGCGGGTGGACGGGCGCGTGTTCGCGTTCGCTTTGCTCATGACGGTGGCCACGGGTGTGCTGTGCGGGATCGCGCCCGCGTGGCGGGCCGGCCGCGTGCCCCTGATGTCCTGGCTTCGGGATCGCACGGGAGCGGGGGCCGGGGGCGTGCGCTTGCGGAAGGCGCTGGTCGTGGGACAGATGGCCTTCACGCTGGTGCTGCTCGTGGGCGCGGGGCTGTTCGTCCAGACGCTTCTTCGCCTGGTCGGGCAGGGACCCGGCTTCGCGACGTCCGGCAGGGTGGCCTTCCGCATCAACCCGCGGCGCGCCGGGGCCTCCGATGAAGAATCCAGCCGGACGATGCGGCGCGTGCTGGCCGAGCTGCGCTCGCTCCCCGAGGTGGAGAGCGTCGGGCTGGCGGGCGTGGACCTGCTGAACAGCGGTTCGTGGAACGACTCCATGACGATCGAGGCGGACAAGCGGATTGTGACCGATCGGGCCGTGCATCTCGAACCCATCAGTCCGGGCCTCTTCACGACGCTGGGGACGCGGGTGATCGCGGGCCGCGACTTCGACGAGCGGGACGCGCTCCCGCCGGTCGGGGAGCGGTGGCGCTCCGTCATCGTGAACGAGCGCTTCGCGCGACGGTATTTCGGGGACGCGAGCCCGCTCGGCGGTCGCGTCGGTCTGGGGGATCGACAGGACACACGGACGAACCTCGAGATCGTCGGCGTGGTCCGGGACTTCTCGTACCGGGACCTGCGCGAGCAGACCGAGCAGGCCTTCGTGCCGTACTTCGAGGGGGACTGGACCGCGGGGACGTTCTACCTCCGCGTGCGGGGGACTCCGCAGGCGGCGTTCGCCTCGATTCGGTCGGCCGTCGGCCGCGTGGATCCGACGGTGCCGTTGCTGTCGCCGCGTACGTTGGATGAGCAGGTCGATCGCTCCTTGACGACCGAGCGCATGATGGCCACGCTGTCGGGCGGGTTCGCGGCGGTCGCGCTGCTCTTGTCGGTGGTCGGCCTGTACGGCGTGATGGCGTTCGTGGTCACCAGCCGTACGCCGGAGATCGGGATCCGGATGGCGCTGGGGGCGACGCGCCGAGCGGCCGTGTGGCTGATGGTCGCGGATGCGGTCGCGATGATCGCCGCGGGTACCGCGATCGCGCTGCCCCTGGTGTGGGGCCTCAGTCGTCTCGTCGAGGCGCAGCTCTTCGGGGTGCACGCGCTCGACGCGCCGACGATCGCGGTCGCGAGCCTCGTGCTGGCTCTCGTCGCGCTGGCCGCGGCCATGTGGCCCGCCTGGCGCGCGGCATCGGTGAGCCCGACGGAGGCGCTTCGGTTCGAGTGAGGGCTGTCCGGACCTGCCCTGGCCGCTCTTGCCGTTAGCCTTCGCGTCGCAGCCTCGACCGCCGTTCCTCCTCGGCTGCGACTCCTGACGAGCTCCGCGAGCCCGTTTGCCCGCGGGGAGTACACTGGAGCGCCGATGGTGAGAGGAAAGAAGAGGCGCGCGTCCCCGGCGAAGGTCCCCGATGGCGAGCGAGGCAGCGGAGTCTTGATCGAGGAGATGCGCGCGCAGAATCGCGCCACCATCGAGGCGGTCGAGGCAACTCGGGTGTCTCTCGAGGTCAAGATCGACGCCCTCGCCCGGGAGACGGGAGGCCGTCTGACCGTCCTGGAGGCCGCCGTTCGTCAGAACAGCACGGACATTCGGAAGAACAGCACGGACATCCGGAAGAACAGCGAAGACATTCGGAAGAACAGCGAAGACATTCGCGTCCTGGCCGAGCGCGTGGAGACACTCGGCCCTCTCGATCAGCGCGTGTCGACGCTCGAGCGGCGTGTTCTGGGCGAGTCCTGACGTCCAGTCGAAGCCCGGCGTGTCCGAAGTGGCGATGAGGATCTAGCCGATCCGCAAGCCCGTGGATCGCGAGTCACGCGCGCTCGAATTCCTGCGTCGTGTCTCCGGTGACACGTTTTCGTTCCGGAACGAAAAGGCGACAATCGGCGGCATCGTGCAGGCCGTCTACCTCAAGGACCCACGCACGCCCGATTGGGGAATCGGGCTGGTGCTTCGCGAGAGTCGCGAGGCGTGGGACGTCTTCTTCGAATCCGGCCGCCGCCGGTCGGTCCCCAAGGCTACGTCTGGCGTGGAGATCGTGGGCCTGTCCTCGCCGAGCGCGCTGCTGAGCGCGGCGGCCGCGATCCCGATCCGTCGATGGGCGAGAGCGCACCACAACGTCTACGTCGTGGAGCTGGACCCGAAGGCCGCGGAGGATCCCGAGTTCGCCGCCGCGAATCCCGAGATGATCCCTGGTGGCCTATGCCTCTACGTCGGGCTCACCGGGCTGTCGCCGGAGAAGCGCTTCCGCAACCATCGGCGCGGCCACAAGGCGGCTCGGATCGTCCGGCGCCACGGCCGGCGGCTGCTGCCGGCGTATTACCGGCAGTACAACCCGGTGCCGTTCGAGGTCGGCCGCGTCCTGGAACCGTGGCTGGCCGCGCGCCTGCGCGAGCGGCGCTTCGGGGTGTGGCAGAACTAGTGACGGGCCGGCTCAATCATTGTCATCGTGGCCGGCCCGCTCGATCGAGATCGTGCCCACGAAGCAGAATGGACCCGCCCCTGCCGGCGGCGCCGGGCAATTGACCTGCGCGGGGCGGAGTCGCTCCAGGATCGCGCTCCCCGCCACGTCGACGTCGAGAAAGACGAGATGCGGCTGGCTTCGCTTTGGTCCGACCACGCTCGCGTGTCTGCACGTGTCCGCGTGGACGGGGGATGGGGCCGGGCTGATCCGCGAGGTGGCGGATCAGATGGACGTGGGGAGGCGGCGCCCTCGATCGCCTAGTTGAAGGTGATCCCGAACGTGGCGCATCGCGCGCCGTCGGACTCGGCGTACATATCCTGATGATGGCGTCCCCGGCCGGTGATCGCGGGGTTCCAGGGGTTCGAATTCTGGATCTCGACCATCCCCGGATTGCTGAAGACCCAACGCGGCTCGCGGTACGTGTGCTCGCCGTTGGCGTCCTTCGTCGTGGCATCGAGGTGAACCTTGCAACCCACGCCGGTCTCGCTGGCGTGATGGCTGCCGGGGACGATCTCTCCGTTGCATTCGACGAAGTACACGCTGCAGGCCACCCGCGCCGTGGGCTTGCGATTCTTCTCGGGGTTGGGAGCGGCCGTGGGCTCGGGTGCGGGCGTCGCCGCGGGTGGCCGCGGGGTCGGCGCCGGGGTGGGGGTAACCGCCACCGGCGAGGGGATCGGAGTCTGTTGCGGGACCGGTATCTTGATGACGGGTATCGGAACGGTGGCGGGGGCACCGGCCGCAGTCGGTCGGCTGGGAAGGTCCTCCGTAATCGTGTGGCACGCCGCCGCCAAGGGGGCGACGAGGAAGACAAGCTGGAGAACAGGTCTCATCCACACTCCTCAGCCTAGAATCTGGTTGAGACATTGCCATGCAACTTAGCGTCTGTCAAGGGCTTTTGGATGGCCACGCCGACCCGGCCCAACGGGGTTGGCCCCGGCGCGATCATCCTGATCTGCCGCCCACCGAGCCTCACTCCTGCGGCAAACCCGCTGATCAGGATGATCGCGCCGGGGGCCAACCCCGTTGGGCCGGGTCGGCGTGGCCATCTAAAAGCCCTTGACAGACGCTAAGTTGCATGGCAATGTCTCAACCAGATTCTAGGCC
>Ga0207648_10005742_pt1 | contig 12439 bp, 11 predicted proteins | sample KBSMisM32_FD_184310 | JGI IMG/M metagenome (GOLD analysis project Ga0207648, IMG submission 184310) | Miscanthus rhizosphere microbial communities from Kellogg Biological Station, Michigan, USA - KBS Miscanthus M3-2 (SPAdes) (version 2) | ecosystem: Host-associated > Plants > Roots >...
GCGGGTCAAAAATCACGTCGAGCTGCCGCACGTCAGCAACATCGTCTCGCGCCTGGCGACGTCGGAGCAGCGCGAGCAGGCGGAGCTCGCGACCTTCTATCTCGAGCGAGGGCGGCGGCTGTACCAGCAGGAAAACGATCGCGAGGCGATCAGCGAGCTGAATCACGCGCTGTATCTCTCGCCCTACCTCGCCGACGCGCACATCCTGGTCGGCCGCATTCACCTGCGCACCGGCCGCGTCCACGATGCGATCGACGCCTTCAAGATCGCGCTGTGGAGCGCCGAGACCGCCGAAGGCCACGCGGCGCTCGGCGAAGCGTACCGGCAGGCGAAGGATCTCACCGCGGCGCGCGCCGAAGCGGATCGCGCGCTCGCCCTCAATCCGCAGTCGGTCGAAGCCAAGGAGCTGATCGCTCGCCTCGACGCTCGCTGACCGGACAGTCGAGCTTCAACGACCCCACTAGTACTTGGGACGCAGTGGTGCTAAGATACCGGCTGTTGTGGCGCACCAGATGCCGGATGAGGGATTTCACGAGATTCAGCTGAACGGCAAGCAGCTGGTCTTCCTCTTCATGGCCGCGACGGTGGTCTCGGTCGTGATCTTCCTCTGCGGCGTACTGGTGGGACGCGGGGTGCGCACGAATCAGGTCGCCTCGAACGAACAGTCGGCCGCAGGAACGGCCGGCGAGGCGGCCCCACAGCAGCCGCCGACGCCGCCACAGCCACTGCCCGCCGGTTCCGATCCGACGGCGGCGGCGCCGCCGCCCGCGCCGGCCGACGACCTCACCTATTTCAATCGCCTCGAAAAGAAGAACGCGCCAGCCGAAACGCTGAAGCCCTCGTCAGAGCACGCTGGCGCCACTCGTCGCACGCCGCTGACGACCGACGCGCCCGCGCCACCGGTATCAACACCCGCACCCGCGCCCGCTCCCGCTCCGGCGCCCGCGGCCGCTGCGCCCGCGCCTGCGCAGCCCCCGGCTGCGTTACCGACGCCGGAGCCGCCGGCCAGGACCGCCGACGCCGGCCGCGCCGAGCCGGCCGGGCAGGGCTTTGCGGTGCAAATCGCGGCGCTCAACGTGCGCAGCGAGGCCGACGCGATCGCGAAGCGTTTGAGCTCGAAAGGTTACGCGGCATACGTGATGTCGCCGGCCGATGGCATGCCGTCGGTCTATCGCGTGCGCGTCGGGAAGTATCCGACCCGCCGCGAGGCCGAGTCGATTGCGGCACGGCTGCAGAGGGAAGAGCAGTTCAAGCCCTGGGTCACGCGCTGACCTCGTCGTAGCGCAGCCCTTCAGGGCTGCCCACATCTTTTAATAGCTGGGCAGCGGCAGCGCGTCGCAGTGGCGACGGCAATAGTCCTCGAGAATTTCCTTCGCCGCGTCGGTGAATTCCATCCCCGCCCTGTAGTACGTCTCCGTCCCCGCGCGTGACTGTTCGAAGACCGACCAGGCGACGTGCGCCGACAGGCGCAGCGTGTCGCCGCCGTCGGGCAGCGCGATCTTGACGTTGTCGTTCGGCCGCAGCGTCGGCAGCGACACGACCTGCGCGCCGAGGATTGAGATGTTCACCAGGTTGGCCTGGCGGTTTTCCACCACCGCGTCGAGCGACTCCAGCACCTTGAAGCGGTGCGCCCGCCGCGTGTTCGCGCCCTTGGCCTGCGGCGCGCCGATGCCGGTGCCCGAGGCGACGACCCCCTTCCGATCGACGCCCGGCTTGGCCGCCGCCGCTGCCGGCGCGGCCGTCTCGCTGCTGTAGGGCGTGGTCGTCCACCGTCCGTTGGTCTGCACGATCAGTTGAATCGTCGATCCGCGGACGGCAAGCTTCTCGACCCGTTCGATGAAGGCCTGGCCCTGCGGCGTCTGGGCGAACGGCGCTTCGATCGCGACCAGCCTGGGATGGTTCAACTGGACGCTCTCGAACGCCGCGGCGAGCTTGTTGTCGGTGAAGCGCACGACGCGTCCGGAGAACAACGACGCCGCCTGGATGAGCGGCAGCCGCGCCGTGGTCGCGACGACAACTGTGATGTCGGATGGCACCGGAATCACCCGGGACGCAACGCGAGTGCCAGCCGATTTTCGGCCGGTTCGAGGCGAACAGGCCCTTTTTACACGCTCGCCGGGGCTCGGTTCTGTCGCCGCGGGAACGAATCTGACGCCGAGGTCAGCGTCGAGCGGGCTCGCCGGTTTCGCCGTGCGTTCCCGGTTTCGCCGGCAGGGTGAAAGTGAACGTGGCGCCGAGGCCGGGCCGGCTGTCGACCCAGATCCGGCCGCCGTGCGCTTCGACGATCCCCTTGGCGATCGGCAGCCCCAGCCCCGTTCCGAGGCTGGCGGTCCGCGCCGACTGCCAGAAGCGGTCGAAGATCCGGTCGAGCTCTTCCGAGCGAATGCCAGGCCCGCTGTCGGCGACCGAGAACTGCACCATGCCGGCGTCTGCCTCGACGCGCACCGTGATGCTGCCGCCCTCGGGCGTGAACTTTACCGCGTTGCCAATCAGGTTGGAGAGCACCTGCAGCACTCGATCGCGGTCGGCCCACACCGGCGGCAGCGGGCCGGGAAACTCGCAGTGCAGCGTCAGCATCTTCTCCTCGGCCTGGCTGCGCGAGCTCTCGCACGCTTCCTTCAGCAGCAGGACCGCGTCGTTCTCCGACGGCTGCACGTTGAGCACGTGTCCGGCTTCGAGCCTCGCGACGTCGAGCAGATCCTGGACCAGCCGCGTCATCCGATCGCAGACCCGCAGGATGGTCTGCAGCCGGCGGCGCCGCTGCTCCTCGGATCCGCCGGCGTCCAGCAGCAGCCGCGTCGAAGTGGCGATGGCGCTGACCGCGTTGCGGAAATCATGGGAGACGATCGCCAGCACCTGCTCGCGCGACTGCAGCGCCTGGCGGGAGGAGGTGTAGAGGCGGGCGTTGTCGACCGCCAGCGCCGCTCGCTGCGCGACTTCGAGCGCGAACGCCAGATCCTCGCGGTCGTACGGATCGCGCCGCTCCGCCCGCACGAAAGTGATCAGCCCGAACGTGGCGCCGCGCGCGGTCAGCGGCACGGTGATCAGCGAGTGGGCGCCCAGCGTGCGCATCAGCTCGGTGTGCTCGGGGCCGCCGCTGATCCGATCGAAGTCCAGCTCGGTGATTCGCGCCAGCAGCAGCGCCTGGCCGGTGCGAAGCGTGCGCGACAGCGGACTGTGCGCGCTCTCCGGCGCGTACTGGCGGGCGCGTTCGAGCAGCGGCTCCTTGTCGCGGACGCGGTGCGCCGTCGCCACCCGCCGCAGCCGGCCGTCGTCGCCGACGATGTCGATCAGCGAGTAGTCGGCGAACGCCGCCGCCGATTCCGAGTGCGCTTCGGTGGTCAGCCTGGCGAGGTTGGCGAGCGTCGTCTCGTACTCGGGCGAGGCGGCGAGCAGCGGACCCATGTTGCCGAAGAAGGCGCTGCGCTCGCGGGCGCGGATGTGCTGGGTGATGTCGCGCGCGATCTTGGAGGCGCCGATGATCGTGCCGGCCTTGTTGACGATCGGCGAGATGGTCAGCGAGACGTACACCGACGTTCCATCCTTGCGGCGGCGCACCGTCTCGAAGTGATTGACCGCTTCACCGCGCACGATCCGGCGCAGCACCTGGTCTTCTTCGAACTGGCGCGCTTCGGGGATGATGATGCGGATGGACTTGCCGATGACTTCAGCGGCGTGGTAGCCGAAGAGACGCTCGGCTGCGGGATTCCAGGAAGTGATGACGCCGTTCAGGTCCTTGCCGACGATGGCGTCGTCAGAGGATTCGACAATGGCCGCGAGCCGCGCAGCGACCGCATCCTCCGGCGGCGCCGGCCGCTCGAAGTGCGGATCGTGCGCGCCGGTCAATCAGCACCCCTCGAGCGGCGGTGACCAGGCGCTCCGGCGATCGTGTTCCACGACGCGGGACTGCTCGCGACGCTCACGAGGCGTCGCCCAGTCCTCGGCAATCAGCAGACGAGCTTCGAGTTCGGACAGCTCGAGCACATCGCCGACACGCGACGTGCCGAGGTTGACGCCGTCGATGGCGTCGGCGAGCTTCTTCGTGAGCCTGACTTTCATGGCGCGACTGTTCGGATAGCAATCGCTATTCCTTCAGGCGTTTTTGAGGGGCTCGAGCGGCGACGGAGGTTTTTGTCTGAAAAATCGTCGTTGCCGGCTCAGCGATTTCGCGACTGCGCCGCCGCCATGCGTGTCGACGTTCGCCAATCGGAACGGCTCGCGCTTTTATGCTGCCATCAAGTACACAGCCTGGTCATTTCGCGACCAGAGGGACGGCAGCTCGAGCTTGCCCTCATTTCAATCCGAGCTGCCTTGCCATTCGCTCGTTGTGACGCCACTGGCGGTAGTGAGCCTCAGACAGGCGATAAGACCAGTACGATGCAAATCCGGTGCGTTGGATCCAGCCGAGCGCTCGAAACAGCTTCCGGTGGTGCGGATAGCGCGCGATCAGCACGCGCTCGATCACATTGTTCGTGAGCTTGTTCACCGCCGACATCTGCACGACGGACAGCGCGTCCATCAGGATTAGTTTGTTTCCGGCGCCGTAGCTGATGGCCACGTCGTCAGGGCGTCCGCTGACGGTGAAGCGCTCGTTGTGTTCGAGGATGCCGTTGTGGAAAAACACCTGGGAGCTGTTCCAGTCGAGGCGCGTGGTGCTGTAGTAGAAGAGGGCTGGCGCATAAGTCGTCGGATCGAGAGCAACATCTTTGACCGTATCCAGCAGCACCGATGAGCGCTCGCGTTCATCGGCGGCTGCGCTCTGGTCCTGCGCGAACGCGGCAGTCGTGGACACCAACAGCATCGCCGCGACGAGCGAACCCGCAAGCGCCAGACGCGGACGCCGCACGAACGACGTCACGGAGATCGCCCTCGAATTGACCATCCACGCCCTCCACCCTCCTGATGAGCAAGAGCGATACCGCGCGTGGTCCGGGAATTCGGTGAAAAATCTCGATTGTTCTGCCGGCTGAGGTACTAAATTCCACCTGGCTGAGCTGGCCGGGTGGAACCGGGATGCCGTCAGGAGTCCATCAGGCGGTTCTCGATCGCGTAGCGCATCACCTCGGCGTTGCTGCGCATCTGCAGCTTTTCCAGGAGCCGCGATCGGTAGGTGCTGACGGTCTTGACGCTGAGTCCGAGCGCCGTCGCGATGCCTGACACCGTCAGCCCGGACGCGATCATCCGCAGCACCTGATACTCGCGATCGGAGAGCTTGTCGTGCGGCGCCGCGCTGTCCGCGTTCGGCGTGCGCGCCCAATCGGGAACGCGGCTGCCCAGATACAGCTTGCCGCGGCGAATCTGGTCGACCGCCTGCACCAGTTCGGTGGGGGCGCTGTCTTTCGTCAGATATCCCATCGCGCCGGCGGCGAGCACGCGCCGCGCGAACTGCGACGCCGGGTGCATGCTCAACACCAGCACCGGCAGCGCCGGCCGCATCTGCCGGATCTCCTTGAGCAGATCGAGCCCGCTGGCGCCGGGCAGCGTGACGTCGAGCACGACGACGTCCCACGCCGAGTTGCGAATGCTCGACGAGGCGGTGGCGACGTCGCTCGCCTCGCCGACGCTCACCGACTTGAATCCCTCGACCAGGATTTGCCGGATGCCGTGGCGTACGACCGGATGATCGTCGACCAGGAGGATGCGAATCATCGGCCGGCGGCGCTCCGTGCGGCAGACGGAACCGTCACCACCACCGACGTGCCTTTGCCCGGCCGTCCGCTGATCGACAGCCTCGCGCCGATCAACTGCGCCCGTTCGCGCATGCCGAGCAGCCCGATCGAGACCGGGTCGGCGAGCGCCTCTGGATTGATGCCGCGGCCGTTGTCGGCAATCGTCAGCGACGTGCTGCGCGTGGTCTGGCGCATCGAGATCTTCACCGCGCTCGCGTTGGCGTGGCGGACGACGTTGGTCAGCGCTTCCTGGACGATGCGAAACATGGCGGTGGTCTGCTCCGAGGTGAGCGCGGCCTCGCCGACGCTGCCGGCGATGCGGCACCGCACGCCGGTGCGCCGCGCGATCGCCGCCGCCTCCAGCTCGATCGCCGCGCCGAGCCCGAGGTGATCGAGCGCCGGCGGCCGCAGCGTCGACGCCAGTCGACGCACCGTCTCGGTGGCGACCTCGATGCTGCCGACCATCGACTGCATGCGATCGATCATCTGCGGCTCGAGGCCGCGGCGCATCAGGTCGCGCACCGTCCGCGTCAGCTCGAGCTTGAGCCCGGTGAGCGTCTGCCCGAGCTCGTCGTGCAGCTCGCGGGCGACGTCGGCCCGCTCCGCTTCGCGCGCCGACGTCACGCTGGCCGCGAGCCGCCGCATCTGGCTCTCCGATTCGCGCAGGCGGTGCTGAATTGCCAGCGGCTCGGTGATGTCGCGGCCGATCCCCTCGAACGCAACGAGTAGTCCGTCGGCGTCGTAGACCGGGCTGTTGCTGTGCTCGACCGGCACGATCGTGCCGTCGGGATGAACCCAGCGCAGGACCACGGGGTCGACCGACGCCTCCGGATCGGTCCGCATCGCGTGCGCCAGCGCGCGGTCGTCGGGATGAACCGCCGACCAGGCCGATTCGGGATCGACGAGAAATTCATCGGGCGTCCGTCCGGTGAGCCGCGTGGCCGCCGGGCTCACGTACTGCAGCGTCCCGTGGGCGGCGTCGACGGGGGTTTCCCGTGCCGCCTTGTCCTCAGCTTCGTCAACCGGCCTTGCCTGAGCCGGGACGACCGAGAAGCGATAAATCATGTCGCGCGCATTCTCGGCGAGCAGACGCAGCAGCGCTTCGGTGTCGGCGAGCCGCCGCCGCGCGAGGATGTGTTCGGTGACGTCGCGCGCGACGCCGTCGACGGCCACCCACCGCCCCTCGTCGTCGAACACCGGCATGTGCTGGTGCTCGGCCCAGACGATGCGGCCGTCGGGATGCACCCATCGCACGAGCAGCGTGCGCTGCAGCTTGACCGGGTCGGTGCCATCGGCGGCCGCCAGCGTTCGCGCGATGAGCACGCGGTCGCCAGGGTGGACCGCGTCCACCGACACGGCAGGGTTGGCGTAGAAGTCACGCGCCTCGCGGCCGGTGATCGCCACGACCGCGGCGCTGATGTACTCCACGCGCATCGGGTTGATGCGATAGCGGTAGAAGAGATCCCGATCGTTGTCGACCAGCCGCTGAAACCGCAGCACATCGCGTCGCGCCGCCGAGTGGACCGCCGGTTTGCGGGCTCCCATGAGAACCTCGGAAGTATACGGTCGGCGGTCGAAGGCTGCCGTCCTTCTGTCGGACAAACACCGACGATTGCGCCCGATCTTTGTCGGACGAGCGCGGACATACAAAGCGGCGCTCAACATGGACACTAAGACAACCAGCCCGGCTGAGCTCAATTTTGTCGCACCAAATCGCCATTTGTCAGGCGCCCACGGGCGACGACCACCGGGAGACGGGGCCCGCGCGACCGCGGCGGCGTTCGAGCGCTCTCCACCCCCGGCCGTCCGCCGGCTGATCCCCCGACGATGGCGAACAGCGATCACCCGCTCGTAATGGTCATGGACGACGAAGCGCCGATCCGCGAGATTCAGCGGCGGATCCTCGAGAAGGCCGGCTACCGGGTGATCGAGGCGTCCGGCGGCGCCGATGCCTTCACGCTGCTCGAAGGGACGTCCGACCTCGACCTGCTCATCGCCGACCTCGAGATGCCCGAGCTGTCCGGTGAAGAAGTCGTGCGGCGCATCCGGCTCGCGCGGCCCGACCTGAAGGTGCTGTACGTGACCGGCCACATCGATCGCCTGCTCGACGCGCGGGCGACGCTGTGGGAGGGCGAGGCGTTTCTCGACAAGCCGTTCACGCCGCGCGGCCTGCTCGAAGCGGTGTCGCTGCTGCTCTACGGCAAGCTGCCCAAACAAGCAGAGGAGTAGACTGATCGCGAGTTGCCATCGCGTGTCTTCGATCTCGCGCTCGCCGCGGCGTCGGGCGTCCTCCTCGCGCTGAGCTTTCCGAAATTCGGTCATCCGTCGCTGGCGTGGATTGCGCTGGCGCCGCTCGTCATCGCCATCGCCGGCGTGTCGCAGCCTGCCGGCCGTGGCGATCGCTCGCTGCGTCGCGCGACGCTCCTTGGTCTCGTCACCGGCATCATCTACTTCACCGGCACGCTCTACTGGATTACGCGCGTGATGGCGGTGTACGGCGGCCTGCAGGGATGGGTCGCGGTGCTCGTCAACGCGGCGCTCATCGCCTATCTGTCGCTGTTTCCCGCGATCTTCGCCGTCGTCACGCGCCGGCTCGTGCTCGCGTACGGGCGGCGTGCGCTCGCGGCGGCGCCGGTCGTGTGGGTGGCAACCGAGCTGGGGCGGACGCACGTCTTCACCGGCTTTCCGTGGGTGCTTCTCGGCTACAGCCAGACCACGGTTCTGCCGGTGGCGCAGTTCGCGAGCGTGTTCGGCGTCTACGGCGTCTCGATGCTGGTGGCGGCGGTCAGCACCGCGATGGCGATGGCGCTCGGCAGCGGCGGACCTGAAGGGCCGCGCTTCGGCAGCGCGCGGCAGCCCCTGAGAGCTGCCGTGTCTCGCTGCGCGCCGATTGTGATTGCGCTCTTCGCCGTCGCCGCCATCGCCGTCTGGGGCGCGCGCCGCGCGGCGGCCGCCGAATGGACGCGCGCCGGCGATGCGATCCGCGTCGGCCTGATTCAAGGCAACATCGATCAGGCCGACAAGCAGAACCCGCTGCACGCCAACGCCATCTTCCAGGGCTACATCCGCATGACGCGCGACGCGCTGCAGAAGGGCGCCGGGTTCGTCATCTGGCCCGAGTCGTCGACGCCGTTCCTGTTCGAGGACGACGCGGAGGCGTCGAATCAGATACGGACGCTGGCGCGCCAGGCCAGGGTGCCGATTCTCGTCGGCAGCGATCAGGTCGAGCGCGACGGCGCAACCTTCAGGTACTACAACTCGGCGTTCCTCGTCGCCGCCGACGGCACGAGCGGCCGCGCCTACCGCAAGATGCACCTGGTGCCGTTCGGCGAGTACGTGCCGCTCAAGCGGCTGCTGTTCTTCGCCGAGCCGCTGGTGGAAGCGGTGTCCGATTTCTCGGCCGGGGAGGACGCGGTGCTGCTGCCGGTCGGCGGGCATCTTGTCAGCACGGCGATCTGCTACGAGGTGGTCTATCCCGATCTCGTGCGCCAGTTCGTCGCCGGCGGCAGCGAGCTGCTGACGACGATCACCAACGACGCATGGTTCGGGCCGACCTCGGCGCCGTACCAGCACTTCGAACAGGCGTCGATGCGTGCGATCGAAGAAGGACGGTATCTGGTGCGCTCGGCCAACACCGGCATCAGCGGCATCGTCGATCCCTACGGGCGCGTGATCGAGCGGACCGATATCTTTCAATCGGCGGTGCTGGTCGGCGAGGCGCGCTTCCTGCGCACCTCCACGTTCTACGCGCGGCACGGCGACATCCTCGCCTACGCCTCGGTGGCGGCCGCGGCGCTGCTGCTGGCGCTCGCCCAGGCGCGGCGCCGCCGCGTGTAGAATGAAGCCATGCCTAGTGTCGACGAGCTGATGCGCCGCTACGAGGATCTCAGCAAGCGCGCTGCGGATCTGCGGAGCTATCTTTGAAGCCTCCCGCCCCGACGAAGAACTGACCCGCCTCGAATCGAAAGCCGCGGCGCCCGACTTCTGGAAGGATCAAGCCGGGGCGCAGAGCATCATGCAGCGCCGCCGCCGGCTCGAACAGGACCGCGACCTGATCGCCTCCCTGAAGCAGAAGAGTGACGACCTCGCCGTGCTGGTCGAATGGGCCGAGGCGGGCGAGTCGGTCGATGCCGAGTTTTCCGCCGCGCTCGAAACGCTAGACGGTGAAGTGCAGGCCGGCGAGATCAAGAAGATGCTCGGCGGCGAGCACGATCGCAAGAACGCGATCATCACGATCCATCCCGGCGCCGGCGGCACCGAATCGCAGGACTGGGCCGAGATGCTGCTGCGCATGTACATGCGCTGGACCGAGCGGCGCGGCTTCAAGCGCGAGATCATCGACTACCAGCCGGGCGAGGAGGCGGGCATCAAGAGCGCGACGGTCACCGTCAGCGGCGAGTACGCATATGGCCTCCTCGCCGCCGAGGCCGGTGTCCATCGCCTGGTCCGGATCTCGCCGTTCGATCAGGCGGCGCGCCGCCACACCTCGTTCGCGTCGCTGTACGTGTGGCCGGAGCTGCCGGAGGACGTCGACATCGAGATCGACGAGAAGGACCTCCGCGTCGACACGTTCCGATCGAGCGGCGCCGGCGGGCAGCACGTCAACGTTACCGACTCGGCGATCCGGATCACGCACCTGCCGACCGGACTGGTGGTGTCGTGCCAGAACGAGCGCTCGCAGCATCGCAACCGAGACTCGGCCATGAGGGTGCTCAAGGCGCGGCTCTTTGACATCAAGACGAAGGAGAACCAGGCGAAGCTCGAACAGATCAGCGGCGCGAAGAAGGAGATCGGCTTCGGCAGCCAGATTCGCAGCTACGTCCTGCATCCGTACCAGATGGCGAAGGATCACCGGACCAAGGAACAGGTGGGCGACGTCAACCGCGTGCTCGACGGCGACATCGACGTCTTCATCAAGAGCTACCTGATGAAGAAGTCGTCCGGCACGCTCGGCCAGGCCGCGCCCGACGACGATCTTGACTGAGGCGCGATCGGGCAGCGCCGTCCTGGTCGCCATCGGCATCCTCTGCAGCCGGCTGGCCGGGCTGGTGCGCCTGCGCGTCTTCGCCCACTACTTCGGCCTGCAGTCGGATGCCGCCGACGCGTTCAACGCGGCGTTCCGCATCCCCAACTTCCTCCAGAACCTGTTCGGCGAAGGGGCGCTGTCGGCCTCGTTCATTCCGGTGTACGCCGCACTGGTTGCGCGCGGCGAGCGCAGCGCCGCCGATCGCGTGGCTGGAGCGGTGGCGTCGCTGCTCGCGCTGGTCGTCGCCGTGCTGGTCGTCGGCGGCGTCGTCGCCACGCCCGCCCTGATCAGCGTCATCGCGCCGGGGTTTTCCGGCACCAAGCGGCAGCTGACGATCGACATCGTCCGCGTGCTGTTTCCCGGCGCCGGGCTGCTGGTGCTGTCGGCGTGGTGCCTCGGCGTCCTCAACAGCCATCACCGCTTCCTGCTGTCCTACGCGGCGCCGATCGGGTGGAACGCGGCGATGATCGCGACGCTGGCCGTGTTCGGCGGCGCCACGTCGCTGCCGCGCCTCGCCGTGCTGCTGGCGTGGGGATCGGTCGCCGGCAGCGCGCTGCAGTTCGCGGTGCAGGTGCCGGTGGTCTGGCGCGTCGCCCCGGAGCTGCGCTTCGCCCTCGACATCGCCTCGGAGCACGTGCGCATCGTCACCCGCAATTTCGTCCCCGTGTTCATCAGCCGCGGCGTGGTGCAGGTCAGCGCCTACATCGACGCGCTGCTCGCGAGCCTGCTGCCGACCGGCGCGGTCACCGGCCTGTCGAACGCGCAGCTGCTCTACACGCTGCCGGTGAGCCTCTTCGGCATGTCGATCGCCGCGGCGGAGCTGCCGGCGATGTCGGGTGACGCGGCGAGCAGCGAGGCGCTGCGGCTGCGGCTCGATCGCGGGCTGCGGCAGATTGCGTTCTTCGTCGTGCCGTCGGCGGTGGCGTTCCTCGCCCTCGGCGACGTCGTCGCCGCCGCGCTCCTGCAAACCGGCCGGTTCCGTCACGAAGACGCCGTCTACGTGTGGGGGATTCTCGCGGGGTCGGCGGTGGGTCTGCTGGCGTCGACCCTCGGGCGGTTGTACGCGTCCACGTACTACGCGCTGCGCGATACGAGAACACCGCTCCGCTACGCGCTCGTGCGGGTGGCGCTGACGACGGTGCTCGGGTATCTGTTCGCGGTGCCGCTGCCGATCGCGCTCGGCATCCCGGCGCTGTGGGGCGCGGCGGGGCTGACGGCATCGGCGGGGATCGCCGGGTGGGTGGAGATGCTGCTGCTGCGGGCCAAGCTGAACGCGCGCATCGGCCGCACCGGGCTGCCGGCGCCGTACGTCGCGAAGCTGTGGGCGTCGGCCGCCGCCGCGGCTGCCGCTGCGTGGATGGCCAAGCTCGCGCTGCCGCCAGTGCACCCGGTGATCGCCGCGATCGTCGTCCTCGCACCGTACGGCGTCGTGTTCTTCGGCGCGACGATGGCGCTCGGCGTGGGAGAGGCGTCGGCCGCGCTCGCGCGCGTGCGGTGGCGGTAGATCTCTTCGCGGCGCCTGTTTAACCGCAGAGACCGCTGAGATCGCAGAGTCTTCTATTTTAGGAACTCGTGCTGCGCTCTCGCGCTGGCTGGCCGTTAGCGCAGCGGCCAGCAAGCATTGAACCTCTGAGTCTCAGACGACTCTGTGGTTGATTCTCAATTTGTGATCGAGACGATCTAGCCGATTGTGCGGATACGATCCGAGCGCGCATTCCGAAACCTGCTACCCAACAGAGAGGAA
>Ga0207648_10005747_pt1 | contig 12433 bp, 8 predicted proteins | sample KBSMisM32_FD_184310 | JGI IMG/M metagenome (GOLD analysis project Ga0207648, IMG submission 184310) | Miscanthus rhizosphere microbial communities from Kellogg Biological Station, Michigan, USA - KBS Miscanthus M3-2 (SPAdes) (version 2) | ecosystem: Host-associated > Plants > Roots > Rhizosphere...
GGCTGGCCCGCCTGGTGGTGGAAGCCGATTACAACATCGCCTACCTGCACTACCTCCGCGGCGAATACACGCTGGCCCTGGAGCTCTACCAGGCGGCGCGGGCGCGCGCGGAGGCGCTCGGCGACGCCTATCACCGTGCCCTGTGCGACCTCGACCAATCGGAGCTGTACCTCGAGCTGAACCTCCTGGACGAGGGGGTGGCCCTGGCCGAGCAGGCCCTGGCCGGCTTCGAGAGCCTCCAGATGCCCTACGAAACGGCCAAGGCGCTCGCGAACCTGGCGGTGGGCGTGGGCCGCAAGGGGGAAGGCGAGCGGTCCTTGCACCTCTTCGCGAAGGCGCGGGCCGTGTTCGTGAGCGAGGGCAACGAGTTCTGGCCCGCACTGATCGACGTCTACCGGGCCCTCGTCCTCCACCAGGAGGCCCGCCACTTCGAGGCCCGCAAGCTCTGCCGGCAGGCCCTACGGTTCTTCGACGCGGGCGGACACCAAAGCAAGGCCGCCCTGGCCGAGCTCGTGCTCACCCGGATCCACCTCGCCCTCGGCCAGCTCGTCTCCGGGCGGGCGCGGTGCCGGCGCGCCCTCGATCGCCTGCAGGGAGACCGCATGCCCGATCTGAGCCATCGCGCGCACTTCCTCCTGGGCCAGATCGAGGAAGCGCTCGGATCGCGGCCGGCCGCGCTGGCCGCCTACGAGGCCGCCCACGGCCGCCTGGAGAACCTGCGCAGCCATCTGGAGCAGGACGAGCTCAAGGTGGGCTTCCTCAAGGACAAGCTGGCCGTCTACGAGAGCCTCGTCTCCTTGCGCCTCGCGGGCCGGCCGGGACGCGCGGACGTCGAGCAGGCTTTCACCTACATCGAGCAGGCGAAATCGCGCGCCCTGGCCGACCTGCTCGCGTTTCGCGCGACCGCGTTACCCTCCTCTCCCCGGATCCGCAGCGGCATCGCGGAGGAGGTCCGCGGGCTGCGCCAGGAGCTCAACGGGTACTACCGGACCATGGACCTCGCCGAGACCGGGCATGCGGCCGGCTCGGTCGAGCAGCTCGCGGCCTTGCGCGAGAAGAGCCGCCGCCGCGAGGGCGAGCTGCTGCGGCTCCTGCGCGAGGCGGGGGGACGCGATCCCGAGTTCGCCTCCCTGCAGTCCGGACGCAGCGTCGACCTCGAGAGCATCCGCTCCACGCTGCCGTCCGACACGACCGTGCTCGAGTTCTACCTGGCCCGGGGCCTGCTCTTCGCCGCGATCCTGACCGCGGACGAGCTCGCGATCGTGCCCGTGAGCCCGGCGTCGTCCGTGCGGCTCGAGCTCCAGCTGCTCCATTTCCAGCTGGCGAAGTTCCGGCTCGGGGAGCGTTACGTCCGCACGTTCGAGGCGGCCATGGCGGAGGCGACCGCCGCGCACCTGGGCCGCCTCTACGCCCACCTCATCGCTCCCGTCCGGGCGCGGCTGACGACACGCCGGCTGGTCGTGGTGCCCCACGACTTCCTGCACTACGTGCCTTTCCACGCCCTGCACGACGGCGCGCGCGCTCTCGTCGAGGACTTCGTCGTCAGCTATTCCCCCAGCGCGAGCGTGCATCACCTCTGCGGCGCGAAGGTGCCCTCGGGCGAGGGATCGCTGGTGCTGGGGATTCCCGACGCGGCCACGCCAAACATCGTCCGCGAGGTCGAGGAGGTGGCGCGGTGCCTGCCCGCCCCGCGCCTCTTCATCGGGGAGGAGGCCACGGAGTCGGTCCTCCGCCGCCACGGCGCGACCAGCCGCTTCATCCACATCGCCACCCACGGGCAGTTCCGCCACGACAACCCGATGTTCTCCTCCGTGCAGCTCGGCACGTCGCGCCTGAGCCTCTTCGACCTGTACCAGCTCGAGCTGCCGGCCGAGCTCGTGACCCTCAGCGGATGCGGCACGGGCCTCAACGTGGCCGAAGGAGGCGACGAGCTCCTCGGGCTGGTGCGCGGCCTCCTCTATGCAGGCACGCGTTCCGCGCTGGTGACGCTGTGGGATGTCAGCGACTCCAGCACGTCCGAATTCATGTCCCGCTTCTACGGTTTCCTCGGCGATCCGGGCCAGGACAAGGGGACCGCCCTCCAGCGCGCCATGCTCGAGGTGCGGGAGGGGCACCCCCATCCCTACTACTGGGCCCCGTTCGTGCTCGTCGGACGCGGCGACTGAAAAAATTTCGGCCCCCTCTATTTTTGGCGGCCCCCCCGCACCCTGAATTCCAATGAGGGCACGAATGTCCAAGGTCCGGGCTTCCCGGCACGGCAATACGGCAGCGGCGGTCGACTTGGGCCGGGGGCTCACCTCCCCCCGCCGGCGTACGGCCGCGCGGGCGCACCTGGCCTCGTGCGCCCGATGCCGGGAGAACGTCAAACTCTGGAAGAGCTTCGCCCTGGTGACCCGGCGGCTGCGCCAGGCCGAGCCACCTCAAGAGGTTGTGGATCACGCGAAGAATCTCGCACTGCGCCCGCCCGGCGTGACGCCTCTCACAAGGGTGAAAACCTTCCCGGGCTATGAGAGGCTGTGGGTCCCTCTCGCCGCTGCGGGCGCGCGCGGCGCGCCGTCGGACCAGGCCGTGTACGAGGCCAAAGAGTTCTCGGTGGACCTTCGGGTCTCGCGGGAGAGGTCGCGCGTGGTCATCATCGGGCAGATCAGGACCGTCCGGCGGCCGGCCAAGCCCATCGGCAAGGTTCGCGTGACGCTGCTGGCCGGCGACCGGGTCGTGGTCCGGGCCTTCGCCAACGATCGAGGCGAGTTCCAGGTCGAACACGGTGATCACGGCGAACACGACGGCATGTGGATCGAAGTCGCGCCCCAGGAGGGCCGCCTGATCCGGATCCCCATCCGGCCGCGGCAGATGGCGTCATGAGGCTGCACCGGCTGACCTGCGCGGTCGTGGCGGGGCTGGCCCTGGCCACCGGCGGAACATCCCAGGCGGCCGAGGCCGCCCAATACCTCCTACGGGTGAAGCGCGCGTCCGCCCTGGAGCAGGTCTGCCAGACGCACGGCCTGAAAGTCGTCCGCAGCATCGGCTGGCTGTCCCTCTACACCGTCACCGGGGCCTCCGAGGCGTCCGACCCCACGTTGGTGGCTCGGGTCCGCGCGGACAAGGCGGTGTCCACGTTCGAGCCGGACTTCGTCGCGACGACCGGCGAGACGGCGGCCCGCTCCGGAATCCAGCAAACGACCCAGCCCCTGGACGACGCGCTGGCCGTCGACCGCACCCTCGTCGATTTCCAGGGTGCGTTGGCCTGGAACGGCTACGTGAATCAGCCGGCGCTGGCGAAGCTCGAGGTGGAGGCGACGCGCGCCGACACATCCCAGGGCGAGGGCATCACCGTCGCGGTGATCGACAGCGGCGTCGATCCCGATCACCCGCTGCTGCGGGACGCGCTCCTGCCCGGTTACGACTTCACGCGGAACGTCTACGGCGCGTCGGAATGGGGAGACCTCGACCAGTCCACGGCGGCCATCCTCGACGGGGGCCGCTGCCGCACCTATTCGCCCGGCGTGACCGATGAGGAAGGCAAGGTCGTCCAGTCCACTGCGGCCATCCTGGACTCGGCCTGCGTGCCGGGCCGCCTCACCCAGTCGACGGCGGCCATCCTGGACACGGAGTCCGTGGACCGGCTGGCGGGGGCGCCGCCCCTGCCTCCGGCCTTCGGCCACGGGACGATGGTGGCGGGCCTGATCCATGCCGTGGCTCCCCACGCGCGTATCCTCCCGCTGAAGGCGTTCTCCTCCGACGGCACCGGCCGCAGCGCGGACATCGCCCAGGCGATCTACTACGCGGTACTCAACGGGGCGCGCGTCCTCAACCTCAGCTTCACCTTCGAGAGCGAGTCGCAGGAAGTCCGGTACGCAACGGCATTTGCGGCCCAGCAGGGATGCATCGTGGTGGCGGCGACGGGCAACGATGGCCTGGTCGTGCAGCGCTGGCCGGCGCAGCACGACTGGGTCGTCGGCGTCGGGGCCACCACCCTCTGGGACACCCGGGCCCCGTTCTCGAACCAGGGCTACGGCACCTTCAAGATCGGCGCGCCCGGGGTGGACCTCGTGACCACGTTCCCGGGCGGCTACTACGCGGCTGTGTCCGGGACCTCGTTCAGCACGCCCCTGGTGAGCGGAGCGGTCGTCCTCATGGGGGCAGCGGCGCCGCGACTCGACTGGAGCGCGACGGCCAACGTCGTGCGTATCGGCAGATACGCAGAGATCGGGGACGTCGTGATCGGCGAGGACCACCAGTACCCCCAGCGGATCATCGTCCCCTCGGCAGTGGACCTCGCGACCCGCCTCGAACGCGGCTCGGTGAAGCAGATCCAGACGCTCTCGGAGAAGCCATGAACCACCACCTCGAGCCGGGCCAGCTCGTCGATCTCGCCCGCTCCCTCGTCGCCGAAGACGAGACGGCGGCCTGGCGCCGGCACCTCGAAGAGTGCACCCGCTGCCGTACCGCTCTCGACCGGCTCTCCCTCGTGGTGCGCGCCACCGCCGTCGACTCCACGATCCCGTCCGAGGCCCTGCGCGAGGTGGACAGCCTCGCCGACTCCTGGGAAACGCCCGCCGCGGGCGCGATCGGGGGGCGCCTCGTGTTCGACAACGTCCTCGCTCCGCGCGAGGCCGGCGTGCGCAGCCTGTCCCCGGACCGCCATCTGCTCTTCGAGGCGGACCAGTGGGCCATCGACCTGCGCCTCGTGCGCAGCGACCGCGCCTTGAGCATCACGGGCCAGCTCGCGAACGCCGCCGCGCCCACGCGCGGGTGCAAAGGCGTGGCCGTCCTGGCCTGGTCGACGGACGGCGTGGTGGGCCGGGGGCTGACCGGATCGTTCGGTGAGTTCTCGATCGCCTGCCCGGACGTGGTGCCCTTGACCCTCGAGATCCGGTCCTCGCCCGCCATCACGATCGGAATCCCTCCCGCGCGCGCATGAGCTCCTCGACGGACGTGGAGGTCACGGTCGTCGATCGGCTCTCCTGGGACCTCCCCCGCGCCGAGGCGGTGGAGGAGGCGATCCGGTTCGCATTCCAGGGAGTGCGCGGCGGCCCCTGGATCGTCACCTTGCGGCCGCCGGCCTACCCGGATTCGCAGGTCTCGGTATCGGTGCGGGGTCCCCACAGCGTCATGCTCACGAGCTTCGCCCTCGACGCGACGCCGGCGGACATCACGGACCGCCTCCTCGGCGCGATGCAGACCGCGTACTGATCCCGGGCCGCGGTCCGTGCGCGATCGCGTCGCGGCCCGTGTATGCTTTCCCCCATGCGTCGCTACGTGTTCGCCGGCAACTGGAAGATGAACAAGACGGTATCCGAGGCGGTGGCCCTCGCCCGCGCCCTCCGCGAGGGGCTGGAGAAGGAGCCCACGCCTCACGAGGTCGTGGTGATGCCGCCATTCACCGCGCTCGCCGAGGTGGGCAAGGCCCTGAAGGGCTCGCCGATCGTCATGGGCGCGCAGAACATGCATTGGGAGCGCGAGGGCGCCTTCACGGGGGAGATCTCGCCCACGATGCTCCGCGACGTGGGCTGCTCGTACGTGATCCTCGGCCATTCCGAGCGGCGCCACATCTTCGACGAGACGGACGAGCGTCTCAGCAAGAAGAGCCGGGCCGCCTTCGACAACGGCCTCATCCCGATGGTCTGCGTGGGCGAGACCCTGGCCGAGCGGGAGTCCAACCGCACGCTCGAGGTCGTGGAGCGCCAGGTGGAGCGCGCGCTCCGGCCCCTCAAGCCGGAAGAGGTGGCGCGCATGGTCGTCTCCTACGAGCCGGTCTGGGCCATCGGGACGGGCCGCGTGGCCACGCCCGACCAGGCGGAAGAGGTCCAGGCCTTCCTGCGCAAGCGCATCGCGATCAGCCACGGCGACGACGCGGCGGAGGCCGTCCGCATCCTTTACGGCGGCAGCGTCAACCCCGGCAATACCCCCGGCATCATGATCCAGGCCGACGTGGACGGGGTGCTGGTAGGCGGGGCGTCGCTGAAGGCCGAGACCTTCCTCGGTATCGTGCAGTACCGTCAGGAAGAGAATTCCTGAACCACCATTCATTGTGACAGTGGCGCGGGCTGTCACGTTCGGCCGATCGCGCGCTCGTGCCTCCGGTAGGATCCGCGCCCAGATATGCGCGTCACCCTCTTCGAATGCCGCCGCCGATCGTTGCGTTGGGGACTGCTCCTACCGGCGGAAATGGACGTACCCGACTGGGGCGGGATCGAGCTCCGGCCGCTCGCCGTCTACCCGCACGAGGCGGAAGGAGTGGCGGCCCTGCGCACCCTGGACGCGGTATTGACCGCGGACGGCCTCCTGCGCCTGGCCTCCCTGCGGCCGCGGGCGTCGCGCACCTGACGCGGCCGGGCTATACTAGGCGTTTCGCGCGGGCCCGGGTGGGCCCGCCCTCCTGGATGGCAAACGCATGAACATCGCCTATTACCTGGTCCTGGTCCTCCACATCATCGCCTGCCTGTTCCTGATCGGCGTGGTCCTGCTGCAGCAGGGCAAGAGCCAGGACCTGGCTAGCGCCTTCGGAGGAGGAGGCACCCAGACCGCTTTCGGCCCGCGCGGCTCCGCGAACGTGCTCTCGCGCGCCACCACCGTCCTGGCCGGGCTCTTCATGGTGACCAGCCTGGCCCTGTCCATGCTGAGGCCGCACGAGAGCTCGATCCTGGACCGCGTGAACGGCCCCTCCCCGGCGCCCGGCGCTTCCGCCGCCGCTCCGATCAAGACCGTACCCGCCAGCGCGGCTCCGGCCGCTACCGTCCCCGCCGCGCCGGCCACGACGCCCGCCTCTCCGGCCGCCCGCTAGCGGGGGGCCCCGGACGGGCGAGGGCTATTCGCCCGTGGGCGGGGCCGCGGCCTTGGGGGCACCCACCGCGACCGTGAACGGCTCCTTGACCTCGAGGGTCTTGCCGGAGATCTCGTCCTTGACGCTCAGGACGAACTCGAGGTCACCGGTGGCCTCCTCCGGGAGGCGCGTGCCCACGATGCGGGAGAGCTTGCCCAGCGACGTCGGGTTGATGCGCGAAGGCGCCACCTCGACCACGGGCGACCCGTCCGCGCGCCGCACCACGTAGCCGGCGCTCACCTTGGGCATGCCCGTCGGCTTCTCCTTCGTCGCCCCGTAGACCTCGAAGGAAGCGAACAGGGTCGTCCCCGGAGCGAAGGTACGCCGCACGATGATGGCGGGGCGCGGGACGTCCTTCTTCTCCTGGTCCGGCTGCAGGGTGTCGGTGATGACGGGGGTGGAGGTCCGGAACTGGGACAGGTCCGCCACCTCGAACTCGTGGATGACGGTGCCGATCTTCCCGCTGTTCTTGTCCCGGACCACGATCTTGGCCTGGTAGCCGCCGGGTGCGAGCTCGAAGTCGCGCACGATCGGGAACCACTGGGCGGCCAGCCGCTCCTTCGTCGCGGGCATCAGGTTCATCTCGATCTTCTGGTCGTAGCGGAAGAACTCCCCCGTCTCGCGGTGGGCGACCACGATGAGGAAGTCGAGCGTGTCCTGGAAGCGGCCGTCCTTCTCCGTGTAGGCGAACTTGGAGACGTCCACGTCCGCCGCCACCAGCGCGCTGGCCTTGCCCAGCAGCGTCTCGTCGAAGACGTAGGACGTGGTGCGGATGGGCACGCCCTGCTCCTGGTACGGCGAGTCCAGGGCGGACTGGATGGCGGGATCGCCCTGCTCCGGCTTCTTCTTGGCGACCGTCTTGCCTTCCAATGGCGCGAAATAGCCCTTGCGCGCGCGGATGGTGAGGCCCTTCTTCCCGGGCAGCTTGACCGAGATCTTGCGGAAGCGGCCGTCACGGGCCGTGTTCGAGGAGTTGTAGCCGAGGAGGTAGTAGCTGCGGCTCTCGTCCGCGATGCGCTGGATGCCGCGGCCGAGGTCGTTCGTGTTCTTCACGGAGAACCCGCCGCTGTCCGAGGCCAGGGACTCCGCCCCTTCCGCTTCCTGCAGGTTGTCCAGGAAGACGGCCCCGATGTCGCGCGTGTCGATGGGGGGACCGAACTCCGCGGTGAAGTAGCTCGGCATGCCGGTCAGCCCGCGGGCGTCCAGGAAGTACATGGCCGCGTTCCCGCGCCGCGATGCCTGCACCGCGTCCTTGAACTCGTCGAGGTTGGGATCGTAGATGAAGCCCTCGGAGACGAGGATGACGGCCTTGCGGCCCTTGGCCGCGCCCAGCGACAGGAGCACACGCTCCAGGACCTCGAGGGTGATGCGGTTGCGCGACACGGACTGGAAGTAGACGTCGCTGGCCCGCGCCTGCACGAAGGGATCGCCGTTCTGGTAGAGGTTCGCGTCCTGCGACGTCTGCGAGCGCGCGCTGGCCCCGTAGGTCTCGAAGCGCCGGCTCACCCGCTCTTCCACCTGCTGGTCGTGGTAGATGTGGATGCGCATCGCCTCGTAGTCCGACATGCGCTCGGGCGTGCTGTCCGGTATGAAGCGGCCGTCGAGGCGCTTGAGCAGGGCGATCAGCTCGTCGCGCCCCGCCTCCATGCGCGTGCTCCACCAGGCCCCGCCCCCGGTGGCGACCAGGCTGACGCGGTCGCCTTCACGCACGCCCGTCTTGAGGAACTGGGCGACGGCGGCCTTGGCCCGCTGGCCCCCGGGGAGGGTCAGGTGGATGTCGTCGAAGAGGATCACGAAGGAGCGGCCGGCGTGCGACTCGCGGTCGAGGTTCGTGGACACGCGCGGGCGCGGCGCCGGCTTCTCGCTGGCGACGGCCGGCAGCTGCACCGCTTCGAAGTCGGTGATGGCCTGGGGATCGTCGTCTTCGGTGACCTGGAAGTCGCTCTTGGTGAGGCCCGTGATGGACTGGCCCTTCTTGTCGGTGACCACGACGTCCACGGTGACGACGTCCACCTGGGTGGGGAAAGACGCGCTCGACGCCACCGGCGCAACGTCCGCCGGGGCATCCGCGGGGGCGGCCGGTGTGGGCGAAGGAGCAGGCGTCTGGGCCGACGCCACCGTCCAGGTGGCGGCGGCGAGCAAGGCGATAAGTGACGAGGTCTTCTTCATAACGAACCCACGATTTTTGGCACAGGCGCAGGGAAAAGTCCATCTTGACAGGCCGGCGCCGGAGGACTATCGTCCGGCTCCCTCCCCAACCAATCCCTCACGCCAGGGCGGTGTTGATGCCAGGCAGATACGCGCGCGGTCCCGCGCTGGCACTGGCCGGCGCCGTCCTCGGCGTTTGCTTCCTCTCCGCGCCCGCGAACGCCCAGACCATCACGTTCAAGCAGCGCAGCTCGGCCGTTCCGCAGACGCCCCAGTCGTCGGTGGCCGTCCTCTTTGCCGCCGCGCAGACGGCGGGCAACCTGAATGTCGTGGCCGTGGGGTGGAACGACCCGACGTCGCAGGTCCTTTCCGTGAGCGACACGCGTGGCAACGCCTACGTACGCGTGGCCGGACCCACGGTCCAGCCCGGCATCCAGTCGCACGTGATGTACGCGGCCGCCAACATCGCCGCGGCGGCGGCCAACGCCAACACGGTGACGGTGACGTTCGACACCGCCGTGAGCTATCCCGACGTGCGCATCGCGGAGTATTCCGGGATCGACCCCGCGAATCCGGTGGTGGCGGCGGCGGGAGCCAGCGGCACGGGCAACCTGGGCAACAGCGGGACGGTGGCGACCACGAGCGCGTCGACGCTGCTGGTCGGAGCCGACTACGTGCAGAAAAGCACGACCGCGGCCGGAGCCGGCTACACCTCGCGCGTGATCACCAGTCCCGACGGGAACATCCTGGAAGACCGGGTGGTGACCGCGCCCGGGACCTACAGCGCCACGGCGGCGCTGAAGGGGTCGGGGGGATGGGTCATGCAGGTGGTGGCCTTCCGCGGCGCGGTCGCCGGTGGGGGCGACACGCAGCCGCCGACGGCGCCGGCCAACCTGACCGCCACCGCGGCGTCGAGCAGCCAGATCAATCTCTCCTGGACGGCCGCGACGGATGACGTCGGGGTGACGGGCTATCGCGTGGAGCGGTGCCAGGGCGCGGGCTGCAGCTCCTTCGCGCAAGTGGGGACGCCGGCGGGGACCAATTTCAGCGACACCGGACTCCAGGCTTCGACCAGCTACAGCTATCGCGTGCGCGCGACGGACGCGGCGGCCAACCTCGGTCCCTATTCGGCGACCGCGACCGCGGCGACGCCGGCGGGCGCCCCTCCCCCGCCCGCCATCACGTTCCGCCAGCGCAACTACGCGGTGCCGCAGACGCCCCAGACGACCGTCGCCGTGACCTACACCGCCGCCCAGACGGCCGGCAACCTCAACGTCGTCGTCATCGGATGGAACAACGCGACCTCCCAGGTGCTGACGGTGAGCGACACGCAAGGCAACCCCTACTTGCGGGTGGCCGGCCCGACCGTGCAGCCGGGGATCCAATCGCAGGTCATCTATGCGGCGGCCAGCATCGCAGCGGCGGCGGCCAACGCGAACACGGTGACGGTGACGTTCAATGCCGCGGTGAGCTATCCCGACGTGCGCATCGCGGAGTATTCCGGGATCGACCCCGTCAGCCCGCTGGACGCGGCGACGGGCGCGAGCGGCACCGGGAACCTCAGCAACAGCGGGGCGGTGACGACGACGAGCGCGTCGGCGCTCGTGCTCGGGGCCAACTACGTCCAGACGGTCACGACCGGGCCGGGCGCGGGCTTCACCTCACGGGTGATCACCAGCCCCAACGGGAGCATCCTCGAAGACCGGGTGGTGACGGCGGCGGGGAGCTATAACGCCACCGCGCCGCTGTCGTCGGGCGGTTGGGTGATGCAGGTGGTGGCCTTCCGCGGGGCAACCGCGGCGGGCGGCGACACCCAGCCGCCGACGGCGCCGACCAACCTGACCGCGACCGCGGGCACGAGCAACGATATCGCCCTGGCCTGGACCGCCTCGACGGACGACGTCGGCGTCACCGGGTATCGCGTCGAGCGCTGCCAGGGCGTGGGCTGCGGCGCCTTCGCGCAGATCGCGACGCCGGGCGGGACCACCTTCAACGACACGGGCCTCCTGGGCGGGACGACCTACAGCTACCGCGTCCGCGCCGCGGACACGGGCAACCTGAGCGCCTACTCGAACGTCGCCACCGCGACGACCGCGGCCGGCGCCCCGCCGACGGTCACCATCGTCACCCCGCCGGCCGGAGGCACGCTGACGGGCACGGTCACGCTCACGGCCGTCGTCACCGGCACGGGCATCGGCGGCGTGCAGTTCCAGGTGGACGGCGTCAATGTTGGACCCGCCGCGACCGCTCCCTACTCGATCTCCCTGGCCACCGCGCAGTTCCCGAACGGCGAGCACGCCATCGGTGCCTACGCCTGGGACAACCTGCGGCGCTTGGCCCCGGCGGCGCCGGTGGCGGTGACCTTCTCCAACGGGAGCCCCGGGAACCCGGCGCAGACCGGCCTTTGGTCCCCCGTCTTCCCATGGCCGCTGGTGGGGGTCCACATCAACCTCCTCAAGGACGGCCGGGTGCTGGCCTGGGACAAGATGGACACCGGCAACCCCCTTCCCCAGCTCTGGGACCCGGTGACGAGCGCGTTCACATCCGTTCCCACCAACGACGGGGCGAACCTCTTCTGCGCGGGCCACGTGACGCTGCCGGATGGGCGGCTGCTCTCCGCCGGAGGGCACGCGGCCAATCACATCGGACTGGCGGTCACGCGCATCTACGACCCCGAGACGCAGCTCTGGACGTCCGCGTCGAACATGGCCTTCGGCCGCTGGTATCCCACGCTCACCGTGTTGCCCGATGGCCGCGTGATCGTCCTGGCCGGCGAGGTGAACTGCCAATACTGCGAAGCGGACATCCCGGAGGTCTTCAATCCCGCCACCGGGACCTGGAGCGCGCTGCAGACGGCCGCCCTGAGCATGCCGTGGTATCCCCACGCTTTCGTGCTCCCGGACGGACGCCTGCTCGTGTCCGGGACGACCGAAACGGCGGTGCCCGCGCGCGTGCTCGACCTCGCGACGCAGGCCTGGACGGTGGTCGATCCCCGCGTGCTCGACGGGTACTCCTCGGCCATGTACCTTCCCGGGAAGATCCTCAAGTCGGGGACGGCCTGCGATTCGGACGACAACCGGCCCTCGGCCGCCACCTCGTACGTGCTCGACATGACGGCGCCCTCGCCGGCCTGGCGCCAGGTCGCTTCGATGGCCTTCCCGCGCGCGTATCACGTGGAGACCCTGCTGCCGGATGGCACCATCCTCGTCACGGGGGGAGGCCGCACGACGGGCGACTACGACATTGCCCACGCGGTCTATGCGGCGGAGCTCTGGTCCCCGACCACGGAGACGTGGACGACCATGAGCGCGGCGCAGTCACCGCGTCTGTATCACGGGTCGGCTCTCCTGCTGCCCGATGCGCGAGTGCTGGTCAGCGGAGGCGGCCGCAGCCCTGGTCCCGATCCGCGGGACCAGGAGAACGCGGAGGTTTTCGCCCCTCCCTACCTCTTCAAGGGGCCGC
>Ga0207648_10005748_pt1 | contig 12431 bp, 13 predicted proteins | sample KBSMisM32_FD_184310 | JGI IMG/M metagenome (GOLD analysis project Ga0207648, IMG submission 184310) | Miscanthus rhizosphere microbial communities from Kellogg Biological Station, Michigan, USA - KBS Miscanthus M3-2 (SPAdes) (version 2) | ecosystem: Host-associated > Plants > Roots >...
GATGACGCCGTACGAGGTCTACTTCTATTCCTCGGGCGCCGTGGAGGACGGCTGGGGCCCGAAGGATCTCGGCTTGAACAAGGTCACGGCGATCCTCGGCTACACGCTCGGGGGCTTCCTCTCGTTCTCGCTGATGATCGTCGCCGCCGTCGTCTTCCTGCCGCAGGGCATCACGCCGGAACTGCTCGGCACGCCGCCTCTCGCGGCCGCCGACGTCTTGGGCCAGGTGGGTCTGCTGCTCGCGCTCGTCGGCATCCTGTTCGCCGTCGGCGGCGCCGCGATCGAGACGTCGTTCTCCGGCGCGTACAACCTCGCGCAGTTCTTCGGCTGGCGATGGGGGAAGAAGGAGCGGCACGCGGGCGCCCCGCGGTTCACACTCACATGGCTGGTGATGTTCGCTCTCGCCATGGTGATCGTCATGACCGGCGTCGATCCTGTGAAGCTGACGGAGTACTCGGTGATCTTCTCGGTGGTTGCGCTGCCGCTGACGTATCTGCCGATCCTGCTCATCGCCAACGATCGCGCTTACATGGGAGGGCACGTGAACGGGAAGTTCGCCAACGTCCTCGGTGTCGTCTACCTCGTGATCATCCTCGTGATCGCCGTCGCCGCGATCCCCTTGATGATCCTGACGAACGGAGGGCAGGGATGAGCAAGGTCGTCGATGTCGACATCGCGCTGAGCATCCTCGATCATCAACTCGTCGACGCGGACGGGAAGAACTGCGGCAAGGTCGACGATCTCGAGATCACCGGTCTCGAGGGCGACGCGCCGGAGGTGGTGGAGATCCTCGTCGGTGGAAGCGCCTGGCGCTCCCGTGCGTTGTTCGGCAGGCTGGCGGCCCGACTCACGGGCGATGCGGTGCACGTTCCCTGGCACGAGGTCGACTCGGTCACGTCGGTCGTTCGGTTGCGCCGGCCCGCCTCGGAGCTGCGCCTCGATCGCGGCGACGACCGCTGGGCTCGGATCATCGGGAAGGTGCCGGGGTCCTGATGCGATTGGCCTCGTTGTTGGATCGGGAGATCGTGACGGAATCCGGGACACGGCTCGGCCATGTGCACGAGGTTCGCGGGCAGCTGGTGGATGGACGGCTGGTGGTCATCGGGCTCGTGGGGGGCAAGCGCGGCATCCTCGAGCGCTACGGCATCGGGACCCACGGCAGCGGCGGCCCTTCGCAGGCCAAGGTCCGTGGCCACCCCGTCATCCCGTGGGAGCGCGTCGTGCGGATCGGCGCGAAGGTGATCGTCCGCGACGAGGTCTCGTCGTAGTCCCGTCAGTCCCGCAGGACGATGGCGGCGATCGCCGGCACGTCGGCCATCTCCAAGGTGCGCTTCACGGCACCGTTGGCGTGGGCGACGACCAGCTTCCCGCCCTCCAGCCCGGCCGCGAGGTTGACCAGAGCCCAGATGCCGATGCTGTCGAGGAACGTCACCTCGGAGAAGTCGAGGACGATGTCCGAGCCGTTGTGAGGAGCCGAGATCTCGGCGATCTGCGTCGCCGAATCCATGTCGATCTCCCCAGACACAACGTAGGTGTCCGGTTCTTGCCCGGGGGTGACCCGAAGGTGCCCATTCGATACCACGAGGATCGAGATATCCCCGCGTTCCGCGTCACGAAACAGGCTGCGACTCAGAAGCGGTTCTGTCGACGCAGCGCCGACGGCCGCCCGTCGGGGTCGATCAGCAGTCGATAGAGCGGCGCGGCGTACGCGCGTTGCCACATCCGGACACGCTCAGGCCGGTGTCGGCGGACGCGTCCGGCAGGTCGCCTGCCGGCCTTCCCTTCCTCGTGCCAGCGGTCGAGCGCCGCGGCCGAGCGCCGCCATCGTTCGAACACCTCGACCGGGTCGAGCAGCGTCGGATCCTCCGGCGTCGTGGCGAGATGTTCCGCGGTCAACTCGAGACGGAGGTTCCTCGCGAAACTTCGTGCTTCGTAACCGCTTCGCCCCGGGTCGAGTGGTTCGCGATCGTCGTGGGCGTCATCGAGCACCGCGATCGAGAGCTCGGAGTCGTGGGTCCACGAGCGCCGATTCATGTTGTCGGAACCGACCAGCGCGACCTCGTCGTCCACGACGACGACCTTCGCGTGGACGTAGATCGGCTGGCCCGCTTCCGTCTCGAGGTCATAGATGCCGACGCGGTCGCCGCCGGGCTCTGTGAGCCTCGACAGCGTGCGCACCTGGCCCACGCGATGCGGCGGTCCCGTGATCAGCCCGTCGCGGTCCGGGAAGCGCGGGACGACCACGATGAGCCGGAGCTCGGGCGAGCGACGGAGCGCGCCGGCGAACGCCTCACCGACCTCGCGGGACCAGAAGTACTGATCCTCGATGTAGAGCAGCGATCGCGCCCGTTCGAGCGCCTTGAGGTAGAAGCGGGCGATCGTGCGCTCCCCGTCCGGTGCGAACGGGAAGGCCGGTCGCTTCGCCGGATACGTGCGCAGCACCTGCACCGCGTGGGTCCCTCGCGCGGTCGGTGGGTTCCCGAGCGGCTCGAGCGGCTGGGGCACGGTCGGCTCGCGAGCGATCCGAGCTCGCAGCTGCGCCAACGGCGAGCTCCGATGCTCGATCGGCAGCGGGTCGTTCCATCGTTCCCGGAACGAGGTCGCGAGGTCGCCCACGGCGGGCCCGCGCACCACGGATTGCACGTCGTGCCACGGCGCTCGGTCGCCGTATCGCTTGTCGATGTGTTGCGCCTGTGGATCGCCGCGGTGATGGACGTCGTCGCGCCGGCCGTGACACAGGTCGATCCCACCCACGAAGGCGACGTCGTCGTCCACGTTGTCGGGCCGATGCAGCACCACCAGCTTCTGGTGGTGGGAACCGGCTCGCCGAACCCGTTGATCCAGCAGGATCTCGCCGCCCGCCTCGTTGACGGTCTGGGCGAGCTCCGTTTGCTCCTCCTCGTTGAAGCCGAAGGCCTTCGGGTGGGAGCGCCACAGGAGACCGCGCACGTGCACACCGCGCTCTGCCAACCCGCACAGCAGCTCGGCGAGCGTCGGGCCGCCGTCACGGAGACGCTCGTCGTCGTCGCCACGCCAGTCGGCCAGGAACAGGTGGTCGCCCGGTCGGGCTGGCTCGAGGGCCTCGGCGAGGCGATCGAAGTACCTCGCGCCGTGGATCAACGGCGTCACGGAGTTGCCCTCCGTCCACGGCTGCTCGCGCGCGAGGGCCGACGATGGGTTGCCGAGCTCAGACCGACCGAGGAACCAGGGGTGCTCCGACGTCATGCCGGCGAGGCGCCGCCACGCACGAGGGAGAGCTCGAACGTGCGCTCGCAGCTCTCGCACCGCCACCCCGACGGATCGGCCGGTCGGATCGACTGCTCCCCGCAGAAGGGGCAGTAGAACGGCACGGCGCGCGGGGTGTCGCTCATCGGAGCTCCACCCCTGCACTCGCCGGCTCGGCGAACCGAACGAGCTCATCAGCGTCGAGGCCGTTCACGAACGTCGAGAAGGTGTCGTCGTCGCCGCGGCGCGCCCGGTAGCGGCGCAGGAGATCCTCGAGGTAATCGGCGGCGTCCTCTGCGTAGATCTTGACGCCCTTCACCTTCCGGCCGAACGCGGCACCATCGCCGACCGTCCCACCGAGGTGGACGAGGAACGCGTCGGACTTCGTGCCGTCGGGACGGACGCGCAGCGCCGACATCAACCCGATGTCGGCGACCTGGAACCGGGTGCAGGAGTTCGGGCAGCCGTTGACGTGGATCCGGAGATCCTCGTCGAAGTCGGGCAGCCGAGCCGCCAGCTCTTCGGTGAGCCAGGTCGCGCGGCCCTTCGTCTCACCGATCGCGAGCTTGCAGAACTCGATCCCGGTGCACGCCATCATCCCTTTCCGGAACGCGTCGGGCTTCGTGCGCAGATCGAGCTCCTCGAGACGCGCGATGAGCTCGTCGGCGCGGGACGCATCGACGTCGAGGATCACGAGCTTCTGCTGCGCCGTGGCCGCGACCCGTCCGTCGCCGTAGGCGTCGGCGAGGTCGGCGACGAGCCGCAGCTGATGCCCGGCGATCCTCCCCGCGCGAGACGCGAACCCGACGGAGACACGCCCATCCTTCTGCGGGTGCACGCCGACGTGATCGCGCCGCGACAGCGCCGCCGGTGACGGCGCCGGTCCATCGGGCAGCGGCGCGTTCAGGAACTCCCGCTCGAGGACCTCGCGCACCTTCTCCGCGCCCCAGTCCTTCACGAGGAACTTCAGCCGTGCGTGGTTGCGCGAGCGCCGGTAGCCGTACTCGCGGAACAGGCTCGTCACGCCCGCCCAGACGTCGGCGACCCTGTTCGGCTCGACGAACGCGCCGAGCCGGACGGCGAACATCGGGTTGGTCGACAGGCCACCTCCCACCCAGAGGTCATAGCCTGGGCCGAGCTCCGGATGATCGACGCCGACGAAGGCGATGTCGTTCAACTCGTGGTTCGTGCAGTGCACGCGGCAGCCGCTGATCGAGGTCTTGTATTTCCGCGGCAGGTTCGAGAACTCGGTGGTGCCGATGAAGCGCTCGTGGATCGCCCGGATGTCGGCGGTTCCGTCGAGCACCTCGTCGTTCGTGACGCCGGCCAGTGGGCAGCCGAGGATCACGCGAGGGGTGTCCCCGCAGGCCTCCGCGGTCGTCAGCCCAACCGACTCGATCCGCTCGAAGATCGCCGGCACGTCCTCGATCCGGATCCAGTGCAGCTGCACGTTCTGCCGGTCGGTGACGTCGGCGATGTCGCGGCCGTAGCGCTCCGATGCCCAGGCGATCGCGCGGAGCTGCTCGGAGTTCACGCGGCCTCCGTCGATCCTGATCCGCATCATGAAGAACTCGTCCTCGAGCTCTTCGGGCTCCGCCGAGCCGGTCCGCTCGCCGGGGACGCCCTGTCGCCGCTGGGTGTAGAGCCCCCACCAGCGCATCCTGTTGCGGAGGTCCTGCTTCCCGATCGCACGGAACCCGCCGGGGGCGAAGATCCGATCGATCCGTTCGCGGACGGCCAGCGGCTCCCCCTCCTTCTTGATCTGCTCGGCGGTGTTCAGCGGCTCGTGGTAGCCCAGCCCCCATTGGCCCTCCCCGCGGGGCCGTGGTGTGCGACGGGTGGCGGCTGTGTCGGTCATGGGGTCCTTCGCGAGAGCGGCGGCCATTATCCTGCTCTGACTGAAGGGGGAGCATATGGCGAAGGAAGGCATCCTCGAGCGGCTGGCGGCGGGTCCGGTGGTCGGCGACGGCGGGTATCTCTTGGAACTCGAGAAGCGCGGGTACGTCCAGGCAGGACCGTTCACCCCGGAGGTCTCGATCACGAACCCCGAGGCGCTCCTCCAGTTGCACCGTGAGTTCCTCCGGGCAGGAGCCGAGGTGATGCAAGCCCTGACGTTCTACGCGAGCGAGGAGAAGCTCGCGACCGTCGGGCTCGGCGACAAGGTCGACGAGATCAACAAGGCTGCGACCGCGATCGCGCGTGAGGCCGCCGACGAGGGCGACGCGCTCGTCGCCGGCAACCTGACGCTGACGTGGTCCTACGATCCGGCCGATCCGGGTTCGGCCGACGTCGTGCGGCAGCAGTTCGACCGGCAGCTGCAGGATCAGATGGAGCTCGGCATCGACTTCGTGATCTGCGAGACGTACAGCTTCATCGGCGAGGCGCTGATCGCGACCGAGCGAGCGAAGCAGACCGGCCTTCCGGTGATGACGACGATGTCGTTCACGAAACTGCCGCACGCCGAGGAGGGGGACTCCGCGGCCGAGTGCGCGAAGAAGCTCGTCGACGCGGGCGCCGACATCGTCGGCGTCAACTGTCTGCGCAGCCCGGAAGCCATGCTGCCGCTCGTCCGCGAGATGCGTGAAGCGGTGTCCGGCTACGTGGCTGCGCAGCCGGTGGCCTACCGCGTGCCGGCCGAGAGCCCCGACTTCACGTCGCTCCCGCAGTTCCCCTACGAGCTCGACACGTTGCAGCTCACGCGGAAGGACTTCGCCGACTACACGAAAGAGGCGCTCGACATGGGCGTGAACTACATCGGCGCCTGCTGTGGCGCGGTGGCCGAGCACGTTCGGGCGATGGCGAAGGTCATCGGCAAGCTGCCGGCCGAGGAGCGCCAGTGGAAGTCGTCGACCGGCAAGCCGATGTCGGGGTACGAGTACTACGACCACGACGAGAAGGAACCCGTCTAGCGACGGCGATCGTTGCGCGTCGACATCGACGTCATCGTCGCCATCGCGATGGCGGTTGGGCTGGTTGGAACGGTGGTCCCGTTCTTGCCGGGTCTTCCGGTGATCGTCGTTGCGGCGTTCGTCTGGGTTCTCGTTAAAGGCGCCGATCCGGGACAGTGGCTCGTGTTCGGCGTTGTGGTCATGGTCGCTGTTGCCGGCATGGTCGTCGGCGCGCTCCTGCCGGCTCGCCGAGCATCAGGCGCCGGGGCGTCGCGTTGGGCGTTGGTGTCGGGTGTCGTGGGAGCCGTCACCGGTGCGATCGTCATCCCATTGGTCGGCGCCCTGATCGGTTGGCCCGTCGGGGTGTTCCTCGCGGAATGGCTCCGCACGCGCCGTGCCGATCGAGCGTGGGCATCGACCCGCGCGACGATCACAGGCGTGCTTCATGGCACCGCGATCCAGTTCGGCGCAGGCGTGGCAGCGGTCTCGATCTGGGGGTTCGCCGCCTGGCGCTGGTGATGCCGGGATTGCGCGCGACAGCCGAGATGCTCACGATGGAGCCGTGAGCCCGTCAGCGCCGGCGCGGCACCTGACTACCGTCCTGTTCCTCGACATCGTGGGCTCCACCGAGGTCGCATCCCGCCTGGGCGATGCGCGATGGCACACGCTGCTCGCGGCGTTCCGCAGGCAGGTTCGTGATCAGGTTCGCGAACACCACGGTGAGGAGACGAACTTCACCGGCGACGGGATCCTCGCGACGTTCTCCGATCCCGAGGAGGCGGTCACCGCCGCGGTGCAGATCGCGCGGTCCGTACAGGAGCTGGGCCTCGACATCCGAGCCGGCGTGCACACCGGTCAGGTGGAGACGATCGAAGGGCAGCTCGGCGGCGTCGCGGTGCACATCGGCGCGCGCGTGATGTCGCTCGCCGGCGACGCGGAGGTGCTCGTCACGAGCACGACCAGGGATCTCATCCTCGGGTCACAAACCACCTTCGACGAGGCGGAGACGTACGAGTTGAAGGGTGTGTCCGGGATCTGGCACGTCGCCCGGGTGCGGTCGGTCGATGCCGAGGCCGTCCCCTCGCCGATCGATCCGCAGATCGCCGCCGAGCGTCTCGCCGGGGTGGAGGCCGCCGTCGCGCAGCGACGGCGGCGGGTCGCGCTCGGCGTCGCCGCTGCCGTCGTCGTGCTGCTCCTGGCCGGGTGGCTCGTGGTTCGCGATCATGCGACGAACGCGGTCGCGGATCCGACCAGCCTCGTCCAGCTGGACCCCGACGGGGAGCACAAGATCACCCAGACCGTCGATGACGGCATGTTGACCGACCACATGTGGGGAGCCCTGTCGATCCAGAACGGCACGCTGTACCAGCGAACCCCGACCGAGCTCCGGATCCGCGATGTGACGACCGGCGCGGTCGAGCGGCCGCCGATCTCGGTGGATGACAACCATGCGTCGGCGATCGGATTCGGTTCGGAGTGGATCGGTCGCGAGCAGGACCAGGACTCGGTCGAACGGATCGACCTCGTCTCGGGAGAGGTGGTCGCGTCGATCGACATCGCGGGCGGCGCTCCGGTGATCGCGGTCGGTCCCGACGCCGTGTGGTTCGCGACGAGCGACGGCAAGCTCGGACGCATCGACCCCGTGTCGCTCGCCGTCCAGGAGTGGGCCTCCGACGCGATCCAGCCCGGCGCGGTCGTGCCGTTCGCCGACTACGTGTGGATCTGCGACTGCGACCACGGCCAGATCTTCCGGTTCGATATCGCGACCGAACGGTTCACCCGGTTCGACCTCGCCGAGAAGGCGTACCTCGTTGGCCCGTCGGACGGATCGTCACCCGCGCAGCTCTGGCTGGTCGACCAAGAGGCCGGCACGATCACGCCACTGGACCCGGCGACAGGCGACCCCGGTCGACCACATGGGTTCAGCGGCGTCCTCGCGGACGCCGAGATCGCTCTGGGGAAGATCTGGATCGCGTCGGCGGACCACGTCTACGTGCTCGACGCCTCCGGGGGATCGACCGACGTGGTCACCGTTGACATGCCACCCGGGTTCTTCGCGTCGAGCGTCGCGATCGACGCGGAACACCGGACGGTCTGGATCGGCACATGCGGCTGCCCGCTGGACGGTTGATCGACGACCTGCCGCGGGACTAGGGGCAGGACGTCGCGTCGAGGCCGTCGAGGCTCGCGAGGGCGGTTCCGAGATCGCTCACGTGCGGGCCGCTCGAGATGCCGAGATCGAAGAGCAGCCGTGCGACGTTCCCGAGACCGGCGCGTGGTGTGTCCTGCGAGGACGCGTGCGCACCGATATCTCCCTCGGTTGTCGCGCGCTGCGCCGTCACGACACCCCAGCAACTGGGGCTCGCCGGTGCGCTTGCGAACGCGGAGGTTGGAACCGTGACGAGCGCTGCCGCCACGACAGCAGAGAGCAGGAGTCGCTTCATCGGGGGGCCTCCCTTCCTGTTGCGCCCGAACCTATACCTCGCCTTCTGACCTGGTCAAACCCGGGCCTGGCTCTGACGGGGAGATCACAGCAGTGCGCGCATCACCTCATCCAGCGAGCGTGCCGTGGCCGCCGCGGCTTTGACGTCGCCGTCACCGACGGCCACGCCCAATCCCGAGACCGCGGTGTCGACCTGCACGAGTGTGACGGGATCGAGCGAACTCGCGATCCGATCCCGGATCCATTCCAACGTGACGACGTCGCTGCGCACCCCGCCGATCGACCCGTCGGTCGCATCGAGCAGCGCGCGCCGGACCCACAGCTCGAACCGAGCGGTGTCGATCTTCGTCACCGGGCGGTAACGGAGCTGCAGGTCGTTGCTCGCGTACGCCGCGTCGATCGACGCTGCATACGTCTTCGAGCGGTTCTGCGCGGCGGTCTGACTGACCAGGTTCTGCAGCGCGTCCTCGGTCGGTTTCACCAGCCGGGGTGGCACGTCACCCGCACGGAACGTCGTCCACGCATCGAGCATGCGCTGGGCGATGGCTCGTGCGGCGGTCCACTCACCCGGCGTCGACAGACGCGACGCGTAGATGCGGTTGGCGCCTCTTGAGATCGCCGCGAGCTCAGGTGGCACGCCCCCGTTCAGCGAATCGGTGGGTGAGGCCAACGCCATCGCCTCGATGTCATGTCCGTCCCTGGAGAGGAACTCCCCGTAGCCGGGCGCGAATAGCTTGTTGCTGGGTGCAGCGTCCTGATGGATCTCCAACGCGATCATGCCGCCCGACACGGGACCTGATGGACCGTTCTTGAAGGTCTGATCGACCTTCGTCACGTGGACCTCTTCGAAGGAGTTCCCCGGGAGGTTCTCGGCGCGGTTCACATCACCGACCTGCGGATCGGACGGCATGATCATCGCGAAGGGACCGTCGATACCGGCCTGCCACGTTCCCTCGGTGGTGATGACGAGACCGTTCGGAGCGTAGTCGGAGACCGTCTCGCCGAGGTACCAGACCGACCCGTCGTCGGCTTGTGCGTAGAGATCGATCGCCGTCTCCTGCAGGCGTCCACCAAGGAACGCCATGTACTGCGAGGTCAAGACGCGCACGCACTGGCCGGGCGTCCACTCGATGAGCTTCTGGAACGGCAGCAAGGTGGTCTCGGTGTGGAAGACCTTGCCGTCGACGTGTCCGTTGAGGATCGCCGAGTGCAGGTCGCTGATCGGGAACAGCGGGTTGGTCACCGATGTCGAGTGGGTGAACGGCGCCGCGACCAGGTCGCGCCGCGCGCTGTCCGGCGCGAGCGGAAGGTCGCCGAGGCCTGCGGCATCGAGTTGCGCCTGCGACGGCTGCGGAACCGCGGTCGAGACGCTTGCCTGACATCCGAGGCCGGATGTGACGGCACTCGGCTCGGACGCGGCCGCCCACGTCGTCGCGACGGCGAGCAGCACGAACGATGCTGCGGACGCGGCGATCTTGATCTTGCGCATGACTTCCTCCCTGCGATCCGTTTCGGGTCTGCGTCGATGTTCGTTCTCGTTCCCTGACTCCACGCTGAATGGACGCGCCCGTTCGGTTCACCGGACGTGAAACGGCCGAGCCGGGCGACCCGGCTCGGCCGCGTTGACCTGTCGGGAACAGCGCTCAGCCGGTGACGCTCACCAGCTGTGCGAATTCGCTCGTTCCGGTGAGCGCTCGTTCGCGCACGATCCCGATCCCGGGGCCGTACACCTTCTCGTCGTAGGAGCCCGGCTCGACCCTCGTCGCCTCGAGCGACGTAAGGACGTTGCGCACCTTCCCGTACGTGATCGACACCGAGCCGGTCGTGCCGACGATCCACGCGGTGTCTTCCGCCTGTCCCGCGAAGCATTCCTGCCGGTAGCCATCGGGGATCTGCGGATGCGCTTCCATGATGATCCCGGGCTGGGCACCATCAACGCCCGCCACGAAGGAGCCGGAGGTGTCGGTCTTCCCGTTGGGGAGGAACGCGGTGGTGTCCTCGCCCAGGTACCAGACGTTGCCCTGCTTGTCCTGCGCGTAGTAGTCGAACGTCTTCTCGAGCAGGGTGCTGCCGTGGGTCGCGACGTCATCCACGACCGTCGTCTGGATGCCGAGGATGCTCTTCTTCCGATCGGTGACCGTGACGGTGTCCGTCTGGGTCTGCCCGTCCCGCACGCCCTTGTAGACGAGCGTCCGACCGACGGGCAATGGGAAGTACGGGTTGTCGATCACGGCGACGAAGTTCGCCGGATCGAGCACGGGTGCGTACGTCGTGCCGCACGCCGAGGTGCTGGAGGGCGCGCTCGACGCCCAGGGTGCCCACACCAGGGCGATCGTGCCGGCGATCGTCATCGAGGCGATCGTTGCGAGCAGTTTCCGTCGCATGGGAGACCTCCTTCTGGCTCGGTTCCCATCCGAACCCTTACTCGCTCGCTCTGAACCGGCGCTGAACGGATGCCCGCGAAAGGAGGTGGACCCGCGTGTGTGGCCGCGCGGCTCCCTGGGTAGCGACCATCCGGTCTGACGGAGGGAGCAAGTGCGATGCGCACGGTGAGGGTCCCTGACGTTTCGGTGATGACGGAGGTCCGCCAACGGGGGATCGGTCGTCTCACGGGTGACGTACTTCGGCGGTTCAAAGAGGCCGATGGGATGAGCCACGCACGAGCGCTCGGCTACCAGAGCATGTTCGCGATGCTCTCGGGGTTCATCGGGCTGGTCGGGCTCGCGAGCGTCCTCGACATCGCCGGAGTTCGCGGCACGATCATCGAACTGTCGAAGAGCATCGCGCCCGGTCCGTCGGGTCAGTTGCTGCAGGAGGCCGCCAGGCAGTCGACCGGTGGTGGCACGGCTGCCTTCATCGGCCTCGGCGCCGCGCTGGTCTCAGGCGCTCTCGCGATGGCGCAGATCGAACGGTCGGCCAACCGGCTGAGCGGTCGGACGCAGGATCGTCCCGCGGCGCGCCGGTTCCTCGTCGCGCTCGGGCTGGCGCTGTCCGCCGGCCTCCTCGTCGCGCTCGGCTTGTTGATCCTCGGGGGCGGCAGTGCGGTGGCGACCGGCTTCGGTTGGAAGGGCGCGGCCTCCGACGCCTGGATGGTGCTGCGCTGGATCATCGGAATCTCGGCCGCTGCGATCGGCATCTACCTGCTCTTCCGGTGGACCCCTGAGAAGCCGCTCGGCCCGCGCGGTGCTCTGTTCGCCGGTGTATCCGTCTCGCTCGTCTTGTGGGTGCTCTTCACCATCGCGCTGACGGTGTGGTTCTCGGTGTCGAGCGGCTCCCAGACGTACGGGCCGCTCCTGTCGGTGATCGCCCTGCTCCTCTGGGCGGGTGCGACGTCGTTGGCGCTGCACCTCGGCATGGCTCTGTCGGCCGAGTTGGCCTCAGAGCGGTCGTCGGTTAAGGCCGCAACCAACGAGCGCATGCCACGAATCCTAGCAGGTAGGCAGGTGAGCAGGTAGCGGGTGAGGAAAAGGCCTGTTCCAGGCTAGGCGAGGGCCGTTTCGAGGAGGACGCGCTCGCGCGTCGTCAGCGACGGGGCGTAGGCGTGGGCGACCCCCCGGGCATCGAGGAGGGCGGGCAGGGCACCGACCCGGTTGCGGACGCCGAACTCGCCGTCGAGGACCGTGAGCACGTTGAGCCTCCGGCGCGACGCGGTGATCACGGCTTCGGCGGCCACGGCCGCGGCAAGTCCCAGCGCGTACGGCCCGGGCGGCCACAGGCGCGTGATGCGCGACTCGAGGCGTGAATCGCCCGGCCATTGTTCCAAGTGCTGGGAATTGATCGCATGGAGCAACTCGAGACTGTTATGCTCGCTTTGGGGTGTGATGTAGCTGGCTTTGGCGGGTGCACGCAAGTGGGCGATTGGCTCGGGCGCTGAC
>Ga0207648_10005751_pt1 | contig 12425 bp, 10 predicted proteins | sample KBSMisM32_FD_184310 | JGI IMG/M metagenome (GOLD analysis project Ga0207648, IMG submission 184310) | Miscanthus rhizosphere microbial communities from Kellogg Biological Station, Michigan, USA - KBS Miscanthus M3-2 (SPAdes) (version 2) | ecosystem: Host-associated > Plants > Roots >...
CGCGCGGAGTACGAGCGGTTTCTCGACGCCGTGGTGCACGCGGAATCCGCGACGGTCCACGACTTCGACAAGGCGATCTTCTTCGAGGGGTGCCTGCCGGTCGAGGTCATGGCCCACCGGGGCCTGGACACGCTGCGGTTCGGTCCGATGAAGCCGGTCGGCCTCGTCGATCCGCGCACCGGCCGCGCGCCGTACGCCGCGGTGCAGCTGCGGCAGGACAACCTGGCGGGCGATCACTACAGCCTCGTCGGCTTCCAGACCCAGCTCAAATGGGGCGAGCAGGAGCGCGTGCTGCGGCTGATTCCAGGGCTCGAGCACGCCGAGTTCGTCCGGTTCGGCATGGTCCACCGCAACACGTACATCAACGGGCCGTCGGTGCTCGCCGAGACCTGGCAGGTGCGCCGCCGGCCGTCCCTGTTCTGCGCGGGCCAGATGTCGGGCGTCGAGGGCTACGTCGAGTCGGCGGCCTCCGGGCTGCTCGCGGGCCTGAACGCGGCCGCGCTCGCCTCGGGCCGGCCGACCGCCACGCCGCCCCGCACGACGGCCATCGGCGCGCTGGCGTTCTACGTGTCGCACGCCAACCCCGCGCACTACCAGCCGTCGAATATCACCTTCGGCATCATGCCGCCGCTCGACCGGGCGCCGAAGCACAAGCTCGCGCGCAAGGTGGCGATTGCCGAGCGCGCCCTGGCCGACCTCGGAACCTGGATGCATGCACGCACATCTCAAAGCCTTCCTGCAGTTCCTCAGGCTTAACCGCAACGCGTCGGCGCACACGGTGCGCGCCTACGAGAGCGACGTGGCGCAGTTCCTGGATCACGCGGCCGTGCTCACGGGCATCAAGCGGGCCGCGCTCGAACCGTCTCATCTCGATCGGACGGCGATCCGGGGGTTTCTGGCCGAGCTCCACAAGCGGGGCCTGTCGCGCGCCTCGGCCGCGCGGAAGCTCGCGGCGGCGCGCACGTTCCTGCGCTACCTCCGCCGCGAGGGCCTGGTGGACGACGACGCGGGCGCGATGGTCCCGACGCCCAAGCGCGAAGTGCGCACGCCGGTGCACCTGTCGGAGCAGGAGATGGCCCGCCTCGTGACCGCGCCGGCGTCCGACCAGCCGCTCGCGCGCCGCGATCGCGCGATCCTCGAGCTGTTCTACGCGGCGGGCCTTCGCCTCAGCGAGCTCGCCGGCCTCGACGCCGACGACGTGAACCTCAGCGCGCAGATGGTGCGGACGCTGGGCAAGGGCGGGAAGCAGCGGCTGGTACCGTTCAACACGAGCACCGTGACGGCGATCCGCGCGTACATGGGAGATCGCGAGAGGTTGATGAGTGAACGTCCGGCTCAAGCCGGACGCTACGAGCGGCGGGCGGACCCGCTGTTCGTCAACTATCGCGGCACGCGGCTGACCGTGCGGAGCATCGATCGGCTCGTGCGCCGGTACGCGGCCGCCTCGGGCGTGCGGCCGGGCGTGAGCCCGCACGCGCTGCGGCACTCGTTCGCCACGCACCTGCTGCAGCGCGGCGCCGACCTGCGGGCCATCCAGGAGCTGCTCGGGCACGCGCGTCTGAGCACGACGCAGCGATACACGCACGTCAACGCCGCGCAGTTGCTCGAGGTCTACAAGAAGAGCCACCCGCGCGCCGGAAGGGCAGGGAAGGCGGGAGGTTGATGGACGGTTCGATCACGGTCTACACGGGCCCCATGTTCTCGGGCAAGACGCAGGCGCTGATGGCGCGGCTCCAGTCCAAGGAGCGCGCACACCGCAAGGTGCTGGTCGTGAAGCCGGAGCTCGACGACCGATTTCACGCGCTCGGCGAGATCGCCAGCAAGCAGCGCACGGCGCAGAAATTCGAGAAGCACGCGTCGATGGCCGCGTATCCAATCAAGAGCGCGCTCGATCTGGGCCCGCTCATCCGCCAGTTCGACCCGGACGTGGTCGGCGTGGACGAAGCGCAGTTCTTCGACGAGTCCATCGGCCGTGTGCTGGACGTCATCGCCCACAAGGGCAGCGGAGTCATCGGCGACGTCCCGATCGCGCGCAGCCTCGAGGTCTACGTGGCCGGGCTCGACCTGGACGCCTGGGCCAAGCCGTTTGGACCCATGCCGAACATCCTGGCGTTTGCGGATCGCGTCGAGAAGTTCACCGCCAACTGTTTCCAGTGCGGCCAGGATGCCCGGCTGACCCAGAAAATCGGGGGATCAGGGGGGCGAATCGAAGTCGGCGCCGACGACCTCTACGAAGCGCGGTGCGTGGCCTGCTGGACCCCGCCCGATCGATGATTGGGAGTGATCAGTGATTGGTGATCAGTGATCAGTGGGCGGTGATCAGTGGCCAGAAGCCACCGATCACTGATCACCGATCACTGTCCACTGATCACTGATCCCTGTTATGACGCGGCAGCGACGGGCTGTTCGAGCGGAGCTGCCCGCCGGCCGCGCGGGAACTCGATGCCGAGCGTCTTGATCTTGTAGTTCATCACGCGCGGGCTGATGGCCAGCAGTTCCGCCGCGTCCTTCTGCACCCAGTTCGACATCTTGAGCGCTTCGATGAGCGCGTGCCGCTCGACGTCCTCGAGCGGGATCCCGGTGACGGGGATCCTGACGACGGACCCGGGCTCGCGCGTGCCGCCCCCGGCCGTCGGCACCTCGCCGAGGCGCAGATCGCCGCCGGCGATCGCGCGCCCTTCGCAAAGCAGCATCGCGCGCTCGATCGTGTTTTCGAGCTCCCGGATGTTGCCCGGCCAGTTGTAGCGCATCAGCAGCTTCTGCGCGTCGGGCTCGAGCCCGTCCATCTTCTTCTTCAGCTCGCCGGCGAACCGGCGGATGAACGTGTTCGCCAGCGGCACGATGTCGTCCTTGCGCTCGCGAAGCGGAGGCATCTCGATCGACACGACGTTGAGCCGGTAGTACAGGTCCTCGCGGAACTGTCCCGCCTGCACCATCGCCGAGAGATCGCGGTTGGTCGCGGCGACCAGCCGGACGTCCACCTTGAGGGTGCGCGTGCCGCCGAGCCGCTCGAACTCGTGCTCCTGCAGGACGCGCAGGATCTTGGCCTGCGTGCTGCCGCTCATGTCCCCGATTTCATCGAGGAACAGGGTGCCGCCGTCGGCCTGCTCGAAGCGGCCGATGCGCTGCTTGTCCGCGCCCGTAAAGGCGCCCTTCTCGTGTCCGAACAACTCGGATTCGAGCAGGTTCTCCTGGAGCGCCGCGCAGTTCACCTTGACGAAGTTGCGCGTCGTCCGGAGCGAGTTGTGGTGGATGGCGCCGGCAATCAGCTCCTTGCCCGTCCCCGTTTCGCCGCGGATGAGCACCGTCGTGTTGCTCTTCGCCACCTTCTTCACGATATCGAGCACCCGTTGCAGCGGGGGGCTCGAGCCGACGATGCGGTCGAAGTCGTAGCGATCCTGCTGCGCGTCGCGGAGGTACTCGATCTCGTTCTTGAGGCGCTTCATTTCGAGCGCCTTGTCGATCTTGACCTCCATCTCCTCGATTTCGAACGGCTTGAGCACGTAGTCGAACGCGCCGATCTTCATCGCCTCGACGGCGGTGTTCACCGTCCCGAACGCGGTCATCAGAATCACGGCCGTCGTCGGGTGCAGCGCGCGCGTCGTCCGGAGGACGTCCATGCCGTCGCTGCCGCCCATCTTGAGGTCGCTCAAGACGACGTCGAAATAGTTATCGTGGAGCCGCTCGATCGCGGCGTTGCCGTTGCTGGCTTCCTCGACTTCGTGCCCCGCCTCGATCAGCCCGCGCACGAGCCCGCGACGCAGCGCGTCGTGATCGTCGGCAATCAGTACTCGACCCATATCCGTCCTTCCGTCTACCTGAACACGCCCGTCGCGCTCGTGACCGGCAGCGTCACGCGGAATCGTGTGCCGGTCTCCGGACTGCTGCTGAGATCGATGCGCCCGTCGTGCGCATCCACAATCTTCCTGACGATGCCGAGCCCCAGCCCGGACCCCTTGATCTTCGTCGTGAAGAACGGATCGAAGATGCGGTCGTTCAGGTTTTCCGGCACGCCGGGACCGTTGTCCGCCACGTCCACGATGACGATCGGCGTGGAGTCCTGCGGCGCGCTCGTGAACGCCGGGTCCGGCTCGATGGCGCCGAGCGACGCGACGATCCCGATGGTGCCCTTGCCGTCGAGCGCCTCGAACGCGTTGGCGATCAGGTTCGTGAACACCTGGCAGAGCTGATAGTGGTCGCACTCGATCGCCGGCAGGCCCGGCGCGAGGTCCAGCGTCACCGTGACTTCGCCGCGCGGCGCTTTCGATTCCGCGAGCGTGACCGCCTGGTGCAGGACGTCGGCGATGTTGGTGTGCTCGACCTGGAGCCGAACCGGCCGCACGAACTCGAGCATCTCGACGACGATCGCGTTGGCCAGCTTCGCTTCGCTGATGATGTCGGCCAGCAGCGACTGCGCGTCGACGGAGTCGGGCACCTGGCGGCGGAGCAGCCCGGCCATGACCTCGATGCCGGCGAGCGGATTCTTGAGCTCGTGCGCGATGCCGGCCGCCATCTCGCCGAGCGACGCCAGGCGGTCGCGGAGGCGCTCGCGCTCCTCCATCTGCTCGACCTGGGTCAGGTCCTTGAAGAACATGACGGCGCCGATGCGATCGCCGGAGTCGTCCTTGACCTGCGAGAGCGTGTACCCGATCACCCGATCGAGGTCCCTCAGCCGGGTTTCAGCGCGGTTCGGCAGGTGGCTCAACTCGAAGGCCGCCGTCAGCACGCGGACGATGTCGCCGCGGGTCTTCAGGACGTCCGCGAACGGCCGGCCGATGTCGTCCGGCTGGGGCGTGACCGAGAAAATCCGGTAAGCCTCCGCGTTCATCAGCATCAGGGTGCCGTCGCGCCGCACGGCGATGACCCCGTTCCGCATGCTGCTGACGATGTGGCGGAAAAAGCGGTCCTCGGCGTCGGCCGGGGGCACCGTCGCAGACGGGGCCGGGACCGGACCAGGCACACGCCGGCCGGGGCGCGTCGGAGGCCGTTGGGGCGTCTCGGGCAGATCCATCGGCGTGCGGACGTTGGGTACAGTCGTCAACGGGAACACATGGGGCAAACCACGTGCCCTGACTCAGACGGCCCCAAACCGTCGAAGATAGCCTGAAATCAATCGGTTACAGGGAACGACCTGAACTTCAAGTGTAACAAAACCGTCAGCCAATAACAGAATTGTTATCGGGAGACGGTCGCCTGGAGCTCTTCCCACTGGTGCATCAAATCGCCAACTTTCCACATGAGCGCCTGATGCTGGTCGATAACGGGCTGGGCGGCCGTCCGGTCGTCGTAGAACCCCGGGGCCGACATGGTCTGTTCGATCTCGCGGATGGCGTTCTCGCACTCGGCGATCCGGGTCTCGAGGTCGTCGATGCGGGCGCGCCGGGCCTGGTCGGCGCGCTGCTGGCGGCGGGCGTCGGCGTCGGCCCGTTTCTGATCTTCACGGTTTGGCCTTGGCGGTTGCGGCGGGGCACTGGGTGCTTTGCCCTCTGCTCGCTGCCCTTTCGCGCTCTCGGTCCTGGGTCCCTTGCGCTCCTCTTTGCCCTCGCCTTTGCCCTCGGCCTTCCCTTCCGTCTGCGCCTTGTGCCACAGGAATTCTTTGTAGGTGCCGGGGTAGACGATCGCCGTGCCGCTGCCGACCTCGATGATCTTCGTGGCGAGCCGCTCGACGAAGTAGCGGTCGTGGGAGACGAAGATCAGCGTGCCGCCGTAGTCGACGAGCGCGTCGAGCAGGACTTCCTTCGAGTCGAGGTCGAGGTGGTTGGTCGGCTCGTCGAGCAGCAGCGTGTTGGATGGACGGAGCAGCATGCGGGCCACCGCCAGGCGCGTCCGTTCGCCGCCTGACAACACCCGCACCCGCTTGTAGACGTCGTCCCCCGAGAAGAGGAAGCCGCCGAGGATGTTGCGGATCGCCGGCACCATGTTGTTCGGCGAGCCCGAGGCGAGCGTCTCGTACACGGTGGGCGCCGGGTCCATGCGCGTGGCCTCGTCCTGCGCGAAGTACTGCATCACGACGTGATGGCCTTCGCCGCGCTCGCCCGAGTCGGGCAGCTCCTCGCCCGACAGCATCCGCATGAGCGTGGACTTGCCGACGCCGTTGGGGCCGACCAGCGCGATGCGGTCGCCGCGCTCGAGATGCAGGTTGATGCGATCGAACACGACCAGGTCGCCGTACGCCTTCCTGGCGTTCTTGAGTTCGAGCACGGTGCGGCCGCTCTTCGCGCACGAGGGAAACTGGAAATGGATCCGCTTGCGCTCGGCCGGCACCTCGATCGGGACGACCTTCTCGAGCGCCTTGATCCGGCTCTGCACCTGCGCGGCCTTCGTCGCCTGGTAGCGGAACCGGTCGATGAACATCTTCACGCGCCCGACTTCCTCGTCCTGCTCGCGCTTGGCCTTGCGGAGCGCCTCGATGCGCGCGTGGTGCTCGACGAGATAGTCGCTGTAGTTGCCGACGTAATCGGTCAGCGTCCGGAGCGTCAGGTCGGCGATGCGCGTGACAACGGCGTCGAGGAAGAAGCGATCGTGGGAGACGAGGATGACGGCGTGCGGGTAGCCGTTCAGATACTCCTCGAGCCAGTTCCGGGCTTCGAGATCGAGGTGGTTCGTGGGCTCGTCGAGCAGCAGCAGGCCCGGCTGGCCGAGCAGGAGCCGGGCCAGGGCGATCCGCATCTGCCAGCCGCCGCTGAACGTGTCGGTCGGCCGCTCGAAATCCGACGTCTTGAAGCCGAGCCCCTGCAGCACGGCGGAGGTCTTCACCTCGATGCTGTAGCCGTCGCCGTGCCTGAACTGATCCTGCAGGTCGGCGTAGCGCACGAGCATCTGCTCGTGCTCGGCCTCCGGGATCGCCTCGTCGCCCAGCCGCGCTTCGAGCGTGTGCATCTCGGACTTCATGGCCAGCAGGCTGCCGAACGCGCTCGCGGCCTCGTCGAACACCGTGCGCCCGGAGTGGCTGAGGCCGTCCTGCGGGAGGTAGCCGACGGTCAGCGCCGAGGGTTTGAGGACGGCGCCTGAATCGGGCTCGTCGAGCCCGGCCATCATCCTCAGCAGCGTCGTCTTGCCGGCGCCATTCGGTCCGCAGAGCCCGGCGCGTTCACGGTCGGTGATCTGCCACGTGACGTGGTCGAACAGCACCCGATCGCCGAACGACTTCGTCAGTTCGGAAAGCTGGATCAAGGCGGCCGGCTACTCGCCGAGGGCCTTGGCGGCGGCGGCGAGGACCTGTGGAACGCGGAAGGGCTTGGTGAGGTAGCCCGACACGCCGAGGTTGACGGCGTCGATGGCGCTCGACTCGGTGGAGAAGCCCGTGATGATGATCACCCGCAGGTCGGCCTTGTAGCGACGCGCTTCGCGGATCACCGTCAGGCCGTCCATGCCCGGCATCTTGAGATCGGCGATGAGGAGATCGTACGGGTAGAGGCGCATGCGCTCGAGCGCCGATCGCCCGTCGGGCGCGACGTCCACGTCGTACTCGTCGTTGAGCGACAGCGTCTTGAGCAGCAGATCGCGAATGCTGGCCTCGTCGTCGACGACCAGCACGCGGTTGCGTGTGGGACCGGAGGCCGGCCGCGCCGCCGCGGCCGGCGCGGGCGCCGCCTGGCGGGATCCGCCGCGCGGCCGCTGGCTGTCGAGCCACGCGTCGATGTCGCGCTTGCGGAACCGCCACTGCCGTCCAACGCGCACGGCGGGAATCTTGCCTGCCTTGATGAGCCGGTAGACCGTTCGGAGGTTCACCTGGAGGTACTCGAGGACCTCCTCTGTGGTGAGAAACGTTTCATCCATTAGGCGTTCGCTCGCGCGCCGTCGGATCGAGCCGGCAAATCGACGGTGAACACGGCACCGCCGTCAGGATGGTTGGCCGCGAGGATCTGCCCGCCATGCTCCTGCACGATACCGTAGGCAATCGCCAGGCCGAGGCCCGTGCCCTTGCCGACTTCCTTCGTCGTGTAGAACGGCTCGAAAATACGAGACAGCGCTTCCTCCGGAATCCCGTTACCCGTGTCGCGCACGGTGGTGATGACGCGATCGCCCGACACCGAGGCGGTGACCTCGATGCGCCCGGGACGGCCCGTCGCGCCAATCGCCTGCTCGGCGTTCATCAGGATATTGAGGAACACCTGATGGAGCAGCAGCGGATCGCTCTGCACGCGCGGCAGCTTCTGTCCATAGTGTCGCACGACTTCGATGCCCGCCGCACGGCACGCCTCGGATCTGAGTGCAATCACCTTCTGCAGGATGGGCGGCAGCGACACGGCCCGGCGCGCGAGCCGCCGCGAGCCGGCGAAGACGAGGAGATTCCGTACGATTTTCGCGGCGCGATCCGCCTCGCGGTAGATCGTCTGCATCTCCTTGCGCAGCGCTTTCGGGAGGGCGCCCGTCACCCGCATCAGCTCGAGGTGGCCGAGCACGCCCTGGAGTGGGTTGTTGAGCTCGTGGGCGATGCCGGCGACAAACTGGCCGAGCGCGACCAGCTTCTCCGACTGCGTCAGCCGTTTGCGCAGCTGCTCGCGCTCGGCTTCGAGCTTGGACTGCGGCGTGAGGTCGCGCGCCACGAGCACCGTGCCGAGCCGCTGCCGCTCCTGATCGAGCAGGTCCGTCAGGGTCACCATGAACCCGCCCTTCAAGACCGGGTCGATGATTTCGCGGCTCGACGCGGCCTCCGTCTCGACGCGGACGTCCGCGGACTCGTGCGCCGCCAGCCACGCGCCGAGCTCCTGGCCGACGTAGTCGGCGACGGGCCGTTCCAGCAGCACCGCCCGCGACTTGCCGACGCGGTTGGCGAACGCTTCGTTGACCTGGACGATGCGCCCGTGGCGATCGGACACGACTACGAGGTGCCAGATCGAGTCGAACGTGTTTTCGAGCTCGAGCCGCGACCGCATGACCTCATCCAGCAGCTGCAGCGTTTCGATGGCGCTCGACAGCTGGCGGCCGAGCTCGTCGGCGCGGTCGAGCAAATCGAGCTCGCCGCCGGTTTCGACCCGGACGCCTTCGAAGACGATCGTGCCGAGGGCGCGGCGGCATCCCCGCAGCGGCACCGTCACCGTGGACGTCGCCTCGTCTGCCGGCGACGTGACTTCGGCGCGCGAGTGCCGCAGGGCGGCCGCGGCCGGGGCGAACTCGTCCTGCGCGCTGACCGTGACGCCGCGCACGACGTGGCCGGGGTCCGAGGATCCCTGGAGCACGAGGTGATGGGCGCGCCGATCGTGAATCCAGACGGACGTGCGGTCCGCGCCGAACAACCGCTTCGCGCCCAGGCAGAAGATTTCGAGCCCGGCCGTCAGGTTCATCGTGGCCGAGATGCCGGCGGAGAAGTCGTCGATCAGCGCCCGGAGGTCGCGCTGCAATTCGTCGCGGCGCCGCAGGCGGTTCAGCTCGAGCGCCGCAAGGAACGCATCCGACGCGGTCGAGGCATCAGCCGAAATCGCCCGGCTGTCGGGCCGCTGGCGAAAGCCGACGACGAGCAGGCCGATGCGCTCGCCGCCGCGCGCGAGCGGCAACAGCCGCGCCGACGGCGTGCCGAGCCGCTCCGCGAGATCCGGCATCTCGCGTCCGACGTCGGCGACGAAAACGGGCGCGCCACGCGAGAACACCTGCGAGACCGCCTCCGTCTCCTCGGGACCGGGAATCCATGGATCGGTCCGCAGTTCGTCGAGGCCGTAGCCCGACGTGGCGTGGAGCGACCCGTTGCGCGGGTTGTGCTCGAACAGCAGCGTGCAGGTGCCGCCGGTCACATCGATCGCGTGCTGGTGCAGCTGCGGCAGCAGGTCCACGAGCCCCGAGCCGCCCGCCAGCAGGCCCAGCAGGGACGGAGCGACGGCGACGGCGTCGCCCGACTGGGCCGGGCGTCCGGCCGAGGCGGGGTGGGTCAATCGCCCGGTACGGGTTTCTCGGGGCATCGTGTGTCGGGATGACAGGCGCGGCGCGCCCGGAAATTGTAGTTCAACGGCAGATCACAATCCAAATCGGGCCGGGCGGGAACGCCGGGCGTCGTGAGGCGTCTAAGTGTTTGCCGCTCAAAGGTATAGGGAATGCGACGATATAATGGGATGTGCCCCGGCCATACGGCGCGCGCGGCCGTCTAACCTGACAGGTCATGCTCGGTTCGAACCGCGCAGAAAAGGTTTCCGCACCCCAGATGACGTGGTCGGACGAAGAGCTGGTTGCCAGATCGATCGGCGGCGATCAGGAGAGCTTCAACCAGCTGGTGTTGAGGTGGGAACGTCCTATCTATGCCCTCGCGTACCGGGTGATTGGCCGCGAGGAAGACGCGCGCGATGTCTGCCAGGAAACCTTCCTGCGCGCCTTCCGCGCGCTGAACGGCTTCCGCGGCCAGGCGAAATTCTCCTCGTGGTTGTACCGGATTGCGCTGAACCTGTGCCGGGACTGGGTCCGCAAGGAACGGCGAACGCCGGTGATCCAGGCGCCGGAAGAACTCGAGGTGCTCGAAATGGCCGCCGTACGCGAACCGACGCCGTCGGTCGAAGACCTGGTGGCCCGCCGCGAGCTCACGCGCGTGGTCGAACGCGCCATGGCGCGGCTGCCCGAAGAACAACGCACCGCCATCATCCTGAAGGAATACCACGAGCTGACGTTCCAGGAAATCGCGGACCTGGTGGGTTGTCCGCTGAGCACGGTGAAAACACGGTTGTATCAGGGCCTGTCGGTCCTGCGACGCGAGCTCGCGAAGAGTGAATCATGATTGAAACGATCTGTACCTATAGTGGCCGCGACGATCTGCTGATCGCGTACCTCTACGACGATATCGAACCGGGCGACCGCGCCGCCTTCAGCGCGCACCTGCACGGGTGCGGGCGGTGCACCCGCGAGCTGGCGGCGTTGCGCGGCGTTCGGTCGACGCTGTCGTCCTGGGCGCCGCCCGAGCCCGCGCGGGCGCTCGCCAGCCAGACACCTCCCGCGTTCGAGCCCGTGATCCGGATCGAACCTCCGGCCGCGCGGCGCACGTGGCACGACGTGCCGGGATGGGCGCAGGTCGCCGCGGCCGTGCTCGTGCTCGGCGTGTCGGCGGGCATCGCCAACGTCGAGGTGCGCCACGACGCCGCCGGCTGGACGCTGCGGACGGGCTGGGCGCAGACGGACGCGCGGTCCGCGGCATCGCCCGCTCCGGCAACAACCCCGACGACGGCTGCGGTATCGCCCGCGCCGTGGAAAGCGGACCTCGCGGCCCTTGAACAGGATCTGCGCGGAGAGCTCCGGTCGGCGCCTGCCCGCGCGGTTCCGGCAGCCGCTCCCATCAGCGACGCCGAACTGCAGCGCCGTGTCCGCGCCATCATCGAGGAGAGCGAGCGCCGCCAGGAACGCGAGCTGGCGCTGCGCGTCGCCGAAGTGGTGAAGGACGTCAACGCGCAGCGTCAGGCCGACCTCGTGAAGATCGATCGCAGCCTCGGATTCATTCAAAGCAGCACGTACGGCGAGCAGATGAAGCAGCGCGAGCTCGTCAACTACCTGCTGAAGGTTTCGCAGAAACAGTAAGGACAGAGGATCGGGACCATGAAGAGACACGGTTCGTTCATCGCCGCGGGAGCCCTGACGCTGTGCGCCGCGGCGCCGGCGGTCGCGCAGGGCGTGCCGGCCACGGCGCGCAGCGAAGCGCAGCAGAAGCAGGAGCGGTATCAGATCGCGCAGATGGAGCGGGTGCTCGAAGGCGCCGTCGAGCACGGGGCGACGATGATGCGCGATCGGCTGCAGGCGGTCGTGCCGCCCGCGCAGGCGCAGCTGCTCATTCAGGAGAACGCCCACGTGCGGGGGTTTCGCCTCGAGGGTTACGGGGTGTTCTTCGATGTCATCGTGCCGTCGCTCGACGGCTCGCTGACGTGGAGCCTGCGGACGCTCGACCAGAACGATCTCGGCCTGCAGAGCGCGCTCAGCGTGCTCAAGACACGCATCAACCCGACCGACATCGACATGCAGCAGGCCCTGAAGCGCATCGAGCTGCAGGTGGGCCCGGCCACCGCCACCCTTGCCTCGCTGACCGGCCAGGCTCCGCCGCTGCCGGACGCACGCAACGTGACGGGGTCGGCGGCCGGCCTGTCGGATCAGCTGGCCGGCGCTGCTGCGGCCAACGCCGCCCCGCCGGCCGGACCTGCCGTCGCTCAACCGCCCGACCCCATCCTCGACGATCCCAACGAGGCGTACCGCGCCGAGGTCATCCAGGCGCTCATCGACGCCGTGCTCGACCACAGCAGCCCCCTCGGCATCGGCCCGAGCGAATGGGTGACTGTCGCCGCGCGGCGGAACGAAGATCGCCCCCGGCTGGCGCCGGCCGACAGCGGGGCCCAGAGCGTGGTCATCCGGGTCAGCGGCGCCGACCTGGCGGCCTTCCGCGCCGGGCAGGTGTCGCGTGAAGAAGTCCTCAAGCGCGTGGACCGCCGGGTGTTTTAGCGGCGTGTATTTGGGCGCGGCATTCA
>Ga0207648_10005753_pt1 | contig 12424 bp, 11 predicted proteins | sample KBSMisM32_FD_184310 | JGI IMG/M metagenome (GOLD analysis project Ga0207648, IMG submission 184310) | Miscanthus rhizosphere microbial communities from Kellogg Biological Station, Michigan, USA - KBS Miscanthus M3-2 (SPAdes) (version 2) | ecosystem: Host-associated > Plants > Roots >...
GAGCTGGTCGATTCCGCCATCGTCGACGGCTGGGACGACCCGCGCATGCCGACGATCGTCGGGCTGCGCCGGCGCGGCTACACGCCCGAGGCGATCCGGCTGATGTGCGAGCGCGCCGGCACCAGCAAGGCCGGCGGCTGGACCGACTACGCGAGCCTGGACATCGCGCTGCGCGAAGACCTCGAAGGCAAGGCACCGCGCGCGATGGCGGTGATCGACCCGATCCGGCTGAAGCTCACGAACTGGGCCGAGCTGTTCGGCAGCGACGCCTATCGCGAACCCTGCCAGGCGCCGGCCAACCCGCACCGGCCGGAGCTGGCCGCGCGCGCGTTCAGCCTGGGGCCCGAGGTCTGGATCGAGCGCGACGATTTCGCCGAGCTGCCGCCGAAGGGCTTCTTCCGCCTGTTCCCGGGCAACAAGGTGCGGCTGAAGTACGGCGTCGTGATCGAGTGCACCGGCTGCGAGAAAGACGCCAGCGGCGCGCTCACGGCGGTCACCGCGACGGTCATTCCCGACACGAAGAGCGGCACGCCCGGCGCCGATGCGGTCAAGGTCAAGGGCACCATCACCTGGCTCGGCGTGCACGACGCATTGCCGGCGGAGTTTCGGCTGTACGACCGCCTGTTCACCGAGGCGCAGCCCGATGCCGGCGGCCGCGACTTCAAGAGCTGCCTGAACCCGGACAGCAAGAAGGTCGTGCACGGCTTCATCGAGCCGTCGCTTGCCCATTCCCAGCCCGACGCCAAGGTCCAGTTCGAGCGCCACGGCTACTTCGTCGCCGACCGCGTCGACCATCTGCCTGCCCAACCGGTGCTGAACCGGATCGCGGGCCTGAAGGATTCATGGGCCAAGTAGCGATGCCGGCGCGGCGGCGCGCCCTGAAGCTGTCGCGAACGTCGACCTTGCCGCTGAACACCGCCGAGCCCGACACCACCGTCGCGACCTTGCCGAACGGCGTGCGCGTCGTCGCGATCGCTCTGCCGCATTCGGCCAGCGCCAGCGTCAGCGTGTTCGTGCGCACCGGCAGCCGCAACGAGAGCGCGCGCCTGAACGGCATCAGCCACGTGGTCGAGCACATGGCGTTCAAGGGCACGCACCGGCGCGACGCGCACCGCCTGAACCTCGACGCCGAGCGCCTGGGCGCGCAGGTCAATGCACACACCGACAAGGACCACACCGCCTACCACATGACCGGCCTGGCGCAGCACGCCGGCACCTTCGTGCAGATGCTCGGCGACATCGTGCGCCACAGCACCTTCCCGGCCGACGAGCTCGAGCTCGAGCGCCAGGTCATCCTGCAGGAGTTCATCGAGGACGAGGACGACCCGGTGTCGACCGCGTTCAAGCTGTTCGACAAGGCCTGCTTCGGCGCGCACCCGCTGGCACAGCCGGTGATCGGCACGCGCCGTAACATCGAGCGCTTCACGCGCGCCGAGCTGCTCGACTACGTGCAGCGGCAGTACACCGGCGCGAACGTCGTCGTCGGCGTCGCCGGCGCGATCGACCCGCCGCGCATCGTCGACGCGGTGCAGGCGGCCTTCGGCGCGATGCCGCGCGGCGAGGCGCACGCGGTGGCGACGCCGTCGTATGTCGGCGGCATCAAGGCGCGGCGCCAGGCCGGCAGCAGCCAGAGCCACGTGATGATGGGCTTCCCGATCCCGGCGCTGCAGGGCGATCACCATGCCGCGCTCGTCGCCGCGGCGCTGTTCGGCGAGGGCATGAGTTCGCCGCTGATGCACGAGATCCGTGAGCGCCGCGGGCTGGTCTACTACGCCGCATGCAACGCCGAGGTCGCCGACCTGTGGGGCCTGTGCACGATCGAGGCGTCGCTGATGCCACAGCACCTGGCCGAGCTCTTCGACGCGGTCGGCAAGCTGCTGGTCGCGCACACGCGCACGACCGATCGCATCGGCCTGGAGCGGGCACGCAACCAGATCCTGGTGCGCCGGCTGCAGGCCCACGAGCGCCCATGGCGCCAGCTCGAGGACGCGGCGCTCGACCTGTTCGCGTTCGGCCGCGTGCGCCCGAGCGCGGAGCTCGCGGCGCGCCTCGGCGCCGTGACCGCACGCCAGGTGCGCGCGGTGTTCGACGCCATGCTCGCGGCCGGGCCGACCGTCGCGATGGCCGGCAAGCTCGGGCGCGGCCCGGTCGAGCGCCTGGTCGACGCCGTCGCCCGCCCGCGCCGCTGAGGCCAGCGCGCGTATCGAATCGCGGTACGCGCGGTCCCGCGCGCCGGCACGGCGTGCTAAGCGTTTCCCCATGCCGCGATATCCCGGCACGCTGCGGTCCTCGTCACAACGAAGTCCGACATGAACCATCCCCTCGCAATCTTCTGGCGCCATGCGGCCGCCGCATCGATGCTGGCCCTCGCGTCGCTGACGGCGCTGCCCGCCGCGGCCGGCACCGGCCCGGAACCGACGCCGTTAGCGACGCTCGCGACACTGCGGCACGAACTGCAAGTCGGCGACCTCGTGTTCATTCGCGTCGATGCATTGCCGTTTCGCAAGGTCGCCGCGGCGACCGGCAGCTGGACCAACCATGTCGGCGTCGTGATCAGCACGGACGGCGCCGACGCGCTGATCGCCGAGAGCACGTTTCCGTGGTCGCGGACGACGCCGATGGCACGCTTCGTCGCGCGTTCAGAGAGCGGCCGGGTCGCGGTGATGCGGCTCGACGCGCCGCTCAGCGAGGCGCAGCGCGAGCGCGTGCTGCACGCAGCGCAAGCGCGCCTGGGCATCGTCTACGACACCGGCTTCGACCTGCACTCGCGCCGCCAGTTCTGCTCGCGCTTCGCACGCGAGGTGCTGATCGAAGCGACCGGCACGCCGCTGGGCGAGGTCGAGACCTTCGCGTACCTGCTCGAGCGCCATCCAGAAACCGGCCTGGCGTTCTGGCGCCTGTGGTACGGCGGGCGCATCCCCTGGGCGCGCGAGACCGTCACTCCGGCGAGCCTGCTGCACAGCGCGCAGCTGCATGCTGCGTTTGACGGCCGCATCGTCGCCGACGCGCTGCGCTGACGACCCGCGGGCGGCCCTGCCCCGCGCTTGGACGGCTCACTTCTCAGCCGCGCATCAGCGGCACGATGCGCTGCGCCATCCGCGCCGCGGCGCCGCGGTGCTGGGCCGCGAACGAGAGCGCTGCGCGCGACAGCGCCGCGAGACGCTCGGGCGACTCCAGCAGGCGCTGCACTTCGACGATGCCGGCGTCCATGTCGGCCACCTGCAGCGACGCGCCGGCCGCCAGCGACAGCGCGGCCGCCTCGCTGAAGTTGAAGGTGCTGGGGCCCATCACGAGCGGGCAGCCGCAGGCCGCGGCCTCGATCAGGTTGTGGCCACCGAGCGGCGCAAAGCTGCCGCCGAGCAGCGCGACGCTGGCGCTCGCGTAGTACAGCGCCATCTCGCGCATCGAGTCGCCGAGCCACACATCAGCGCTCAACGCCTCGACGGGCGGCGTGTCGAGCCAGCTGCTGCGGCGCGCGAGCGTCAGGCCGGCGCCGCGCACCAGCGCCGCGACTTCGTCGAAGCGCTGCGGATGGCGCGGCACGATCACCAGCAGCGCGCCGGGCGGCCGATCGCGCGCCCAGGCGGCGAGCAGCAGTGCCTCTTCGCCTTCGCGGGTGATCGCGCCGAGCACGACGTCGCGCGCCAGCAGCGCGCGCCATGCCGCGCCGCGCGCGAGCTGCGCCGGATCGGGCGTCAGGTCGTACTTCAGGTTGCCGCTGACCTCGACTTCGTGCGCCCCCGAGGCGCGGATGCGCTGCGCGTCGTCGTCGCTCTGCGCCAGCACCAGCGCGACGCTGTCGATTGCCGGGCGCAGCACGGTCGCGAAGCGCCGGCCGCGCGCGAAGCTGCGCGGGCTCAGCCGCGCGCTCGCGAGCACCATCGGCACGCCGTGGTCGCGCGCCGCGAGCAGCAGGTTCGGCCAGACCTCGGTCTCCATCAACACGCCGACCGCGGGGCGGAACTGCGCGAAGAAGCGCCGCACCGCGCCGGGCGTGTCGTAGGGCAGCCAGGCCTGGCGGTCACCGTCGCGCAGCAGCTCGCCGCCGGCTTCGCGGCCGGTCGCGGTGCCGTGGGTCAGCAGCAGGCGCATCTCGGGGCGCTCGCGGCGCAGCGCGTCGATCAGCGCCGCGGCGGCGCGGGTCTCGCCGAGCGACACCGCATGCACCCAGACCCAGCCAGCGCTGGGTGCGCCGCGGTAGATGCCGAGCCGCTCGGTGATCGCATGCCGGTACAGCGGCTCGACCCGCCCGCGCCACCACAGCCGCGCCACGTACAACGGCTTGAGCAGGCGCAGCAGCAGCGAGTACAGCGCCCGTGCGGCAGTGTCGCGGCGGTCGCTCATGCGACGACCCTGAGCGCCAAGCGCCGCCGGACCACTTCAGGGCAGACCGTCATCATCATGCCGGCGCCGCGGCGCCGCTGACCTGCTGCCATGCCGCCCATACCGTCTCGAGCGACGGCGCCGGATGCGCCTGCACCGACACCTGATGGCCGTGCCCGTGTGCGGCCTGCGGGCCGGTGCGCCACGCGGTCGCGAAGTTGTAGACCTGCACATGCGGCAGGTTCAACGCGACCGCGATGTGGCTCAGGCCACTGTCGACGCCGATCACGCCTTGCGCGGCACCGAGTCGGTCGACCACCGCATCGAGGCTCAGCGCCGGCCAGACCTCTACCGCATCGCCGAGCGCCGTGGCGATGCGCTGCGCGCGCGCGAGCTCGTCGGCGCCCGCATGCGGCAACGCGATCGCCCAGCCCTGCGCGATCGCGCGCCGGCCGAGTTCGATCCAGGCGGACTCGGGCCAGAGCTTGTCGTCGCGCGAGGTGCCGTGCACCAGCACCAGCAGCGGCGCGGCACCGATGAGGCGCCGCGCCGGATGCGCGCGCAGACCGAACTGCGGCGGGCCGCTCGCCGCATGGCCGAGCGCCTGCGCGGCCAGCACGCGCGCGCGGTCGAGTGCATGGATGCGCGGCTCGATGCGGATCGCGCGATCCACCAGCCAGCGCGCCGGCGGCTCGTGGCTCGCGCCATCGGTGCGGTTCGCCAGGCCGTAGCTGGCGCCGCCCGGCGCCAGATGCGCCAGCCGCGCGATCACCGCGGACTTGGTCAGCCCCTGCAGGTCGAGCACGGCGTCGTAGCGCTCGCGACCGAGGCGCGCGCGGAAGGCGCGCCATTCGGCGCGCGTCGCGCGCGTCCACCATGAGCGGCTCCAGCGCCGCAGCGCGCACTCGATGACCTCGGCGACGCCGTCGACGCGCCGCACCAGCGGCGCGAAGCCGGGCTCGACGACCCAGTCGACCTGGGCACCCGGATGCGCCGCGACGATGTCGTGCACGACGGGCATCGTGTGCACGACATCGCCGAGCGACGACAGCTTGACGATCAGGACGCGCACGTTGCGGTTCGGCGCCTAGCGGTTCGGCCGGCTCAGTGCGCCGCAGCGGCGAGCCGGGCGTCGGGCTTGACGGCGCGCAGCGCGGCCATCATCGCGGTCTCGATGCGCTGCAGCGCCGCGGCGGTGTGGCCCTCGAAGCGCAGCACCAGCACCGGCGTCGTGTTCGACGCGCGGATCAGCCCGAAGCCATCGTCGTAGTCGACGCGCAGCCCGTCGATCGTGATGATCTCGGTGGCCCCCGGAAACACCGGCGCCTTCAGCAGATCGTCGACGACGCGACGCGGCTCGCCTTCGGCGCAGGCCACGTTCAGCTCGGGCGTCGAGAAGCTGCCGGGCAGCGCGTTGAGCACGGCGCTCGGGTTCGCGCTGCGCGACAGGATCTCGAGCAGCCGCGCCGCGGTGTAGGTCGCGTCGTCGAAGCCGTACCAGCGCTCGGCGAAGAAGATGTGGCCGCTCATCTCGCCGGCGATCGGCGCGCCGGTCTCGCGCAGCTTGGCCTTCACCAGCGAATGGCCGGTCTTCCACATCAGCGGCGTGCCGCCGGCGCTGCGGATCGCCGGCGCCAGGCGCTGCGTGCACTTCACGTCGAAGATCACGGTGCCGCCCTTGACGCGCGTCAGGATGTCGGTCGCGAACAGCATCAGCTGGCGGTCGGGGTAGATGATCTGGCCGTCTTTCGTGACGACGCCGAGGCGGTCGCCGTCGCCGTCGAACGCCAGGCCTATCTCGGCGTCGCTCGTCTGCACGGTGCGGATCAGGTCGGCCAGGTTCTCGGGCTTGCTCGGGTCCGGATGGTGGTTCGGGAAATCGCCGTCGACCTCGGAGTACAGCTCGATCACGTCGCAGCCGAGCGCGCGCAGGATGCCGGGCGCCGACGCGCCGGGAATGCCGTTGCCGGAGTCGACGACGATCTTCATCGGCCGCGCGAGCCTGCAGTCGCCGACGATGCGCGCGCGGTACTCGGCGAGGATGTTCATCGCGGCGGAGCGGCCGACGCCGTTCACATACTCCTCGGCCTCGATGCGCCGGCGCAGGCCCTGGATCTCGTCGCCGTAGATCGCCTTGCCGGCCAGCACCATCTTGAAGCCGTTGTAGTCCTTCGGGTTGTGGCTGCCGGTGACCTGGATCCCGCTGCGGCAGCCGTGCGCGGCGCGCGTCGCGGCCACGTAATACAGCATCGGCGTCGTCACCGCGCCGAGGTCGACGACGTCGAGACCGGTCGACGCCAGGCCGCGCACCAGCGCGTCGACCAGCATCGGGCCCGACACGCGCCCGTCGCGCCCGACCGCGACCGCGCGCTCGCCGGCGGCCACGGCCGCGCTGCCGAAGGCCCGGCCGAGGTGCTCGGCAAAGGCGGCATCGATGCCGGCACCGACGACGCCGCGGATGTCATAGGCTTTGAAACACGAGGCGTTGACGTGCATGGAAGGTCGCGGGGCTGGGGTGCGGCGATTGTAGGGACCGCATGCTCGCGCCCGACACGGCCCGACGCCACCGCGATCGCGAGTGCACCGCCTGCAAGCATTGCGAGCACCTAAGGAACGAGCCTTTTCAATAGAGAAATAGTTCTTTTTATGAGATTACAGTCTCATTACAGTTGGACCATCTCACCACGCCACAGCCCACCCAGGAGTTCACGATGACCTTGACCCGCGACGAGATGGACCACCACATCGACCGCCACTTCGGCTTCGAAGCGCAGGACAACGTCGAGGGCGTGCTCGCCACGCTCGCCGACGACGTCGAGCACGACATCGTCGGCTGGCCCACCGGCCCGACCCACGGCCGCGCGAACGCGCGCCCCTTCTACGAGGCCTTGTTCGCCGACCTGTCCGATGGCCGGGTCGAATGCCGCAAGCGTCTGTACGGCGACGATTTTCTGGTCGACGATTCGACCTGGCGCGGCGCCGCGACCGGCCGACCTTTCGGCCTGGAAGGGCGCGGCCGCCCGCTCGAGTTCCGGCTGCTGCACGTGATCGAGTTCAACGGCGGCGGCGAGATCGAGCGCGAGAACGTCTGGATCGACTTCGCAGCAGTCGTCCGCCAGCTGCCGCAGGACGCGCCGTGAGCGCTGACGGCAGCACCGGCCGCGCGAGCCAGAAGCTGCGCACGCGCAAGGACCTGTTGCGCGCCGCGTCGCGGCTGATGCGCGGCGGCCACCGGCCGAGCCTCGACGAGGTCGCGGCCGAGGCACTGGTCTCGCGGGCCACGGCCTACCGCTTCTTCTCCGGAATCGACCAGTTGATGGTCGAGGCTTCGCTCGACATCGAGGTGCCCGAGCCGGACGACCTGTTCCGAGGCGGCCCGGCGCAAGACCCGGTGGCCCGACTCGAACGCGTCGACACGATGATGAACGAGATGATCCAGGCCAACGAGGCCTCGATCCGCACGATGCTGGTCAATTCGCTGCAACGCCCGCCCGCCCGCGCGCGCGGCGCCTTGCCCGTGGCGCGCCAGAACCGCCGCACGCCGCTGATCGAAGCGGCACTCGAGCCCGCACGCGCGCAGTTCAAACCGGCGGCGCTGAAGACGCTGAGCCAGGCACTCGCGCTGGTGATCGGCACCGAGGCCATGGTCGTGATGAAAGACGTGCTGCAGCTCGACGAGCCCCAGGCGCAACGCGTGCGCCGCTGGGCGATCCGCGCGCTGGTCGACGCGGCGCGCAAGCCGGCAGCGCGCGCGTGAACGCCGGTGCGACCGTGCCGCGCCGGCGTGGCAGCAACAACCGCCGCATGAGAGGACGACAAACCCGAGGAGCCAACAGATGAAGATCCACCCCATCCTTGCCATGACCGTCATGATCGGCATCGCCACCGCGGCGGTGTCGGACCGAGTGGCCGCGCAAACCGGCGCCAAATCCGCCGCGCCGGCGCAGCGGGCGCTGATCGAACGTGGCCGCTATCTCGTGAAGACCTCCGGCTGCAACGACTGCCACACGCCGGGTTACGCCACATCCGGTGGCCAGGTTGACGAGAAGCTGTGGCTGACCGGCGACACGCTCGGCTGGAACGGCCCCTGGGGAACGACCTATCCGACCAATCTGCGCCTGTGGATGCGCGACTACACCGAAGCGAGCTGGCTCGCCAAGGCGCGCAGCTTCCGGCCGCGCCCGCCGATGCCGTGGTTCAACGTCCACGCGATGACCGACGCCGACCTGCGCGCGCTGCATCGCTACATCACCTCGCTGGGGCCCGCCGGCGAGCCGGCGCCGGCGTATCTGCCGCCCGGCCAGGCGCCGACCGGGCCGGTCGTCAAGTTTCCGGGCTGAGCCGCGGGCTCGGCGTGGCGGGCAGCACTGCGAGCGAAGCGGCATGGGCGCGTCGTGAACCCCTTATCCCGGTGATGGCGCGCGCCGGTCGCGGCGTCGAAACTTCATGGCGCCGCGTGCTCTCGACCTGCGGCCCCGGAGCCATCCATGAACATGACCCAGCTCAAAGAACAATACGCCCGGCTGAGCGGCGAGATCGACGCATTGACCAGCGCACGCGAGATCAGCGCGGCCCGCCTGACCCGGCTCCAATGCGCACTCGACCGGATCGAGCTCGATCTGGCGACGATTCGCGCACTGGCGCAGCGCGCGCCGGTGCTGCGCGATGTCGTCGGCGATCAGGCGCCGCGCGAAGCGCAGTCGCCGCCCTACTGGGCCGACCGCGCGCGCTGATCACGGCGCGCCGCGCTGCGCCCTCGCCCGCTCCCGCGGGCGTCGCTCTCAAGCAAATGTGGCTTCGCCACTTTGCTTGACCCCTGGGGGCGGGAATGTCGAAGACATTTCCTGAGGAGCTCAGTTGCTCTCCGACAACTGCGTGAGGATCGCCGGGTTCTCCAAGGTCGAGGTGTCTTGCGTGATCGCCTCGCCCTTCGCGACCGAGCGCAGCAGGCGGCGCATGATCTTGCCGCTGCGCGTCTTCGGCAGGTTGTCGCCGAAGCGGATGTCCTTGGGCTTGGCGATCGGGCCGATCTCCTTGCCGACCCAGTCGCGCAGCTGCTTCGCGATCGCTTTCGCCTCGTCGCCGCTCGGGCGCGCGCGCTTGAGCACGACGAACGCGCAGATCGCCTCGCCGGTCGTGTCGTCGGGCCGGCCCACCACCGCGGCCTCGGCGACGAGGTCGGTGCAGCTCACCAGCGCCGACTCGATCTCCATCGTGCCCATGCGGTGGCCCGAGACGTTCAGCACGTCGTCGATGCGGCCGGTGATCGTGAAGTAGCCGGTCTGCGCGTCGCGGATCGCGCCGTCGCCGGCGAGGTAGTACTTGCCCTGGAAGTCTTCCGGGTAGTAGCTCTTCTTGAAGCGCTCCGGGTCGCCCCAGATGTTGCGGATCATGCTCGGCCACGGCTTCTTCACGACCAGGATGCCGCCCTGGCCCCACGGCACATCCTTGCCGGTCTCGTCGACCACCGCGGCGGCGATGCCGGGGAACGGCAAGGTGCAGGAGCCCGGCACCAGCGGCGTCGCGCCCGGCAGCGGCGTGATCATGTGGCCGCCGGTCTCGGTCTGCCAGAAGGTGTCGACCACCGGGCAGCGGCTGCCCCCGATGTGCTTGTAGTACCACTCCCAGGCGGCCGGGTTGATCGGCTCGCCGACCGTGCCGAGGATGCGCAGCGAGCTCAGGTCGTAGCGGTCGGGGTGCACCGCGGCATTGCCTTCGGCGGCCTTGATCAGCGAACGGATCGCGGTCGGCGCGGTGTAGAAGACCGTGCACTTGTGGTCCTGGATCATCTTCCAGAAGCGGCCGGCATCGGGATAGGTCGGGATGCTCTCGAACACGATCTCGGTGCCGCCGAGCGCGAGCGGACCGTAGGTGATGTAGGTGTGGCCGGTGACCCAGCCGATGTCGGCGGTGCACCAGAACACATCGTCGGGCTTCAGGTCGAAGGTCCACTTGGTCGTCAGCGCCGCATGCAGCAGGTAGCCGCCGGTCGAGTGCTGCACGCCCTTGGGCTTGCCGGTCGAGCCCGAGGTGTAGAGCAGGAACAGCGGATGCTCGGCGCCGACCCATTCGGGCTCGCAGGTCTCGGCCTGGGCGCTGACCTCGTCGTGCAGCCAGTGGTCGCGTGCGTCATTCCAGGCGATCTTGCCGCCGGTGCGGCGGTAGACGATGACATCCTTGACGGCTTCGCAGCCGTCGAGCGCGAGGGCCTCGTCGACGATCGATTTCAGCGGCAGCTGCTTGCCGCCGCGCAGCTGCTCGTCGGCGGTGATCACCAGCACCGCGCCGGTGTCGGCAATGCGGTCGCGCAGCGATTGCGCCGAGAAGCCGCCGAAGATCACGGTGTGGGTCGCGCCGATGCGCGCGCAGGCCTGCATCGCGACCACGCCTTCGATCGACATGCCGATGTAGATCGCGACCCGGTCGCCCTTCTTGACGCCGCGCGCCTTCAGCGCGTTCGCGAGCCGGCAGGTGCGCGCCAGCAGCTCGTTGTAGGTGACTTTCGTGACCTTGGCGTCGTCGGCCTCGAAGACGATGGCGACCTTGTCGCCCAGGCCGGCCTCGACCTGGCGGTCGAGACAGTTGTACGACGCGTTGAGCGTGCCGTCGGCGAACCACTTGAAGAATGGCGCGTTGCTGCTGTCGAGCACCTGCGTGAACGGCGTCTTCCAGCTCAGCAGCTCGCGCGCCTGGCGGGCCCAGAAGGCCTCGTGATCGGCCTCGGCCTCGGCGACGAGCGCGTTGTAGGCGTCCATCCCGGACACATACGCGCCCTTCATCGACGCGGCGGAGGGAGGATAGACATGGGTCTCGGATGCGCTCATCGGTGTCTCCTGCGGGTGTGTTGCCGGTGTTCTGCGATTGACCGCCACATTAGGCAGCTGCTCTTACGAAGGCCTTACTTCGCAGTCGCCGCCTACAATTTTGGCCCATTGCAACCTCTTGCGTCGCGTCATCGACGCGGCCCGGCCCGATGATCCCAGACCCGCAAGATCCGAAGGCCATGCGGCTGCGCCCGCTGCCCGGCTTCATCTTCACGAGCCGCTGGCTGCAGCTGCCCCTGTATCTGGGGCTGATCCTCGCGCAGTGCGTCTACGTGTACCACTTCTGGGTCGAGCTGGTGCACCTGGTCGAGGCCGCGTTCGGCGACACGGCGGCGCTCGCCGCGCTGGTCGAAGGCATGGGCTACCAGTTTCCGGCGATCGTCGATGCGGCGGGCAAGGTCGTGGGCCATCAGGCGCCGAAACTGACCGAGACCGTGATCATGCTCGCGGTGCTGGCGCTGATCGATGTCGTGATGATCTCGAACCTGCTGATCATGGTGATCGTCGGCGGCTACGAGACCTTCGTCAGCCGGCTGAACCTCGAAGGCCATCCCGACGAACCCGAGTGGCTCAGCCATGTCAACGCGTCGGTGCTGAAGGTCAAGCTCGGCACCGCGATCATCGGCATCAGCTCGATCCACCTGCTGAAGACCTTCATCAATGCGGCCGCGCTCGACACGAAGGTGATGATGTGGCAGACCATCATCCACATCGCGTTCCTGCTGTCGGCGATCGCGATTGCCTACACCGACAAGCTGCTGAACGCATCTCAGCCGCCGGCCCACTGATCGCGCGTACGCTGCCGCCCTACGCATGGATGCGAACGCGGCGAGCCTGAACCTGCTGCTGCGCGGCGGCGCGGTGCTGCTGCTGGTGCTGATCGCGGCGGTGCTGTGGCGCGACCACCCGAAGCGCATCGCGGCGCGGCTCGGCGCGGCCTTCGCGGTCGGCGCCGCCGCGGCGACCCTGGCCGATGCGCCCGGCGTCGTCGCCGCGCCGGATCTCTGGCGTGCCGGCCTGGCGGCGCTCGGCGCCGGCGCGATGTTCGTGTTCTGGCTGTTCACGCGCGCGCTGTTCGACGATGCGTTCAGGCTGCGGCCCTGGCATGCCGCGGCGTGGCTGCTGTTCGCCGGCATCGGCGCCTGGCGCTGCATCGCGGGCGCAGCGGACCGCTCGCTGCTGGCTGGGATCGCGGGCGTGTGGCTGGGCGCGATGCCGGTGGTCTGGGCGCTGCTGGCGATCGTGCAGGCGCTCGCGAGCTGGCGCGAAGACCTGGT
>Ga0207648_10005758_pt1 | contig 12417 bp, 14 predicted proteins | sample KBSMisM32_FD_184310 | JGI IMG/M metagenome (GOLD analysis project Ga0207648, IMG submission 184310) | Miscanthus rhizosphere microbial communities from Kellogg Biological Station, Michigan, USA - KBS Miscanthus M3-2 (SPAdes) (version 2) | ecosystem: Host-associated > Plants > Roots >...
CGAGGTACACCGCCAGCGACCCGACATTGATCGCCTCGCCCCGGCGCTCCGGTGGTGCCATGTCGCTGATCGCCGCGACGGCCGACACGAAGAAGAACGCATCACCGACGCCGAAGATCGCCCGGGCGACGATGAACATCGGCAGCGTCGTCACGAACAGGTGCAGCACGAGTGCCGCAACCGTCAGCGACCCACCGAGGATCAGCAGCGGTCGCCGGCCGAAGCGGTCCGATGCCCAGCCGACCACCGGCCGCAGGGCCAGCGCCGCCACCGAAAACACGCCGATGGCGATGCCGACGCCGGCAGAGTCGGCGCCCAACGGACCGGCCGCGAACCGGGACGACACCGGCAGCACCGTATTGCCGGCCGTGAAGAAGCCGAACGCCGCGATCCACAGCAGGACGAACGCGCGGCTGAACAGGGGTGGCCGGGCGACACCCGGCGACCTCGCTGCCTCCCGGGTCACGCCTCGACCCGGCCGATCGCCTCGAGGAGGCGGTCCGCGGCCGTATATGGGTCGAGCCGATGCTCGGCGACGTCATCGATCACGGCGTCGGCCACGGACGTGAGCGCAGGCTCGCGCAGACGATCGGCGAGCCGATCGGCCATGACCGCGCGGATCTGCGCAAGGGCACGCGCGCGGCGCGGCTCGGTCGCCTCCCCTGCGCGAGCGGCCACCCGGTGACGATCCAACGCGGCGAGGAGCTCGGGCACGCCTTCGCCGGACGTAGCGGTCGTGACGAGCACCTCGGGACGTTTCGGTGACGGTCGTCCCTCGGGTGCGTCACCACGGGCGACGGTCGGCACGAGCATCGCCCGGAGCTGCGCCGCGGTCCGGAGTGCCCCCGGCTTGTCACCCTTGTTGACGACGACGAGATCCGCGACCTCGAGGAGTCCGGCCTTGATCGCCTGGACCTCGTCGCCCATCTCGGGTGCCTCGAGGACCACGGTCGTGTCGGCGGCCGCGGCCACCTCCACCTCGCTCTGCCCGGTGCCGACGGTCTCGATCAAGACCAGGTCGAAGCCCGAGGCGTCGAGGACCGCGGCAGCGGCCGTCGTCGTCGATGCGAGACCACCCGCGTGACCCCGCGATGCCATCGAGCGGATGAACACATCCCGATCGTCGGCGTACGACTGCATCCGGACACGGTCGCCGAGGAGGGCACCGCCGGTGATCGGGGAGGACGGGTCGACGGCCACGACGGCCACGGCTCGACCGGCCTCGCGCGCCGCGGCGATGAGTGCAGCGACCAGCGTCGACTTGCCGGACCCGGGCGGTCCGGTGATCCCGACGATGTGTGCGCGGCCGGCCTTCGGATACAGCTCGCGAAGGGCCGCCTCGGCGATGGATGTCCGGTTCTCGACGGCGGTCAGGAGTCGAGCGAGCGCGCGACGGTCACCAGCCACGGCCGACTGGGTCAGCGTCGTCGCGCCGTCCGCGGCCCGGGGAGTCCCCGACTCCCCCACCCTAGTCGCGCGGTCGCGCGTTGGCGCGCAGGAACTCGGCGACCGAGGCGATCGTCGTGCCGGGCCCGAAGACCGCCGCCACACCGGCATCCTTGAGCGGCCCGACGTCGTCGTCGGGGATGATCCCGCCGACCGTCACCAGCACGTCGTCGAGGCCGTTGTCCTTGAGCAGCTTCGTGATCCGGGGCACCAGTGTCATGTGCGCACCGGACAGGATCGAGAGGCCGACGACGTCGACGTCCTCCTGCAGCGCCGCGGTCGCGACCATCTCCGGGGTCTGCCGCAGGCCCGTGTAAACGACCTCGAACCCTTCGTCGCGCAGCCCTCGCGCCAGGACCTTCGCGCCGCGGTCGTGGCCGTCGAGGCCGGGCTTCGCGATGAGGACCTTGATGGGTCGGTCGGGCATGCCGGGATTGTAGGGGGCCGAAGGACCCATAGAGAACGACGCCGGCGCCCCCCAAGGCACCGGCGTCGTATGGAAAGAGGAGGAGCGAACGATCAGGCGTTCGCGCGGCTGAACGTGCGCGCGGCGATCCAGACCGCGATGACGGCCAGGATCGACGTGATCGCCACACCGATCGCGATCTCCGGGTTGCCCCAGTCGCTGTTGAACAGCGCCCGGGCTGCATCGGTCGCGTGGGTCAGCGGGTTGAGGTTGGATAGGAAGCGGAGCCATTCGGGGGCCAGGGCCATCGGTAGCAGGATCCCCGAGAGGAGGAGCAGCGGCATCACGAGGCTCTGGACGAGCGGCGCGAACGCGTCCTCGCTCTTGAGGATCAATGCCGCGGCGTAGGACAGCGGAGCCACGACCAGCCCGAGGAGGGCCAGCAGACCCATCGTCACGGCGACGCCGACGATGTCGATGTGGAGGCCGAACGGGATCGCGAGCACGATCATGAGCAGCGCCTGGAAGAGGAGGATCACGACGTCCCGGAGCGATCGCCCCAGGAGCATCGCCGCCCGGCTCATGGGCGTGACCCGCATCCGCTCGACGACGCCGTAACGGAGTTCGGCGATCAAGCCGAAGCCCCCGAACGCCGTCCCGAACAGGGCGACCTGGATCAGGAGACCCGGCACGAACCAGTTGTAGGCGCTGACGCCGGCACCCGCCTGCTTGATCGCACCATCGAGCAGCGGCCCGAAGAGGACGAGGTAGATGACGGGATACATGATCCCGATGACGATCCACGTCGGCTGGCGGATCGTGAGCATCAGCGAGCGGCGGAAGATCAGCCACGTATCGCGAGCGGTTCGCATGCGAGGGGTCCTTTCGATGGTGGCGGTCGGTGTGGACGCTGCCGGAGCGGCGGGCACGGCGGTCATGCCGCCTCCTCGCGCAGCGAGCGCCCGGTCTGGCGGAGGAAGACGTCGTCGAGGCTGGGCTTGTTGAGCGAGATCGAGGTCGGCTCGTAGCCGGCGGCGTCGAGGCTGCGCAGCAGGTGCGGGACCGCCGTCTCGCCTCGGTCGACGTACAGCCGGATCAGGCCGGTCTCGCTGTCGTGCGACGCCTCACGTACGAATGGCATCGCCTCGACGAGGGTCAGGACGTTCGCGCCCGAACCGTCGACGCCGATCGTGACGACGTCACCGGCGACCTTCTGCTTGAGCTGGCTGGACGTGCCCTCGGCGACGATCTTGCCGTGGTCGATGATCGCGAGGCGGTCGGCCAGCGCGTCGGCTTCCTCGAGGTAGTGGGTCGTCAGGAAGACGGTGGTCCCCTGCTCGCGAAGCCGCTTGATCTCGTCCCACATCCGGGCGCGCGCCTGGGGGTCGAGACCGGTCGTCGGCTCGTCGAGGAACAGGACCTGCGGGCGGTGCACGATGCCAAGACCGACATCGAGGCGGCGACGCATGCCACCGGAGTACGTGCCCGTGGGTCGGTCCGCAGCCGACATGAGGTCGAGCTTGTCGAGGACCTCGGCGGCGCGGGTCTTCGCATCGGCCGCATCCATCCCGTAGAGGCGTCCCTGCAGCACGAGCTCACCGCGACCGGTCTCGGCCGGATCGGTGGAGCCGCCCTGTGGCACGTAGCCGATCCGCTGGCGGACGAGCGCCGGTTCGCGGCGGAGGTCGGCGCCGGCGACGGTCGCGTCGCCCGCCGTCGGCGTGATCAGCGTCGCGAGCATGCGCAGGGTCGTCGTCTTTCCGGCGCCGTTTGGGCCGAGGAAGCCGAAGATCTCGCCGGCGTTGACGTGGAGATCGACGCCCGCCACGGCCTCGACCGCGCCCGTCCGCGTCTTGAAGGTCCGCTTGAGATCCGCTGTGTCGATCATCATCGTGCGGATCGGGGTGGGGTTCGTCATGTTGACGCTCCTTGTTTCGTGCCCGATGCTGTCTCCGCCGACTACTTGCACGGTTCAGCATCATGGGTCAATATCTGAGCAGTGCAGATATTTGCCCAGTCAGGAGCCGTTGTCAACCATGGATCGAAAGAACGTCGATTCCGTCCTCAGGTCGCTGAGGCGGGTGAACATCCAGGGCTCGTTCCTCGGCCAGACCGTGGCGGTCCGCTTCGGCCTGTCGGAGTCCGACATCGAGACGCTCGAGGAGCTCATCGACATGGGCGCGACGACCGCCGGCAAGTTGTCGGAGGTCACCGGGCTCACGTCCGGCGCGGTCACGCGCGTCATCGATCGCCTCGAGCAGGCCGGCTATGTCCGGCGTGTCCCCGACCCCACCGACCGCCGCCGCGTGATCGTCGAGGTCATCCCGGAGAAGGTCGCCAACATCCGGGTCACGCTCGACCGGGTCGAGAGCAAGGGTGCCGAGGAGATGTCGGAGTACTCGGATGCCCAGCTCGCGCTGATCAATGACTTCCTCGAGAAGATGGAGCGGGTCAACCGCGAAGAGGCTGAATCGCTGCGGCAGTCGCGCGAGGTCGCGACCGACGGTAGCCCGACCTCCTCGGAGCACGTCGCCCCGATGGGCGGGCTCGAGCGTGCCCGGCTGGCCTTCCGGTCGGGGGCCAACGAGCTCCTGTTGCGCGGCTCGTCCGCCTTCGGTGACCTCTACCACGCGAAGTTCGAGGGCCAGGTCCCACATGTCCGGCTGCGTGACGGCGTCGTGTCCGTCCAGTACAAGGGCCGCTTCGGTGGGTGGGACTGGCGTGAGCGCCGAGCGGATGTCGCCCTGAACGCCACGCTGCCGTGGGATATCGAGGTCGTGGGAGGTGCGAACAGGCTGCAGGGCAAGCTGTCAGGGCTCGACCTCAGATCGTTCGAAACGTCCGGCGGCGTCAATCAGCTCCGCCTCACCGTCGGCCCGCCGACCGGTACCGTCCCGATCCGGCTCAACGGCGGCATCCACGACTTCCGGTTGGAGCGGCCGCCCGGCTCGGCCGTCCGGTTGAAGCTCAACGGAGGAGCGGGGTCGGTCGAGCTCGATCGTCAGCGGCTGGGTGCGACCGGCGGCGGGACCGTCCTCGAATCGTCCGGCGCAGGCTCAGCCGCGGACCGGTTCGAGGTCGAGATCAATGGTGGGGCCTCCAAGATCGCGATCACCGAGGTCGATTGACCGCGAGCCCGGCCCGCGGTCGGCGCTCAGCCTTCGAGTGACGTCTTCCGCGCGAGGTGATCGAGGAATTCCGAGCGCGTCCGATCGCGCGTCCGGAACAGCCCCAGCACCGAGGACGTGGTCATGATCGTGCCGGGCTTGCGGACGCCCCGCATCACGGCGCACAGGTGCGTCGCCTCCAGCACGACGCCGACCCCCTGGGGCTGCAGCCGTTCCTGGACGAACTCGGCGATCTGCTGGGTGAGGCGCTCCTGGACCTGCAACCGGCGCGAGTACATCTCGACGATGCGCGGGATCTTCGACAGACCGATGACCCGACCGCGCGGGATGTAGGCGACTGACGCGATCCCGAAGAACGGCAGCAGGTGGTGCTCGCACAGCGAGTAGAACGGGATGTCCTTGACGATGACCATCTCGCTGTAGTCGACATCGAAGATCGCGTTGTTGATCAACCGCTCGGGATCGACGTGGTAGCCGGCCGTGAGCTCGGTGTACATCCGGTGAACGCGCTCCGGTGTCCCGACCAGGCCCTGGCGATCGGGATCCTCGCCGATCTCCTCGAGGATGCGCCGGACCGCGTCTTCGACCCGGCCGTTGTCGGCCTGCGGCTCGCCGTCGTGCTCCCGACCCCGGGACCCCGTGATGTCGTCGATGGCGACGCTCGTCTCACCGATCTCCGACTCGATCTCGTCGACGAGCCGGCGGACGTTCGGGGGCAGGTCGGTCGGGCTGGACATGGTCGAGGGATGGTACGCCGCTGGACGTGGGCTTGGTTCCGTCAGTCGCCCACGCAGATGGAGGGCAGGACCGGCAGATCGATCAGACACTGGTCGGGCGTCGCAGTGCCCGCAGGGGTCGCCTGCGGCGTAGGCGCGGGCGTCGGAGGCGCGGTCGGCTGAGGCGTCGGCTGCGGCGTGGGGGCGGGGGTCGGCGGCGGAGTCGGCGCCGTCGTCGGTCGCGGCGTGGGGTTGGGCGTCGGAGCGAAGGTAGGCCGCGGGGTCGGAGCCCGTGTCGGCGTCGGCGTGCGCGTGGCCCCCGGCGAAGTCGGCGACGTGGTCCCCGAGGTTCCGGTGCCCGCTCCCGGCGCGGAGCCGCCCGTGGATCCTCCCGTGGTCGAGCCCTTCGCCCCGCCTGGCTGCGCCCCCGGGACCGTTCCTGGAGCTGTCACGCCCGCCGACGCCAGCACTGGGCCTGTCCCGACCCCACGGACGGAAGCCGCGGGGGCGACCGCGGCCGGGGCGACCGCGGACGGCGACACGGGAAAGGCCGCGGGGCCGGTCGCGATCGGGGCGGACGTCGACAGGATGACGACGAGGACGAGCGCGATCACAAGCCCGAACCCGAGACCGACCGCCGTCTGCCGATAGATCGGGTCGTAGCGGTCGAGCCCGCGAAGCCGGGTCGTCACACGATCAAGGCTCGGAACCCGGTCGACGATTCGGTCGAACACGACCCGCGGATCGATATGGCCCGGGCCGCGCACATGCGTATAGCTGATAGGTCTCCTCCTGACGGACCGACATGGCGGTACGTGACCTCCCTCGACGATAGGCACCGCGACCGCAAACCGGGTCGCATTCCCCCCTGCGAGGATCACAACGACGTGTCGCCGTCTCCCACTCCCGTTCCGTCCACACGTCGCCGCCGAGCGAGGTAGTCGTGCCAGAACAGCCGTGCGGCGACCGATCGCCACGGACGCCACGCCTCACCGAGCTGCATCAGTGCCTGCGGATCCGGCCGTACCGGGAGACCTTTCGCCTCGGCGACGGCGGTCGCCAGCGCGATGTCCCCCGTCGGCCACACGTCGGGGCGCCCGAGGACCATGAGGAGGTAGATCGTCGAGGTCCAGCGACCGATGCCTGGGACTGCCTCGAGCGCCGCGTGGACGCCGTCGTCGTCGATGGCTTCGAGCGCGCCGAGATCGAGGGTCCCGTCCATGATCGCCGCCGCCAGCGCCCGGCAGTAGCGAGCCTTCTGGCGACTGAACCCGATGGCGAGCAGCTCTGCGTCGCTGTGGCGGAGGAATGTCTCAGGGGTGAGCGGGTCCGTCGCGGCGAGGAGCCGGTCGTTCGCGGCCTTCGCTGACGCGAGCGACACCTGCTGCTCGAGGATGATGTGGACCAGCGTGCCGAAGCCCGGCACCCGATCCCACAGGGGCGGCAGGCCGTACCGCGCCAGGATCGTGGCGAGATCCACATCGCGCGCGGCGAGTTCGGCGACCGCCTGCTCGAGACCCTCCTGGTCGAGTCGACGGATCAGACGACCGTCCCCTGCTCCGTGAAGCCGGCCACGGGCAGCGGCTCGAACGACCGTCCCTCAGCTCCCCGCAGCCACGCCCGTGCGTTCTCGCCGAGCGACGGCCGGTGGTACCCACCCTCCTGGAGGATCACCAGCCGCCGCCCGAGCGCGGCGACCCGCCGTCCGACCTCGTGATAGACGGAGGTCGTCAGGGCGAAGTCCCCGATCGGATCGAGCCCGTAGGTATCGAAGCCCAGCGAGACGACGACGATCGAGCCGGGCGCCCCGCCGATCGCCTCGATCGCGCGGTCCGTGGCCTCGAGATAGTCCGCGTCGGTCGCGCCGGCACGGAGCGGGATGTTGACGTTCTCGCCGGCGCCGTCCCCTTCCCCGGTCTCCTCGGCATGACCGAGGAAATACGGGTAGGCGCGCGCCGGATCCGCGTGGATCGAGATGTAGCGAATGTCGCCGCGACGCCAGAAGATCTGTTGCGTCCCATTGCCGTGGTGATAGTCGACGTCAAGGATCGAGACTCGCTCGCCGGTCGAGGTCGCGATGGCATGGGCGACGATCGCAGCGTTGTTGAAGAAGCAGTAGCCGCCGTACATCGACCGGGCCGCATGGTGGCCTGGCGGCCGGCATAGCCCGTAAGCCGTCGTCGCACCGTCGAGCACGAGATCCATCGTCGTGAGGGCGACGTCAACAGCGGCGCAGGCAGCGTCATAGGTCCCGGCGACGAGTGGTGCCGCGGAGTCGAGACCCCAGAACCCGGCACGTCCGCCGACGTGCGATGGCTCGCGGACCAGTCGCTCGATCGCATCGGGCGACATGCCCTCGAACATCGCGATGTTCGGGTAGGTGTCGGCCGACAGGAAGGCCCGTGGGATGGCCTGAGCGCGGACCTCGGACCAGGCCACTTCCAGGAACCGCACGAGCCGCTCGTCGTGGATCGCCGTGATCGGGGCCTCGCCGTGCGCGGTCGGGTCCATGGACGTGAAGCCCCCATCCGCCTCGAGCGCCGTCCGGATCCTCTCGGCCCGCTCGGCCACCTCATTCGCCGGGATCGCGATGCCCATGAACGTCTCGGTATCGATGTCGTGGGCGAGATGGCGCGGCGAATAGACGACCTGCATCAGCCTCCTCCGGTCGACGGGCGATCGGCAGACAGGATCGCGGCCGTGACCTCGGTCGGACGGTAGCGCATCAGGTTGTGCCCGTCGTGCCCGAACCGGATGACACGGATCGCCGAGCGGCCGCTCGCCTCCCGGGCCGCCGACTCGGCGGCGAGTGCTCGCGCGCGAGCGCGCGTCTCGTCATCCGAGGCGATCAGCGCCGTGACCGGCGCGTCGACGACGGGCAGGACAGCGGATGGTTCGTACTCGAACATCGCCCGGACCGTGGCCTCCGTCGCGTGCGGGCGAGCGGACGGGACGACGCGACCCGCGTGCGTCTCGACGACCGACGCGCGAGCCGCCCCCTCCTGGTCGCCGTCCCACGTCGAGGGGTCGAACTCGCGGCGGTCCCTGAGGAAGGCGGTCATCGAGCTCATGACCTCGGGCGGCTCTTCGAGACCACGGAGGAACTCGTCGACATCGAGGCCGGTCGCCTCCTCCAGCGACTCCCAGCCGCCATCGACGAGCACGAGCCCAGCACATCGGTCGCCGAGGTCGATCGCGGCTTCGGCCGCGGCGATCGCACCGAACCCGTGACCCGCGACGACGACGGCCTGCCGCTCCCCGCCGAGCAAGCCGGATCCCTCGGCCACGGCAACGGCATCCTCGCCATGGAGCGGGAGCTCATACGCGCCGTCCTCGGTCGGGGCATCGGACAGCCCATGACCGCGCAGGTCCATCGCCACGAACCGTCGGGTGCCGCGTTCGCCGGCGAGTCGGCGCGCGATCGGGGTCCACGCCCACGCCGTATGCCCGATGCCATGGAGGGCCAGGACGCCTGGGCCATCGGACTTGGCAGGCCCACCCCAGTCGAGGAAGTGGATCCGGACGCCGTCGGCGTCGACGATGAAGCCGGCCGGCTCGATGGTCGCGTCCGGTGCGGGCACGACGGGCGGCGACGGGTCCATCGCGCCCTAGGATACGGGCGCCATGGTCAAGCGCCGTCGTGGGTCCCGCACCGCCCATCGCCTCGGGCCGCGCGTGGTCAGCCGTCATCGACGGTTCGAGGACCTCGTCGACGAGGCACTGGCCGGCATCCCGATGCCGTTCGCCGCGGCGCTCGACGAGGTCGCGATCGTCATCGACGACGAACCGTCAGACGAACAACGGCGCGAGAGCGAGCTCCCGGATGACGAGTCGCTGTACGGGCTGTACGAAGGCGTGGCTCGCACCGAATACGGAGCGGACTGGATGGTCGCGCCGAACCGGATCACGCTCTTCCGACTTCCACTGGAGGCCGATTTCCCCGACCCGGACGACCTCGCCGACGAGGTCCGCATCACGGTGATCCACGAGCTCGCGCATCACCTCGGCATCGACGACGAGCGCTTGCACGACCTCGGGTTCGACTAGAGCGTCTCTTCTCCCGGCAGGGTCCCGGCGGCCCCGAGCAGCTCGCCGAGGCGGCTCACCTCCACATTCCCGCCCGACACGACGACCACGACACGATCGCCATCCCGGATCGGGACGCTCCCTGACAGCACGGCTGCGAGGGCTGCGGCGCCGGCCGGCTCGACGACCTGCTTGAGCCGTTCGATCGCGAACCGCATGCCGGCGAGGATCGTCGCGTCGTCGAGCAGCACGATCCCATCGAGCAGGCGCTTGGTGATCGCCAGCGTCCAACGGCCAGCGAACGGGGCGCCGAGACCGTCGGCGACCGACTCCGGCTGGATCGTGACGACGACATCGCGCGCATGGGCGAGCGTCATCGCGTTCGAGCGCTCGGGCTCGACGCCGATGATCCGGGCTCCAGGACGACGCGCCTTCACGGCCGAGGCGACGCCGCTGATCAGTCCCCCACCCCCGACGCCGACGACGACGACATCGACGTCCGGTACGTCATCGATGATCTCGAGACCGATCGACCCGTGGCCGGCGATCACCGCCGGATCGTCGAACGGATGGACGAATGTGAGCCCTTCGACGTCGCGGATGCGCTCCATCTCCGCGAACGAATCGCCCACGTGCTCGCCATGCAGGATCACGCGCGCGCCGTAGTCGAGGCACGCGTCGACCTTGGAGCGGACCGCGCCTTCCGGCATGACGACGGTCACCGGTACGCCGGCGGCTGCACCGGCCCAGGCATACGCCTGACCGGCGTTGCCGGCGGAGAGCGTGATTGCCCCACGAAGCCTGGCCTCCTCGGGGAGCGTCGCGATCCGGTTCGTCATCCCGCGCGCCTTGAACGAGCCGGTCTTCTGAAGATGCTCGGCCTTGAGGTAGAGCAGCCCGTCGGCAAGCTCGACGCCCGTGGCGCGTTCGGTCCAGATGGCCGCGGTCCGCGAGCTCATGAGGGGCGTCCGGTGGACATACCCGTCGAGCCGGCCGGCCGCATCCTCGATGGCCGAAAGCGGTACCTCGAGCGCGACGTCAGCCGCGGGGCTCTCCAGCTGGGACATGCGGCCGAGTATGGCATGGGCCGCGTGAGCCGCTACGCTCGGGAGCATGGTTCGCTACCGACACGGCACACCGGATGACACGCGCATCTGTTTCGAGATCTTCGAGACGGCCGTCGATGACCTGGGTCGCAGGACCGGGGGCAACGCGAATGCGACGGCGGGCGATCCCGCGGCGTTCGATATCCGGCGCCCGCTGTTCGATCACCTCGCCGCGACCGGCGAGCTGTGGTGGATCGCCGAGGACGAGTCGACCGGTGATCCGGTCGGCTACGCGCGCTCGGTCCTGCGGGACGGCGTCCGTGAGCTGACAGAGTTCTTCGTCCTCCCGGCTGCCCAGTCGAGCGGGATCGGGCGCGGGCTCCTTGAGCGTGCCTTCCCGGCCAAAGGCGCGCGCCACCGCGCGATCGTGGCGACGATCGATACCCGGGCGATCGCGCGCTACTTGAAGACCGGCCTCGATGCACGCCTGCCCATGATCGGCTGGGAGGGCGTGCCGCGCGACGCGCCGCTTGCGAGTGATCTCCACCGCGAACGGATCGACCCGGAGGATCCACCGCTCGATGAGCTCGGCGCCGTCGACGCCGCCGTCCTCGACTTCCGGCGTGACGTGGACCACCGCTGGCTCGCCACGCAACGCGATGGCTGGTTGTATCGCCGAGCTGGGAATGCCATCGGGTATGGCTACCACCCGTCGCGCGCAGGATGGGGCGGGCCATATGCCGCGCTGTCGCCCGCCGATGTGCCCGTCCTGCTCGCGGATGGGGAGGCGGCGGCTGCGCGAGCGGGCCACGCGTTCGTGACGTTCGACACGCCCATGGTCGCCCGACCGGCGATCGATCACCTGCTGGGCCGCGAGTTCCGGGTCGACCCGTTCGTGATGCTGGTGTTCACGGACGGCCCCATCGACCGCCTCGATGGGTACGTCCTGACGTCGCCGCCCTTCTTCGTCTGACATCCGGGCGGACGCCGCGTGTACTTGCGTGTTTGCGCAAACACTGATAGAGTGACGGCCGTGTTGGACACCCTGCCGGTCTCGGCCGAATTCGATCGCGAGCGTTACGCCGCGGTCGGTCGAGCCCTCGCCGACCCCAAACGCCTGTGCGTCCTCGAGTCGCTCGCCATCGGCGAGCTCTCGGTCAGCGACCTCAGCACCCGGGTCGGGTGTCAGGTGCCGAACATGAGCCAGCACCTCGCTGTGCTCCGCCGTGCCGGCCTGGTGACGAGCCGGCGCGACGGCAACACCATCCTGTATCGCCTCACGGACGATCGCGTCCTCGAGGCTTATCGACTCATCCAGGACATCGCCCGCTAGGCTCAGCCGACGCGGGACTCGCCCCCCAGCGAGAGGAGAAAAGGAAACATGGCGGAGATCAAGCACGCGACCGATACCAACTTCGAGGAGCTCGTCCTCAAGGCGGAGCGACCGGTCGTCGTCGACTTCTGGGCCGCATGGTGCGGGCCCTGCAAGATGGTCGCCCCCGAGATGGAGAAGCTCGCCGAGAAGTACGACGGCGCGGTCGACGTGGTCAAGGTCGATGTCGACGCGAACCCGCGGCTTTCCCAGGCGTTCAACATCATGAGCATCCCGACGATCGCGTTCTTCAAGCCGGGCGCTCAGCCGCAGGGCG
>Ga0207648_10005760_pt1 | contig 12416 bp, 11 predicted proteins | sample KBSMisM32_FD_184310 | JGI IMG/M metagenome (GOLD analysis project Ga0207648, IMG submission 184310) | Miscanthus rhizosphere microbial communities from Kellogg Biological Station, Michigan, USA - KBS Miscanthus M3-2 (SPAdes) (version 2) | ecosystem: Host-associated > Plants > Roots >...
GCCTGACTTTGAAGCCGAACGGCGCTAGATCCGCTCGAACGTCGTCGATGCTGTAATTCACATGTCCGTGGGCTGCTTCTTCGATGATCCAGCGGACGCGGCTTAGCCAAGCGTTGTTGCCGTGGAACAAGGTCTTCTCATAGCCTTCGATATCGATCTTCAACACATCGATCCCTTCCCAGCCTAGTGCCAACAGAAGCTCGGGCACGGTGAACTGGCGCACGCGTAAGCGGTGTGCGGAGGATTTTGGGGATTCCGACGAAGGTGAACACCCGTTCCGGCGGGAAGCCGAACGGCATTCCGGGATGATCCCGAACACCATCGGAGCGTAGCGACGCTGGCAACTCGATTGTGCGGTAAAGTTCGGCTTGGCAGCGGAGGACGATTACCGCAAGCGGAGAAAGGGGTGCGGGGAAAGGGGCGGCAGTCCTTTTCCCCGCCTCAGCACACCGAAACTCGGAGTGCGAATAGCCCTCCGCAGAGCCAGGATGTCCCGACTGAACCACACAATCCGACTTGGGGAGCACGGAGGGTTCTAACTTCCGAGTAGGCGGGTGACACAGGCGCTGCCAGGCTTTTTAAGCGCGCAAGCCGCGAATCGACGATGCACGGCGATTGAGGCCTGACGGGCTAGGTCTACTTCGGGCCAACCATGTGCCGGAGAATATCGTCGTTCTTCTCGCAGACATATTCGAGAAGCTCGGTGTCCGGCTGGAGTTGGGGCCTGAGGACTAAAGTCCACGGTTTTGTGAAGGTCTTAGGATCCTCGATGGTGACCTCAATCTTCATGTGCCCGAAATCGAGGCGCTCGTATCGTTCGACGACGCGAGTGGACTCCGTTACGGGAATCCCTGATGGGAGCATTCCACGATCATTGAATCCATTTGTTTCGACTACTAGCATCGAATCCTCCCAGTGTCCAACTGAGTAGCCCATCCAGGAGGGAGTCGAAGGCTGAGGAAGAGGACGGCCATCTGTGAAAATCTGACGGGGTAGTGGCATGCCTTGACCGTCAAAGAGGATCACTATTAATGCCGAAGTCTGCACAATTTTGTACAGCATGTTCGCCTGTCCCAGGAAATGCGGCAGGCACTGAGCTAACGGCGAATCCTTATTGTTCTGTGTGTTCCGGAACATCTCGACCGCAATACTGACTTCGGGACGCAGGGGTATGTCCTTAATTTCCGGTCTGCTTCCACCACCCTCCCAAATGCCCGAAAGGTCGGGTTTTCCGTCCGCGGTCTTCGGAGCGGCCGCAGTGAGATTCGGTTTGCCGTCAGGTAGACGGGGGATTCCGGGGGTCGGGTAGCTGAGCCATTGCGCATTCAATGTCGACGCGATCGCGATACACGCCCCGGCGACCATCAAGCAGCGCATGGGATCATTCTATATCGTCCTATTTCGTCGTGCGCAGTCCATCCAAAAACGCATTGTGGGAACTTGTGTTCTGGATACGCGCCATGCGGACACCATACTAACCGAAGGCCCTCCCTGGCAAGAATGCGTTCTATCCATTCGGCCTGCCACGATTCTTGCGCATCGAGTCGCCTCGCATCTCAATCCGATGGGAGTTATGGACCAAGCGGTCAAGGATGCCATCCGCTAGGGTCGGATCGCCGATCTGCTCGTGCCAGCGCGAAACTGGCAGTTGCGAGGTCAGAAGCGCAGAGCGCACCCTTCGGGTTAGTGCGCGCCGACGGGGCGGGGGGCGTGGAAGGACATCAGGACGATGGTGCCGTTGATGGTGCTGAACCAGTGCGGCGTTTTTTCGGGGACGATGATGAAATCGCCTTTCGCGACGGGGCGCGCGGAGCCGCCTTCTATGGCGGTGCCGGTGAGGTTCTCGGGGTTGGTGCGTTTTTCGTTGACTAGCTTGCCGCCGGTGACCAGGGTGGCGGAGCCTTCGATTACGTAGAACATTTCTGCTTCGGTTTCGTGGACGGCGGCGGGGCCCACGGCGCCTCGGTATTCGAGGCTGGCGGTGTAGGGAGCTAGCTGCAGGATGGGTTGCGCGAACAGGGGTTGGTCGGGTTTGCGCTCGGCTTTGGCTTTGGCGATCATCGCGGCGACGTCGGCGGACGAGGCGAAAGTCTTCATCGCGGGCGGTTGGGCTACTGCGAAGGCGGCTAGAAGTGCGAGGGCGAAAGCGAATTTGACGAGTTGCATTCCAAGAATGCTATCACACGAATTACCCGACTTCGAGCATTACCCAGCCGGGGAGGCTGGCGGGTTGGTTGCCTTCGAAGACTACGCGGCGGGTTTTGGGGAATGGCATGCCGGTTTGGATGGCGCGCTGGTAGATGGGCATCTGGCGGAGGATTTTGCGGTAGGAATCGTCTTCGGTTTTTAGGTACGCTGACTTGCCTAGGAGGCCGCCGCCCCAGCCGATGGAGAGCAGGCAGGCGTGGTCGCTGGCGCGGACTTCTGCCAGGCGCGCGGAGAGTTGGTCGAGTTTCGCGGCGAGTTTGGTCATGCCGGTGCGTTGGGCGTATTCGCGGTGGCGTTCGATTTGGCCTTCGGCGTAGCGGTTCGACGCTTGGAACATTTTTAGGCGGTCGCCTGAGGAACGTTCGCGCCATTGGCCGTCGAAGGCGGTGCCGGGGGCAGCCATTTCTGCGAACAAGGGAGTGCTGTCGTCGACGCGCTTGGCTTCTACGGAGCCGCGGGCGGATTTCCATCCTAGTTCAAAGCGCTCGGCGCCGCGGGCGATTAGGGTCGCGGTGCGGAGGAGATAGACTTTCATGCCGGTGTAGTTCACTACCGCGGAATCGGCTACGGAGACGCGGCGCATGCGGTTCGAGCCTGATCCGCCAAGGACGGCGTCTTCGGCTTTGTTGGCGAAGTAGCGGGGGACGCGATCTTCGACGCGCTCGGCTAGATCGCGGACGGTGTTTTCGGTCCAGCGATCGAAGACGGAGCCGGTGCGAAGGGCTCCTTTCAACGCGGCGACGGGGAGGTAGGGGCCGCTGGCGTTGGTGGCGAAGGTCGGGATGAATAGATCCGCCGAGTGGGCGCGTTCGTAGAACGGGATGGAGCTTGCGTGTTCGAACGGTAAGCGACGTCCGGCGAAGTTTTGGGCGAAGCCGCCCCAGGAGGCGAAGTCCAGCTTGTCGGCTTTTTTTAGTTGCGCCAGGTAGCCTTCGAGACGCGGGCCTTTGGCTAGCAGGCGGAAGATGCGGCGCTGGTCTAGGACGTTGACGTGATCCTTCCAGACCATGTAATCGATGGGGGCTAGTTTTTGGCCGTCGCCGACTAGGGTGGGCGTTAGGCATGTCACACGGTACTTCATGCGGGCACCTTCAAGGGGACTTGCAGCGATAGCCCGAAGCCGGCGCGGTAGACGGGATGGGCGAAACCTTCGGGGGCTACGTCGGCTGCGGCGCCTTTGGGTTCGGCGGCGGAGACTAGCACGGAGCCTTCGGCTACCATGCGCGTGTTCTTTTTCATTTGGCCCCAACCGGATTCGCTTTCTACTCGGCCGCCTCTTGTGGTTAGCGAGTAGTTGCCGCGCTGCCAATCGATTGTTTCGGTAGATCCGGGATGGAATAGTGCGAGCATCCAGTGGCCGGTTTCGGTTTCGGAAGGCGCGTTCGCTAGCAGTGTTGGATTGTCGCGGAAGTCGGGGGATTCGGAGCGTCCCCAGCCTCTGGAGCGTTCGCCTCCGAAACCGGAATCGGCTAGCAGGCGGACGGCGGCTTTTACGCGTTCGATCCACTGGTTATCGGCGAACTCTGCTAGGAACCAGAGCCCGCTGCCGTGGGTGAATTCCAGGCACGCTACTGAGTGAGGCGCGGCGCTGTCGCCGGCGCGGTCGATAGCGGCACTAGAACGGACGGAGGCTCGGAATAAAGTTGAGCCTGCTGGCGCGGAGGATGGCATCAGGCATTCGCTTTCGCCGTCGACTGCCCAGGCGTCTTCGCTGAGGGGCTTTCCGTTAAGTAACGATTCCACTACGGACAGCGGAACGAAGCGGGCGCCTTTCCAGCGGACTTTCGAGGATGCCGCCGGGGGCCAGATGTGTTGGGGCGGGAGTACGTATAGGGTCTCGTTGTGGAACGGGTAGCAGGAACTGAAGCGGACGGCGGGCTCGGTTGCGCGCGCGGTGGCGTCGAGCCATTCGTCTAAAACACCCAGACGCGACATGGCTCCGCACACGGCGGAGTAGAGGGCGTCGCTGTGGTAGATGCGTTCCACGCGATCGCGGTCTCCGGAATCGGGGCCGATGCGCCAGGGGCCGGTGGGCCGCAGGCGGACCAAAACAGAAGGCATGTTTAACTCGCCAGTTTTTCGCCGAACGCGGCGTCGTTGGCTAGGGCTTGGACGGCGGTCAGATCGGCGGCGGACGCTAGTTCGGCTTCGGCGCTGCCGGAGGAATAGAACGCTCGGTTGCGCCAGATCAACTTTAGATTTGCGAAGCGGACACGTCCGCTGCCACGCGAGCCGCCGCCGCCTAACGCGTCGTCTTCCAGCAGGCGCAGTCCTTCGATGAGCCGCGCGGCTAGGGCTTTGTCTTCTTCGCAGAGGACGTCCAGCACCATGCGCACTTGGAAGCGGGCGCCGGCGGGGACGCGTTCTAGCGTGCGCGGGTTGGCTTGCGACGTGATGCGGTCGATGGCGTTCTCGCTTTTTACTTCGGTGATTTCGTCGTCGAGATTTTCGCGCATCTGGGCTGTGATGCTTTCCGAGACCAGGGGTGCATCATAAATTGCCAGGCGCGCGGGGGTGGCGGCGCGCGTGTCTAGCGGCTCGCCGGCTACGCGGTCCATGCGCCCGGGGTTGCGGCCGAAGAGCAGACAGATTTCGTCGTCGGGGCGGTCGCTTTGGTGAATGCGGACCTCTTGGCCTTTGCGTTTTGACAGGTACACTAGTTCGGCGGGCGCGGTCAGGCCTAGTGCGTTCTCTAACAATGACCGGATGCGGCCGCGCAGGGAGCTGCCGGGGATGTAGGGCAAGCCGAAGGCATCCTTGACGACGGGGTTGTCGGCGCCGCCGATTTCGAGAGACCCTTTGCCGGCTCCGATGTGGAGTCCGGTTTCGCAGTGCAGGTCGCCGGACAGAATCAGTTTGCCTACCAGTTGTAACTGGGTTTGAGCGGTATGTGAGCTCATATTCCTCTTCTACTCGTTGTAAGCGACAATCGCTTCGAACAAATCTTTAAAACGCTCATAGCCGCGGGCGTCGTTGCGGCGGGTTACTTGGAGCAGCAGGCGCTCGAGGGCGTCCAGGCTGCGTAGGGAGTGGCGCGCGATGGTATACGCGAGGCGCGCGCGCAACATTACGAAGTGGTGCTGGCGTTCAGCTTCGGGGGCGCGGACGGCGCGGCGGACGGCATTGTACAGGCGGCGGAGCTGGCTCTTGGTGCCGGAATCCATGTCGCGCATGCGGGCCACTACGGCGTGGGCTTGGTTGTCTAGATACAGGCTGTCGGAGATTAACTTTTCGAGTTCGATCTCGGGCTGCATGTCGAAGGGGCGGCCGCCACCGGGGCGTCCTCCTTCACGGCGGTCGCTGCCGGGGCGGCGGTCTCCCTGAGGTTGTCGGTCACCTGGAGGACGATCGCCACGGCCTTCGCGCTTCTCGCCACCGGGACGATTATCGGGGCGCGGGGGGCGATCTTCACGCTTCTGCTGTCCTTGCGGCCGCTGGCCTTGCGGACGCCCTTCCGGTTTGGGCGCACTCTGCTTGGGAGGTTCGGCGGCTGCGGGCTCGGCGGCCTCGACTGGCGCGGTTGCTTCGGGCGCGGGCGTATCTATTGCCGTCGTTTCTGCCGGCGCTTCGGCAGGCGTCGTCACTTCGAGTTTCACATCATCAGACATACTGGTTTTCCTCTACGCTTCGGCCGACAATCTGGCCCATTCTAACGCTACTCGCCCGGCGGGTCGCAACTTTACGGTTACGGCGCTGCGTCCGATTAGATCGGCGATCAGGGCGGTGCGGGCTTTCTGGTAATCACTGCGTCCTGGTCCCGTTGCGGGGCGCGCGGCGCTTAGGATGCGGCGGATACGTCTATGATAGCGCCACGGGCGTTCGCCGCCCATTTTGCGGGCTTGGCGCTTGGACATTTTCGACTGGGTCTCGCGGTAGATTCCGCAGAGGTCCTTTAAGTATTGGGGGGAGACGCCGAAATCCGTGACCATGCGAAGGAGCAGGTCTTTCAAGTCAGCCGCGTCGGTGAACTGTTTCCATTCGAGCGTACGGCCTAGCAGATAGATACAATCTTTGTCGGAGGACTTGGCGGCTTCGAGACGGCGTCCGGCTTCTTCGAAGACTGAACCTAGCGACGCGTCTTCGGCGGGGGCTAGGGCTAACGCCATCGTAATGGTTTTGCCTTCGGGGCCGGCGAAATCGGTTAAGTTGGTTTCGGTGAAGCGACGGAAGAGGCGCTCCATTTCGCGGGCGAGTCCGATGAGCGCGTCCCAGGCGCCGTAGACGGCGAAGTCGTCGCCTCCGGAGTAGATCACGGTCACCTTTCGCCAGAATTCGGGCATGGAGCACAGCACTTCTAATTCGCCGGCGAAGAACTGTTTGTACATTACAGAAAGTTGGATGTGCTCCTCGATGGTTTGGGCGCGGCGGATGCGGATGTCGAAATTATCGACGTCGCCGCGCAGGACGCCCCAGGTGCCTAGGCCTGCGGCGCGGGATGCTAACGTTTCTGTCGAGGCTGGTTCGGTGCCAGCGTCGTTGGGGGCGGCGTGGCGGGCGAAGGGGAGCGAATCGGTCGAACCGGTTAGGGTCCAGACATGTTTGCCTTCGCCTACTAGAATGCGGCCGGGGGTTTCGGGGGACCAACCCACGCTTTCGGCGTCGCGGAGTTTCCAACCGAGTTGTCCTTCGAAGTAGGCGTCGGCGGAGGGCTCTGTGGGGGTCGAGGCTTGTTCGGACCAGGGGGTGCCGCGCAGGCGGGTCATCTGTTCGTTCAGGCGGCGGCGGACGTCGCTCCAGTCGCCTAGATTTTCGGTGACGCTCCAGATAAGTTTTACTACGCCATCGCTGAGAGACGCGATTTCTTTGGCGGCGGCGTCTAGGAAGGTGTCGGCTGCGGCGCGGGATTCTTCGGGTAACACTAAAAGAAATTGGCCGCCGCCGCTGGAGCCTAAGAGGATTTTCGCCAGTCCTAATTCGGCGAGCAGGGCGCGGGGCAGAATTTCGCCTAGCAGGCTGACCCAATGGGAGCGGCCAGTAAAGGCGTGATCGCGCTCGCCGCCGGCGGGGGCCAGCAGGAAGTCTTCGATCCCGAGGAGCTTACCTTGAAGAAAAATCTGCACAGAAGGATGCCTGAAAGCGAAACCCTCACTGTATCACGGCGGCCAAACACCGTGATAGTCTCTTACTGGAGGCGAAACATGAGATATCTCCTGATTACCAGTGTGTTGGCGGCGGTCGCTTTCGCGCAGGACTTTAAGCTGCCCGCGCCGTTCGCTACTCCTTCTGTGCGTAACCAGTCGAAAGTGATCGACCGGCCGGCGGGGGCTCAGCTCAAGGTGCCGGCGGGGTTCACGGTCGAAGAGTACATGGCGGGGTTTGAGCGGCCGCGGAAGATGATTTTGGGGCCGAGTAACGAACTGGTGATCGCGGATAGCGCGCCGGGCGGCAAGGGCGCGGTGTATGTCGCGCAGGGGAAGGATAAGCGCAAGTTGATCGAGGGGCTGGACCGGCCGTTTGGGCTGGCGTTCTGGAAGGATTATTTGTACGTGGGCGAGCCGACTTCCATCAAGCGCTATAAATATGACGCGAAGGCGATGACGGCGGGCAAGGGCGAGGAAGTGGTAGCGCTCAAGGACTTCGGCAGCGGGCACAACACGCGCAACATTTTGTTCGACCGCAAGGGCGAGAAGATGTATATCAACATCGGGTCGCAGTCGAACGTCAATGCGGGCGAGGACCCGATGCGCGCGGCGGTCAACCGGTTTAATCCGGACGGCTCGGGGCATGAGATTTTCGTTTCAGGGACGCGGAATCCGACGGGGATTCATCTGTATCCGGGGACGGACACGATCTGGATCACTGTCGAGGAGCGCGATGAGTTAGGCGACGATCTGGCGCCGGAGTACTTCACGCATATCGAGCAGGGGCGGTTTTACGGGTGGCCGTATGCTTATATCGGCCCTAACGAGGACCCCAGGCGAAAGGGCGAGCGGCCGGATCTAGTGGCGAAGGCGGTGAAGCCGGACTTCCTGCTGCCGGCGCATGCTAGCGCTCTGGAGTTTGCGTTCTATACGGGGAAAAGTTTTCCGAAGGAGTATCAGGGCGGGGCTTTTATTGCGCTGCATGGATCATGGAACCGGGCGAAGCGCCAGGGCTACGAGATCGCTTTCATTCCTTTCGCGAATGGGAAGCCTAGCGGTCCGATGAAGGAATTTTTGACGGGATGGATGCTGTCGCCGGATAATCCGGAGGTTTGGGGGCGGCCGGTGGGGGTGGTGGAAATGCCGGACGGGAGTTTGCTGGTTTCGGACGATGGGGTGAAGAAGATCTGGCGGGTGGCGTATAAGCAGTAGGTGGCGTCTCAGGCGCGGCCCGAAAACTCGCGGGTTTCGGTGGCTATTTTCACCTTCTCACCTTGCTTGATAAAGAGCGGAACGCGGATCTCGAGGCCGGTCTCCAGTTTGGCTATCTTGGTGCCGCCTCCGCTGGCCGTATCGCCCCGCACGCCGGGTTCGGTTTCGGCAACTTCCAATTCCACAAACATCGGCAGTTGCAAACCAATGGGATTGCCGTTGTACTTGTGCGCATGGATCAGTGCACCCTCCACCAAAAGGTCCAACGCATCCCCAATCACGGTAGCGGGAAGGTTCAGGGTCTCGAAGTTATCCTGATCCAGGAAATAGGAACCGTCGCCGTCACTATATAGGTAGCTGACCGGAACCAGTTGCATATCCGGTTCCTTGAACTTCTCACCGGCCTTGAAGGTCTTATCCAACACGGCGCTGGTGAGCAGGTTGCGAACTTTCAGGCGCACCAGGGTCTGACCGCCGCGGGCGGTGGGCGTGCTGATCTCTGCCTCCAGGCAGTAGAACGGAGCGTTTTCGTGTTCAAAGACGGTCCGGCGTTTTATATTGATCGCATCAATCAGTGAGGCCAATGGGGTTCGGATTCCTTAACTTCCAAGTATAGAAGGCGCCATCGCGGTCGGCCAAGCGAGCCGGGGGTTCGCGCGCATAGAATGTTCATGGCAGTTTCCTTGGCAGCGATGGCGACGGTCGCGCAGTCCTTGCGCCGAGCAGACAGCGAAGACGTTCTTGTGGGTGGCGTATAAGCAGCAGGCTTTATTTAGCGTCGCTGCCATCCAGTTTTATTAACGGGACCTCGATTTGTTCGTGCTGACTCTCGCTCAATGTGACTTTCACGCCACGGCTCGCTGCGGCGTCCATGAACTCCAGGGTCAACACTCCTTCGCCTTCTTCGACGGCGTACATACGGTAGGTTCCGGGGGGCACGCCCTGCGTTTGGAAGCGGCCCATGGAGTCGGTTTGTAGGCGGCGATACAGATAGGGCATCAAGGGACGGGGTGGGTCGGGCAGCAGCGCCACCATATAAATTCCGAGCAGTGTGTCTTGCACGGGGCTAGTGTTTTGCCCCGGGGAGGCAGGTGCTGCGCTCTCAGAGAGCGCTACTCGCCCCTCCACCACCGCGCCTTTGTTGCTGACTGCGATGTCGAGGTTGCCGCTGGCAGGACCGTGAGTCAAGTCGAGGCCGTTGGTGAGCACGTCCTGACCTCCCCAACGCGCCGCTCTCACGTAACTTCCCTTGGGCAGGCGTCCGAAATTCAAGCCATAGAGTTCCGGCGCGATGTTCTCCATGTGGAAACTCCCGTCGTTGTTAGCGGAGATACTTGGTCCGTCGCCGTTCGTCGAAAGGCGTGCCAGTTGCACGGTGGCGCCCTGCAGGCGCTCGTGGCCTTCGTCCATTCGAAAGGCGCCCGATAGACTCAGCAAGTCTCCCGCGGTGATTTCCGCATCAAGAATATCGCGGCTGCCGACTTCGAGTGGAACACTCGCGATCATCCGCGCCATCCCGGTCTGCCTGAGAACCAACGAGTAGGAACCTGCGCGGACGCCGGTGATGTTAAACGTTCCATCCAGCGCGGGCTTGGTCACCGTCAGCTCGAAGCCACCTACTAATCCGGAGCCTTGCGGTAGAAGCATTACCTCTAGGCCGGCGCTGCGGCCCAACACCTTCCCGCTCACGCGCTGCAGTGGTTCCTTCAGCATTTGGATGTCGCTGCGCGACGCGTCCTGCCCTGCCGTCAAACGCACGGGAACAGCTCCGTTGGCGTCGGGGGCCGAAGGATAGAAGGTGGCAATAAAACCAGAATCCGGCAGCGCAGATGCGCCGGGGCGATTCGCGGCTAGCAGATAATTTCCTGGAGACAGATCCGTGAGGTGAAATTCACCGAGGGCGTCGGTACGGGTCTCTGCCGCGCGGGTCATTCGGCGCGTGTTTCCGGCTTGCAGACTGCGGAGGGCTACCACTTCGACGCCTGCGAGCGGGCGATCGGGGTCGGCCAATACGCGGCCTGAAATCTCGCCTTGCGGTGTCAACTTGAGTTCCAGATCCTTGATGGTTTGTCCGGGCACGATGACTAGAGCTTCAGTGGCGGAGTATTCTGGCTGCAGATAACCTTTGCCCTCAGCGGCGATCCGGTAAGTTCCCGGCGCGATTCCATCAATCATGAAACGACCCGCGGCGTCTGAGGTGATTTCAGAGGCGGCATCTCCGCCGACAGAACGATAGAGCGTCACAGCCGCTTCTGCGACAGGCTGTCCGGTTAAGGCGTTGGCCACTCGGCCCTCGACATGAGATAGTTCGGCGCTACCGGGCTGCTGCGCTTGCAACCCGGCGGCGCAGTAGATCATCAGTGCCGCGGCGTGGGAGCAGTTTCGTAGGTAGGCGGCCAAGGGGGCTATCCTTTCGCTTTATTGTCGCGCCGCCGGTGGGTTTGTGCATCTACCCGATTGACGCGATTTTAAGCCGTTATACTCAAGCGTATGTACAGAATGCTCATGGTAGTTTTGCTGGCTGGGTTCGCGACGGTCGCGAGCGCGCAGACTCAAGGAGCGGCGCAGACCGCGGTGCTGGCGCCGGTGCATCAGTTTGTGGATGGCTTCAACAAGGGCGACATGAAGATGATGTTGGCGGTTTGCGCGGAGCAAACATCCATCCTGGATGAATTTCCGCCGCATGAGTGGCACGGCGCGGGGGCTTGCGCGAAGTGGGCGAGCGACTTCGACGCCGATGCCAAGAAGAATGGGATCACCGATGGAGCGGTCACGCTGAGCAACCCGTCGCATGTGGATGTCACCGGGGACCGTGCTTACGTCGTCGTTCCTGCTAACTACAGCTTCAAGTTGAAGGGGAAGCCGGTCAGCGAGGTCGGGTCCATCATTACGCTTGCGCTAGTGAAGAGCGCGGGCGGGTGGCGAATTACGGGGTGGGCTTGGGCGAAGCACTAGATCATAGTGCCAGCGCGTCCAAGACTGCTGCGCGGTTCTTGTTGACGACGGCGAGGTAGGAGCGGGCAAATTCACGTCGACTTCGTGCGGCAGTGCGGTTTTTGGGGCCTTCGCAGGCTCATCTGCGCGGCGAGTTTTGCGAGCGCATTTTCGATCGGTTACCGATTTTGCGTAAACGAAAAATAGGGACGGAGCCTGATTTGTTGGCGGGGCACGGGCAAAATCAGGCTCCGTCCCTATTTTTGTTTAGCGGATGGCGTAGCCGCCGTCGACGCGGATGGTGGTGCCAGTGACGAAGTCTGAAGCGTGCGAGGCCAAGTAGACGGCGGTTCCGGCGACTTCTTCGGGTTGGCCCCAGCGGGCGGCGGGGGTGCGGGCCAGGATTTCGTCGTTCATGGGCATGCTGCGGACGGGGGCGGTCATGTCGGTTTCGATCCAGCCGGGGGCGATGGCGTTTACTTGAATGTTGTGCGGGGCTAGCTCGATGGCCATGGACTTGGTTAACTGGATGATCGCCCCCTTCGCGGCGCTGTAGGAGGGGATCAGGCCGGAACCGAAGTACGAGTACATGCTGCCGAGGTTGATGATCTTGCCGCGTTTGTGCTTCAGCATGGAGGCGGCGGCTAGCTTCGAGAGCAGGAAGACGGCGTTGAGCTGGGTCTCGATGACATTGTCCCAGTCTTCGGGCTTTTCGTTTAGCACGCCGCCGCTTAACGAGACGTTGCCGGCATTGTTGACTAGGATGCTTAGGGCGCCGAGTTCCTTCTCGACCTGGTTTAGCGCGGGCTCCAATGAGGCGCGATCGGTCACATCCACATTCACGGCAAGTGAAGGGACACCCATCTTCTTCAATTCGGCGAGCACTTGCTGGTTCTTTTCCTGATTTCGTCCGAACACGGCGACGGCGGCTCCGGCTTCAGCTAGACCGAGGGCGATGCTACGGCCGATTCCGCGATTGCC
>Ga0207648_10005761_pt1 | contig 12415 bp, 9 predicted proteins | sample KBSMisM32_FD_184310 | JGI IMG/M metagenome (GOLD analysis project Ga0207648, IMG submission 184310) | Miscanthus rhizosphere microbial communities from Kellogg Biological Station, Michigan, USA - KBS Miscanthus M3-2 (SPAdes) (version 2) | ecosystem: Host-associated > Plants > Roots > Rhizosphere...
AGATCGAGGATTCCCGTCCGATGCCCCTGCGAGGCAAGCTTGATGAGCGTACCGCCGCACGTGAGCTCGGCGTCGTCCCGGTGCGCGAAGATCGCGAGAACGTTCAGATCGGCCATGCGAAGAAGCTAACCGAAGCTACTCGTAGCGCAGGGCCTCGACCGGATCGAGACGCGCCGCACGACGCGCCGGCAGCAGCCCGAACACGACACCGATCCCGATCGATACCGTCACGGCGACGGCGGTGAGCGCTGCGGGCGGGGCGGCATCGACGTTCATGAATTTCGTGACCACACCGCCCGCGCCAAGGCCGATGACGATGCCGATCGCGCCGCCAATCCCCGTGAGCGTCGCGGCCTCGATCAGGAACTGGAGCATGATGTCGCCCCGCGTGGCGCCGAGCGCCTTGCGTACACCGATTTCCCGTGTCCGGTCGGTCACCGAAACCATCATGATCGCCATGACTCCGATTCCTCCCACCATCAATCCGACAGACGACAGGACGATCATCACGAGGAAGAACGCGCCTGTGAGCTTGTCGAAGATGTCGAGGATCTGGTCCTGGGTGATGAGGTCGAACGTGTTTTTCTCCGACGGGCGAAGATGGCGGAGCTCACGAATGAGGACCGTCACTGCTTCCTGTGCCTGCTCGACCGGGATGCCCGGACGCGGCTTCACGGCGATATAGAGGCCGTTTGTCTTGTCGATCGTGTATTGATGCTCGAGCAGCAGGTACGGCACGATCGCACCCACCTCCGTTCCTGGTGGAGCGAAGATGTTCTCCGGCGGAAGGTACAGGCCGATGACTTCGACCGGCCGGCCGCCCAGCCGAATGGTCTTCCCGATGGGATACTCGCGCCCGAAAAGCCGGCGTGCCGAGTTTTCGTTGACGACAGCCACCGGCGCGCCGGCAGAGAGCTCCGCCCGGGTGAACCATCGCCCCGCGCCGAGGTCGCCCCCCTGGATCTCGGTGAATCGATCGTCCGCACCCATCAGCTGGATGGGTTGAGTGCGCTGTCCCTGATACTCGAGGCGACCGAAGATCTGCGCCCAGATGGCGCCGTACGAGATTTCCGGAAGCTGCGCGATCCGCTCGGCTTCGCGCTTCGTCAGGTTTGGGCGAACGCGCACCCATTTTGGCAGCGCGTCGGGATTGAGCGGCGTCTGCGAGTAGACCTTCATGACGTAGAAGGTCGTCGGCCCGGCGACCTCGATCGTCCGCACGATCTGCCGCTGGATGCCGCGCACGATGGCTGCCATCGACATCACCGTCGAGACGCCGATGACGACGCCCAGGATCGTCAACGCCGAGCGCAGCTTGCTCGAGCGCAGCGCGTCGAAGGCGATGCCGACGTTCTCGCGCAGCTGGTCGTGGAGTTTCATGACAGGCGGCGAGGCATGGGGCTACTCGGCGCGCAGCGCCGTGATCGGGTCGAGCCGGGCCGCTCGCCGCGCCGGGTACACGCCGAAGATCACGCCGACCGTCCCGCCTAACGCGAGCGCGGCGAGCACGGACCAGGAGCTCACGCGCGCCGGAAGCGGCGAGGCGAACGCGATGAGGGCCGCGAACGCCCATCCGCCGAGCACTCCCAGCGCCCCGCCGAGGCTGGACAGGGTGATCGTTTCGACGAAGAACTGGCGGCTGATGTCCGCCCGCGTCGCGCCGACGGCCTTTCGTATCCCGATCTCCCGCGTCCGCTCGTTCACCGCCATCAGCATGATGTTCATGATGACGATGCCGCCGACGACGATGCCGATCGCGACCACCGCGGGAATCACGCTGAACAGGACTCGCGTCAACGTCTTCCAGAAATTGACGAGCGCGTCCGCCGTCTCCACGGAGAAATCGTTGTCCTCACCGGGCCGCAGGCCGTGGGCGATTCGCATGGCTTCCTCGGCGCGCGCCATCGCCGGTGCCACGTCGACCGCTTCGTTCATCTTGACCGAGATCGTTGTCGTGCTGCGGCGGCCATAGAGCATCTCGAAACGGGGCAGCGGCATCAGCACGAACGCGTCGAACGACTGGCCGAGCACGCGGCCCTTCGGGCGGATCACACCGACGATGGTCACCCGCTCGCCCAGGATCCGGACGTCGCGTCCAACCGCTTCGACATTGTCGAACAGCTTGGTCGCGATGTCGGCGCCGACGACGATCACGGGTTGCCGCTGAGCGATGTCGAAGTCGGTGAGGGGACGTCCGGCGGCGATGCGGTAGTCCTGGACCTCCTGGTACGACGGTGTCACGCCGAAGATCGGCACGTCGGCGAGGGTCTTGTCGCGCCACACGACGTCGGCCTGCGGCGTCGGCCAGCCGGACTGGATGCTGATTGCCCTGGCCTCGGGCAGCGCGGCTGTGACCGCTTCGGCATCGCGCAGGCTGATGCGCGGTCTCCGCCGAATGCGGTCCATCTCGTTGTCGCTTATCGGTGCGAGCTGAAGCGGCGTGCGCCGGACCTGGAACGAGTTGGCACCCACCACAGCCCCGGCGATGTTCTCGCGTACGTACGCGTTCATCCCCTGGATGATCGCGACGACGGCCACGAGAAATGCGACTGAGACGATGATGCCAAGCAACGTGAAGAACGAGCGAAGCTTGTTCGCTCTGATCTGTCCGAGGGCTATCGCGAGAACGTCAGTGAATCGCATGAGTGAGCGGACGTCGAAGCTTGGAGCGCCCCGCCCGGATAGTTCTTGTGAATCCGTTCACAAGAAAGATACGCCCGACGGGTTGGCCGACCAATGTGAGCCGACAGAAAAAGTATAGTTAGGATCACCTAAATCAAGAGAAAGCGCGATGGCATCTGCCGCACTGACGAAAGCACGGCGCGGAGCGCTAGGGCCTACTCGTATCGAAGCGCTTCGATGGGATCGAGCCGCGCAGCACGAGCTGCGGGCATCATTCCGAACAGGATCCCGGTAAACGCGCTGGCCGCCAGCGCCGCTACGATCGCGCCGGGCGGAATCGAGGCGGGGATCGGCGTGAAGTGGTTGACCAGCTGAGCCAGGACGCCGCCGGCCACGAGCCCCGCCACCGCTCCGATCGACGTCAGCGTCGCGGCCTCGACGAGGAATTGCCAGAGGATGAGGCGTCGCGTGGCGCCTAACGCCTTACGCACGCCGATCTCCCGCGTTCGCTCCGTGACGCTGATCATCATGATCGCGACCACGCCAACGCCGCCCACCATGAGGCCCACTCCCGACAAGGCCACCATGACGAGGAAAAACACACCGAAAAATCCGTTGTAGACCTCGAGCAGCCGGTCGGATGTGACGACCGCGAAATTGTTGGCCGTCGCCGGACGGATGCCCCGGCGCCCCCGCAGCAGCGCCGTGACGTCATCGAGCGCCTCGGTCTGCGATGTGGTGGACCTCGGCTTCACCGTCAGGTCGAGCCAGTGGAGGCTCGCTCCGAGGTCACGCCGAGCGGTTTCGAGCGGTACGATCGCCATCGGCGCGTCACCGCTCGTGGATGATCCGGGTTTTCCCAGGAAGCTCGCTGTGTAGTGGTACACTCCGATCACGCTGAACGGCATGCCGTTCACATCGATCGTCTTGTCCAGCGGGTCGGAGTCGTTGAACAGCTGCGCGGCCATCTTCTCGTTCACGATGACGACGTGTGCCCCAGTCTGGTGCTCGGCATACGTGAAGCTGCGGCCGGGATAGATATCTCCGCCGTCCACGTCGGTCCAATTGGGCGTGTACCCATCCAGGCCCGCGCTGCGGAGGAGCCGATCGTGGTACTTGAACGCCGCGTTCGTGCCGATGTGTGCCGTTACGGCTTCGACCGATTCCAGACGGCCGATCGCCGCGGCTTCATCGATCGTGAGCGGCGGATTGCGCCGCCACGGGCAGGTGTCGTCGGTGCCATCGCACGCTTCACCCAGCGCGATGGGCACGCGATAGACGTAGAAGCTCGTGGGGCCGGCGGATTCCAGGTCGCGTGCGACGCTCGCGTTGATGCCGTGCACGGCCGCGGACATGGCGACGACCACGAACACCCCGACGGCGACGCCGAGAATCGTTAGGCCGGCGCGCACCTTGTTGGCGCGAATGGCGTCGAACGCGATGCCGACGCCCTCGAATACGGAGGCGATGCCTCGGAAGCGTGGCATATCGGAGCGATCAGTCGTGAGTCGTGAGGCGGCAGGTATGCAACGCGATGCGAGGTCGGGACCTCACTCCTGTCGCAGCGCGGTGATCGGGTCGAGGCGAGCGGCGCGGCTCGCCGGGTACACGCCAGCGAGAATGCCGACGCCGGCACCGACGAGCGTGCCGGCCACGAGCGACCACGGCGCGACCGTCGCCGGCAGGGGCGACAGCGCGGCCACGGCCTGTGCGGCGCCGATACCTAACGCGATACCGGCGAGCGCGCCGACCGTGCTCAGCGTGGCGGATTCGACGAGAAACTGTGCGAGGATGTCACGTCGGCGCGCGCCGAGTGACTTCCGAATCCCGATCTCGCGGGTTCGTTCGGCAACGGCGACGAGCATGATGTTCATGATCACGATCGCGCCGACCACGAGCCCGAAGGCAGGCAGGGCCACGCCGGCCACGACCATCTTCGACTTGATGCCCTCCCAGAACTTGAGTACCGACTGCGAGGTCGAGAGGTCGAAGTTGTCGGGCTGCGCCGGGCGCAACCGATGACGCCCGCGCATCACCTGACGCACCTGCTCCATCGTGGATAGGAGCGCTTCGGCGTTCGGTGACTGCACGGTCAACCCGTCGATCACCCCGTGCGGGTTCACGAGCCGCTGGAGCGCGGCACTCTGGGGGGCGATCACGAACTTGTCGAGCGAGATGCCGAAGATGGATCCCTGCCGTTCCGCCACGCCGATGACTTCGTACGGAAGGCCGCCCACCTTGAGCGTGTGCCCGACCGGGTTCACGTTAGGGAAGAAGTACTTCGCGACCTCATCGCCGACGACCAGCACGGGCGAGCCGGCGGCGACCTCGTGATCGGAGAACAGCCTGCCGAGGGATGGCCGCATTTTCTTGATGTCGAAGTAGTCGCCGCCCACCGTCTGCGCGAGGATCTTGCGAGGGCGGGCGAATGGCGACTCGGCCTGGACGTTGTCACTGCTCTCGGTGGCCCATCGCGTGCCCGTCGGCAGTACTGACGTGATCGGCTCGACGTCGGAGACCTTGATCCGCGGCCGCCGCTGCCAGGCACGCCATTCGTCGTCGGTGACGTTGCCGATGTTGATGTTCGGGAGACGCCGCAGCTCGAACGTGTTGATGCCCATCAATCGGCCGACGAAATCGTTCTCCATGTAGCGGCTCATGCCTTCGACAATGGAGACGACGGCGATGAGGAACATCACCCCGATCGTGACGCCGAGCAGCGTGAAGAAGCTCTTGAGCCTCTGCGCGCGAATCTGGGTCAGCGCGAGGCGAATGGCCTCGAAGAAGGGCATGGGTCCGATACGTGATGCTGGTGAAGCCGGCGCTCGGCGCCGTCGATCCGGACCCTACGTCGCAGCCCTGATGTTGTTTCTCGATCCGCTATTCGTAGCGCAGCGCTTCCACGGGGTCGAGTCGCGCCGCGCGGGCCGCGGGCATCATCCCGAAGAGAATTCCCGTCACGGCGCTGCCGACAAGCGCGGCGAGGATGGCTGGCGTCGGCACCGCGGCGGGGATCGGCGAGAACTGCCTCATCAGCGCCGCCACGCCTGCGCCACCCACGAGGCCGATCACCGCGCCGATCGATGTCAGGGTCGCCGCTTCCACGAGAAACTGCCAGAGAATGGTCCCTTTGGTTGCGCCCAGAGCCTTCCGCACACCAATCTCGCGCGTGCGTTCCGTCACGGAGATCATCATGATCGCCACGACGCCGACGCCACCGACGAGGAGACCCACGGCCGAGAGGGCCAGGCCGACCATGAAGATCGCTCCGAAGATCTTGTCGAACGTTTCCATCATCCGTTCGGACGTGACGAGCGCGAAGTTGTTAGGCTGGCCGGGCCGCAGCCCGCGCATACCACGCAGGAGCGCCGTCACGTCATCCATGACCTCGGCCTGCTGCGCTTCGGCCCTCGGCTTCACCATCATCACCACGCCGCGCTCCCAGAGCCCGAGGTGACGGCGGGCCGTCATGAACGGAACGATGGCGCGAGGTTTGTCCGGCCCACGCCCGTCCATCGTCTTCAGAAACCCGGCCGTGGCGTGATACACGCCGATGACGGTGAACGGCTCCGAGGCGATCTGCACTTCTTTGCCGATCGGGTCGCCGTCCGCGAAGAGCTGGGATTGGAGCGAGTCGTTGATGATCACCACGCGCGATGCGGCCTGCTCCTCGAGGGCGGAAAAGTTGCGCCCCGGGGAAATATCCCCGGCGTCCGTTTCCATCCACTCCGAGCTGAGCGCGTCATAGCCGACGTCGCGCAGATACCGGTCGTGGTACCGGACCGGCTTCGAGTCGCCCCAGATCACCGTGACGGCCTGCACGTTCGGAAGTCGCCGAATGGCCGCCGCCTCGCCGAGGCTCAGGGCCGGGTTGCGACGCTCGGGGCACGTGTCGTCCGACCCATCGCAGCCGCCGAGCTGGATCCCGCGCCGGCGCACCTGAAACGACGTCGCGCCGAACGCGTCGACGTCGCTCTGGAAGCTCGCGCGAATGCCGTGCACGGCAGCCGCCATCGCGGTCACCACGAAGACGCCGACCGCCACCCCCATGATCGTTAGGCTCGCCCGGACCTTGTTCGACCGGATGGCGTCGAGCGCGATGCCGATGCCTTCCTTGATGATCGTCAGTCGATCGAGAAACCGCATCGCGCTACTCCTGGCGAAGGGCCGCGATCGGGTCGAGCCGCGCGGCCCGGCTCGCCGGATACATGCCGGCCACGATCCCCACGCCGGCGCCGACCAGCAAGGCGAGGGCGATCGACCATGGCGCCACGCTCGCCGGGAGCGGTGACACGGCGGCCACGACCTTCGCGAGGGCGATCCCGAGCCCAATGCCGATGGCGGCCCCGCACACGCTGAGCGTGGCCGACTCGACCAGGAACTGCGACAGGATGTCCCGGCGCTTCGCACCTAACGCTTTGCGGATCCCGATCTCACGCGTCCGTTCGGCGACGGCCACGAGCATGATGTTCATGATCACCATCGCGCCGACCACCAGCCCGATGGCCGGCAGGGCCGTACCGAACAGAATCAGCTTGCCCTTCAGCTCATCAAAGAACGACAGTGCCGCGTCGGACGTCTCGAGCGCGAAGTTGTCGGGACGCGCGGGGGGAAGTCGCCGGAACCCTCGCATGACTTCGCGCACGCTTTCCATGGCGTCGTCGAGCAGCTCGCGAGTGGGCGCCTGCACCACGAGCGCGTCAATGTCGCCTCGAGGGTTGGTGACGCGTGAGAGCGTCGACTTGTAGGGCCCGATCACCATGCGGTCCAGCGAGAAGCCGAAGACGTTCCCCTGCTTCTCGAGCAGACCGATGACCGTATAGGTGTTCCCTCCGATGCGGAGCTCGCGGCCGATCGGGTCCAGTCCGCGGAAGAAGTGACCCGCCACCTCGGTGCCGATGATCACAACCGGCGTTCCGAGCTGGGCTTCCTGCGGGGAGAACAGGCGCCCGTTCGTGAGGTTGTACGACTTGATCCTGAAGTAATCGGTCTCGGTCGCGATGACCTGCACCTGGCGCGGCCGCCCGTACTGCGAGTTCGCGTACGCGAACGTCATGTTCTCGACCGCGGAGACGGTTCCCGGCGGCAGAGCGCCACGCGCGACCGCGACATCGGCTTCGTAGATCCGCGGCCGCCGGGAATACTCCCGCCACGTGTCGTCGCTCACGTTGCCGACGTTGACGTCAGGCCGGCGACGAAGCGAGAAAGTGTTCTTGCCGATGATCTTCGCCGCGAAGTCCTCCTCGACGTACCGGCTCATCCCCTCGACGATCGACACGACCGCGATCAGGAACATCACCCCGATCACGACGCCAAGCAGGGTGAAGAAGCTCTTCAGCTTCTGCACCCTGATCTGAGACAACGCGAGACGGACCGCTTCGAAAAATCGCACTCAGAGTCCCATGCGGGCAGTGAACGTCGCGCGCCGGTCATCGCTCTCGATCACGCCGTCGCGCAGCACCACGACTCGGCGGGCGTGTGCCGCAATGTCGGCTTCGTGCGTGACCATGATGACCGTCTGGCCCTGCGACGCGAGTCCCTCGAAGACCTTCATGATCTCCTCGGACGTCTGCGAGTCGAGGTTCCCTGTCGGCTCATCGGCGAGCAGGATGGACGGGTTGTTCACCAGCGCCCGGGCGATCGCGACACGCTGGCGCTGACCGCCGGAGAGCTCGTTAGGCCGGTGGTCCATGCGATCGGAGAGCTGCACGCGGCTGAGCGCTTCCTTCGCCCGGCGCTTGCGCTCATCGGCCGAGACGCCCGCGTACACCAACGGCAGCTCCACGTTATGCAACGCGGTGGCGCGCGGCAGCAGGTTGAACGTCTGAAAGACGAATCCGATCTCCTTGTTCCGCACCCGGGCGAGCGCGTCGTCGCTCATCTGCGAGACCAGTGTGCCGTTCAGCCAGTACTCCCCGTCGTTCGGCGTGTCGAGGCAGCCAATGAGGTTCATCAGCGTCGACTTGCCGGAGCCGGAGGGACCCATGATCGCGACGTACTCGTTCCGACGGATCGCGAGGTCGACGCCGCGGAGCGCACGCACGATTTCACCGCCCATGTCGTACTCGCGCTTGAGTCCGCGGGTCACGATCACCCAGTCCTTCGTCGGCGCCTCACCCGGTGCATCGACAACCGCCTTGCGCTCGGCGGTGGTGCTGAGGGAGTGTTCGCCGGTCGTCGCGAGCGCGTCATCGACGCGCACGCCGGTGGTGTTCGGGATCACGATTTGGATACCTGTGGCTTCTTGTCGTCCTTCTTCGGCTCGCGGACTACCCCGCCATCCTTCAACTCGCGGATCGCCTGGTACGTCCCGCCGACAATGCGCTCACCCTCTTTGAGGCCTGTGAGCACCTCGAAGTACTTCTCGCCGGCGATCCCGACCCGTACGGGCCGGAAGGTCACCTTATTGTCCGTCCCAACCACGAATACCCCTTCGACGTCCTTCTTGCCCACCTGTTTGGTGTTCGTCGTTCGCCCGAGCGCGATGGCCGCGGTGTCGGTGTTCTCGAGCTTCTCGTTCTCGCGCACCGTGAGCGCGATGATCGGAATCGACAGCGCGTGCGTGCGCGCGTCGGTGACGACCTTCGCCGTCGCCGAGAAATCGGGTCGCGTGTCCTTCGGGGGGTTGATCAGCTGAATCGTGACCTCGTAGTCCACGGCCTGGTCGGCCGAGCCCTGGGACGTGGCCGCCGCCTTCACGGAGCTGTTGGAGATCTTCGTCACGCGACCCAGGAACGTCGTGTCCGGAAAGGCGTCGATCTGCACGATCGCCGAGTCGCCGAGCTCGATGCGCGCGACATCGGTCTCGTCGACCTTCACCTTGGTCTCGAGCACAGTCATGTCCGCGATCGTGAGGAGCGTGGCAGCGTCCTTGTTGAAGGTGCCAGGCACGGCGGTCTCACCTTGCTCGACGGCCAGGCGCGTTATCCGGCCGCTCATCGGCGCGAGAATCGTCGTCTTCGCGAGGCTGCTCTGGGCGTCCTTGAGCTGAGCCGCGGACTGTTCCACCTGGTGCACCGCCGCTTCCTGCAGCGCCTGCTGCACTTCGGCGGCGGTCTTCAACTGTTCGAGCTGTTCATCCGAGACCAGCTGCGCGTTCGCCTTCTTGATCTCGGCCGAACGCTGATAGTTGCGTTGTGCCTGGATGAGGTTGGCCTTGGCCTGGGCCTCCTGCGCCTTCGAAGCGCTCAACGCCGCCTCGGATCGTTGAACGGCGGCCAGGTACAGGGCCGGGTCGATCTCCAGCAGGAACTGCCCCTTCTGGACCATCTGCCCTTCCTTCACCGCGAGGCGGACGATGCGGCCGCTGATGTCCGCGGCCACATCGACCTTCATCTGCGGCTGCACCTGGCCGCTCGCGGTGACCGAGGCAACGAGGTCACGCTTCTGCACGGCTTCGATGCGGACTTCGGTGCCCTTGTTGCCGCGCTTGGCTGCGGTGACGGCCATGAACGCCACGATTCCAATGATCACGGCGCCGCCAATCGACCACTTCACCTTTTTGCTCATCTCGTCCTCTATGCCTAACGCAAGGAACGGCCGACCGCGCTCTCGAGCGTGGCGTAGGCCCGGTGGAATTCGTAGATCGCCGTGATTCGGTCGCTCTCCGCGCGCTCGTAGTCCGCGCGGGACTGCACGAGGTCGACGAACGTGTTCGCTCCAACGCGGAACCGCTCCTGGCTCAGCGCCAGCGCCTCACGCGCTGCCTCGGAGTTGCGGGTCTGGATCTGCACGGCCTGGTAGGCCGTCAGCAGGTTGTTGTACCCGCTGGTGATGTCGGCCCGAAGTCGCAGCTCCGTCGCTCGGACGTTGTAGCGAGCGTCGTTTCGGTTGGCCTCGGCCTCCTGCATTCGCTGCTCGCGCTGCAGCCCATTGAAGATCGGGAGTGACAGCGACGCGGAGAACGTGATGGGGTCCCGCGTGAAGCCGAACGGGTACCGCTGGTTGTCCCTTCGCATCGCCGCCGCGTCCGCATCCGTGAACGTGAAGGCCGACCCGCAGTTCTGTGCGATGCTCGGCAGCCCGACCTTGGTACGGAGCGAGTCGGTGCTCAGGCAGCTCGAGAGGCCTTGCGCGGCCGAGGCGCGCTGCTGGTTGATGGTCGACTGGATATCGGTCGCCTGACTCGTATATCCGCTGAGTCCGGTCTGGATTTGCAGCGTCGGCAGGAACGCTGATCGGGCCTGGGAGACGCCGACGCCGGCCGCGGACTCGCGCGATCGGGCGGCCGAGAGCGCCGGGTTCTGGCGGCGCGCGGTCGCCAGCAGCTCGTCGAGGTTCAGCTTTGGCTCATCGACGGGAAGTCTGGTAATCAGCTGAACATTGCCCGGCTGCTCGACCCCGAGTTGCATGAACAGCCGCAGCTTCTCGGTCTCGATGTTGTTCCGCTCTCGAAGCACCGCGACCTGCGCCTGACCGACCTGCACCTCAGCGCGGCGGACGTCGAGCGTAGTGGCAGCGCCCACGGCGGCTCGCGCGCGCGAGAGCTCGAGCTGCGCATTGGCGCTGGCCAGGAGGGAGTCGTTCAGTTGAGCGCGGGCCATCGCCGCGAGCACGTTCAGGTATTGTCCCGTCACCGTGAAGCGCAGAGTCGCGTCGGCGGTAGTCAGGTCGCTCTCGGCGGCGTCGAGCGTCGCGCGCTGCGCCTTTGGGGCGAGCAGGTTCTGCCCGTTGTAGGTGGCCACAATGTTCAGGGACGCGTCGGTGGACACCACATCGGAGTTGGATCCGAACGCCTGGCCACCGAAGAACTGCGGACGCCCCTCTCGATAGGCGCTGGAGAAGCTGCTCGAGACATTCGGAAGCAGAACGCCGTATGCCGACCGGAGAGCCGCGCCGGCGCGTTTCTGGGCCGAACGAGTCTGGAGGAACACAGGGTTATTTCGACGTGCGATGCTGATCGCGTCCTCGAGGGACAAGACCGGCGCAACGGCACCCGAGTCGCGCGACTGGGCGGCTGCGGAAACGATCGGCGCGAGCGCAAGCAGCGCACAAGCGACAAGGCGCATGAGACTGATCCTGGACTGAAGGCTGGCTGAGCGTACGGGGGACATAAACGTGCGGTTTCAGGGGCCTGCAAATGCGAAACGCCCCGCGACGCGGGGCGTTCGAGTCGCCAATTGCAGCGAATCGCCCTTCAGCGCGGAGGATCGTCCCGCAGTGCCACGACGCCTCTCGACGGAATAGCGACCTTGAGGAGGCGGCCGGCTGAGTCGGCCCATACCTCACGATCGGCTCCGCCCGGATCGGCGATAGTGTAGTGTCGCGCGTCGAGCGTTGTACCGCCAATCGCGAGTTTTTCCGTGCCGGCATCGGCGACGCGCATCGTGACCTGGGTGTTTCGGCGGGGCACTATCACGGAGACAGGACCCACCGGACTCTGGCGACGCGTGATGAAATAATACTGGTGAAAGACGTCGTCGTCGATGAGCAGGGCGCCCTGGGTCACCACGAACTCGTTCGCCGACTCCCCGCGGCTATTCTTCACCCGCGCACTCACGCGACTGCGGAAAACGCTCCCATCGACGCGCTCGTCGACAGCGGGCCCGCCCTTCACCTCGACGACATAGCGCGACGGTACGCCTACCGAGTCGGCGCGCATTTGCGGCAGAACACGGCGATTCGGGTACGACACGTTCGCCGTGGCAACGACCTCGGGGCCGGTGGTCCCGGGGGTGCTCCGGATTCGGAAGTCCTCACGCCCGACGCGCTCGCCATTCACGGTAATCGTGAAGCTGCCCTCATCCAGCGTAGCGACCTGGCCCGACAACGGACCGCCGATGACGGTCGCGGC
>Ga0207648_10005762_pt1 | contig 12411 bp, 8 predicted proteins | sample KBSMisM32_FD_184310 | JGI IMG/M metagenome (GOLD analysis project Ga0207648, IMG submission 184310) | Miscanthus rhizosphere microbial communities from Kellogg Biological Station, Michigan, USA - KBS Miscanthus M3-2 (SPAdes) (version 2) | ecosystem: Host-associated > Plants > Roots > Rhizosphere...
TGTTCGGGCGAGACGCCGTAGCGGGAATACGCGAGGACGATGGCGCCCTCGTAGACGCCGATGTTGCCCGGCACGATCGGCAGCAACGTCGAGAGGTTGAGCATCCCGAGCGCGAGGATGGCCGCGCCGACCGGCAGGTCGAGGCCGAACGCGCGCTGCATGCACAGCATGGCGCACACTTCGGCCGCCTTCTTCACGAGCGCGAGGGCCATCGCGCCGCCGCCGCGACGGGAGGAGCGCAGCGGAGCCAGCGTTGCGGGGAGTGAGTCCAGTACGCGAGCAACGCGGTCGGGGAGCGAGCCGTCCCCGCGCGCTCCGCGCTGTGAATCGGAACGCCACACGCCGCGCGAGGCGCCGAGCAGCAGGAGTGCAGCGAGGGCCGCGACGAGGATGACGAGGCCGAGCGCGGCTTGCGACATCCAGTCGGGAAGGGGAGCGAGGGCCGCAGCGGTGGCAAGGACGACGAGCTTGGCGACGCCGACGAGCAACTGGTCCATGGCGAGCACCGACAGGGCCGCCGTCCGCTCGATGCCCGTCAGCGTCACGAGCAGCACGATACCGGTCGCTTCCCCGACGAGCAGCGGCGTGGTGTTGAGCACTCCCGATGTCGTCGTGACGACGCGCAGCATTCCGGAGAAGGTCTGCGAGGGCGACGATGGCGCGAGGAGATGCCATTGCCACGCCCAGAGCGGAAGGATCGCCAGATAGCAGAGCGACGCCGCGGCGACCCAGACCCCGCGCACCGACGCGAGGGCCTCGAGCGCACGCGCCGCATCGAGCTCGCGCAGCGACACGACGAATGCCGCGAGGAGCGCGAGCGCGAGCAGAATCCGCGCGGGTCGCCCGATCCTTCCGCCGGCGCGAGGCGCGCCGGCCACCGGCACGCTCACGCGGCGAGCTCGCTCATCGTCACGAACTGTGCACCACGCGCCTTGAACGACGCGATCACGTCGCGCAGACAGCGCAGCGCGACGTCGCCGGTCCGGAAGCGGCAGTCCAGGCGCAGCTGCTCGCGCCGGAGATCGACGAACTCCCACGGATGCACGAAGAGCACGACGGGGTCGCTCAGACGCGCCAGCCACGGGTCGCGCACGAACGCCGGCAGGCGCAGCACGGAGGACGTCATCGACGCCGGGATTCGGCGCAGGGTCGTCGGCAGTCGCGGCGCGCGATACGAGCGCTTGTACTTCGCGAGCGACGAGTCGATGCGGAATCCGCTCTGCTCGAGCAGCCGGACGAACGGCTCGGGAAAGCGGAGGTAGGGCGCGCGAAAGGAGTCGATTGGGGCGAACTGTCGCAGCACGCTCGCCGAGTGCTCGATCTCCCATCGCGCGGTGCGCTCGTCCATGCGGTCGAACGCAGTGTGGGTGACGCCGTGGCAACCCAGCTCGTGATTGGCTGCCACGAGAGCATGCACTGCTCCCGGGTAGCGGTCAGCCACTTCGCTGGTGGAGAAGTAGGTGGCACGGACGCCTTCGGCGCCGAACAACTCGAGGAGTCGCGGCGCGCCCTGCTCGATGCCGCGGAAGGTCGAGCTGAGGTAGGGCGGGCAGTCCGGCTCGAAATCCACCGTGACGGCGACGCGCAGCTGATCGGTCGGCATGCGAGGGAAAACGGTGAAACGATGGGCCCTGCTGGATTCGAACCAGCGACCGATGGATTATGAGTCCACTGCTCTAACCACCTGAGCTAAGGGCCCGCGTACCCGGGAAGTCTAACGATGCGGCCGCGCATCGTCAGGGTTTCCGGGATAGCGCGCGACGAAGTCGGCCTCCACCTTGCTTCGAGCTTTCGTCGGCTCATCGCGTACGGACTCTCGCTCATGATCGCCCTCGTCACGGGCTCGTCGGGTTTCATCGGCTCACATCTGGTGGACGCGCTGCTCGCGCGCGGCGCGACGGTCCGCGTTCTCGCTCGCGCAGATGCAGCGGCCGGTGAGCCGGATCCGCGCACGACGCGGTGGACGGTGGACCTCCTCGACGATCGCTCCGTTCGCGAGACGCCCGCGTGGGAGGGTGTGACCCACGTCTTCCATCTCGGCGGCGTCACGAAGCGGCGGACGCTGGCCCAGTTCCGCAGCGGCAACGTCGTGCCGACGGCGAACCTGCTTGCCGCCGCGGTGACGCGTGGGGGCGCGTCGCCCGCGCGAGTGGTGTTCGTCTCCACGCAGGCGGCGGGTGGGCCCGCGTCGTCTCCCGATCGGCCGGTGCGCGAGGACGATCCGCCTCGCCCCGTCGAGGGTTACGGCCAGAGCAAGCTGGAAGCGGAGCAGGCAGCGCTGCGCTACGACGACCGACTCCCGGTGACCATCATCCGGCCGGCCGCTGTGTATGGGCCGCGCGACCGCGACTTCCTCCGCGCCTTCCGGATGGCCGCGCGCTCGATCGCCATCCACGCCGTGCCGCGCCACAACCGCTTCTCGATCGTTCACGTCGCGGACCTTGTGGACGCGCTGCTCCGCGCCGGCGACCGTGCGCAGGCGGCCGGCCGCACGTACAACGTGGCGAACGACGCGCCGGTGAGCTGGCAGGAGCTATACGACGAGGTCGCGGCCGCGGCGTCGATGGTGCCGGCGCTGACCGTCCAGCTGCCGATGCCGGCCGTCGCGGCGGCCGGCTACGCCGGCGACGTCGTGAGCGCCCTCACGGGCTGGCACACCCTGGCCAATCGGCACAAGACGAGGCTCGCCCGTCCGCGCTGGTGGCTGTGCGATGCGTCGCGCGCCCACGACGAGCTCGACTGGATTTCTGCTATTCCACTGCAGCGCGGCGTGCGCGACACGTACCTTTGGTACCTTGCGGCCCGGTGGATGCGCCCACGCACGTCGGGCAGGGGGGGAGCCTCCGTACCAACCGAGGAGTCGCAGGTGTGAGTCTGAACTACCTACTGCAGGACGACGCGCGCGACGCGAGAGTCGCCACGCTCGTCGAACTGCTGGATTATCGCGCGGCCAGACATCCGCACGACGTCGTCTTCCGCTTCCTGAGCGGCGACGGAGTGGAGGATGCTGCGCTCACCTTTGAGGAGCTGCGCACTCGCGCGCGCTCCATCGCCGCCGCACTCGGCGAGCACGCGGCACCGGGCGATCGCGTCGTGCTGCTCGTGCCGCCCGGACTCGAGTACGTCGCGTCGTTCTTCGGCTGCCTGTACGCGGGCGTGGTCGCCGTTCCGGCGTATCCGCCGAATCCGCGTCGTGCCGATCCGCGGGTGCACGGCATCATCGCCGATTCACAGGCGCGCGTCGCCCTCGTGCACGCGTCGCTCGCGGCGCGCCTGGAGAGCTGGCTCGCGCTCGGTGCCGCGCCGAGCGACGTGGAGTGGATCGACGTCTCGTCGCTGCAGGGCGACGCAGCACGCAGCACGTTCGTGCCGGCGACGTCGGATCTCGCGATGCTCCAGTACACGTCGGGATCGACGGGCGATCCGCGCGGCGTCATGCTCACGCACGCGAGCCTTCTGCACAACTCGGCGGTCATCCATCGCATCTCACAGCACCGTGTCGGAGACGGCGGCGTGTTCTGGCTGCCGCCGTTCCACGACATGGGACTGATCGGCGGCATCGTGCAGCCGGTGTACGCGGGACTGCCCGCGGCACTCATGGCGCCGGCCACCTTCCTGCAGCGCCCGATGCGCTGGCTCGAGGCGATGGCGCGCTATCGCGCGACGACGAGCGGTGCGCCGAACTTCGCGTACGAGCTCTGCGTCGACCGCACGACGGAAGAGGAGCGCGCGTCGCTCGACTTGTCGGCGTGGCGCACGTCGTTCAACGGTGCCGAGCCGGTGCGCGCGGATACGATCGCGCGGTTCGAGGCGGCGTTCGCGTCCAGCGGATTGCGCCCGAATGTCATCCTGCCGTGCTACGGGCTCGCGGAGAGCACGCTGTTCGTCTCCGGCGGGCCCGCCGAGCAGCCGCTGACGACGTCCGTCGCGAGCCGTCGCGCGCTCGAGGAAGGGCGACTGGTCGCCCCGTCGGCGGGCGAGGAGTCGACGCTGCTCGCGGCATCGGGTGAGCCTGCGCTCGAGCACGACGTGCGCGTCGTCGATCCCGACACGCTGGAGGAGGTGGCCGACGACGCCATTGGTGAGATCTGGATCGCGAGCCCGAGCGTCGCGGACGGTTACTGGGGGCGCGCACCTGAAACGGTCGCGACGTTCGGTGCGCGGCTCGCCGCCGGCTCGAGCACGAGCTACCTGCGCACGGGTGACCTCGGCTCCCTGCGCGGCGGCCACCTGTTCGTCACCGGGCGGTTGAAGGATCTGATCATCCTGCAAGGGCGGAACTTCTACCCGCACGACATCGAGCTCGCGGCGGAGCGCAGCCACGCGAACCTGCGTCCCGGCTACTCGGCGGCATTCTGCGTCGGCGCCGAGCGCGGCGAGCAGCTCGTGCTGGCGCTCGAAGTCTCGCGACACCACGCGTCCGAAGACGACGACGCGCTCTTCCACGCCGTGCGCACGGAGCTCGCCTCGAGCGTCGGTGTACTCCCGACGGAGATCGTGTTGCTGCGGCAGAACACGATCGCCCGTACCTCGAGCGGCAAGATCCAGCGCGGCGCTTGTCGTGCCGCATTCCTCGATGGATCGCTCGACGTCGTCGGGCGGTGGCGCGGTGTGCACGCCGAGCCGGGCGCCGAGCCGAGTGGGCCAGTCGAGGAATTTCTGCGCACGTGGGTTCGCGACGAGCTGCAGGTGAATCCGTCCGAGCTGCGCCCCGAGACTCCTCTCGCCGACATCGGGCTCGACTCGCTCGCCGCGACGCGCCTCGCCGTTGCGTTGGAAGGGAGGTTCGGGCGGCGCGTGGAACTGGGCGAGCTGTGGAGCCAGCCCACCGTCGGTGCGCTGGCGCGCCATCTCACCTCGGCGCCGGTCGCGGCCTCGGATGGCTCAGCGGGTGTCGAGCGTCGTGAGCGGCCTGAGGTCGTCGTCGATCGCGTGACCGATATGAGGCAGTGGCCCGAGTACCGCGCGCTTCGGCAGCGGCTCGACCTGCTCGACGAGCAGGACATCGAGAGCCCGTTCTTCCAGGTGCACGAGGGAGTCACCGGCAGCCACGCGCTGATCCGCGGTCGACGCGTCGTGAACTTCGCGAACTACAACTATCTCGGGTTGTCCGGCGACGCGGACGTCACACGCGCCGCGCAGGACGCGGTCGCGCGCTGGGGAAGCTCCGTTTCGGCGAGTCGTGTCGTCTCCGGCGAGCGGCCGGTGCACGCCGCGCTGGAGCACGAGCTCGCCCACTTCCTCGGCGTCGACGACGCGCTCGTCTACATCGGAGGACATCCGGCGAACGTCTCGACGATCTCGCACCTGTTCAATCGCGACGACGTGATCCTGTGCGACGCGCTGATGCACAACAGCGCGGTGCAGGGCGCCGAGTTCTCCGGGGCGCGACGTCTCACGTTCCCGCACAACGACTGGCGCGCGCTCGACGCGATGCTCCAGCGCGTGCGGGGCCAGCATCGCCGTGCGCTCGTCCTCATCGAGGGCGTCTACAGCGCCGACGGCGACATCCCGGATCTGAAGCGGTTCATCGAGGTGAAGGACCGTCACGCCGCGATGCTCATGGTGGACGAGGCGCATTCGCTCGGCGTGCTCGGCGCGACGGGGCGCGGGATCGCCGAGCACGCCGGCGTGGATCCGCGAGCCGTCGACATCTGGATGGGCACGCTGAGCAAGTCGCTGGCGAGCTGCGGCGGATACATCGCCGGCGCGAGCGCCCTCGTCGAGTACCTCAAGTACACGTCGCCCGGCTTCGTCTACAGCGTCGGCATCCCACCGTCGAACGCGGCCGCCGCGCTCGCTTCGCTCCGCAAGCTGATCGCCGAGCCGCAGCGCGTTGCCACACTGCGGAAGCGAGCGGCCTACTTCCTCGCGCGCTGCCGTGAGGAAGGGCTCGACACGGGCGCGAGCGCGGACACGCCGGTGATCCCGGTCATTGTGGGGGACTCCCTTCGCGCGACACGATTGGCGGCCATGTTGCTTGCCGCTGGAGTGAACGTGCAACCGATGGTCGCCCCCGCCGTCGCCAACCGCGCGGCACGCTTGCGATTCTTCGTCGCCAGCACGCATACCGAGCAGGAGCTGTCGCAGACCGTGCGCCTCCTCGTCGCGGCAATGCAGCAGCTCGACGCCGACCCCACGGCGCCAGAGTCGACACGCAGCCTCTCATCGACGGTACCCGCATGACGCACGATTCGCTTCGCGTCGGCCTCGCCGTGTGGCCGCACGCCTCGCTCGTCGCTCTGCTCGATGGTTGCGAGGTGCTCGTGTGCAGCGCCTCGCTGGAGGCGGATGATCGAACAGTCGGGGATGCGCTCGTGGTGCTCAATGCGACGGAGCGCGAGCGATTCGAGCGGTACGAGAACATGGACGTCGCGCGCCGATTCGCCGTCGGTCGGCTGCGGCTGCGCGAGATGCTCGGCAGCCTGCTCGGGGCACCGCCGGCGGCGGTGCCGATCATTCTCGGTCTGCATGGGAAGCCGGAGCTCGCGCGCGCAGCACGAGCCGGAAGCCTCCGCTTCAGCGTCGCTCACTGCGATGACCTGCTCCTCGTGGCGGTGACGCGCCTTGGCGACGTGGGCGTGGACGTCGAGCGGATCCGGGAGATCGAGCGCTGGGCGCGCGTGGCCGATCGCGTGTTCGGTCCCACGGACCGCGCGGCACTCGGACACGAGATCGCGAACGGCGACGACCCGTCAGAGGTCTTCTTCCGGTTCTGGTGCCGTGGCGAGGCGGAGCTCAAGGCGATCGGGTGCGGCATCTCGGGGCTCAGCGCGCACCGCGACGGCTGGCATCCGGCAGGATTACGTGTCGCCGAGTTGCCGAGTATCCCGCTGCCCGAGGCGCTTTCGGTCGCGGGCGTCCGGTATCAGGCCGCCGTCGCCGTATGCGCGCCGCGCGAATCCGCCGCACTCCACAGAGTGACGGACGCGAACCAGGCCAGGCCGCCGAGGATCACGCCGACGAGCGCGTCGACGGCGTAGTGGAAGCCGCCGTACACCGTCGCGAGGATGAGCGCGGCGGTGAAGGGCGCGACGACGAGGCCAACGCGTCGCTGGTAGCGGAGCGCGCACAGTGCGGCAACCAGCGACGCCGCGACGTGTGACGACGGGAACGCCGTGCCGCGCGACGAGCCACGCTCGAGCAGCGCGAGCACGAAGCGGCGCACCGGCCCATCCGGCGCGGCCGCGGCCCCGACGAGATAGCGCGGCCCATCCACGGGGAAGAGCGCGTAGGTGATGAAGCACGCGCCGTAAACGATGGTCAGGGCGAGGACCGTCTTCACGAACGCATCGCGCTTGCCCATCACGTAGAGCGCGATCGGCGGTAGATAGATGATCAGGTAGTAGCTCGCGTAGGCGAAGTGAAGGACTTCGCTGAGGAGCGGTACGTGCCAGCGCGGCGCGAGCGTCGCCGAGGGGTTCGAGGGAAAGAGCGCCTGCTCCCAGCCGATCACCGTCCCGTCGTGGTGGGGCATTCCCGTGCCCGCGATGATCCAGCGAAGCTCGATGTACATGAGGGGCCCGGTCAACAACACGAGCCAGTCGAGCGCGGGGCGCCATGCCGCGCTACGTGCCACCAGGAGCAGCAGCACATACGCCAGCATCGTCAGATGCGCGGCCAATGGGATCATGGTGCCCGTCGAGCGCGCGTCGAGCCAGATTGGCCAGATGATGGCGGTGAAATACAGTGCGAGCGCGACCGCGATGCCGCGCGTGACGCGGTCGGCGGTCGAGGCTCGCGCCTCGGTCAGGACGAGTGTGTGGACGACGCTCATGTGAGCGCAGTATTACATTCGCGCAGGCAGAGCGTAAGCCAAGTCTCTCATCGAATCGTGCATTTAGTCGTCTCGACCGTCAGTTCGCGCGGCGATCTCCGCCGCTTCGTCGATCTTCCGTGGAAGCTGTTCGACCAGCGGCGATACCCGCAGTGGGTGCCGCCGCTTCGCGCCACGGTGTACGACGCCCTCGATCGGAAGAAGCACCCGTTCTACGATCAGGCCGACCGCGAGCTGTTCCTCGCGCGCAGGGGCGAGCAGATCGTGGGGCGCATCGCCGCGATCGAGAACCGGGCGCACAACGCGTTTCACGACGATCGCGTCGGCTTCTGGGGGTTCTTCGAGTGCATCGACGACCAGGAGGTCGCCGACGCGCTGTTCGACGCGGCTTCGGGCTGGCTCGCTGCGCGCGGGCTCGAGGTCATGCGCGGGCCGATGAACCCGAGCACGAACTACGAGTGCGGGATGCTCACCGACGGGTTCGAGCATCGCCCGTCGTTCATGACGTGCTGGAACCCGCCCTACTACGCCACCCTCTGCGATCGCGCGCAGATGCGGAAGGCCAAGGACCTCGTGGGCTACTTCATCCCGATGGGCGACCACGGATGGAACATGCCCGAGTCGTTCGAGCGCCTGGCGGAGCGGTCGCTGCGCCGCAGCGGCGTGCAGTTCCGCGATCTCGACCTGCGCCGCTTCGAGCAGGAGCTCGAGGTGGTATGGGACGTCTACAATTCGGCGTGGGAACGGAACTGGGGCTTCGTGCCTATGTCGAAAAAGGAGTTCGTCCACATGGCGCGCGACATGAAACCGTTGATCGAGCCGCGGTACGCCTTCGCCGCCGATGTGGATGGACGAACGGTGGCGTTCATGTTAGCGGTGCCCGATTACAGCAGTGTGTTGCAGCGGATCGGCAATGGGCGGCTCTTCCCGACCGGGGCCCTCCGGCTCCTCCTCGGGAAGCGGGGCATTCGCGATTGGCGTGTCATGGCTCTTGGGCTCAGGCCGGAGTACCGCGCACGCGGCATTCTGCCCCTCTTCGCCTGGGAGGCCTATCGCCGAGGGCGCGAGCGGGGCGAGCAGGGCGCCGAGGCGAGCTGGATCCTCGAGGACAACGAGCGCATGAACCGTCCGATGGTCGCTATGGGGACCCGAATCTACCGCCGCTGGCGGGTGTACGACCGGGATATCGAGGGCGCCGCTATAGACGCCGCTCCGGCTGGCTGAAAACGTGCCTGGCACCGGAGTCAGCCTCGGCGGAACGGGGCGTGCAAGTGCTCGCCGCGTGACCCGTTGCGGTCCCGTCCGTCATCCTTGAACCGAACCTGTCGGCACCCGCTCCGGGGGCCGGCATTCTAGCCTACTGACCCTCCCGATGTATTACGAACTTCTTCGTGCCAAGATCGCCGACGGGAGCGCCGTTTGCGGCGTCGTCGGACTCGGCTATGTCGGCCTTCCCCTGGCCGTCGAGATGGGCAACGTCGACATGAAGGTGATCGGGCTCGACGTCTCCAAGCGGGTCGTGAACGACCTGAACGCCGGCAAGAGCCACATCAAGGACATCTCCAGCGCCGACGTCGCCCGCCTGCGGAAGTCAGGCCGCTTCGAGGCGACCACGGACATGAGCCGGCTCGCCGAGTGCGACGTCATCTCGATCTGCGTGCCGACGCCGCTCAGCAAGACCAAGGACCCGGAGATGAGCTACGTGATCGCCGCCACCGAGAGCGTGGCCGCGTCGCTGCGCCCGGGGCAGCTGATCGTGCTCGAGTCGACGACCTATCCCGGAACGACGCGCGAGCTGATGATCCCGCTCCTCCAGGCGCGCGGGCTCGAAGTCGGGTCGGACATCTTCCTCTGCTTCTCCCCCGAGCGTGTGGATCCGGGGAACGAGAAGTGGCACACGAAGAACACGCCGAAGGTCATCGGCGGCGTGACGCCGCAGTGCGGTGAGCTCGGCGTGGCGCTCTACGGCAAGTTCATCGAGAAGATGATCCCGGTGAGCAGCCCGGAAGCCGCGGAGCTCACGAAGCTGCTCGAGAACACGTTCCGCATGATCAACATCGGCCTTGCGAACGAGATGGCGCAGATCTGCGACCGACTCGGTGTCGACGTCTGGGAAGTGATCGACGCGGCTGCGACGAAGCCGTTCGGCTACATGAAGTTCACCCCGGGCCCCGGCCTGGGCGGACACTGCATCCCGCTCGACCCGCACTACCTCGCGTGGAAGATGCGCACGCTGCACTACAAGACGCGCATGATCGGCGTGGCGGACGAGATCAACTCCGAGATGCCGTCCTTCTGGGTGAGCAAGGTGCAGGATGCGCTGAACGACCGCGCCGTCGCGCTCAAGGGCGCGAAGGTGCTGGTGCTCGGCGTCGCGTACAAGAAGGACATCGACGACATGCGCGAATCGCCGGCGCTGGAGATCATGGACCTCATGGCGCAGAAGGGCGCGAACGTGAGCTACCACGACCCGTACTGTCCGGAGATCAAGGACGACGGCCACACGCCGGCGGGTGCGGTCGGCAAGTCGATCCCGCTCACGGATGCCGCGCTGCGCAATGCCGACGCGGTGATCATCGTGACCGACCACTCGGACATCGACTACGTGCGAGTGCAGTCGCTCGCCAAGGTCCTGGTGGACACGCGGGCAGCGGTGGCGCGTGCCGAACGCAAGGATCGCCAGGCGGCAGCGGCGATGGCCTGATCCCCGGAAACGGGAGGACGCTTCGAGGAGCCTGTCAGCGCACCGCGCTGACAGGCTTCGTCGTTGCATCACCTACGTGCGTGATGCTTCGCCCAGACGCTCCCCGCGGTACGCTCCGCTCATCACGCGTTCGGTCCACGTGGCGCTGCTCAGATACCATTGCACGGTCTTGCGGAGGCCCGTGTCGAAGCTCTCGCTCGGCGACCATCCGAGCTCGCGACCGATCTTGCTCGCGTCGATGGCGTAGCGGTAATCGTGGCCTGGCCGGTCCACGACGAACTCGATCAACCGTTCGTGGGGGCCTTTCGCGTCGGGCTTCAGCTCGTCGAGAAGAGCGCAGATCGCCCGCACGACGTCGATGTTCCGACGCTCGGAATTTCCGCCGATGTTGTACGTCTCGCCCGGTACTCCCTCGGCGACGACGGTGCGAAGCGCACGCGCGTGGTCGTCGACGAACAGCCAATCACGGACGTTCTCGCCTCGCCCGTAGACCGGAAGCGGTTCGCCTGACATCGCCTTGTGGAGCGTCAGCGGGATCAATTTCTCCGGGAACTGGTAGGGCCCGTAATTGTTGGAGCAATTCGTCACGATCACGGGGAGCCCGAACGTCCGCTGCCACGCGCGCGCGAGATGATCGGCGCCGGCCTTGGTCGCCGAGTAGGGTGAGCTGGGCGAGTACGGCGTGGTCTCCGTGAACTGTCCGCTCTCACCGAGCGAGCCGAAGACTTCGTCCGTCGAGACGTGAACCAGGCGGAAAGTCTCACGCTGCGTCGGGGACTGACCCCGCCAGTAGCGCAGCGCTTCCTGGAGCACGGTGGATGTGCCGACGAGGTTGGTCCGCACGAATGCCGCCGGCCCGTCGATCGACCGGTCGACGTGCGACTCGGCCGCGAGGTGGAGGACGGCATCGGGTTGCTCGCGCTCGAACACGGCGCGCAACGCCGGCCCGTCGCAGATGTCCACCTGGTGAAATGCGTGTCGCGGATGCTCCCGCGCGTCGCCGAGGGACTCCAGGTTGCCGGCGTAGGTGAGGCAGTCGACGTTGACGACGCGATGCTCGCTCTGCGCGATGAGCTGTCGCACGAGCGCCGATCCGATGAAGCCGGCGCCGCCGGTGATGAGATACGTGGCCACTGCGTCGAGGAAGGGAAGGAAGCGAGCGCGCTCGCTGAATGTGTCGCTACGGTCGCAGCAGGTCGCTGACCTCTGCCAGGTCGAGCAGGTACCGACCGTAGTCGGTCTTCGCGAGCGGTGCGGCGAGCGCACGCAGGCCATCCGCGTCGACGAAGCCCATCCGGTACGCCACCTCCTCGATGGAGCCGACGAGGAGTCCCTGTCGCTGCTCGACGACCGCGATGTAGTTCGACGCGTCCAGCAGCGACTGATGGGTGCCCGTATCGAGCCAGGCAATGCCACGCCCCAGAATCTGGACGTTGAGGCGGCCCGCCTCGAGATAGCGCTTGTTCACGTCGGTGATCTCCAGCTCGCCCCGCGCCGACGGGCGGAGGCTGCGCGCGATGCGCACGACGTCGTTGTCGTAGTAGTAGAGACCGACCACCGCGTAGTGCGACCGCGGGTGCGCCGGCTTCTCCTCGATGTTGAGGGCACGTCCCTGGGCATCGAACTCCACGACGCCATAGCGCTCGGGGTCCTTGACGTAGTAGCCGAAGATCGTCGCCCCTCTGGGATCGGCTGCCGCTGTCTGCACCCGCTCGACGAGCCCCTGCCCGAAGAACAGATTGTCGCCCAGGACGAGCGCCACGCTATCGTCACCGATGAAATCGGCGCCGATGATGAATGCCTGCGCGAGCCCGTCCGGCTGCGGCTGTTCGGCATACTCGATCCGGAGGCCCAGCTCCGCGCCATCGCCAAGCAGGTCGCGGAACCGCGGCAGGTCGGCGGGCGTCGAGATGACGAGGATGTCGCGGAT
>Ga0207648_10005766_pt1 | contig 12405 bp, 11 predicted proteins | sample KBSMisM32_FD_184310 | JGI IMG/M metagenome (GOLD analysis project Ga0207648, IMG submission 184310) | Miscanthus rhizosphere microbial communities from Kellogg Biological Station, Michigan, USA - KBS Miscanthus M3-2 (SPAdes) (version 2) | ecosystem: Host-associated > Plants > Roots >...
AAGTGTTCGGCATCTTCAACCGCAGTCTCTCCTTGGTTGCAATGGCGCATTTGGCACATCCCGCGGAACCACGCGAGCCGGGGCGGCCTTTGATGTCGGAATTCGGCGTCTCGGTTTTGCCACAAGCCCGCCGGCGCGGATTTGGCAAGCGGCTCTTCGAACACGCAATCCTTCATGCACGAAACCGTGGAATCACTGCTCTCTTTATCCATGCGCTCAGCGAGAACACCGCGATGCTGAAGATCGCGCGGAGCGCCGGTGCAGAAGTGCGCCGCGAGGGAAGTGAAACAGAGGCTTGGCTCGAGCTGCCGCCAGATTCGTTCGCTTCGCACTTGGACGAGTTGGTGGGCACACAAGCGGCAGAACTGGATTACCGTCTCAAGGCTCATGTGCGAAAGGTTGGAGATTTATTGCGGCTTGAGGACGCCAAGGATTCGCTGGAGGATTTTCCAAAAATAGAAGATGAAGAGAGCCGATAGGTCACAGAAGCCACCAGATTCGATGAAGTGACGATTTCTGTCAGAGAATAGGCACCCACCCGAGATAAGGGTGTAACCGGTCGTCAGCAGGAAAGGAACATCCGCTACATTTTCCTTCCCTTCTGACAGGGCCTCGGTTTCGCCGCGGTCCTTTGCCGATGCAAAGCCTGCCGTGGATCGTCGCCCTTGCTGCGTTGGCCCTGCTCGCCATCGGGCTTGCGCTTTGGGCGATACCGGCTCGCCGCAAGAAGCGACTGCCACCGCTTCCGAAAGAGTGGGCACTGACACCGCGCCCCGTGTTTTCGACTGACGAACGGCGCGTGTACCGGTTGCTGCGGGAGGCGCTTCCGCACCATATCGTCCTGTCGAAACTGCCCCTGGTGCGCTTTTGCCAACCGACCGATCCGAGTCAAGTCCGCTATTGGTATGACCTGCTGGGTTCGAACCATGCGACGTTTGCGATCTGCAGCACCAACGGTCGCGTTCTGGCGGCGATCGACTTGGACACCGACCGAGGCAATTCCCGCCGGGTCCTGCAGATCAAGCAATCGGTACTCGGCGCTTGTCGCGTGCGCTACCTGCGTTGCCCGGTCGACCACCTGCCCACCGTGGCTGAGCTTCAACTGCTGGTACCGAGCAGCAACGCCCCGGGCCGAGGCCCTCAACCGGCGCCTGCCCCGCCGCTCGACCTGCATCTCGCGAGCGATAACTTGACCAGCACCGTCGCAACCAAGCGGGCCGAGCGATCCGCGCTCTGGCACGACTCGACGCTGTTCCAGGACTCGTTCTTCGCGCCGGACAACCGGCTCGAGGGCTTCAGCAACAGCGAACAGTCCAGCTTCGGCTCGAGCAGCGGCCGCTCCGGAACCCCGTCGCTGACCGAAATGATCGAAGAGGCTTCTTATCGCGCAAGTGAGCCAGATATCGACATCGGCGATCTGGGCGGTGTCGTGGTCGACGACCCGGATGTCCCCAACGGTTCGCGTCGCTGAACGGCTTCGATCCGGCGCGTAGCATGCGCCGATGCCTGCATCCAACGCGTCAACCCCTGTCTCGTCTACCCCGTATGCAGGCCTGACACCAAGCGTCGTGCTCGATGCCCTCGACGCGGTCGGCCTGCGCGGCGATGGCCGCTTGATCCAGCTCAACTCGTACGAGAACCGCGTCTTCCAGGTCTTCCTGGAAGACGGCCGTGTCGTCGTTGCGAAGTTCTATCGACCGGGCCGATGGACCGATGCCCAGATCCTCGAGGAACACGGATTCGCTAGCGAACTGTCTGCCGCCGAGATTCCGGTGGCCGCTCCTTGGCGCCTCGACGCGTCTGCCGACTCGATCCACGCGGCCGACGTCGCGTCGCTCGGTCCCACGCTGGCGCGTTTCGATTCCACCGCCGGGCCCTACCGTTTCGGCATCACGGAGCGAGTTGCCGGTCGCGCCCCTGAACTCGAAGATCCCGCGACGCTCGAGTGGATCGGCCGCTTCGTCGGCCGCATCCACGCCGTCGGTGCGACCGGCCGCTTCCTGCATCGCGAGACGTTGGACGTCGCGACGTTCGGCGACGCCAATCGCACGCGCCTGCTGGAGGCCGATGTCATTCCGCCCGACGCACTGCCGGCCTGGCGCGAGGTCACCGAGCGGGCACTCGATCGTGTTCGCATGGCATTCGCAAACGGCGGCACCGTGCGCCAGCTGCGAGTCCACGGCGACTGCCACCTTGGCAACGTGCTGTGGACCGCAGCGGGCCCTCATTTCGTCGACCTCGACGACACCTGTCTGGCCCCGGCGGCGCAGGACCTCTGGATGTTGCTGTCGGGTGATCGGAGCGCGATGACGCGCCAACTCGCCGCCGTCCTCGACGGCTACGAAACCTTCATGGACTTCGACTGGCGCGAGCTGCGGCTGATCGAGCCGCTGCGCACCCTGCGCATCATCCACCACAGCGCGTGGATCGCGCGACGATGGGACGATCCGGCCTTCCCGATCGCCTTTCCATGGTTCGAAAGCCCGGCCTACTGGGCCGAACAGACGACTCGCCTGCGCGAGCAACTCGACGCGATGGCCGAACCGCCGCTCGGCGGTCTGGCCTGACGTCGGCGCGGCGCGGAGCCAACAAAGCGTCAGCCGACCAACAGCGAATTGACCCGCTTCACGTAAGCGGCGGGATCCTCGAGCTGACCGCCCTCCGCGATCAGCGCCTGATCCAGCAGGATGTGCGCAAGATCGTCGAAGCGCTCGCTGCCATCCGGACCGTCCAGGCGCTTGACGAGCGGGTGCTCGACGTTGACTTCCAGGGTCGGCTGACCCTTCGGCGCGTCCTGTCCGGCCTGCTTCAACAAGCGAGCCAGATGCCCGCTGACATCGCCTTCCTCGACGACGAGGCATGCCGGCGAGTCGACCAGCCGCGTCGTCACACGGACGTCCTTGACGCGATCCTTCAGCGTCGACTTCAGCCGATCGAGCGTCGGCTTGAAAGCTGCAGCGGCTTCTTCGACCTGCTTCTTTTCCGCCTCGTCCTGCAGTTTGCCGAGGTCGACGGCGCCCTTCGCGACGCTTTGCAGCGGCTTGCCGTCGAACTCGTACAGGTGACTCAGCATCCATTCGTCGACACGATCCGTCAACAGCAGGACCTCGATGCCCTTCTTGCGGAAGATCTCGATCTGCGGGCTGCTGCGCGCAGTCGCCAGGCTGTCGGCCGTGATGTAGTAGATCGCCTCCTGGCCTTCCTTCATGCGGCCGACATAGTCGGCGAACGAAACCCCTTCGTCGGCGTGCGTCGATGCGAATCGAAGCAGCTTCGCCAGGCGTTCCTGATTAGCATGGTCTTCTCCGATCCCCTCCTTCAGCACCGGGCCGAAGTCCTTCCAGAACGAGGCGTACTTCGCCTTCTCGGCGGCGTCCTCACTGTCGGCGAGCGCCTCCAGCATTGACAGCACCCGCTTGGTAGAGCCCTCCCGGATCGCCTTGACGTCGCGGCTTTCCTGCAGCAGTTCGCGCGAGACGTTCAGCGGCAGATCGGCGCTGTCGATGACGCCTTTCACAAAGCGCAGGTAGACCGGCATCAGTGCCTCGGCGTCGTCCATCACGAAGACGCGCTTCACATAGAGCTTGACGCCACCACGCTTCTCGCGATTCCACAGGTCGAACGGCGCCTTCGCCGGGATGTACAAGAGCTGCGTGTATTCGCTGCGCCCCTCGACGCGGTTATGCGTATAGGCGAGCGGCGGCTGCGTGTCGTAGCTGATCTGCTTGTAGAACTCTTCGTATTGCTCGGGCGTGATTTCGCTCTTGCTGCGCGTCCACAGTGCCGCCGCCTTGTTGACCGGCGACCACTCGTCCTTGCGGACCTGCTTCTTGGCCTCGCTGTCCCATTCCTCCTTCTGCATCAGGATCGGCAGCGAGATGTGATCAGAGTACTTCGAGGCAATCGACTTCAGCTTCCAGCCGGAGAGGAACTCTTCCTCGCCCTCGCGCAAGTGCAAGGTGACACTGGTCCCGCGCTTTTCGCGCGTGATCGTCTCGACCTCGAATTCGCCGATGCCCTCCGAGCTCCAGCGCACGCCCTCCTCCGGCTTCAGGCCCGCGCGACGCGACTCGACCGTCAGCCGGTCGGCGACGATGAAGCCGCTGTAGAAGCCGACCCCGAACTGCCCGATCAGCTGGGCGTCCTTCTTCTGATCCCCCTCGAGCGCCGACATGAATTCGCGCGTTCCACTTTTCGCGATCGTGCCGAGGTTGGCGACGGCCTCGGCCGACGACAGGCCGATCCCGTTGTCGGAGATCGTGATCGTCTTCGCGTCGGGATCGAACGCGATCCGCACCTCGAGATTGGGATCATCCTCGTACAGCGCCGCGTTGTTCAAGGCCTCGAAGCGAAGCTTGTCGCAGGCATCCGAGGCATTCGAGATCATTTCGCGAAGGAAGATTTCCTTGTTTGAATAGAGCGAATGGGTGACCAGATGCAGGATCTGCTTGACCTCGGCCTGAAACGAAAGAGTCTGTTTTTCCATGGTCTTGTCAAGGGGTTTCGCCGGTGCGCACCGGCGTGCGGGAATTGGGGCCGTCCGCGTCGCTTTCAAGGGGTGGCGGGCCGCGAACTCAGCGCGGCAAGGCGTTCACTTCGCGTTCCCAGCGGTCAAGCAGGCGCTTGCGCTCGGCCGCCTTGCCGTATTTTTCGAAGTCGTATTTGATCAGGCGCACGTCATCGACCGTCGGAATCTTCGGATCCGGGCGGAACGTCTTGTTGGCCGGCACCTGCAACGAGTTGGCCTTCGCACCCAGGCTCTGCCCGGCCGGGCTCATCAGCCAGTCGTAGTACCGGCGTGCGGTGTCCCGATTGCGGGAACCCTTGACAAGTGCGATGCCGCCAACCTCGTAGCTCGTTCCTTCGCACGGCGCCGCGCTCTTGACCATCGTGAAGCCCTGCTGGCGCTCGTTCTCGAATCCGAAGATAAAGCTGACGCCGATGCCGACCTCGCCCTTCGCGACGCTCTTCGCCTGCGCCGTGCCGCTGCGCGTGTACTGCGTGACGTTGCGGTGCAACCGCTTCAGGTAGTCGAACGCCGCATCCTCGCCCATCAGCTGCACGAGCCCGGCCAGGATCGTGTAGCCGGTGCCGCTCGACCCGGGATGCGAGGTCTCGATCTCGCCCTTGTATTTGGGATCGACCAGATCGGCCCAGCAGCGCGGCGCGGGCAGGTTCTTCTTCCTCAGCACGTCCTCGTTCCAGCCGAAGCCGATTGCGCTGGTGTAGAAGCCGCCGACCAGGTTGCCGCTCATCGCGTACTGACGGACCGCCCAGCCGTGCAGATCGTTCAGGTAAGTCGGCCGGTAGGCGTCGAACAGGCCGAGCTCCGCCGCCTGCAGGAACGGATCACCGGTGCCGCCCCACCACAGATCGGTCTTCGGATTGGCAGCTTCCGCCCGAAGCTGCGCGAACGCCTCGCCGGTCGCCTTGCGCACCTGCAGCACCTTGACGCCGGTCTGTGCCTGGAACTCGTGGGCCGCCAGCTCGCACCAGCTCTGGTCGGTCGAGCACAGCGCCGTCACCTGCTGGCCTTGCGCCGCAGCCCCGATGGCGAAGAAGGCGAGTCCTCCGGCAACACAGAACGTCCGGATCCAGCTGAATGGCTTCTGCACGATGACGATCCGGCTGGTTGCGACGGACGCGATTATCTGCGCGCCATCGAAGCGCGGGACCGGGCTCCGCTGCCGATCCGACCCCGAGGCACCATGTGAAAATCGCCGCAGACCGTCTGTGCGGCCGAGAGCAATGCAAGGCAAGCGACGGCAATTGCAACGGAGACTGATGATGCATCGACTTCTTCCACGCCACGGCCGGCTCCGCCGCGGCGCGATGGTCCCGAAGCACCTCGAGTTGCTCGAGCAGCTGAACCAGGATGCGTGGCATCTCAGCGGCGACGACTACGCAAAGTGGGCGCGCGAGCAGTTCGTGAAGGACACGGTGCTGCTCGAGCGCCTCGGGCTCGCGGCCTAATGGTGGTCGCGATGAACAGCACCGCCCCGCAGGCCCTGTCCGATTTCGAAGCGATCGCCGATCGCATCCGCGCCCACGCCCAGGCGCGTCCGACGCAACCCGCGGTGGTCCAGGGCGACGAGTCGCTCGACTATGCGGGCCTCGACGCGCTGATGGACCGCGTGGCCGCGACGCTGCAGCGCGACGGCCTGCAGCCCGGCGATGCGATCGCGATCTGCGCGCAGACGTCGCCGTGCTACGCGGCGATCTTCCTCGGCGCACTGCGCGCCGGCGTCGCCGTCGCCCCGCTCGCTGCGTCGGTGACGCCTCAAAGCTTCGCATCGATGCTCGCCGACGCGCGACCGCGCTGGCTCTTCGTCGATGCGAGCGCCGACGCCGTCCTCGGCGAGGCGCCGTCGACCATCGACTGCATCGCCCTCGACGACAAGGCGCCGGGCACGCCGTTCGATGCCTGGCTCGTCGCCGAAGGCCAGCGGCCGACGCCCGTCGAGGTGCAGCCCGAGTGGCCGTTCAACATCATCTACTCGTCGGGCACGACCGGCGTGCCGAAAGGCATCGTGCAGTCGCACGGCATGCGCTGGTCGCATGTCGAGCGTGGCGCCACCTACGATTACGGGCCGCAGACGGTCACCGTGCTGGCGACGCCGCTCTACTCCAACACGACGCTGGTCGTGTTCTTCCCGACCCTCGCGTTCGGCGGCACCGTCGTGCTGATGCCCCGCTTCGACGCCGCCGGTTATCTGCGCCTCGCCGAGGCCCATCGCGCGACCCACACGATGCTGGTGCCGGTGCAGTACCAGCGCATCATGGCGCTGCCCGACTTCGATCGCCACGACCTGTCGTCGTTCAGGTTCAAGTTCTGCACCAGCGCACCCTTCTCGGCGGCCCTGAAGGCCGATGTGGTCGAGCGCTGGCCGGGCGGCCTGATCGAGTTCTACGGGATGACCGAAGGCGGCGGCACCTGCATCCTGGCGGCGCACGAGCACCCCGACAAGCTGCACACCGTCGGCAAGCCGGCCGAAGGCCACGACATCCGCCTGATCGACGAATCCGGCCACGAGCTGCCGTCGGGCGAGACCGGCGAGGTCGTCGGCCACTCGCGCGGCATGATGACCGGCTACTACAACCAGCCGGCGAAGACGGCGGAGGCCGAGTGGTTCGATCCGACCGGCAAGCGCTTCATCCGCACCGGCGACGTCGGCCGCTTCGATGCCGACGGCTTCCTGACCCTGCTCGACCGCAAGAAGGACCTGATCATCAGCGGCGGATTCAACATCTACCCGAGCGACCTCGAGGCGGTCCTGCGCGAGCATCCCGCGGTCGCCGACGTCGCGGTGGTCGGCGTCCCGTCGACCCAGTGGGGCGAGACGCCGGTCGCCTACGTCGTCCGTCGCAGCGGCGATCCGACCGAGGCCGATGCCCTGAAGCAGTGGCTGAACCAGCGGGTCGGCAAGACGCAGCGCCTCGCCGACCTGCGCTATGTCGCCGACCTGCCGCGCAGCGCGATCGGCAAGGTGCTGAAGCGCGACCTGCGCGACCAGTACGTGGCCGGCCGCTGACGCGCGGCCCCTTTTCGACACCACGCAGCGGCGAGCCACGCCGAGGGAGTGCATCGATGGACTACAGCCCGTTGGGGGCGAGCGGCCTGAAGGTCTCGCCGCTCTGGCTCGGCACCATGATGTTCGGCGATCAGACCGACGAGCACGAGGCCGCGCGCATCGTCGCCGCCGCGCGCGAGGCCGGCGTCAATGCGATCGACACCGCGAATGCCTATGTCAATGGCGAATCGGAGCGCATCACCGGCCGCCTGATCAAGGCCGATCGACAGCACTGGGTGCTGGCGACGAAGCTCGCCAACCCGATGGGCGACGGGCCGAACGATCGCGGGCTGTCGCGCCGTCACATGCTGCAGGCCGTCGACGCGAGCCTCACCCGCCTCGGCACCGACTGGGTCGACGTGCTCTACCTGCACCGCGAGGACGAGACCACGCCGCTCGAGGAAACGCTCGCCGCGATCGGGCACCTCGTCGAGCGCGGCAAGATCCATCACTTCGGCGTGTCGAATTTCCGCGCCTGGCGGGTCGCGCGCATCGTCGAGATGTGCCGCGCGATGGGCATCGCCCAGCCGATCGTCTGCCAGCCGCCGTACAACGCGATGTCGCGCGCGATCGAGACCGAGCTGCTGCCGTGCTGCGCGCACTACGGCGTCGGCGTCGTCGTTTACAGCCCGCTCGCGCGCGGCGTACTGAGCGGCAAGTACCGGCCGAGCCAGGAGCCACCCGAAGGATCGCGCGCCGCCCGCCACGACAAGCGCATCCTGCAGACCGAATTCCGCGCCGAGTCGCTCGGGCTCGCGCAGCGGATGGCCGAGCGCGCCGAATCGCGCGGCCTGACGCCGACTGCGTTCGCCCTCGGCTGGGCCTGGAACAACCGGCTCGTGCACGGCGTCATCGCCGGCCCGAAGTCGCTCGAGCAATGGCAGGGCTATCTCGACGCGGTCGGCAAGCCGTTCGATGCCGACGACGAGGCGTTCGTCGACGCGCTCGTCGCCGCCGGCCACGCCTCGACGCCGCACTACACCGATCCGCAGTACCCCGTCATGGGCCGCGTGCCGAAGACCGGCCCGACGCCGCCGCGCGCCTGAACGCCGCGCTCAGCGGGAGCCCGCGCACTCGAAGCTGGCCGCGCGCTCGGGATCGCCCTGGCCGCGGTATCTCGGAAAGGCCGGATAGCGGCACATCGGACGCGACCGCGTCTCGGCGAACGGCGGGGTCGGCTGCAGCGAGACCTGCACCAGATCCTGCGGCGCGCGGTTCTGCTCGACCCACTCGACCAGCACGTCGAGCAGGTCGACGCCGACCGGCGCGCCGGTGCCGACGTGGTCGGCGCCGGGCGTGGTGTAGAGGCGCACGAAGGCGTCGGCGCGGGCCTGCCCCAGGGTCGCGACCACGGCGCGGTAGTACTCGATGCCGGCATACGGGCTCTGCGCATAGTCGGCCAGGTGCTCGCCGATCACGAGCTTGCCGCCGCGTGCGCCGAACGCCGCCAGGTTCGGATCGGTGGAGTCCATCAGCGCCGAGACCTGGCGCAGCCGGTCCGCGTACGCGTTCGGCTCGAAGCGGCGCGGATCGGCTGCCGCGTCGCGCATGATGAAGTACTGGATCGCGCCGCTGCCGTAGAGCCAGGCGCGGCTGCTCGTCGGCCCCGCCGGCAGGGCCTGGGGCGCGTTGCCGGTCTGCCAGCTGACGTAGCCGCCGACCGGCCCGCTGCCCGCGGCGGCTTCGCCGCCGTAGGCCCAGCCCGGATACGCGCGAACCCCGTTCGCGAGCGCGAACGGGAATTCGTACGGCGCATGCAAGGTGCGGACCGTATCGACCTGCGCGTCGCTGAGGCACGCGCCGCTCGGCGCGCCCGCGCAGCGCAGCGAAGCCGGATCGAACACGCGCCGGCAGGCCTCGTGGTCGCCGACGATGCCGTCGGCCAGGCCGTCGAGGCGGTCGCATTGCGCGATCACCGCGTCGCCGACCACCTTGACCTTGTCGGGCGCGAGCCAGCCCGGCCCCATCTGCGTCACGCCCATCCGCGTTCCGGCCGCTTGCAGGCCGACCCAGTTGATCACCGGAACGCGGCTGAAGATGCCGTCGAAATCGTTCGGGTAGCGCTGCGCCATCGTCAGCCCCTCGCGGCCGCCTTCCGAGCTGCCCATGAAGTACAGCTTCGACGGCGCGCGGGCGTAGCGCCGCTTCATCAGCTCGACGGCGACGTCGCGCACCTTCTTGTACGACGCATGCGCGAAGTTCTCGAGCGCCTCGTCGTTCAGCGCGAAGGCCTGCAGCGCAACCCCGGGCGCGTTCTGATGGCCGGAGTCGGTGCCGTAGGTCACGAAGCCGCGGGCGAGCGGCGCCGGCCGGTCGATGCGCGCATCGGGCGGCAGGGCCAGACCGGTGATCAGCACGCCGTTGAAGCCGCCGCCGCCGAATTGCAGCGAGCGGCCGTTCCACTGCGTCGGCAGGTTGACCTGGAAGCGGATCGGCGGGGCCTTCGCATCGACCGGATCGATCCGGCCGAGCACGCGGCAGTGCTGCGGCATCGCCGGCGTGATCACGGCCTCGGGCGGAGGCGGCACGAACGGCAGCGGATTCGTCGGTGCCCAGTCGCTCGCCGCGGCGAGCGACACCGACTCGATCACGGCGCCGCGGCTCGGCAGCCCGATCGCCGCGGCAGCGACCGGCTGCATCAGCGCACTGCACGCTTGCGCCGCATCGACCGCCATCGGGCCGGGACCCGACGCACAGCCGACCAGCGCCAGAACGACCGAACCGCCTGCGGCCGTCGCGATCCCCCATCGCGGTCGTATCGAACGGCGTGCGGGATGTGCTTTGCGTGCGCGTGCCGTGAAAGACGGAAGGTTCATCGACGACGTCTCCTCGCACAGCTGTGTGCAGCAAACGCAGCAGTATCGGCGAGCCCCCGCGTCCGCGCGCCGTGCTGGTGGCGCACCCGGCAATCGATGACCCAGTCGTCGGCTATGCTGGAATGACCGAGCATCTCGATCGCGCTCATGATGAATCCGATACGCCACCCCAACCGGCACCTCGCCGACCGCACGCGCCGTCGTGCGCTCGAGATCGGCGCGACGGCTTTCGGCGCGGTCGCGTTGCCGCTGCCTGCGCTGGCACGCGTGCTCGGCCCGGTCGCCGCCCCCGCCGCCACGCCGCGCCTCACCGACGGCCCGTTCTATCCGGTCGCCTTCGATCGTGAGCCGGTCACGAGCTTGATCGTCGGCGCGCTCGCGCCGGATGCCCGTCCGCTGCAGCTGGCCGGCCGCATCGTCGACCGCAGCGGGCGACCGGTCGCCGGCTCGCGCATCGAGATCTGGCAGTGCGACGCGCACCAGCACTATCGCCATCCTTCGGACGGCGGCGGCATGGCCGTCGACCGGGGCTTCGCGGGTTTCGGCTGGCAGGCCGCCGGCACCGACGGCGCGTATCGGTTCGAGACGATCCGGCCGGTGGCCTACCCCGGGCGCACGCCGCACATCCACGTCAAGGTCAAGGTCGACGGCCGCACCGCGCTGTCGTCGCAGATCTTCATGCCGGACGAAGCCGCCGCGAACCAGCGCGACTTCCTGTGGCGCAGCCTCGGCGCCGAGGACCGGCCGCTGATCCTCGCCACGCTCGCGCGCGACGGCGCGAGCGACGTCGCGCGATTCGACATCGTGCTCGGCTGAGCGGCGCCAACGCGGCGGCCGGCGCGTCGACGGCCGCATGGGTGCGCCTCGTGGTCGCGCCCGGGCGGTCCGCCTCAAGGCCGCACCGCCGGCGCCTCGATCCGCAGGCCGGCGGCGCGCTGCGCGAGATAGAGCTCGAGCTCGACCAGTTCCGGCGCGCCATACGCGAACGGCTCGGCGCGCACGCCGCTCATGCAGCCACGCAGACGCCGCTGCAGCGAGCCGAGACCTTGCCACTCGAGTCGGTAGATCGGATAGCCGGTCGGATGCGCCTGCGGAATGGTGCTGCCGGCGAGCCGCTTGCCGGCTTGCTCGTCATGACACTGCGCGCACGAGAAATCGAGTTGACCGATGCGCTGGCGGAACAGGCGTTCGCCGCGCGCCCGAAACGGCTCGAGGCGCGGATCGCTCGGCGGCGCCAACGGCTGCCCGCGCGACTGATGGGCCAGATAACCTTCGAGCGCGAGCAGTTCGTCGCTCTCGAACCCGAACGCCGGCGCGCGCTGGCGCTCGACCCGGCACAGGTTGATGCGCTGCGACAGCGTGACGGGTCGGCCCGACGCGGTGTCGAAGGCCGGATAGCGTGCCGCCACGCCGCGCATCGTCGCCGTCGCCGCGCCGTGACAGCTCGCACATGAACGATCGGCCGTGCCGACGTTGCGGTTCCAGAGCGCTTCGCCGTCCTTGATCCACAGCATCCCGGGGTTCAGCGCATCGTCGCGCTGCATGGCCTGCAGCTCAGGGGTCATGAAATCGAACCCGGAGCGGCGTGGATCGGATGCCGACTCGGCCGCCCAGACGACGACGCCGAGCCCCGCGAGGCCGACCGTGAACACGAGCCCCACGACGCGTGCGCGCATCGCCGCGCGAGGCCGGGTCATGTCACCGTGATGGTCACGCTCTCGCTCTGCGCAAACCCGTTGTCGCCTTCCCACGTGAAGGTGAGCGTGCCGCTCGTCGTCGCGACCGTGTAGAAGCTCAGCAACGGGTTCGCCGCGACGGCCGGAAAGAGCTCGGCGGCGATCACCACCTCGCCGTCGTAGCGGCAGGTGAAGCGCCGGATCAGGTTGCGCGGCAGCACGGCGCCCTCATCGCCGCGCCGGTAACCGGTCTCCATCGGATGAGCGATCAATGTGCGGATCTCGATGACCTCGCCGGGCTTCGCGACCGACGGCATCGTGATCAGCGCGCGCGCCATTTCA
>Ga0207648_10005782_pt1 | contig 12387 bp, 10 predicted proteins | sample KBSMisM32_FD_184310 | JGI IMG/M metagenome (GOLD analysis project Ga0207648, IMG submission 184310) | Miscanthus rhizosphere microbial communities from Kellogg Biological Station, Michigan, USA - KBS Miscanthus M3-2 (SPAdes) (version 2) | ecosystem: Host-associated > Plants > Roots >...
TTGCTCCGTTTGCGCACGGCACCTCGGTCAATGACGATGTCGTGCTCGTACGTTCGTCCGTCGACCTCGATCGACCCGAACCCGAGGAGTCGCACATCCATCACGTGCCGCCGCACCCGTCCGTCCGGAAGTCCAACACTTCGGAATCTACGCTCATTGTCAGTGCGCGGAAGCCGGTGCGCCCGACGGCGGTGGGCCCGCTGAGCGACGACCTCGTTCTCGTGGCCAAGGGCCGCTTCCAGGCCTTCGTTGACGATGCACGCCTGTTCGGGCGTGACTGGGGCCGCCGGCTCACCGATGTCAAGGCGTCGGTGCTCGCCGACCAGAGGTGCGACGCCTTCCCGCGCGGTGCTTGGCACAGGTTGGATCGATGCAACTCCAAGCGCGGCAGGCACTTCCTCACGCGAGTAGCACGCGTGCGCGAGCCCAAGCACGTCGGCAAGGGCGTCGTCGCGATCTGTCGCCGGCCGGCATTATGTTCGTCAAGTACGGCAGGGACAACGTCACCCTGGTACGTCCGATCCACACTCGCGATTGAGCTACCTGACGGGTTGGTCGTTAGGCGGGTCAAGGGTGGAGCCGTCACGGAGGACCACCGGTCCAACAGGGGCCGACACCCCGGTTGGGGGCGGTGGTGTCGGGTTGGGTTCAGGAGGGCTGTCGGGCGGCGCCGGTTGAGTGATTACGGTGCCGAAACCAGGCGGGGCAGGAGTGGACGCGGCCGTGGATACCAGGTCGATCAGGCTCGGCGCTTCGTCGAGGCGCGCCACTCCCAGCGGCGGCAGCCCGAGTAGATCGAGTGCGGTTTTCCCGACGCTGACGTGTGAGGTCCATCGGCTGTCAATGCCGCCACGAACACGACCGCCGAACATCAGCAGCGGCACCCGTGGCCCGTAGGCCAGCTGCACACCGTCCGGCGTGTGTTCGACGTTGGGAGTGACGACATGGTCGTCGAATCCGCCCCAGTCGTCCCAGGTGAGCATGAATACGGTGTCGTCCCATAATCCGGCGGCCACGATGGCGGACACTGCCTGCCAGATCTTGTCGTGGCCCAGAGTGACATCGGCTACCGGGTGCTCGTCGAACGGGCTGTCATGCCACAACATGCTGAGGTTGGGCAGCTGCGCGGCGTCGGCGACGATCTGATCGCTGCGCGTGATGTTCGGTGATCCTTTGAGCTGCTCGTAAAACGCCACCGGGTAGGAGGATTCACCGGTGTAGGCGGCCCAACTCAGTCCGTGATCGCCGGCGTGCCCGAGGATCGAGGGCATATCCCACAGCGGCTGCGCTGCGTTGCGGGGTGGATTGCGCAGTGTCGGGCTCTGGCCACCGACTAGCACCAGATGGTTAGGCGTGGAATTCGTGCCGAAGCCCGAGCAGTGATTCTCCAGGAACGCACCGGTCGCGGCGAGGTAGGCGTAGAACGGCAGCACTGACGTGGTGTCGAACTGGGCGTGCACAGCCGGTGTCGGTCGCCCAGCGTGTTGAGCGTGCAGCCATTTCGCGTACGCGGCTCGGTTGTGCGGATGATCTTTCAGCGGCGGGTTGGGCTGCAGCGGCCAGTCGGAGGCGACATTGGCACCCCAGGCGTGCATTGAGCGGAAATAGTTGTCGGTGGTGTGGTTTTCCTGGACGAAGATCACTACGTGGCCCATCGCGTCGGTCATCTATCCAGGCTTCCGCGTTGACCCGCGTCGTTCAATCAAACTCTTCGAGAAATCCTCAGTCATGTTGGTCGCCGTCGGCCGCCGCTCGCGGCGCCCTTGAGGAGCCGGCCTTGGCCGCACGCTGTGAAGCGGTCTTCCTCGCTGGCTTGGCTCGGGACCGGGCTGTTTTTTTGTAGGCTTCGCTTCCACGGCGGCTGCCCGGTTGGGAACGGTATTCAGCAGAACCTTGTACACGGCGGCAAGCATGACGCGATCGTCGTTGGTGAACACGTCGTTGCCTCCAGGCTCGCCCTCGACCGCGGCGCCGATACCGCAGGCAGCTGCGTACTGTTCGGGGGTGAGCCCATCGGCGGAATCCATGCAGCACTTGCCGAATGGCGGACATCCCTCCGGCAGGCCGCCGCCGTAACCCTCCCCGTTGGTGTATTGGTGGGCAATCTTGCCGGGGTAGCCGGGGTTTGACCCGTAGCTGGCGAGAACGATGCGAAGTCCAACGGGCTTGTAGGGCCAGAGACTGTTCATGTCGCCCCTGTTGCCGTAGGCGATGACTCGTCGCCGATCGCCGAGCCAGTCCGCGATCGCCCGGTAGGCTTTGTTCAACCCGTCGGATTGGTTGCCGATGATTTGTCCCTGCCAGCTCTCCACATCGATCATCACGGCCATTCGTGGATGGGGCTGTCCAACAAGGTTTTTGAGCGTGTCGACGGTCTGTTGCCAGTTCTGCCGCCAGACAAAGTAGACGATGAAAAAGACCAGCGCATTCTCGTCGCAGCGTCTCTTGCACCAGGCGTAGTTCGAGGCCCAGTTCTTGTCCCGGTACGTGCCATCGTTGGACCGGATGGCGATCACTCGATAGGGGTAGGAATCATCCACCGGGCGTTGCCATTCTGACACGTCGGCATACAGGGTGTCGGTTACCGGGACCGCCGCGAGCATCGTTTCCGGATCCAGCGCGCCCGCCAGCCACGGCATGGGATCAATTTGAGAGCCCGCCCGCCAGACTGTGGGGTGCACTTCGAAGTGCAGGTGTGGGCCCGAGGATTGGCCGTTGCTTCCCACATAGGCAATGTGCTGACCGGCGGCCACGCTGGAGCCTGGCTTCAGACCGGTGGCGAAGGCGTCCCACATGTGGCCGTAGACGGTGGTGCCGCCTCCTGCTGGAGCAGGGTGGTCGATCACGATCCATTGGCCAAAACCCTGTGCTGCTCCGATGTATTGGACGGATCCGGCTTGCGCTGCGTAGATGGGCGTGCCGTCGTTGGCGGCGAAATCTTGCCCCCAGTGCATCTGACGGTCGCGCGGACCAAACGGAGGACAGGTGATACGTTCCCGCCTTCAGCGAAATGTACCTACTCACCGGCATGACTCTCTACTGGATGCCTTGAATGTGGTATTTAGGCATCCGGCATAAGCCACGTGACTTCGCGGTCTATTCACTTCTCGGGCACGGTGCCAGACAATGTGCGGGTCGTGATGAGCCATACCGGGAGGGCACATGCCGAACGCTGATGCGGCGACCGTGCGCCGTCAATTACTGCGGCGACTGCGGTCCGGCGAGAAGGTCGCCGCGATCGCCGCTGAGACCGGGGTCAGCCGGTCGACGTTGTATCGGTGGAAACGTGAAGGTGCGCGCGCGGCAACAGATGCCCCTGTGCCGGCGCGACGGCGGCCGATGACGACATCGGCAGCGGTGTCGGTGCCGAAGGTTGCCCAGGTCGACGGCAAAGTGGTCGATATGACCGGCCCCGGCGTCACCGACCGTTGGGGCGCGACATGCGCGGACCTCGGCGTGTCGGTGCCGGCGCCCAACGGCAAACTGGTGTCGGTGTTCGGAGACACCTTCTCCGGCAACAGGGTAGGAGAGGGCGATTGGCGTTCACCTGTCGCCCTGATCGGTACCGGCGACGCCGATCACCAGATCCGGTACGAATACGCCGGCGGTGCGGACTCGAATTATGCGCGGCAGTTGTGGGATTACGTCCACGACGACGCGAGCACAGGGTGGACCCACGGTGGCATCAGCACGGTGATCCCTTCCGACTTGCTGCGATTGGGCCAATCGTTATACCTGCACGCGATCGTCAACCGCGGATTCGGAAATGTGATCTGGACTGAGATCTGGTCCTCCGCCGATAACGGCGTCTCGTGGCAGCACATGGGTGAAAAGGCCAAATTCCCCGGCGCATTGCACAACGGCTACGCGCAGTGCTGGTCGTGGGACTACGACCCCGACGGCGGCTGGGTGTACATCGTCTCAACGGGGTTCCAGCGAGACAGAGGCATGATCCTGAGGCGTGTTCGCCCCGAGGACATCGGCGACATGTGGAAGTACTCAGGCTGGGGATGGGCCAAAAACCGGTGGGCATGGGGGAATGAACCCACGCCGATCACGCCCGGCGGGGAAACGTGGGGCGAGCTGTGTTTGCGTCGGCTGGAGCAGGGCAAGTGGATTCTCGGCGGGTTTCTGTCCTCCCGATACGCGTTGGGATACCGCACAATCGACTCGCCCGTCGCCGACCTTTACGAGGCGCCGGTTCAGATGCCGGTGGTCGGTACGTCGTGGGATCACGAAGACCATGCGAACAATCGGGTTGCCCAGCTGTATGGCGGATATGTTCTGCCGGGTTCCCAACTCGATGTCGTAGGCGGCGTCGGTCTCGTCGTTTCCCAGTGGGACACTGCGACGGGCTGGCCTTACCGCGCAATGCAGTTCAAGGCGACCGTGAATGACACGACCACGACAGGATTGAGTTCACGCGACGCGGTCAATCTCTGATCGGGGGTGGCCGCAGCCTTGGCTGGACGGGTTCTGCGTCGGGGCCGTGCAGGCTGAGTTCGGGTGCCGATGTCATCAGCGCTGCCACCGCTGCCGCCCCGGCCGGTTCGACGATGAGTTTCGCACGCTCCATGCTAGGGCCGGTGTGGCGCGTCGGTACCCCTACAGTCGTGCCGTCGCGCATACGAGACGGCTGGCGCAGTCCGCTGAACACGCTTGGTCGTCCGGCGTGCGTACGGCGAGGAACGCCATTTCGGGCGACGATCCGGTGCGGCTCAATGCGCGCCGCGCTGCTCGCTGAGTACCTGAGCGCGCGCCATAACGGGAGATGCCGCGCGAAGGCATCTGGAACCACGCTGCTCCGGCTGCGCCAATTGTGTGGAACTCCGGGAAGCCGAGCGAGATTGGCTAAGATCGCTGTGACTATGACAATCCTTCGAGAATGGCGAGGCGAGCTCCGCCGTGAGTTGGCCGGCGAATACATCGCCTATATGCGCGACACCGGTCTCGCTGACTATCGCGCGACGCCAGGCAATCTCGGCGCGCTGATTGCGGTGCGCGATCTGGATGACGAACGCGTAGAGGTCATCACGTTGAGCTGGTGGCCATCGATGGACGCGATCCGGGGATTCGCGGGCGACGACGTCGAGCGCGCGGTCTACTACCCCGAGGACGACCGCTTCCTGCTGACCAAGCCGGAGAAAGTTCAGCACTACGAATCGCATGGCCTGTTCGATCCACCAGTGCCCTGAGGCCCCCGGCGGTCGCGATCAATCTTGAGCAGCGACTGTTTTCCAGCCGTCCCCGAGTGAACGGCTCGACGCGCGACGACGTCAGCTATCTGAACCAGGACCACACCGCGCGTACGAGATCGTCGGCGGCGGGCCCGATCTGCTCTTCGTCCCGACCGCTGCGGTCCCGATCGACCTGCTGTGGACCAGCCCATCGTCGCCGGTCACCTCCACCGGTTGGCGTCTCTCAGCCGCCTGATTCTGGCGGATGTCCTCGGGGTGGCAGCTCCGACGCAGTACCGGTAAACGATCGCCGTCGCCACCGCCAATTGCCGCGGATTGCACTCCGCGGATTGATTGCCGTGGTTTGACGGTAGGACGACACATTCGCTCGGTCCGGGTCTGTAGGTCGACGCCGCCGCCGGGGTCCAGGTTCACCGCGAGCACCGAGATCAACTTTGGTGTGGTGCGCATCGACACCGAGTCGTGCCCATGATGTGCTCGCCGAATCGGGCGTCGTAGCTGTGCCGCAGCGGTTGCATCGGCAATCGTTGCGGTGCAACGTCATCCGCGTGGAGAAACTGAGTCTTGGTTCGGAAGAAGCGCATTCAAGGTTGCGGGGCGGCCACATGATGACGAAAGTGCCTACGGCGTCGATGGCGCGCGTCAGCTGGCCGTGGTCGATAGCGTTGCGGTGGTTGAAGAATTCGAGGTAGTGACTGACGCGATGACCCAGGTGCACGCAATGGCGGTGCCCCGGCCCGGCGATAAGCGGGATGGCCTAAACCCGGACCAAGCTCCGAGGCTTGCGGCCAAGAAAGTTCCGGTCATGGCACGGGCCATTCGTGCACCGGGGCGCCGGTGTGCGCGTGCTCGACATATCTCCGAGTCATCTCATGCAGCGCCGCGATGCGCTCCAGCCCGTGCTCCTCGAGGTGGCGCACCGCCTCGGTCTGCCAGGCGGCGCCGTTACGGCCGCATCGAACCCGCGCTTCGATGACACCGAGGTACCGGTCGCGGTCGTTCGGATCCACGCCCCAGGCGTCGAGCCCGGCCGCGGCGGCCGGCAGCAGGACCTCGCGGGTGAGCTGATCGACCGGGTGGTCGACGCCGCGCCAGCACAGCCGCGCCGCGATCCCGTCCCGGGCCGCGCGGTGCAGGTCCCGCTCGGCCACCGCGAAATCCATTTGCATCCAAGGGGCAGGATCCGTGTCGACGATCGCGCGCACCAGTCCGTAGTAGAACGCGGCGTTGGCGACCATGTCGACGGCGGTCGGCCCGCTGGGCAGCACCCGGTTCTCGATGCGCAGCTGCGGGTACCCGGCCTGGACGTCGTAGACCGGACGGTTCCAGCGCCACACCGTGCCGTTGTGCAGCCGAAGCTCACGCAGGCCCGGCACGCATCCCGTTTCAAGGGCGGCATCGGGATCCTCGGCGTCCAGCGTCGGAAACAGCGGCGGAAAAAGCCGTACGAGGTTGTAGAAGAGCTCCACGGGGTCGTTGATCCACCGGTCGCCAAGCCGGACGCGGGCCGGTGCGCCGGCCTGGATCTCGCTTGGGCGGCGGGTGTCGAGCAGTTGCTCTAATAGCGTGATGCGGGTTTCCTGCCACGCCTGGTAACCGAGCAGGTACGGGGAGTTCGCGCCCACCGCTACTTGCGCCCCGGCGATCGTTTGGGCGGCGTTGTAGTAGGCGGCGAACCGGTCCGGCGGCACCCGCAGGTGCAGCTGCAGGCTGGTCGTGGTAGCGGTGGGAGCGATCGAGTCGGTGGTGAACTCCACCGGCTCACACCCATCGATGATGTGCACCAGGAACGGGCTGTGGTGAGCGGCGCGCGTGCGCCGGCACAAAAGCGCGTAGCGCGGGTTGCCGGAGATCCGTTCGATGGTCAGCTGCTCGGCGCTGAGGGTGGGCAGCATGCCGACGGCGACCAGCCGAGCATCGAGCCCCTCGATCCGCGCCCCGGACCGGTCGAGCACGTCGCCGAGGTCGGATTCGCTGTCATGCAGCACGCGGCCCTGCAGCCGGCGGGGCGCCAGGTTCAACTCAACGCTGAACTTGCCGAGCTCGTGCTGCATGTCCGTCCGGCAAAGGCGTTCCAGGACTGCGTCATTGACCAGCCGCGGCCGGCCCAACGGGTCCACGAGATCAAGCTCCACCTCCATACCGATGGTGTCCTCATGGGAGACGAACCAGCCACCGTCGACCATGCGCTGCAACGCGGCAACGCAGCGCTGGAGCCTGCGGTGCACCTCGGCGTCGTGGCCGACAACAAGGGCGGACGCTTCGACGCGGTCACCCATGGCGCACCTCCTCTCGGCACTCCCTGATCTCGACCGCCACAACGGCACGGCAGACCAACACACCGCTGAGGTGACGTTTACGCCGACTGGTCATCGGCCGCAAGGGCTTTCGGCTGCGGATCTCCCAAGGAAGCGTCCGGGCCCCGATCATGCTCGGCCCTACGCGCAGCCGGCGTACGCTCGCGCCACGGACGAGGGCCGGGTGGCTGTCGTCGAGTCCCTAACAGCCCACGTCGGCTATTGCAACACTGGTTCTTGCGATCAGGTCAGGCGGGACTCCGTCTTCTGGGGGATTCCGTGGTGCATCGACTCCGAGTCGTGCCCATGATGTGCTCGCCTCTTGTCGGCCGGCTCAACGACGTCGTCACGGAATGGGGCCCCGCGAGCCTCGCCGTCGTCCTACTCGATGGCGCTGCGACGGCTGCCCCGCTCGCACGGCGCCGCACGCACGGCCGCAGCGTGTCACCAAACCGCTGCATGGCCGCGTAGGATCCGAGCCTGAGAGTGATCCATGGACAGCGTCCGACCGTGCCCCGCGTATGTCGGCCTCGGCGTCGACGAGATCTCTCGGCGGGCTGTGCAGGCCCGGGTTCTGCTCGGTCCCAACCGGTGTCGTGTCTGCCCGGCTGTGCCGGGTCGACAGGCTGCATGACGTCAAAGGCCTGTGTCGGATCGGGCGCACGGCTGTTGTTGCATCGCACTTCGCGCATTTCGGCGAGGAGAACTGCCTGCGGGGGTGGAATGGCTCGGGCACGATCTTCTTCTCCGGCTGCAACCTGCGCTGCGTGTTCTGCCAGAACCACGACATCTCCTGGGAGGTGTGCGGGGAGCGGGTTTCCCCGCAGCGGCTGGCGCAGATGATGTTGGAGCTTCAAGACAAGGGTTGCCACAACATCAACTTCGTGACGCCCGAACATGTGGTCCCGCAGATCCTCGAGGCGCTGCCGCCAGCGATCGACGCTGGGCTGCGGCTGCCGATCGTGTACAACACCAGTTCGTATGACAGCCTCGACAGCCTGGCGCTGATGGATGGGATTGTCGACATCTACATGCCCGACGCGAAGGTGTGGAGCCGCGAACGGGCCCGCCGCTTCCTGCGCATGCCGGATTATCCGGAGGTGCTGCGCGCAACCATCCCAGAGATGGGCCGACAGGTGGGGAAGCTCGTCCTTGACCACGACGGGCTGGCGGTTCGCGGTCTGCTGGTGCGCCACCTGGTCATGCCCGGCATGTTCGACGAAACGGCAGAGATTCTGCGTTGGATCGCCGGCACGCTAGGACCCGACACGTACGTCAACCTGATGGCCCAGTACTACCCGGCCGGCCTGGTCGGGCGTACCGACGTACGGGATCCCTACCCGGAGATCAACCGGCATCTGCACCGAGACGAGTACGTGCGTGCGGTGGAGCTCGCCGACGAACTCGGCCTCCGCCGGTTGGACCGGCGCAGCGTGGCATCCGGCTATCTACTGGCGACCTGAGGGATCCGGCGGGTCGTGAAGCGCCGCGCCATCGGCTACGTCGTTGCGGGGCGCTTCCTGACTTGACGGCCCATCTGCTCACCCGTCAGCGGACGAATCGAGGCTGGCGCGAACGTCTTTCATACGGCAGTGAAACCGGCGCGGAATCTCGGGTGTCAGACGAAACCGTACCGCTGGTAATAAGCAGCCGCGTCTTCGCCGACAGCATTCACCACGATGAGGCGTGCGGCAGCGACCTCCCGGCAGCGACTGCCATTCGCAGTGCCTCGGCGAGAAGCATTGCGCCAACGCCTCTTCCCTGCTGTGGCTGGTCGACTGCGAGGCGGGCCAGCAGTGCTATACCAACCGGAAACGCGGGCATACCGCGAACGGGCTTTGCAGGAGCCTCTGCTCCGCAGAGCACATGGCGCCCTACGAGTGATCGGGGTGCGGAATGGTTCGCAGATCGAGCTGCGAGATCGCATCGAAGTCTGTCGGATTACAGCTGTACAGCGGCAGACCGTAAGCGATGGCGCTGGCAGCGATCAGCGCGTCGTAAGCCCGCGCCGCCGGCTTTCGCCCGGACGCGCGCAGTGATGCGGCGACTGCGCCGAACGCACGTGCCGATTCCGCGTCAAAGGCCAGTACGTCGAAGTCTGACTCCGCCTGTTGCAGATGCGCCTGACGCGCCACGCGCTCCCTGTCGGTTCGGGCGACGTGTGGGCCGACCGACAACTCGGCCAACGTGATCGCACTGATGACCGCTTCGTCGGGCAGCGCCGCAGGATCGCTGATCCGTCCGAGCAGGATGACCGTCGAGGTGTCCAGCATCCCCCTCGATGCCGCGTTGGACGTCACAGCGACGGATCGATCACAGCGTCGATGTCGGCTCGCAACGCGTCAGGGTCGACCCGAGGCAAACGCTTCCTACGCTCGATGAGCTCGGCAGGTCCGGGGCTGCGGCGCGGTAGCGGACGCAGCTCAGCGACTGCACGCCCATCCCGCGTGACGACGACGCGTTCGCCGCGCTCCACCCGATCCAGCACCTCTCCACCCTTGTTGCGGAGGTCGCGCACGGTTACCGAATCCATGCTCGTAGTGTATCACCGGTGAGACACCTGCCCGTTGCACGCTGGGGCGGGCGCCGTCCGCTATTCGGCGTTCAACGAGCCGCTACGCCGGTGTGCGCTCGATCGGGGTCGTCGCGTATGCGTGGACCAGACGCTGGCGGGGCAGCCATTATCACGGCAGGTCTTTATCGTGCTGGCGAGCATCATCCGGGTGGGTTCGAATCCCTCTCGAAGTACGTGTCTACAGGATCGTCCAGTGCCACTCGAAATTGCATGTCCGGCAGTGGAGGGCGAAGAACAGCAGCCCGTTGGTCCACCCGCGCCGAGAGAAGGTGTCGCTCCGCTCGACCTTGTGGCGTCTGAGTCGGTGCCACCAGACGAAGTTGTCCAGTGTGCCGGTACGGGTGGGGGCGCTCACCGACGGCATCAGTGATACCCCCAGCGTGTCCTCGGGGAATTGATTGCGAGATGCAGCTCGTACACGGTGGGCCACCGGCCGAACCGACGGCGTAGCAGCGGGAGCATCACGAGGTTTCTGGGGAGGCGATGACGGATGACGGTGGGGAGCCCTCGTCGTGTAGGGTCAACTCTCCCTCAACGATGAGCTGCGTGAGGGCGTGCGGGTCGTCCATGATCCAAGCGGGCAGGCTGTGCATGCTTCATCAGGCTAGGCCGCCGGACCGGCCACGTCATTGCGGCTAGCCAGCCAACCGAAGTACGGCTAGCACCCACGCGCCGGTAACCCAATTGGTAGATGTAAGGGGGGCTCAAAAGCCCTCAGTCGGGGTTCGAATTCCCGGGCGGCGCAACGTTTCTCATAATGACTGAACAACTGAACATGGATCCGTAGCTGAGATGGTGATATCGCATGTGTTATCACGTTCGAGGGTGGGCGATGACGCGCCGGCGGTCTCCGAGGGCAGGAAAGTGGCCCTGCCCGGCGGTGGCCGGAAGCAGGCCCACTTCCGCGAAGGCAGCACCTGCAGCGCCTACACCAGCACCCCGTCCGCCCGGCATTGCCGCGGCGTCTTCCCGAACCAGCGTCGGCACGACCGGTTCAGCGCGCTCTGTTCGGAGTAGCCGATCAGGCCCGCGATCTGGGACAGATGCAGTCCCGGTTCGGCGAGATAGCGCGCCGCCTGCGTCCGACGCTCGCGGTCGATGACGTCCTGACACCGCACACCCTCGTCGGCCAGCCGCCGTTGCAGGGTCCGCGGGTGCATCGCGAGTTCGTCGGCGATGGCCTCGGCGCTGCATTGGCCGGTGGGCAGCAATCGGCGGGTCAGCTCGGCCACCCGGTCCGACAGCGGCGCACTGACCGGAAGATACGTCGCCTCAAGGTATTTCGTCGCGATGCGCTGGGTCTCCGGGTCCGCGTTCTCGATACGTCGCGCGGCCATCTTTGACGACAGCTCAAACCCGCACCACGGCTGCTCGAAGTGGACCGGGCAGCCCAACGCATCGCGGTAAGCGGCGTCGGAACCCTGCTGGGCATGCAGGAAAGAGACGGCTTCAAATCCGGCCTGCGGTCCGCCGAGGAGGTGGATGATGCGCACGGCGATACCCATGCTCAGCTCGTATCCCTGGATGTAGGGCACCCCCGGCTCGGTCATCTCGTAGGTGAACGCGAGCCCGCCCTCGGCGCGCTGGCGGGCGGTCAGCTTCAGCGCGGGGGAGTGGATATAGAGGAAGCGGCCAATCGCCTCCACGCCGCCCAGCACGGTCGACGCGTTGCGCGCGATGACTGCGATGGGCCCGAGGATCTCCAGGCCCTGCCGATCCGACAGGCGGAGGCCGAAGTCCGGGCAGGCCAACTCCTCGGCGGCGGCCTCGAGCATGCGGGTCAGGGACGCAAAGGAGATGAACGCGTCCTCGTCGAGGTCGGCGGTGGCGGGGATGCCGAAGCGGGCGAGGAACGCTGCGGGGTCGCCGCCGAGCTCGCGCACCAGCTCGGGGTAGCCCCGCATCGCCGAGGCGCGGATCAAGCTGCCCATCTAACACTCCCTGTGTCGGGAAATGATAAAAATGTGTCGGGTTTTGTCAAGACCCAAAGGGGTGACGACGGTCATCCTCGATACATGACACAGCACTTCGACACCCTGATCATCGGCGCCGGCCTGTCCGGTATCGGGACGGCTTGCCAGGTGCAGGCCGAGTTCCCGCACAAGAGCATCGCGGTCCTCGAGCGCCGCGAGCGGCTCGGCGGCACCTGGGACCTGTTCCGCTACCCCGGCATCCGGTCGGACTCCGACATGCTCACGTTCGGCTACAAGTGGCGGCCGTGGCACGAGCGCAAGGTGCTCGCCGACGGCCCGTCGATCCGCGAGTACATTGCCGACACCGCCGCGGAGTACGGCGTCGACGAGAAGATCCAGTACGG
>Ga0207648_10005784_pt1 | contig 12385 bp, 10 predicted proteins | sample KBSMisM32_FD_184310 | JGI IMG/M metagenome (GOLD analysis project Ga0207648, IMG submission 184310) | Miscanthus rhizosphere microbial communities from Kellogg Biological Station, Michigan, USA - KBS Miscanthus M3-2 (SPAdes) (version 2) | ecosystem: Host-associated > Plants > Roots >...
GCCGTTGCCTGATCGAGTTCCTCGCCGTTCCACAGTGTATCGCCGATCCGGCTGCCTTCGCTGTCGAGGCCGACATACCAGGTGAACTTCGCCTCGTGCAGTTCGGTCAGTGGTTCGATCTCGACCTCGGCGCTAAGCAGATGCGCGATCCAGCGCCGCATCGCCTCGGCAAGCGCCGCGTGTCCGCGCCGTCCCGCGGTGAGATCGAGCGCGACGTGGAACAGATCGCTGTGCTCGAAGTAATGCGCCGCGTTGTCGTCCGACATCACGTCGATCTCGGCCGCGGCCGGAACGCCGAGCATCGAGACCAGCGGCGAAGCCGGCGTCCCCGACGTTCCGGCGATCGTTTCCTCGTCGGCGGCGATCAGCGAGGCTTCGTGCAAGGTCATGCGCTGGGTGCGAAAGAACAGTTCGCCGGCGCGCAGCACGAACGGATCATCGCAGCCGTCGAGCGCATTGCGCAGGATGACGTGCACGAGCTGATTGAGGAAGATATGCGGGACTTTCGCACCCGTGCGCACGATATCGAGATACGCGGCTTCCAGCGTCCGGCAGCGCGTCAGGCGGTCGCGGAACGCGATCATCACCTGCCAGTTCTCGCGCGCATCCGCATCGGCAATCGCCTCGACCTCCTCCGGCGCGACGGTGCGGCGCGGATCGGCCATGAGCGCCGCGTGCAGCGTCTTCTCGACCACGCAGGCCTCCGGCGGCGGCGCAAGCTCGGGCCGCGCGAGATAGACCTTGAGAAAGTCGTCGGTCACCACGAGCCCGCCGCCCGCATCACGGTCGAGCAGATGATGGCCGCAGGAGAGCCAGAAGTCGTTCATCGCGGCCCTGCGTTCTTGTCTGCCGCGAGCGCGACCAGATCGACCTCGTCGCCCGGCTGCTCCTCGCCTTCGTCCTCCCCTTGGACTTCGAGAAACGAGAACGCCCGCATCGGTTTCCTGTCGCCGCGCGGATGCAGCGTGCGGAAGGCTTCGCGCACGTCGCCATCCTCGGACGCGCGATGCACCGCGATCAGCGTATCGGACGGATGATTGCAGAGCGACTCGGCGAAGGTGACTTCCTCGTCCGCAGCCGCGTGCGCCGCCCCGATGTCGGGTGCGCCAAAGTTCGCAACCAGCTGCTGCGCGAGGCGCTCCACGAGAGCAGCACGGTCCACCGCGCTCGCCTCGACGATCTGCACCAGCGTCGACCAGCCGAGCGACTCGACACCCAAAAATCCGCTGCGAAACGCCGAGCGGGCCTTGCCCTCGAGCGTATCGGGATCCGCGTTCCAGAACGCGAACGCGCCCGACACCGCCCATTCGCCCGGCTCGGCGGCACGCTCGAACACAAACGTATCAGAGGGATCGAGCCGGATGGTGCGGATCAGTTTCATGCGCGTGGCCCGCCGCTTTTCGGATCGAGCCATGACGGCGCCGCCAGCGCGGAGGTGAGCACCAGACGCTGCGCTTCGATCTTGCCGGCGCGCCGCACCAACAGGTCGCCGTTCTCGTCGATGTCGCGCCGCACGCCGCTTTCGGCCGGCAGCCGCTGGAGATAGTCGCGGGCAATGGCGCCGAAGCCGTATTCCTGCAAGGCGTCGATGTGGACCATCAAATGACGCGCAAAGCTGGCCACGAGTTCCGCCGCCGCAACGTCGGTGAAGCCCTCTTCCTCCAGAGCCGACGTCATCGGGTGCAGGCCCGGATCGTTGCCGGTCATCGATACCGTGCGGATCATCCCACCGAAGACGAGCCAGTCCGGCCGCTCGTCCTCGTGAGCCCCTTTGGGCCACGCGAGCCGCCCGCCCCCCACCAGCCCGCCATCGATACGGATCGCATCCGGCCAGTCGATCGCGATCGGTTTCTCCGGCGGCGCGAAGGCGAGCAGCGCATCGGCCAGCGCCGTCATGCCGGTGTAGAGCGCGCGCCGCGCGCCGCGCAGCGGCTCGTCCGGCTCGAGCACCACGGCAAACTCGGCCAGATCGAAACGGCCGACATAGACCAGCGTGCCGGCGCCCTGCCCGGGCGCGACCTTGACGGCGTGCGCGAAGGCATCGCCGACCTCCCGCAACGTCACAAGTGTGAACGGCGGCGGCAGTTCGAGCTTCGGCGCCAGCATTCGCGTTTCCAGGGGCAAACGGCCTCCACGCTTACTTTTTCCTTGGTTTAATTATAAGTACGGGCTGACGAGGTCAAAAACCATATGGCGGATCGCCCGCAAAACATCCTGATCTGCTCGTGCGAAGACACGATGCCGCTCGACGCCGACGCGGTCCGGCGCGGATGCGGCGGCGCAAAGGTCACGACTGCAAACCATCTGTGCCGGACCCAGATCGAGCGGTTCCAGAGCGCAATCGAGGACGGCGACCCGCTTATCGTCGGCTGCACCCAGGAAGCGCCGCTGTTTTCCGAGATCGCGGCCGAATTGGAGAACGCCGCGCCGGTCAGTTTCGTGAACGTGCGCGAGGCCGCCGGCTGGTCGGATCAGGGTGCGAAGGCCGGCCCGAAGATGGCCGCGCTGATCGCCGCCGCGGCCGAGCCGGTGCCGGACGTGCACCTCGTGGGCCTGTCGAGCGAAGGCGTCACACTGGTTTACGGGCGCGACGAGCGCGCGATCGAAGCCGCGAAGCTGCTCGCCGATCATCTCGACGTCACCGTGCTGCTCAGCCGCCCGAAGAATATCGCGCCGCCGCGCGCGACCGAGTTCCCGGTGGTCAAGGGCACGATCCGCGCGGCGAAAGGCCATTTCGGCGCGTTTGAACTGACCGTCGACGACTACGCGGCGCCCGAGCCCTCGTCGCGCGGCGCGCTGATATTCGGCGCGGCGCGCAATGGCGCGGTGTCGCGCTGCGACCTCGTGCTCGATCTCTCCGGCGGGGCACCGCTGTTCCCGGCGCACGATCTGCGCGACGGCTATCTGCGGGCCGATCCGGGCGACCCGGCGGCGCTGCTTTCCGCGGTGCTCAAGGCGCGCGACCTCGTCGGCGGCTTCGACAAGCCGCGTTACATCACGTTCACGCAAGACCTCTGCGCGCATTCGCGCTCGAAGATTGTCGGCTGCCATCGCTGTCTCGACCTGTGTCCCACAGGCGCCATTGCGCCCGCCGGCGATCACGTCGCGATCGACCCGAATGTGTGCGCCGGTTGCGGGCAATGCGCCGCCGTGTGCCCGACCGGCGCCGCCTCCTACGCGCTCCCGCCCGCCGACGCGCTGCTGCGCAAGCTGCGCGCGATGCTCACCGCCTATCGCAATGCAGGCGGCGCGAACGCGGTCGCGCTGCTGCATGATGAGCCGCATGGCGCAGCACTGATCGACGCGCTCGCGCGCCACGGCAACGGATTGCCGGCGAACGTCCTGCCGCTCGCCGTCAACGAGGTGACGCAGGTCGGGCTCGAAGCAGTCGCCGCGGCCTTCGCCTATGGCGCGGCGGGCCTTCGCTTTCTCACGCGCGCCAGGCCGCGCCACGACATCGCCGGACTTTACCAGACGATCGCGCTGGCCGACCCGATCCTGAACGGCCTCGGCTTCGGGGAGGGTCGCGTCACCACGATCGAGACCGACGATCCCTTCGCTCTCGGCGAGACGCTGCGCGCGATCCCGCCGGCCGCAGGTGCTGCGCGTCCGGCCTCGTTCCACGCCATCGGCGAGAAGCGCGACGTGCTGCGCATCGCGTTGCGCGAGCTGCATCACGCAGCGCCCGCCCCGGTCGATGTCGTTGCGCTGCCCGACGGCGCGCCGTTCGGCACGGTCGAGCTCAACGTCGAGGGCTGCACTCTCTGTCTCTCCTGCGTCGCCGCGTGCCCGACCGGCGCGCTCTCCGACGATCAGGAGCGCCCGGTCCTGCGTTTCGCCGAGGACGCCTGCGTTCAGTGCGGACTGTGCAAGGCGACGTGCCCCGAGAAGGTCATCAGCCTCAGGCCGCAACTCGACTTCCGCGCCGTCAACGCACCCGCGCGCGTACTGAAGGAAGAAGAGCCGTTCTGCTGCATCAGCTGCGGCAAGCCGTTCGGCGTGAAGAGCAGCATCGAGCGCGTCGCCGCCAAGCTCGAAGGCAAGCACTGGATGTTCCAGAATTCGGCGAAGCGGCTCGACGTCATCAAGATGTGTGCGGATTGCCGCGTCACCGCGATGACCAACGAGAATTTCGATCCGTTCGCCGCGCCGGCGCGGCCCAACCCGCGCACCACGGAGGATTATCTGCGCGAGCGCGAGGCAAAGGGCGAGGGCTAGGGTCCGACCCACTCGTCCCCGCGAAAGCGAGGACCCAGCCTTGGCCCTGGATATCCGCTTGCGCGGGGTGTGAGCGGACCCCGGATCAAGCTCTCCTCACTTCGTCGCCTTGCTGAGAAAATCCGTCAGCGCCTTGCGATCCTGGGGCGAGCCGATGCGCTGTTCGGGCATTTTCGTTCCCGGCGTATATTCGGCAGGGCCGACCTCGAACAGCTTCGCGACCGTTTCCGGCGTCCACACGATGTCGAGCTTCTTCAGCGCGTCGGAGAAACTGTAGCCGGGCAGGGTCGCGATCCTGCGCCCGAAAATTCCTGCCAGTGTTGGGCCGGCGCGATTGCCCTCGTCCGGCGAGAGCGTGTGACAGGCGACGCAGGCGCGATAGATCTCAGCGCCCGGATCGCCCGCGTAGGCGGCGAGCGGATCCTGCCGTTCTTCCAGCGCGACCGCGCCGATGTGGTCGCCGGTCACCGCGTCCCAGCGGCGGATCATGCGGTCGGTGCCGCCGGTCAATATGGTGCGGCTGTCGGGCAGGAACGCGACCGACCACACCGGAAGGCCCGGCCCCACCAGCGTGTGCGCGAGCTTGCGCTCCTTGCGCTCAATCACCGCGACCGAGCCGCGGATGCCGGCGGCGGCCACCAGCGCGCCATCGCCTGACACGCTGAGCGAGATCACCGGCGTCGGCGAGGCCTGCACCTCGCCCTTCTGTTCGCCGGCGTGATTGAGGAAATAGACCACGCCGTTCGCGCCGGCCGCGACGATTTCATCCGGCGCGACCGCGACCGCGCTCAACGGCGCCGGCAAGGTGACGACGGTCGGCGCGCCGCCGCCGAGCGGCCAGATACGCAAGGTGAGATCGTAGGCCGCGCTGACGACCGCTTTGCCGTCCGGTGTGAACGCCACGCCGTTGACGTTCTGCGTGTGCCCTTCGAGCACGCGCGGTGCCCCGCCCGCGAGCAGCCAGAGCCGCACGGTGTTGTCCCACGCCGCCGAGGCGAGCGTTGCGCCGTCCGGCGACACGCCAAGCGCGACGATCGGCGCCGTGTGCCCCTGCAGCACCGTGTCGGGCTGCTGTTTGCCGTCGCTCCAGATCGCGATCCGGCCGTCGGCGCCCGCCGTCACGGCGCGTCCGTCCTTGAGCAGCGCCACCGCGTTCACGGCGTCGTCATGGAAGCGCAGCACCTGGTCGGCGGAATTGCGGGCGAGCGACCAGCGGATCGCGGACGAGTCGAAGCTGCCGGACAACGCGCTCGTCCCGTCGGCCGAGATCGCCACCGCGCGCACCGGGCCGCCATGGCCGCGCAGTTGTGCTTGCCCGGGCGCGGGCTCGGCCAGGAAAAGAGCCAGAACGAACAAAAAGTGCAAGGAATTCAAGGCGTGCATTGGCACCAGCATACCCAAATTCGATGCCTTCGCCATGAGGGAGCGGTTACGGGATGCAACGCAATCGCCGCGAGTGCGTTGTTCCATCGACTTTGAACAGGAGGAACTCATGCGCAGAGCGTTCTTTTGCAGCGCGGCGCTGGCGCTGATCACATCCGTTGCTTTCGCTCAGGCGCCCTCGATGGGGCAGGAAAAGCAGCAAGCTCCACAGGACCAGCCGCAGGGTCAGACCAAGGCGCCAGACCACACCGTTCCGCCGCCGCCCGAGGCGCAGCCGCAGGCTCCGATCGCCGATCAGTCCAAGCCGGCCGCCGTCGGCCCTTCGCAGGCGAACACCGCGTCATCAGTTGCAGGCACAAGCAGCGGTCCTCCCGGCGCCACGCCTCAAACGATGCCGTCCACAATCTCGGCCGAGAATGCCAAGCGCGACAAGCTGCCGACGACTGCGCTGCAGTTTCCGCTGAGCGACGAGCAGAAGAAACTGATCATGAAGAGCATCGCCAATACCCCGCTGACGCAAAGCAAAGACGACCTCTCGAAGGTCCACGTCGCGGACTTCCTTCCAACCGCGACGCCCACACAGGACTTCTCGCTCGAAGTCATGAGTGAGATCCCGTCCGCGAAGCGGTACAAGTTCGTCAAGCTGGAGAAACGCCTGCTGATCGTCGATCCGCCGAATCTGGCTGTGGTAGGCGAGATCGTGCAGTAGGCGGAGGCCTCGCTCGTCGCTTGCAACTGTGGCCGCTGCCCACCAGGCGGCGGCCGTGGTTTTGATGGACTCAAAAGTACGGTGCAGAACGCCGAAAACCCCATAGCCTGAGCCTATATTTGCGTTGCGTGGCGTTTCGCGTCTTGCATTCGCGCGCCCTGTGAAAAATGGTGCGCCCAGAAGCAACGAGGCGGGATTTCCAATGACCGACGGCGCATCCGCGCTGCAACTCGTGCTCGGCGGCGACCCGACGCTGTACGCGATCGTGGGGCTGTCTTTATATGTGAGTCTCTCGGCTGTCGTGCTCGCGGCAATCGTGGCGCTGCCGCTCGGCGCACTGCTGGCGCTGACCCATTTTCCCGGCCGCACGTTCATCGTCGTCGTTATCAATGCCTTCATGGGCCTGCCGCCGGTGGTGGTCGGCCTGGCCGTCTACCTCCTGCTGTCGCGCTCTGGCCCGCTCGGTTCCCTCGGGCTCCTGTTCACGCCGAAAGCGATGATCGTCGCACAGGCGCTGCTGGTGATGCCGATCATTGCGGCGCTGACACGCCAGACCGTCGAGGACCTGTGGGCCGAGTACCGCGACGAACTGACCGCGCTGCGCGTCACGCCGGCGCGCCGCGTCACGACCTTGATCTGGGACGCGCGCTTCTCGCTGGTCACGACGCTGCTCGCAGGCTTCGGCCGCGCCGCGGCGGAAGTCGGCACCGTGATGATCGTCGGCGGCAACATCGACGGCTTCACCCGCACGATGACGACCGCGATCGCGCTCGAGACGTCGAAGGGCGACCTGCCGCTCGCGATGGGGCTCGGCCTCGTGCTCATCACGCTGATCGTCGCCGTCAACGCGCTCGCCTGGGGCGCGCGGCGCCTCGGCGAACTGCGCGCGGGCTAGCGCATGATCCCGAAAAGCATGTCCTCGACCCCGATCGGGGATGGACGCCGGTTCTCGGAAAAGATCATGCGCAAGGCAAGACTCTGATGCGTGCACCGACCAGCGACCTTCCGGTGGCGTTCGACAAGGTCGCGCTGCGCATCGGCGAGGTGAGCGTTGTACGTGAACTGAACCTCACGCTTGCGACCGGGTCGACCACGGTGCTGCTCGGCCCAAACGGCTCGGGCAAAAGCACGCTGCTGCGCCTCGCAATGGGCCTCGTCGCGCCGACCGCGGGCCGCATTACGTGGGGCGGACGCGGTACGCCAGGCGAGCGGCTCGCCATGATGTTCCAGCGCCCCGTGATGCTGCGGCGGACCGCGGCGGCGAATATCGCCTACGCGCTGCCGATGCGCGACGATGCGCGCGTGTTCGAACTGCTGCAGCAGGGCGGCCTTGCAGCCCTTGCCGATCGCCCGGCGCGAAAACTGTCCGGCGGCGAGCAGCAACGGCTCGCGCTCGCCCGCGCGCTGGCGCGCGACCCGGAAATTCTCTTCCTCGACGAGCCGACCGCGAGCCTCGATCCGGCCGCCACCAAATCCGTCGAGGATATCGTGCGCGTGGTCGCAGCCTCGGGCGTCAAGATCGTGATGGCGACGCACGACATCGGGCAGGCGCGCCGTCTCGCCGGCGACATCGTGTTTCTGGCGCGCGGGCGCCTCGTCGAGAACACGCTCGCGCATCGCTTCTTCACTTCACCCGCAACGCCTGAAGCCGCCGCATTCCTGCGCGGCGATCTCGTGATCTAGATGGAGGACTGAATGAACCGCCGGATCTTCGTTGGCGCTCTCATTGCGGCCGCGCTCGTCACGCCCGCGCTGGCACAAGACAAGTCGATCGTCGTCGCATCGACCACCTCGACGATGGACTCAGGGCTGTTCGGCCACATCCTGCCGATCTTCAAGGCCAAAACGGGAATCGACGTGAAGGTGATCTCGCAAGGCACCGGACAGGCGCTCGACACCGGCCGGCGCGGCGACGCCGACGTGGTGTTCGTGCACGCCAGGGCGCAGGAGGAGAAGTTCGTCGCCGACGGCTTCGGCGTGAAGCGCTTCGCCGTGATGTACAACGACTTCATCCTGATCGGCCCGAAGCGCGATCCGGCCGGCATCAAGGGCAAGGACATCGAGACCGCGCTCAAGGCGATCAAGGAGAAGGCCGCGCCGTTCGTGTCGCGCGGCGACAAGTCCGGCACGCATTCAGCCGAGCTCGCGCTGTGGAAGGCCGCCGGCATCGATGTGGCGGGCGCCGACAAGGGCCCGTGGTATCGCGAGATCGGCCAGGGCATGGGCGCGGCGCTGAACACCGCGTCGTCGATGAACGGTTATGTGCTCGCCGATCGCGGCACATGGCTCTCGTTCAAGAATCGCGGCGAGCTCGATATCGTGGTCGAGGGCGACAAGCGGCTGTTCAATCAATACGGCGTAATGCTGGTGAACCCGGAAAAGCACGCACATGTGAAGAAGGAGCTGGGTCAGCAGTTCATCGACTGGCTTATCTCGGCGGAGGGCCAGAAGGCGATCACCGACTACAAGATCAACGGGCAGCAGCTGTTCTTCGCCAACGCCACAGTGCCGGGAGCATGATATCCCCCCGGCTCCGCTCGAAAACGCATGGCATAACCGCTGTAGACAAGGCTTGCACGCACGCTGCTTCGGCCGATACAGGCACATGACACACGGTTCCTGCTCCGTGCACATTGCTCTAGACTTGTCGCACGGTGCTAAGGGCCTGCTGGATGGCGCCTGGTTTGAGGACGGAAAAGACTGACACCCGGCTGCGCTTCCGAACAGCCCTGTTCGCACTGGCTGCCGGCGCACTCATTGCGCTTTCGGCGCTGGGCTCCTGGCATGTCCGGCGCGAGAACGGGCTCCGATCGCTGCAGGCGATCAACGAGTCGCGCATCGAACTGATCGCCAGCGCGGTCCGCTCCGAGATCAACCGGCAGGACCACCTCCCGCTCGTCCTCTCGCTCGATGCCGATGTCCGCAATGCGCTTGCGCAGTCGCACGACACTGGCCGGGTGGAGCAGGTGCAGGCCAAGCTGCAGCGCGTCAGCGAAGAGGCCGATACCCGCGCGCTCTATGTGATCGGCAAGAACGGATTGATCCTTGCGGCCGGACAATCGCACGCGGCGGAACAGATGATCGGCCGCAATCTCAACGACCGCTCCTATTTCGTGAAGGCGATCGAGTCCGGACGCAGCAGCTATCTTGGTGTCGATCCGGCCAGCGGGCGCGTGCGCTACTACCTGGCCGAGGCGATAAAGGATCCCGCTTTGCTCGGTGTCGCGGTCGTGCGCATCGAGTTCGATACGCTCGAATCGACATGGGAGCGCGGGGGCGAGCGCGTGCTCATCACCGATGCGGACGGCGTCGTGTTCCTGACCAGCACGCCCGCATATCGATACCGCCTCGTTCCCGGCGCGATTGGCCAGCATCTGGCGACCGAAGCCGCGACGCCTAATTTTCCGAACGACGCCAAGAGAGCGATCGAGATCGCGGTGCACGAGGCGCGTGGCGCGCAATCCATCGTCGAGCTCAAAAGCGAAAACGAGGACGATACCTTCCTCTATCAGAAGCTCCAGCTACCCGAGTTCGGCTGGACCGTTCATCGCTTCGTCGATCTCGCGGCGGTGGAGGCAGATCAGCGCGACGGCGCGATTATCGGCGCGGCGATCTCGGCGCTGATGCTGTCGCTGCTGCTCTACGTGCTGCAGCGCCAGCGCGCCTATGCGGCGGCGCGCGATGCCGGCGCCCGCTTGCAGGCGGAAGTCGCCGAGCGCACGCGCGAACTGCGCGACGCCAATGCGTTGCTGCAGAGCGAGGTGGACGAGCGCCGCCGCACCGAAGCGCGGCTGCGCGCGACGCAGAACGAGCTGCTGCAGGCCGGAAAGCTCGCGGCGCTCGGACAGATGTCCGCCGCGATCGCGCATGAGGTGAACCAGCCGCTTGCCGCGATCCGCACCTTCATGGCGAGCGCGAAGATCTATCTGCAGCGCGGCGACGGCAAGCAGGTCACCAGGAACCTCGACCTGATCGACGGTCTCGCCGAGCGCATGGCGAAGATCACCAATCATCTGAAGACATTCGCGCGCAAGAGCGAGCCCGGAAGGCCCGAGCCGGTGCAGGTCGCGCGCGCCATCGAAGGCGCGTTGTTCCTCACCGAAAGCCAGATCAAGGCCGAGGGCGTGCGCCTCACCACGACAGTGGAGCCGGATCTGCTGGTGTCAGGTTATGCGGTGCAACTCGAGCAGGTGCTGGTCAATCTGATCCGCAACGCGCTCGATGCCGCCGCCGAGGCGAAGCAGCCGGCGATCGAGATCGCCGCGCGCGCGGTGGACGACAAGGTGCATATCAGCGTCGCCGACAATGGGCCGGGCATTGCGCCGGACCTCATCGGACGCATCTTCGATCCTTTCGTCACCACCAAGCCGGTCGGAAAGGGTCTGGGTCTGGGCTTGTCGATCACCTATGGCATCGTGCAGGACTTTAGGGGCAGCGTTCACGCCGCAAACCGCGCCGAGGGCGGCGCCGAGATCGTGGTCGAGCTTCCGCGGCTGACGGCGGACGCGATGGCGCGGGAGAAGACCCTTCATGCCTGATCGCGGTCCCGTCCTTTTCGTCGACGACGAAGCGTCGATGCGTGAGGCGGTCACGCAGTGGCTCGAGCTTGCGGGATTCGATCTCGTCGCGCACGACAACGCCGCCGCCGCGCTCGATCATTTGAGCCGCGATTTTCGCGGAGCCCTGGTCACCGACCTGAAGATGGAAGGCATGGACGGGCTCGCGCTGTTGCGCCGGTCCCAGGAGGTCGATCCCGAGCTGCCGGTCGTCGTCATCACGGGTCACGGCGACGTCGAGACGGCGGTCGAGGCGATGCGGCTCGGCGCCTACGATTTCATCGAGAAGCCGTTCGCGCCGGAACGGCTGCTCGAGATCGTGCGCCATGCCAGCGAGAAGCGCCAGCTCGTGCTGGAGAACCGGCGGCTGCGCCGCGCCGTGAACGAGCAGACGCTCGCCTCGCGCGTCATCGGCAATTCGCGCGCTGCTGAAGGTTTGCGTTCCTCGGTTGCCGAACTCGCCGGCACCGACGTGAGCGTGATCCTGTGCGGCGAGACCGGGACCGGCAAGGACCTGATCGCGCGCTGCCTGCACGATTTCGGGCGCCGCCAGAAAGGCAATTACGTCGCGATCAATTGCGCCGCCGTTCCGGACACCATGGTCGAGAGCGAGTTCTTCGGGCACGAAGCCGGCGCGTTCACCAGCGCGGTGAAAGCGCGCGCCGGCAAGATCGAACACGCCAATGGCGGGACGCTGTTCCTCGACGAGATCGACTCGATGCCGCCGGCGATGCAGGGCAAGCTGCTGCGCGTGCTGCAGGAGCGCTCGGTCGAACGCCTCGGCTCGAACCAGACCGTGGCAGTCGATATCCGCCCGATCGCGGCGAGCAAGATCGATCTGCGCAAGGCGAGCGATGAGGGCAAATTCCGGCTTGACCTGTACTATCGTCTGTCCGTCGTCGAGCTGATCGTGCCGCCACTGCGCGAACGCCGCGACGATATCCCGCTGCTGTTCGAGTATTTCGCGTCGCTCGCCGCGCAACAGCATGGGCGCGAGCCGCGCCCGGTGTCCGCTGCGACGATCGCAGGCCTGATGACGCAGGACTGGCCCGGCAACGTGCGCGAGTTGCGCAACGCCGCGGAGCGCTACGCGCTCGGCCTCGGCGCATCGGCGCGGCCGCCGGCTGGCGGCGCGAATCAATCGCTCGCCGGACAGGTGGAGGAGTTCGAGCGGATGGTGATCGAACGCGCGCTCGCGCAGAGTGGCGGCAAGATCAACACCGTGATGGAACAGCTCGATATTCCGCGACGGACGCTGAGCGAGAAAATGGCCCGCCTCGGGCTCGATCGACAGCGCTTTGCCGGCACCGATCGGCCGAAATCCGCCGATGAAAACAAGCCGGTTGGCGGATCGCCGCCAAAGCGCTGAATAGACCATTCGGCGACCTTGTAACGAATTGAATTAATTAGAATATTTTAACCACCCCCCGCACCGGCGCTGGCACGTCGGTTGCAATCCCAAACCCTCACAAGGGCGGCGCAGAAGTCCGCCTTCTCGCCAGTGAAGCGGGTGCGGGGC
>Ga0207648_10005789_pt1 | contig 12382 bp, 12 predicted proteins | sample KBSMisM32_FD_184310 | JGI IMG/M metagenome (GOLD analysis project Ga0207648, IMG submission 184310) | Miscanthus rhizosphere microbial communities from Kellogg Biological Station, Michigan, USA - KBS Miscanthus M3-2 (SPAdes) (version 2) | ecosystem: Host-associated > Plants > Roots >...
CTACGAGTTCCCTGCCGATGGCTCGTCCGAAGTTGTGGCGGCAGAGGCCATCTGCTAGGGGAACATTACGCTGACTACCTGCAAAACGCCTTGCCATCGGCAATAAAAGTGGTGCGTGTGTCCCATTTCTGGGAGGTTGCTGTCAAATGGCTGTGGCACCGCTTGATGGCCGGTTGCTGTGGCACCGTAATGTGAAGTCGGTCAATGGTTTTCTAAGCGAACGAGGTGGTCCGCTGTGGCAAGCGCTGATCTGACGAGCGCCAAACCAGTCGTAGGCGATGCCCCCCAACGGGTGGCGTACGAAACGCTCGACGAGGGGCGTATCGCACGGATCTGGCTCAACCGGCCGGAAGCCCAGAACGCCCAGTCGCGAACGCTGTTGGTGCAGCTTGACGAGGCCTTCGGCCGCGCCGAGGCAGACGATGCGGTGCGCGTCGTTATCCTGGCCGCCCGCGGCAAGAACTTCTCGGCCGGACACGATCTTGGTTCGGAGGAAGCGCTGGCCGAACGCAAACCCGGTCCTGCGCAGCATCCGACGTTCCGATCGCACGGGGCCACCGTGCCGGCGATCGCGGAAAGAACCTATCTGCAGGAGTGGCACTTCTTCTTCGAGAACACCCGCCGCTGGCGGGATTTGCGCAAGATCACGATCGCGCAAGTACAGGGCAACGCGATTTCGGCGGGGCTGATGCTGATCTGGGCGTGCGACCTGATCGTGGCCGCCGATGACGCGAAGTTCAGCGACGTCGTCGGTGTGCGCATGGGCATGCCGGGTGTCGAATACCATGCCCACCCTTGGGAGTTCGGACCTCGCAAGGCCAAAGAGCTTCTGCTGACCGGTGATTCGATCGACGCGGATGAGGCATATCGCCTCGGCATGGTGTCGAAGATCTTTCCCCGCGCCGAACTCGAGGACAAGACACTTGAATTCGCCCGGCGCATCGCCGAGCGGCCGACCATGGCGGCGCTGCTGATCAAGGATTCGGTGAATGCGGCCAGCGACGCGATGGGGTTCACCGAGGCATTGCGGCACGGCTTCCACATCCACGAGCTCGGCCACGCACACTGGGCGGCGCACAACGAGAACCGCTACCCGGTCGGGCTGCCGCCGAATGTGCCGGACTGGCGCACGCTGGGAGCGCCGAAGCTTGCGCGGCGCGACGAGCCGTGACGTATAACTAGAACCTGTTCTAGTTGTCGGACGAAGGGGTCGCGGTGCAGCTGTCATTGTCGGATCGGACAGTCCTGGTGACCGGCGGTGGGAGCGAGCCGTGCCCTGATGATGCCGCGCCGCAAGCACACCCGCGAAAACAACCGTCAACGAAGCATCGAGGCCGAACGCCGCCTCAACGACAACCACGTCGCCGAACCCAACAAACCACCGGCGTTCTGATATGGGGTGCTGGTTTGTCAAGGGGCAAGGTGAAGAGATGCGGTGTTGGCTACCGCAGGACTGGCCCACGTGCTCGGACCTCGGGTGTGGCAGGTTCCTAGCGCTGCCGAAGTCCTTGTAACGGTCGTAGGTCTTGCGGTGATGCTAGGCCGCCTGGATCAGCAGCTGACACACGTCGCTGTTGCCGGTCTTGGTCAACCCACCTTGCACCCGGCCAGTCACCGATCTCGACAGGAAGGCCAAATGCGGTCAGGGTCGAGATACCGCGTACACACTGCAGCCGATCGACCATGGATTGAATTCCGAGGCGACGACCATCTCGTCGATAGCGCGGTCGAGTCGATCGCGCCTCGTTGTCCGGCGCGCTTCGTCGATAGGGCTGTGGCTGACACAATCTGATCTGTGTTACGCCTTATCGCTATCTGTGTCACCGCCATCAGTGTGCTTTCCGGTTGCGGGGATTCCGACCGGGCGGACATCGAGGCGGCGTTGCGTCAGTGGCCGCAGGATTTCAACGCACGCAATCTCGATGCCGTGTGCGGGTTGTTCGCCGACGATGTAGTGCTTGCCTACCCCGGTGCGCCGGATCGCAATCGAGATGCGTTCTGCGACCAGATGCGTGGCCAATTCCGCGATCCCTCGAAGACCTTCAGCTACGACGAACCCGACATCAAGGAGATCATCGTTGACGGCGATCTGGCCACCGTCCGACTGTTCTGGACGCTGACGGTCAAAGATACCTCGGGCAAGGTTCTGGAGACGATCCACGAAGACGGCGTCGACGTCTTCCGACGTCAGCCCGACGGCAGCTGGAAGATCCATATCTCCCATGCGTTTACGAAGTGACACCAGGGCCGTAGGGCACGCTCGAATCGAAACCCGCAGCGGCCGAACGAAACGGGCCGCCGCCGTTCTAATTCCGCGCGGTCGGGCTCGGCCCGCCGGCCTCCCACGCGGGCAACGCGCCCACCGCCGACCAATCCAGGCTGCCGCCACCGTTGGCAAGCAGTGTCAGGAAGCGATCCCGCAAGAGGCTGGCGATCGGCAGTGGGGTCTGCAGTGTCTCGCCCGCTGCGAGTACGAGCCGGACGTCCTTGTGGCCGAGTTCGGCGGCGAAGCCGGCCGGCTCGAACTCCTCTCGCGCGATGAGGCCGCCGTACGTCTTGTACACCGGCGCACCGAACAGTGTCGACGTGAGAATCTCAAGGTAGTCGTTCTTGTCGACGCCCGCCTTGGCGACCAAGGCCATCGCCTCTCCGAGCGATTCGATCACCGAGGCGATCAGAAAGTTGCCGCTCAGCTTGACCAGGTTGGCTGCCTTCGGCTCCTCCGACACAGCGAACATCCGCTGGCCGATCGCGTCGAACACCGGCGACAGCGTTTGCAGCGTTGCGGCAGCGCCAGCCGCCACAACGAAAAGCTTTGCCGCCGCGGCCGCTTCGGGTCGGCCGAACACCGGCGCCGCGACAAACTGCAGGCCGGCCTCGGCGTGCGCGGCCGTCAGCCGCTCCGACAGCGCGACGCTGATCGTGCTCGACGACACGTGAGTTGCGCCGGGCCGCAACGAGGCGATGACGCCGTCATCGCCGAACGTAACTGCTTCCACGGCGGTGTCGTTCGCCAGCATCGTGATGACGACGTCGCCGTCGCACGCCTCCGCGACCGACTTCGCCGGCTTCGCACCCTGCTCGGCGAGCGCTGCGACCTTGTCCGGCGACCGGTTGTAGGCCGTCACCTCGTTGCCGGCCTTCAGCAGGTTCGCGGCCATGCCTGCGCCCATGTTTCCCAGTCCGATGAAACCAATCTTCATAACGTCCACGATGCCGCGTTTTCCTGTGTGCCGCCGGGCGTTGGCGGTAAGTGGGTGGCGTGAAGTTCTCCACGACGATGTTCGAGCCCGGCCACGCGCTAGGGGCCGTGCGGATCAGGCCTGCATTTCCGCTGCTCGCTGCACGGCGTTGACGATGCCCTGATAGCCGGTGCAGCGGCAGAAGTTCCCGGACAGGCCTTCGCGGATCTCTTCATGGGTGGGCCTCGGGTTGTCCCGCAGCAGCGCGGTGATCGACATGACGAACCCCGGCGTGCAGAACCCACATTGCAGGCCATGACACTCGCGCAGTGCGGCCTGCACGGGGGAGAGCTCTCCGTCGTCGGATGCGATGCCTTCGACCGTCGTCACCTCAGAGCCGTCGGCCTGCACGGCGAACATCAGGCAGGAGCGCATCGCGTGCCCATCGACCAGCACGGTGCACGCCCCGCACGCACCGTGCTCGCAGCCCAGATGCGTGCCTTTGAGGCCGCACGTTTCGCGGAGGTAATCCGCCAGCGTGAGCCGCGGTTCCACGGTCGCTTCGGTGGGCTGTCCGTTCACGGACACCTTCACCGGCCACTCATGCATTGCTTGCCTCCGCGGTCGCTGACTTCCAGGCTCGGGCCACCATCGTGGCACCGACCTTGGCTCGATAGGCGGCAGACCCTTGCAGGTCGGCCGGGATCTCGTCGAGTGAACTGATCGCCAGCCGGCCTATCTCGTCTGCGGTGATATCGCCGACGGGACGGCCGAGGACCGTCTCCTCGGCGGGGGAGCCGCGCAGCGGTGTCGACCCGAGGCCGAGAAGCCCTATGCCGCAACGCTTCACAAGCGACTGGCCATCCAACTCGACCGCGACGGCGGCGCCTGCGATGGCGAAATCCCCGTGCCTGCGGGCGAACTCTTCAACTGCGAAGCCCGACCGCGCACCCCACACCGGGAAGCGCACTGCAGTGAGGATTTCATCGGCTGCCATCGAGTTCTCCCACAGGCCGGTGAAGAACTCGCTCGCCGGGATATCCCGGGCGCCGCGCGGCGACACCACTTCCATGTGCGCGTCGAGCGCCAGCGCCACCGCGGCATACTCCGCCGCCGGATCGGCGTGGGCGATCGCGCCTCCGAGCGTGCCGCGGGTACGGATCTGAAAGTGGCCGATGTAGGGGGTCGCCAGCGTCAACAGTGGCACCGAGTCGGCCACCTCATCGTCCATCCCCACGAACGCGTGCGAGGTGGCCGCCCCGATGCGGACTTCGTTGTCGCATAGGTCGATACCGACCAACTCGTTGATCCGCGAGACGTCGACGAGGTTGTCGAAATGTGTGAGGCGCATGGCGAGCATGGGCACCAGACTCTGGCCGCCGGCGAGGATCTTCGCGTCATCGCCGTACTCTGCGAGCAGGTCGACAGCCCCTTTCACGGTGTCAGGGCGGTGATAGGCGAACGCGGCAGCCTTCATGGGACGAGCCGCGACAGGGCGGCCAGCAGGTCGTCGGCCTTCAGCGCCGCCGGATGTATCTGCGCCTTTCGCTTCCTGCGGCCGAGCAGGAAGCCGATCGCGGCCCCGGCCGCAAGCGCGGCGAGGGCAGGCGCGGCGCGCTTGGCCATCGGCACTGCGACAACCTTGAGGAGATCGACGGAGTCGGCGGCCTCGGCGGCGGCTGCCGCCATGGGTTGGCTTGTGGCACAGCGAGTTTGGGCCCGCGTTGCGGATCCGCCAAGTAGGTCAGCCTCAAGACTCTTGGCGAACTGACCGATCAGGTTTGTGCCCACGTCCGATAGCACACCGCGGCCGAACTGAGCCGCCTTGCCCGAGATGGTCAGGTCCGTGGTGATGACCACGTTGGTGGCGTCACCCTCGTCCTTGAGCTGTGCGGTGACGACGGCGGCCGCGTTGCCGTTGCCACGTGTCTCCTTGCCGTTGGCCCTGAGCACCATGCGCTGAGCCGCAGCGTCCTTCTCGACGAACGCCGCTTCACCCTTGTAGGACACCGTGATCGGGCCGACCTTGACCTTGACCGCGCCGGTGAACTCGTCGCCGTCGACGGACACCATGGTGGCGCCGGGTAGGCAGGGCGCCACGCGTTCGACGTCGGTGAGGAACTCCCACGTTTTGGCCGCGGGGACGGCGACCCGGAATTCGTTGGTGAGCTCCACGGCTAGTGGTCCTTTCGTGCTTGTTCGATCAATTCGACGATCGCGGCAGGGCTGGCCGGCAATCGCGTGAGCGTCACGCCGAGCGGAGCGAGCGCATCGTTGATCGCGTTGATCACGGCGGGGGTGGACCCGATGGCGCCACCCTCGCCGCAGCCCTTGTAGCCGCCGACACCGGGCCCCGGGATCTCGACGTGTCCGTACTCGATCGGCGGTACGTCGGTGGCGGTCGGCAGCAGATAGTCGACAAACGTTGACGACAGCGGGTTTCCGTCGTCGTCGTAGACCATGTTCTCCAGCAGTGCGCCGCCGATACCCTGTACGGTGCCGCCGGCGATCTGGCCTTCGACCACATTGGGATTGATCATCGGCCCGACGTCCTCGCTGACGATGTAGCGCGTCAGCGTGACCTGCCCTGTCTCGACGTCGACCTCGCACGTGCACGCGTGCGTCGCGTTGGCCCAGTGGATGAATGCCTGTGAGGTGAAGCGGGCGGTGGCCTCCAGCGTCGCCGCCATTCCCGGCGGCAACTGTGCAGGCTCGTAGTACGAGCGATAAGCGAGATCGGCGAAGCTCACGCTCTTCTCGGGGTCGTCGCGGACGCTGGCCCGGGAGTCGGCAAGCTCGATGTCGGCTTCGTCAACCTCGAGACGGTGGGCGGCCATCGCGACGATCTGCTTGCGAAGGATCGTTCCCGCCTCGTTGACCGCTCCGGCCGTCATCGGCGCGCTTCGGCTGCCCTGGGTGCCGGCGCCGTACGGTGTCACGGCGGTATCGCCTTGAATCGTTGCGACGTCGTCGATGTCGGCGCCAAGCGTGTCGGCCGTCAGCTGGACGACAGTGGTCTCGATGCTGTTGCCGCACGAGCCACCGTTCACGTAGACGTTGATCTTGCCGGTCGGCTCGATGCGGATGGTTGCACCCTCGGTGCCGAAGTTGCCCATCGCGGCGCCCGTTGGCTCGACGTAGGCCGAGAAGCCGAGTCCGATGTAGCGGCCCTGCTCCAGCGCGTCTGCCTGGTCCTTTCGGAAGCCCTCGTGGTCAAGGATTTTCACCGCCTGCTCGAAGGTCTCGACCGGCGCAACGTGGTCGTACGGCACACCGTTCGGATTGACGTACGGCATCTCGTCGCGGCGCAGCAGGTTCTTGCGACGAAGATCCACAGGATCCAAGCCCATCTTTCGCGCGGCGATGTCAAGCAGGATCTCGCGCCCGAGGGTCTCAAACTGCCATGGCCCTCGATACGCCACCAGACCGCTGGTGTTGGAGAACACCGCCTTGAAGTTGAAGCTGGCCTTCGGAACCCGGTACGGGCCGGGGAAGTATATGCCGATGGCCGCCTGATTCAGCGGATGAGGCGTCGGGTACGCACCCACGTCCTGGAGAAAGTCGATGTCGACCGCAGCGATGTTGCCAACTTCGTCGAACGCCATCCTTTCCTTGGCCTCGACGTGCCGGGCCTGCCCGGCGGATATCAGGTTCTCGCGCCGGTCCTCGATCCACTTCAGCGCCGCGGGCACCTTGCGCGCGGCCAGCATGATGCACATGTCTTCGCGCGATGGGACGACCTTCTGGCCGAAACCGCCGCCGGTGTCGCGCACGATGACCCGAACATGTTGTGCCGGCAGCCCCAGTAGGCGGGCGCAAAACGCGCGCAGCTCGTGGGGGATTTGGGTGGAAGCCCAGATCGTCACCTCTCTTGAGGCGACCAGCCACTCGACGATGATCCCGCGCGTCTCCATCGGCACGGGCACGTACATGTGCTGGTAAATGGTTTCGGACACTAGGTGCGCCGCGGCGGAGATCGTTTCCTCGTCCGGCGGCGCGCCGGCCAGGCCGAATGCGACGTTGTCGGGGTACTGCTCGTGGACGACTACGTCGGCGTTCGCGGCCTTAGTAAAGTCGGCGACGGCGGGCAGCGGCTCGTAGTCGACGTCCACCAGCTCGATTGCGTCCTCGGCGAGGTACCGGCTCTCGGCGACGACGAGAGCGACCGGGTCGCCGACGAACTTCACCTCGCCCTCGGCCAGCGGCGGGCGGGGAGTGTCCGGCATGTCCTTGCCCACGACCGCGTGCCAGGCCTCCTTCACCTCCGGGTTGAGGTCCTCGGCGGTGAACACGGCCCGCACACCGGGCAGGGCCAGGGCGCCGCCGGCGTCGATACCGTTGATCTTCGCACGGGCGAAGGGGCTGCGCACGAAGCACGCGTGCAGCATTCCGGGTCTGGTGACGTCGTCGACGAAGGTGCCGTGACCGGTGAGAAGGCGGTTGTCTTCGACGCGAGGGACCCGCGTGCCTGCGTATCGGGTCGCAACCGTCTCAGTCACCCAACCACTCCCATCGACCGACTGAAGAGTGACGTTATCGCATCTGAGAGCGACATTTCCACTCTTCTTGTCTCATTTAGTCAATCGTGGTGGATTCGGCCGTTGACCTCGGTCAATGGCCGACCGCGGCCGCCCCAGCGGCGGGCGATGATCTCTGCGGCGATCGACACGGCGGTTTCCTCGGGGGTGCGGGCGCCCAGGTCCAGCCCGATCGGGCTGGCCAGCCGCTCCAGCTCGGCGTCGGTCAGCCCGACTTCGCGCAGCCGGTCCATGCGGTCGTCGTGGGTGCGCCGCGACCCCATTACGCCGATGTAGTCGACCTCGGGCAGCTGCAGCGCCACCCGCAGCGCGGGCACGTCGAACTTGGGGTCGTGGGTCAGCACGCAGATCGCGGTCCTCGCGTCGATCGCGCCCTGCTCTGCTTGCGCGGCGAGGTAGCGGTCGGGCCACTCGACGACGACCTCGTCGGCGTCGGGGAAACGGGCCGGAGTCGCGAACACGGGCCTGGCGTCGCACACGGTGACCCGGTATCCGAGGAACGAGCCCTGCCGGGCGAGGGCCGAGGCGAAGTCGATGGCGCCGAAGATCAGCATCCGTGGTCGCGGTGCGTGGCTGGCAACGAAGATCTCCATGCCTGCTTCCTGGCGCTGGCCGTCCGGGCCGTAGGAAAGCACGGCGGTGCGGCCCGCGGCCAGAAGACCCCTGGCGTCGTCGGCGACAGCGTCGTCGGCGCGCGCAGATCCCAGCGACCCCTCGACTGCGTACGGCCCCACGACCAGCCTGCGCCCGAGCCAACCCGGGTCGGGATGGGCGATGACGGTGGCGACTGCGGTCGGACGTTGTCCGGCGATGTCGTCGGCGATGGCCTGCAACTGGGGGAAAGTGTTGCGGGACACCGGTTCTGCGAAGATGTCGATGATCCCGCCGCAGGTGAGGCCGACGGCGAATGCGTCGTCGTCGGATATTCCGTAGCGTTGCAGCTCGGGTCGCCCGCTCTGCACCACCTCGTTGGCGAGCTCGTAGACGGCGGCCTCGACGCAGCCGCCGGACACCGAGCCCGCGACCGTGCCATCGGGTGCGACGACCATGGTGGCGCCGGGTGGACGAGGCGCGGACTTGATCGTGCGGACGACGGTGGCGACGCCCGCCGTTCCGCCGGCACGCCAGACCGTGAGCAGCTCGTCGAGTACATCGCGCACGGTCCGAAGTCTATGCCGGAATCCCAATCGGACTGTGCGAGTGCTCAGCGTTGAATCAAGCTGCGTCGAATTCCACGGGCAGCGCGGCAGGGCCGGCGATTCCGACCATCGGCTTCCACGGCGCGGAGCCTCCCCGTCGAAGGTTGCGCATCCGTAGGGTCATGACCCGCAGGGCTTCGGCGATTTCGCGTCGGGCGAGGTTCGCGCCGAGGCAGTAGTGGGCGCCCGCGCCGAACGTCTGCATCGGCGCCGCACCCTCGCGTGTGATGTCAAGACGGTCCGGGTCCTCGTAGACGGTGGCGTCGCGGTTGGCGGAAGCCGTGTTGACCGTGACGAACGTCCCTGCCGGGATGACCACGCCGTCATATTCGACGTCTTCGATCGTCATCCGCATCGCGCCGAAGACCACGGGGTAGAAGCGCATCAGCTCTTCGACCGCCTTCATGGCTAGTTCAGGATTGACGGCGAGCAGATCCCATTGATCCGGGTGATCGCAGAGGACGTCAACGGCAGCGGCAACTTGGTTGCGGGTGGTGTCGGTACCCGCCATCAGCAGGCCGCCCGCAAGCATCCGCAGTTCGGCCATGCTCAGCCGGTCGCCGTCGTCCTCGGCGCGGATCAGATCGGAGATCAGGTCGTCGGTGGGCGAATTGCGGCGCTCGGCGACCATGTCGTCGACATAGTCGTCGAGTTCACCCCAGGCCTTCAGGATGTCCGGCTCGTACTCGGCCGCCTTCCACGTGAACGTCTTGAAGAACTCGTCGGCCCACACCGAGAACAGCTGCCAGTCCTGTTTGGGAGCGCCGAGCAGCTCGCAGATGACCGGAACCGGATACGGGCGCGCGATGTCCGCGACGACCTCAGAGCGTCCCGCGGCCATCAGCGGGTCGGTCAACTCCGTAATGATGTCGACGATCGTCGTGTCCAGGCGCGCTACCGACCGCGGGGTGAATGCCTTGGACACCAATCGGCGCAGACGAGCGTGGTCCTCACCGTTGACGCTGAGAAGAGTCGCAGTGACCCGATCCCACAAGGCGCCGGACGTGATGCCCTGCGCCTCGAGTCCCAGCCCGGGCGGCGGGGCCAGCCGATGGTCGCGCAGCGCGGTGTGCGCAAGCTCGTAGCTCAGAATCTCAGGCCCGTGCGAGCCCATGGCGATCGGGAACTGGTGACGCGCTTGCTTGAGCGCCTCGTGGGCGGCCGCAGGGGTGGCCGCGTCCTCGTAGGACACAGTGGGCAGGTCGGCTTCGAAAACGGTCGGGCGCTTGACGCTGACGACGGTCATGGCGGACTCCTCTTTCGGGACGCCTTCATGGTCTGGCCGCGCCGGGGGGACCGTTAGCGTAGGTGAGTACCTGCTTTCGGAGGTGATCGCGTGCGTATGCGCGTAGCCGGTGTCCTGGCCATCCTGTGCACCGTCGTCTGCGCTGCTCCCGCCGTTGCATTCGCATCACCGCCGGTGCCACCGGTGTCCGACGCCGCGGCGGCTGCCGGGCTGGTCGACGTGCGCACCGTCGTGCCCGATGCGGTCATCGACCTTCGGTACGCGACGCCTGACAACTTCGTCGGGGTGCCGATGTACCCCGCCGACGCGAGGTGCCTGGTGCACGAATCGATGGCGCCGGGTCTGGCCGCCGCCGCGGCCGTGCTGCGGCCAACGGGCGAAATGCTCGTCTTCTGGGACTGCTATCGGCCCCATGACGTTCAGGTGCGAATGTTCGCGGCGGTGCCCGATCCGAACTGGGTGGCCCGGCCGGGGCCGTATTCGCGCAGCCACGAAGCCGGTCGGTCCGTCGACGTGACGATCGCGAACGCGCAGGGCCGCATCGACATGGGTACCGACTTCGACGACTTCACTCCGCGCGCCCTCGCCTATGCCACCGAGGGCGTCAGCGCGGCCGAACAGGACAACCGTACGCGAATGCGGGAAGCGATGCAGGCAGGCGGATTGACGGTCTATACGGGCGAATGGTGGCACTTCGACACCAGCGATGCCTACGAGAAGCGCCCGATTCTCAATGTGCCGGTGAATTAGGTGATTCGATCGTCGGATGCGGAGATCGATCGCGGCCTTATGTCTCGTCGCGGTGGCCTTGGTGCCTGCCTGCAGTCGTAACAAGCCGCCCAACTCGCTGTTCGACGCCGCGGGCTATCACGTGCGCGGAGACAAGGTCTTCTACCTGGCCGCGTTCCCGGGCAAGGCATCTGAGATAGCGGGCGCGGACCCCGCATCGTTCAAGATGTTTGACACCACCTACGCAAAAGACAAGTCCAATGCCTATTTCGACGGCCACCCGATATCAGGCGCCGACGCAACGACTTTCGACGTGCTCGACCGTGGCGGATTCGCGGAAGACCGCAATCACGCCTACCAACTCGATCGGCCGATCAGCGACGACCCCGCCCACTTCGAGCTGCTCGACGGCGGTATGTCGAAAGACAGCGCCAACGTGTACTGGACCGACGGCGGCGTGTTGTCAGACGATCCAGGGCATTTCGCGATCGTGGCGAACAACGACCATTACCTGTTCACGAAGGACACTCGCACCGTCCACGTCAACGGAAAGCCGATCGCCGACGCCGATCCGGCGACATTCCGCGTGCTGCAGGGCGCCTATGCACAAGATGCCCGGCACGTCTTCTATTTCTCCGACGCGATCGTGAACGCCGATGCGGCGTCGTTTCACCCCCTCGACGGCCCATATGCGAGCGACTCCCACCGCGTCTACTGGATGGGCACGCCGATCGACGGTGCCGACCCGGCCACGTTCCGCGTGTTGAATGCCGCCTTCGAGTGTTCAGCGGATGCCGAGCGCGCGTACTACAGGCAATCCGCCATCTCCGGAGAGGACCCGCGGACGTTTCCGCCCGGCCTCGCCGCCACGAGCTGCACCGAGACGGCGATCTCGTTTACGGAGTGATCGAGACCGGACCGACGAGACCTCCGCGGTTTAACTACCCCTCCGCGTCCACAGGCAGTACCCGCTCATCTCTATCGAGAAGAGCTGGGGCACAACTTGGAATGAAAGTAGCTGCCCTTTACCGCTTTCCGCCACTTGCGGCGGACCGACGACTCCAGCGTCGACAACCGCTCGTTGCTCGGCACGGCAACTGGTGTTCGCGTCCTGCGGTACGGCGGTCCAGTCGCCCGTTGCGACGTCGGGGTTTCGTAGTCCTTCTCCGTGCAGCGTGATCGGGGGACCGAAGCTCAACCATCGATCGTTGGGTGGTTGGGGCGTTGTGACTGCTTGCCACTGGTTGTCGAGGCATTCCAGTGGCGATCTGTCGGCCGCCGGCCACGTCATTACCTCTGACAGGGTCGATGCACACGGCATACCGGGTTGCGGCGCTTCGGGATCTGCCGATGCGACGACCGGCGTCGAAAGCAACGCCGTTACCGTCGCGACCACCAACGCGATTTGTCGCACCGACCTACACCTTCGAAAGGTCGGTGCGCATCAGCATCACGTCGTAATCAGACCACAACGACAAATTCCAGTAC
>Ga0207648_10005798_pt1 | contig 12374 bp, 10 predicted proteins | sample KBSMisM32_FD_184310 | JGI IMG/M metagenome (GOLD analysis project Ga0207648, IMG submission 184310) | Miscanthus rhizosphere microbial communities from Kellogg Biological Station, Michigan, USA - KBS Miscanthus M3-2 (SPAdes) (version 2) | ecosystem: Host-associated > Plants > Roots >...
ACGCCGTTGCCAAGGTGCTGGCGGACATCGGCGTCGATTTTCTCCGATGCCACGAACAGGTCGGCCGTCCCGTCAGCGTTGACCAGCGCGTAGGCGAGCGCGACCGGCGTGTGAGTCACATCGGCGCCGCGGATGTTGAAGGCCCAGGCGATGGAATCGAGTGCGGACAGCACCGCCGCGTCGGCATGGTGCTTCGTCAGCCAGTCGCCGATCTCGGTGCGCTTCTCCGCGGCCGACTTGCCGGCATATTGGTCGGGCTGGACGACGAGGTGCGCTTTCGACGCTTCCGGCCGGTCCTTCCAGATCTCGTCGATCGGGTTGCGATCGACGGCAACGAGCTCGGCGCCGCGCGTCGCCAGCGCTTCCTTGGCCTTCTTCACCCAGTCCCGGGTGTGAAGCCACGGGTCGTAGCCGATGCGCGCGCCCTCGGGCGCATGCTCCTCGAGCCATTGCGTCGTGCTCGTCTCCGGCACCGACTGGTAGCTCCACTGGTCCGGGCTGACCTGCTGGCGGACCTGTAGCGTGTAGCGCCCGTCGACGAAGATCGCGGCCTCCTCGGGCAGCACCACTGCGGACCCCGCCGAGCCCTCGAAACCGGTCAGCCAGGCGAGACGCTGGGCGTAGCTTCCGACATATTCGCTCATATGCTCGTCGGTCAGCGGCACGACGAAGCCGTCGAGCTTCTCAACCTTCAATTGCTCGCGAAGAGCGGCGAGGCGGTCTGCATAGCTGGACATGGGCCTTAACCTAGGCCCGCGGGCAAGCCGGAACAAGATTGGGCGGCTCGACGCGCGCTACAGTCGTTCGAGCCATTAACATTTCGCACATTTTGATTGGCGCCAACCGTGTTATGCTGAGCGAAAGCATGGAGGCGGCGATGACCGGCATACTCGGCAAGTTCCAGGTTGAGCATACTAACGAAGGTGCCCGAGTGATCGCGCGCTCGCATCAGCTCACGACGACCTGCATCTCGGATGCGGAGATCGACACTCATATCCAGATGCTCAAGGATGATCTCGATACCTGCGCGAACGAGATGAAGCGCCTGGTGAAGGTCAACAGAAGCGGCGCTCTGTTCGAGGGCTGGCCGTCCGCGAACGACGTGCTTTAAGGCGACCCAGCGTCTGCTTTAGACTCTTTCGGTCGGCGGCGGCCGCGTTAGAAGCGCGGCATGGATAAGCCGACCACCCTCCCAACAGCGCCACGAGCCGAGCAGCGCCCGCACACCAACTCCGCGCACGGGGTGAGCTGGGACGATCCCTATCACTGGCTGCGCGACCCCAAATATCCCGAGGTCGATGACCCGGACGTGCTTGCGTATCTCAAGGCGGAGAACGCCTATTTCGATGGCTGGAAAGCGCAGCACCAGGGGCTGATCGACCAGCTGTTCGATGAGATGAAAGGGCGGATCAAGGAAGACGAAAGCTCGGTCCCGATCCGCGACGGCGACTGGCTCTACTGGTGGGCATTCAAGCCGGGCGCGCAGTACCGCACCTGGTATCGCAAACCCGTCGGCGACGGCGCTGATGAGGTGCTGATCGACGAGCCAGTCGAAGCCGAGGGCCGCGAATATTTCAGGCTTGGAGCGCTCGAAGTCAGTCCGAACGGAAAGCTTCTGGCGACGCTTGCCGATTATGACGGGTCGGAGCGGTTCGAGCTTCGTATTCGCGACCTCGCCACCGGCAAGGACATCGAAACCGTGACCAAGGTCGGGATCGCGCAGCCGGTGTGGACCAGCGACAGCGGCGGAATCGTCTTCACCGAGGTCAACGACAATTGGCGTTCGTACCGCGCGCAATATCACCGGCTCGGCGGCAAGCCCGAGGATGCGATCACGCTCTACGAGGAGACCGAGGAGCTTGGCTTCTCGGTCGGCATCGGCCGGTCGCACGATCGCAGCACGATCTTCGTGTCGACCGGCGACAATGCCACGAGCGAGGTCAGGTTCGTCACCGCCGACGATCCGGCGCAGCCGCTGACCTTGATCTCACGCCGCAGGCAGGGGCGCGAATATCACGTGGACTCGGCGCACGGGAAATTGTGGATCCACACCAACGACGATCATGTGAACTTCCGCCTCGCGGTCGCCGACCCGGCCGAGCCGGAGAGCTGGGAGACGGTGATCGCCGGATCGGACCGCGTCTACCTGACCGGCGCGACCGCCTACCGCGACCATCTCGCGATCAGCAGCCGCGTCGACGGCCTCGACCAGCTGACGCTGCGCACCTACTCGGGCGAGGAGACGCGAATCCCGTTCGAGGAGGCGAGCTACAGCGCGTTTTTCATCGGCAACCCGGAGTTCGCGCCGAACGCCTACCGGCTCGGCTATTCGTCGATGGTCACGCCGACCACGGTCTATGACTACCACCCCGAGAGCGGCGCGCTCGAGGTGCTCAAGGTCCAGGAGATCCCGTCAGGTTATGACGGTTCGCAATATTCTACCGAGCGGCTGATGATCGAGGCGCGAGACGGGGCGAAAGTGCCTGTGTCGATCGTCACCCGCAAAGGCTTCCAAAGGAACGGCGAGGGCAAGCTGTTCCTCTATGCTTACGGCGCCTACGGAATGGCGATCCCGCCGACCTTCAACACCAACCGCATCAGCCTGCTCGACCGCGGATGGGCCTGCGCCATCGCCCATATCCGCGGCGGCGACGACCTCGGCTACCAATGGTTTCTCGACGGCAAGCTGACCAAGCGGGCCAACACGTTCAACGATTTCGTCGACGTCGCGAAGGGGCTAGTAGCGGCGAAGTTCACGAAGCCGGGAAGGATCGCGATCAACGGCGGCTCGGCTGGCGGCGAGCTGATGGGCGCGGTGGTCAATAACAACCCTGAGCAGTGGGGTGCGGTCGTCGCGGACGTACCGTTTGTCGACGTGCTCAATACCATGCTCGACGACGCCTTGCCGTTGACCCCGGGGGAATGGCCGGAGTGGGGCAATCCGATCACCGACAAGGCCGCGTTCGACCTCATCCGCAGTTATTCGCCCTACGATAACGTTAGGGCGCAGGACTATCCGCCGATGCTGATCACCGGCGGTTTGACCGATCCACGCGTGACCTATTGGGAACCGGCCAAGTGGGCGGCGAAGCTGCGCGCGACCAAGACCGACCAGAACCCGCTGTTCCTCAAGATCAACATGGGCGCCGGCCACGGCGGCAAGTCGGGCCGGTGGGAAAAACTGCACGAAGTGGCTGAGACCTACGCATTCATGCTGACGATGGTGAAGTGACGCGGCCGGTCTTCGAACGAACGCTGACCGCCGCTGCCGAGCACATTGACGAGCTCGGCCACGTCAACAATGCAGTGTGGGTGCAGTGGATCCAGCAGGTCGCGGTCGCGCATTGGGACTCGGTCGCCGATGCCGCGCACAAGGATGCTTACGTCTGGGTCGTGGTGCGGCACGAGATCGACTACGTCCGCGCCGCGGTCGAAGGCGACCGGATCGTTGCGCGGACGTGGGTCGGCGACGCCCCGCACGGAGCGCGGTTCGACCGCCTGATGGAATTTGCCGGGCCTGACGGGAAACTCTGCGTTCGCGCGAGGACGCAATGGGCGATTATCGACAAAGCGTTGGGCCGGCCGATCCGCGTGCCCCCGGAAGTGATAGCGCCCTTCCTTTAGCCAGTGTAGTCGACCCGACATGCCTCGGCCCGTCTTCTACGAATATTGGCGCTCGTCCGCCGCTTACCGCGTCCGCATCGCCCTCAAGCTCAAGGGCGTCGACTATGAAAGCCGCCAGATCGACCTGCGTGAGGGGGCGCAGAATGAGCTCGAATATCGGGCGGCCAACCCGTTCGGACTGGTACCGATGCTCGAGATCGACGGCCATCATCTGACGCAGAGCCTGGCGATCCTCAACTATCTCGACATGCGCTACCCGAACCGGCCGTTGATCCCGGCGGCGGCGGCAGAGCGCGCGCATGTCGTGGCAATGGCGCTCGCGATCGCCTGCGACATCCACCCGCTCAACAATCTCCGAGTGCTCAAATATCTGAAGAATGAGCTTGGCCATTCGCAGGACGAGGTCGACGACTGGTACCGGCACTGGATCAGCATCGGTCTGCCAGGCCTCGAAGCCCAGGCGAAAGCGCGGTCGGGCGCCTTCCTGTTCGGCGACGGACCGACGGCGGCGGACGTCTGCCTGGTGCCGCAGCTTTACAATGCGCGGCGCTTCGACGTGCCTCTCGATGATTATCCGACGTTGCTGCGCGCCGAAGAGAATGCCAACAAGATAGAGGCGTTCGCAGCCGCCCATCCGGACAGGCAAGAGGTGCCCGCATGAACAGAGTGGCCAGCATCAACCGCGGCATGGAGGACATGAAGCCGCTGGATTCGGTCGAGATCCCATCGCTCGAGGGCAAGGTCAGCGCCGAGGAATGGGAAATCCGAGTCGAGCTCGCCTGCGCTTATCGGATGGTCGCGCATTACGGCTGGGACGACCTCATCTTCACTCACCTTTCGGCGCGGATCCCGGGGCCGGAGCATCATTTCCTGCTCAACCCGTACAATTTAATGTTCGAGGAGGTGACCGCGAGTTCGCTGGTCAAGGTCGACGTCAACGGCAATCCGGTCGAGCCGACGCCGTTCATTACCAACCCGGCGGGCTTCACCATCCACTCGGCGATCCACATGGCACGCGACGACGCCCATGCCGTAATGCACCTGCATACGCCGGCGGGCCAGGCCGTCGCAGCGCACAGCGAGGGGCTGCTGCCGCTGACCCAGACCGCGATGCTGATCCGAGGCGACGTCGCCTTCCACGATTACGAGGGGGTCGCGGTCGACCTTGGCGAACGCGAGCGGCTAGTGGCCGACCTCGGCACGAAGAATGCGATGATCCTCCGCAATCACGGCACTTTGGCCGTCGGCAAGAATGTCGGCGAGTGTTTCGTGCGGCTCTATTTCCTCGAGCGCGCGTGCCAGGCGCAGATCATGGCGCTGTCGGCCGGCGACGCCATCAACAATCCTCCCCAGGGCTCGCCGGAAGTTACTGCGCAGCAGGGACAGGTCGGGGTAGCGTTGGCCGCCAACCTGCTCGCCTGGCCGGCGCTCAAGCGGAAGGCATACCGCCTCGACCCGACCTTCGCGACCTAGGCTTGGCGAGGCAAGCGGCATCGATCAGCGATTATCGCGCGCTGGCCCGGGCGCGGCTGCCGCACTTTCTCTTCGAGTATCTCGACGGCGGATCCTATGACGAGGTCACCCTCAGGCGAAATGTTGAGGATCTACAGGCGATTGCGCTGAAGCAGCGGGTGCTGCGCGATGTATCGACCATAGACGTCTCGGCCGAGCTGTTCGGCAAGCGCTGGGCGTTGCCTGTTGGCCTCGGACCGGTCGGCCTCTCCGGTCTCTATGCCCGCCGCGGCGAGGTCCAGGCGGCGAAGGCTGCTGCAGCCGCCAATGTGCCGTTCGCGCTGTCGACGCTCAGCGCTTGCTCGATTGCCGAGGTCGCTGCCGCCGAGCCGGGCTTTTGGTTCCAGCTCTACATCGTCAAGGACCGCGAGTTTGTCGCCGACATGATCGCGCGGGCGAAGGCGGCCGGCTGCGGGGCGCTGTTATTGACCGTCGACCTCGCCGTCCCGGGGACGCGTTACCGCGACTATCGTTCGGGCCTGTCGGGTTCGATGCGCGGGCCGGTCAGCCGGTTGAAGCAGGTGCTGCAGCGGCCCGATTGGACGTGGGACGTTGCGGTTCGCGGGCGGCCGATGACCATGGGCAATCTTGAACCCGTCCTGGGCGCCGACGCCGCGCTCTCCGACCTGATGGGCTGGGTCGCCCAGAATTTCGATTCGAGCGTCACCTGGAAGGACGTCGAATGGGTGCGCTCGCAATGGTCAGGGCCAATGGTCCTCAAGGGCATTCTCGACCCGGACGATGCGCGCGAAGCGATCGCCAATGGGGCGGACGGAGTCGTCGTTTCAAATCACGGAGGGCGTCAGCTGGACGGCGCGCTGTCGAGCGCCCGGGCATTACCGCCAATCGCCGACGCGGTCGCCGGACGCGCGGCGATACTGGCCGATGGCGGCGTTCGCTCGGGGCTCGACGTCGTGCGAATGCTCGCGCTGGGGGCCGATTTCGCGCTGATGGGCCGCGGCTGGGCCTATGCCCTGGCGGCGAGAGGCCAAGCGGGTGTCGCCCATGTGCTGAAGCTGATCGAGGCCGAGATGCGGGTGGCGATGGCGCTGACCGCCTGCACGTCGGTCGGCGAAATCGACGAGCAGATTCTCGAGCGGAGCGGTAATCAGGCGACGTTCTGAAGCGCGTCGGTGCCTTCGCTGAACAGGCGCTCCACGTCAGCCGCGGACATCGGTTCGGCGAATAAATAACCCTGGACCGATGAGCAGCCGTGAGCGCGTAGCTCCATCAGCTGCGCAGTCTCTTCGACGCCCTCCGCCGTCGTCTCCATGCCGAGCGTATTGGCAAGCTCCGTGATCGCATGGACGATGGCGATGGCGCCGTCGCGGGTCAGCAGGTTCTGAATGAAGCTGCGGTCGATCTTGAGCTTGTCGAACGGGAAACTCTGCAAATAGCTAAGTGACGAATAGCCGGTGCCGAAATCGTCCAGCGCGATGCGCACTCCCAGGCTGCGCAGCGAATGGAGAAGGCGCAGAGCTTCACCGCCCTCGAGGAAGATCGATTCGGTAATCTCGACCTCGAGCCGGTTCGGAGCGAGTCTGCTGTCTGCGAGAGCGCGCAAGATGCTTTCGTTCAGCGCGCCGCGATGGAACTGCACCGCCGAAACGTTGACGGCGACGCGGACGTGATCCGGCCACTGCGCCGCCTGGGCGCAGGCTTCGCGGATCACCCAGGCGCCGATCGGAACGATCTGGCCGGTGTCCTCGGCGACGGGCACGAACTCGGTCGGAGAGACGATCCCGCGCGTTGGGTGGTGCCAGCGCAACAGTGCCTCGAACGAGCAGATGCGGTTCTCCTCGAGGTCGAACAGCGGCTGGTAGAGCAGCTCGAATTCATCGCGCTCGAGCGCGAGGCGCAGGTCGGTCTCGAGCTGGCGCCGCTGTTGCGCGCGCTCATTGAGGCTTTCCTCGAAGAAGGCATAGGTGCCCCGCCCAGCCTCCTTGGCGCGGTACAAGGCAAGGTCGGCACTGCGGAGCAGGCTCCCGCCGTTCAAGCCGTCCTGCGGCGCAATGGCGATGCCGATGCTGGTCGAGGGCGCGAACTCGTTGCCGTCGATGCAGATCGGCTGGGTGATCGCGGCCAGGATGTCGCGGGCCAGCCGGTCGATCGCGTCGCGATCCTCGCCCACGGTCTGGAGCACGACAAACTCGTCGCCGCCGAGCCGGGCAACGAAATGACCGCGCGCGGCATCCTGCACCCGGCGTCCTGTCTCGACCAGCAACGTATCCCCCGCCGGGTGGCCGAGCGTGTCGTTGATAACCTTGAACTGGTCGAGATCCAGGCAGTGCAACGCGAACAGTGAGCCGCTGCCGGTCGCGGCGCGGATATGATGCTCGAGCTGTTGCTGGAACATCGTGCGGTTGGGAAGACCCGTAAGCGTGTCGTTAAAGGCCAGCTGGGTGATGCGCTGCTCGCGCTCGGCGATCTTGCCGACCATTTCGTTGAAGCTGGTGGCGAGCCGGGCGAGCTCGTCCTCACCGCGAACCCGAACTTGCACATGTTCTCCGGAGGCGAGACGCCCGGCCGCCTCATCGAGGCGCGCGAGCGGCTGAGTGATCCGCGCCGCCGCCCGCCAGGTCGCCAAAGCCACCAGCAACAGGCCGAGCAATGTCATCAGGCCCAAGGCAAGCTGCAGCTTGCGTGCGTCGGCCATCGCCTCGGCCTTCGGATAGGCTAGCAGCAGGATCGCCTGTTCGCGGTCGGAAAAGCTCGGCAACGGCTTGGCGAGCGCGATCGAGCGATCTCCGCCGACCGCCATCTCGAATGCAGCCGGCGCGCCAAGATGCGCCTCGGCCAATGCGGCGGCGCGCTGATCGAGGGCCGACATGCTGCCCGAAGCCTGGGTTAGACGACCGTTGTCGGGAGCTAGAACGGCGGCATGGAGTGGGATTGCGGAAAGCCGCTCAAGCCCGCGCATTTCCTTTGGATCGAGGTCAGCGGCGAACACCACCCAGCCGATCAGGACCGGAGCCATGATCGGCGCGGCGACCAACTGGCGTGGGCGGCCGGCGAGCACCGAAACGCCCGTGACCCGGCCGTCGTCGAGGGGACCCCACAGCGCTGCGGCTTCGCTATTACTGACGGCCGGGTCGATGCTCGACACGCGGCCGTCGGCGGACACGATGAACGCGCTTCGCACGCGCAGCCGGGCGGCAGCGTTGCCCAGTGCGGACTGGATCGTCGCCTGGTCGCCGCTCGCAACCGCGGCACGGAACCCGAAATCGCGCGCCAGCAATTGCGCGGCATTCTGAAGCTCGCGCGCGCGCTGCTGCCACAGGCGATCGTAGACGGCGCCGCTCGACTGCAGCTGGCTCGCGACCTCACGCGAGGCTGCGCCGGCGATGAAGCTCGACAAAGCAGCGGAAACAGCAAGCATCGCCGCCGCGAACAGCAGCGCGAACTGCACGGTGAGCCGAGCGCTCAGGGAGCGGAACGGCCGCATCGCCCTAATAATCCGTCATTGCCATCGCCGGCGGCGGTCGCAGGCGGACCTGGAAGCTGAGGCTGCGCTGGGCCGGGGCGACGGCTTGCTGGATCATGCCGCCGGGCGCGCGCAGATAGGGATGCCAGACGGTCAGACGCGCCGGTGCGCTTGGCGCGTCGCCGAACGAGGCGATTCCCTGGGCATTGGTACGGGCAGTCCATGCGCTGTCGGTGACGACGATGAAGGCGCTCATCTGGTCGTGGATGTTGCAGCCCAGCGCGACCACTCCGGCCTTGTCGAAATGCACCGTCCGGGACTGGTCCTTGGCAAACAGCTTCAACTCGAACTTCTTCGCCGCCGAAAAGGAATAAACATGGTGCTTGGTCGGATCGAGATTGGGAAAGGACACGTCGGCTCCAACCGGAACAACGGTCAGAAATGGTCGAAACTGCAGGCTCTGCTGCGCAACGACGTAGCGCCCGCCACCGCGGGCCGGGCGAGCCGCTGCGCCGGCCGGGTAGAGCGTCACGACCGCATCCCGCACGGGGTGGCCGGATGCGTCGACTACGCGCACGTTCAAGGGAGCCGCGGCAAGCGGCGACGCTGCGCCGGCGAGCGCCAGCGCACACAAGATATTACGCACCATTGGGCAGGATTAAGCGCTCAACAGTAAACGGCGCCCCTAGCGGGATGGTTACCAGTGCATTCGCACCTCAGCCTGAAGCTGGGTTTGGGCTTGGCGAAACGGCTCCTCGACGTGCTCGCGCGAGGGATTGTCGCTCCAGACGTGGAGCAACTCGACCAGGCCGGTGAAATGGCGCCAGTCGCGCTTGGCGGCCAGCATCGCCGACCAGCCATGCTCGTCATATTCGGAATCAACATCACTGCCGTGGTTACGCGTGCCGAACGCTTCGACGCGCGCAGTGGCCCGGATGCTTCCAAACGGCCGCGTGAGCAGCACGTAGCCCGCGCGGAACCGGTTATCGACCCAGCGCCGACCGTTGTCAGGGAAGCCCATCTTCGTCCGGCCCTGGAGCGCCTGGGCCTTGAGCTCGGCGCCCGATCCGAGATCGGCGACAATGCCAATGTCGTTGAAGCGCGTCCGCCAACCCCATTCCAGGTCCATGTTCACCACTTCCGGATCAGCCCCATTGTCGTAGCGGAACAGCTCGAACCGGACCGGGGCCGGCGGCTGCCACGCAAACTTCGCATAGTAGCCGGGATGGTGACCAAAGCCCGTGCCAACGTCGAGCAGGGGATGCGTGAATGACGCCTGGTAGCCGGCGACGTCGCCGTCGAGCGGCGGCAGCGGCTGACGATTGAACGCAAGCGTGGTCCGGTCGTGGAGCGCCCAGCCGCGGAAGGTCAGGAGCGTTCCCGATGTGTCGTTCGCGGCCATGAGCGCCGCGGTGACGCGCAATTTATGCTGGCCGACGCTCGCGGCGAGCGTCGCTTCGGCCGCGACTGGGCGAACTTCCTCGCCGATCCAGCTATTGATCGCGGACGGCGTGATCGAATCCTTGACGTGCCAGTCGGCGCCCTCATGCTCGAGGCTGACCGGCGGCCACATGAGGCCCGCTCGCCCGGACAGCGCGAGCTTGCTCGAGCGCATTGGGCGGAAGATCAGATAGGCCTGCGAAAGTCCGCCCTCTGTTCGCTCTCCACCTTGGAGCGACCCGGCGACGACTGCGCCAAGCGACCAGGTGAATTGCGGCTTCCAGACGAGGTTAAGATTGCCGAGTTGCGGCCGGATCCTCAAATCGCTGTCGCTGCCCGAACGCAGCTTGCCGAACCCGCCGTTGACCCAGCTTGGTTCGCCGTCGGCGGCGACCAGCCGAACGTCGCCGCTGAGCTCGAACGCATCGCGGGTGAAAATGTGGGTGCCCGTTTCCGCCCTCGCCGGCATCGCCCATAGCGCTGCAAGCGCGCAGCCCAGCGGGATCGCGCCCCGAACACGCAGGCGTCGAACGACACAGCTCATGGGGCGGGAGGTTAAGCGAAGGTGGTTAACATTATGATGAGGAAGGCAGAAAGGTGGCCCCATTGCGGAGCTATGGCACCACGATCGCCCCCCGACGACCTATGGCAAAGCTGGTCGGGGAGAGAGGATTCGAACCTCCGGCCCCTGCCTCCCGAAGACAGTGCTCTACCAGGCTGAGCTACTCCCCGACCGGAACCCGCTTTTGCGTGCGACTTGAGGTCGCGGCGGGAGCCAAGGCCGCGGCTAGATAGATGGGGGTTCGGGCGAGCGCAAGCGCCGCTTTCAGCGGCCGAGGACTCCGAACCAGTCGGACGGTCTGACGAACTTCTCGCGCGGAGAGCCGGGCCGGGCGCGGCCGGTCTCGCTCTCCTCGATCTTCCGCCAGTCGTCATAGTCGGTCGCCATCACGCCGCGCTGTTCGAGCAGTTGCTTGAGCCCCGCCGTCCCCTGACGGCCTCCAGTCGCTCCGGGCGGCATCGCCGCGGCGATCTGGTCGGCGACCTCGTAGCCGTCGGGCCGGTTGGTCCCGATCGTTCCCGTCGGCCCGCGCCTCGCCCAGCCGACGGCGTAAAGCCGGTCGGCGATGCGGCCTCGTTGGTTGACGAACTTGCCGCCCTCGAACGGAACATCGGGGATCGGCGACGTGGAATAGCCGATAGCGGTGACGATCAGGGACGCCGGCACTTCATACGTTTCGCCGGTTCCGCGCGCTGAGCCCTTGTCGTCGAGAACCGTTTTCTCGACGATGATCCGCTCGGCCTTGCCGTCGCCTTCGATGGCAAGCGGCTTGGCGAAAAAATCGAAGATGATCCTCTTGGCTTTGTTGTGCTCAAGATCGGCAAAGCTGCGGAGGATGCTCACCGACTTGCGCAGCCCCGGGTCGAGCGTCTCGTCGGCGTCGACCGACGGGAAGTCCGCAAGATCGACAACCGGCACCGCAGCTTCGAGATGCGCGAGCTCGCCCAGTTCCTTGGGCGTCATCGCGACCTGGTGCGGGCCGCGGCGCCCGAGAATGGTGATCGTGCGGTTTGCCGATTTGTTCAGCGCCTGGAGCGCGTGGCCGACGATGTCGGAGCCTTCGAACTCGTGAGCGGTCTTGGACAGGATCCGGGCGCAGTCGAGCGCGACGTTGCCCGCGCCGATGACTGCCGCATGCGTGCCGCCGAGCTGTGGATCGAGGTCGGCAAACTCCGGATGGCCGTTGTACCACCCGACGAACTCACCCGAACCGACGACGCCGGGCAGGTCCTCACCGGGGATGCCGAGCTTGCGGTCGTGCGGAGCGCCGGTGGCGAGAACCACAGCATCATAGAGGTCGAGCAGCTCGGCGACCGATACGTCGCGGCCGACCGACACATTGCCAATGAAATCGACCCCCGCGCTCTCGGCGACCTTGTCGTAGCGTTTGGAAACGGCCTTGAGCGACTGGTGGTCGGGTGCGACACCGAAGCGGATCAGGCCATAGGGGACCGGGTAGCGGTCAAGGATATCGATCCGCGCCTCACCGCCATAGGCCTTCTCCAATGCCTCGGCGGTGTAGAAGCCGGCAGGCCCCGAACCGACCACCGCAAAATGCCGCATGCTCCCTCCCGCTCTGCCGTCATTGCGAGCGTAGCGAAGCAATCCAGCCGCGGGAACTGGATTGGCGCGTCGCCACGCTCCTCGCAATGAGGAAGTTACTTGCTGTGATCCTCCAGAAGCACGCTGCCCTTCTTCTGCAGCGCGACCTGAATCATGCCCGCGAACATGCCGAGCATTCCGGGCAGGAGAACCTTGAGGTGCACCTTGGTGTCCATGACGTCGATGGTTGCGTTCACGGACTCGCCCATT
>Ga0207648_10005801_pt1 | contig 12369 bp, 10 predicted proteins | sample KBSMisM32_FD_184310 | JGI IMG/M metagenome (GOLD analysis project Ga0207648, IMG submission 184310) | Miscanthus rhizosphere microbial communities from Kellogg Biological Station, Michigan, USA - KBS Miscanthus M3-2 (SPAdes) (version 2) | ecosystem: Host-associated > Plants > Roots >...
CGTGCCGCTGCGACCCTGACCGAGCACGACGGTGAGGCGGTGTGGACCGGCCATGCGCCGGTCGGCCTGCCGGTCGGTGGAGATCCCCTGGCGGCCGTGGGTGAGACGCTCCGCTTGCTGCACACTCCACGCGGTGAAGATCTGCCGCCATTCACGTCAGGACTGGTCGGATATCTCAGCTACGACGCCGTACGCCGCATAGAGCGGTTACCAGACACCTGTGTCGACGACCTGAGGATTCCCGAGCTGACCTTCCTGCTGGCTTCGGATCTCGCCGTCCTTGATCACCGCAACGGCGAAGTGTGGTTGGTTGCCAACGCGATCAACTTCGACAACACCGATGAGCGAGTCGATGAGGCGTACGCCGACGCCGCAGATCGAGTGGAGGCCATGACGGAGCTGCTGATCGAGTCCACACCTGCCGGTGTGGTTTCAGCAAGCTTTGATCAGACCGCTCTGCCGATCCGGCGACAGCGCGCGCCGGAGGATTATCAGCGAGCCGTGAGGTCCGCGGTCGAGGAGATCAAGGCTGGCGAGGCGTTTCAGATCGTTGTCAGCCAGCGTTTCGAGGTTGACACCACCGCTGACGCCCTCGATATCTATCGCGTACTTCGCCTGACCAACCCGAGCCCGTACATGTATTTGCTCCGGCTTGATGACTTTGACATCGTCGGCTCCTCACCAGAAGCTCTGGTCAGCGTCAAGGGCACCACCGCCGTGACGCATCCGATCGCGGGCTCGAAGCCGCGTGGTGGCACTCCTGCAGAGGACGCCGCCCTGGAGACTGAGCTGTTGGCGGATCCCAAGGAGCGCGCAGAGCACGTGATGCTTGTCGATCTCGGCCGGAACGATCTCGGCCGGGTTTGCCAGCCGGGCACCGTCGAGGTGGTGGAGTTCATGGAAGTCCGCCGCTACAGCCACATCATGCATCTCGAGTCCACGGTCACCGGCACCATTGCCGAGGACCGCACCGCGCTCGACGTCGTCTTGGCGGCCTTCCCGGCTGGCACGCTGTCCGGCGCGCCGAAGGTCCGCGCCATGGAGATCATTGACGAGCTTGAGATCACGCGACGGGGACTCTACGGCGGCGTGGTGGGCTATCTGGACTTTGCCGGTGATGCGGATGCGGCGATCGCCATCCGGACGGCGGTGGTGCGTGACGGCGTGGCTTTTGTACAAGCCGGTGGGGGGATCGTGGCGGACTCCGACCCGCCCACCGAGGATCAGGAGACTCAGAACAAGGCCGCTGCTGTCGTGAAGGCCATTTCGGTGGCGGAGAGTTTCGCCTCATTATGGCCGTCGGCAGCGCGCCCAACAGCCGAATCCGCCCCCAGATGAAGAGTCGCGCGCTGGCATTCGGCGGCCTGCTGCTCGGCGGGATCTTGGGCCTCATCTCCAGCGCACAGCCGTGGTGGCGGGCTAGCGGCGAAGGCGTCCTGGTGAAGTTCACCGGTACTCAGGTCACCGGCGGATTGAGTCAGGCGCTGGCGATAGTTGCATTGGCCGGGACATTGCTCATGCTCGTTCTGCAGGCCCGGGGACGCCGCGTGATTGGCGCGGTGCTCCTGCTGGTGGGTCTTGGGTTTGTCCTCACCGGAACGCTTCGACTGCAGCCGAGCGCCGATGCCGTACGCAGCCAGGTCCGGGAAGTGAGCTTGGTCGACGCTTTTCAGCTGAGTGTGACCGCGTGGCCGTGGATCTTCGCCCTTTCTGGGGTGGTGATCGTCACCGGCGCGGTCGTGACCATGATCACAGCAACTCACTGGCCAGCGCGATCCGAACGTTTCCAGGCAGGCCAGGTAGCGGGGCGGCCGGCGAACTCTGACGACCCGGCAGAGCTGTGGAAGGCGATGGATGCAGGCGCGGATCCAACCGCCCATGATCACGACACGCCGATCGGCGACGACCCCGAGGTGCGCGATCGGAGCTCAGGAGACACAATGGATGCCACCGAACAGGTACAGCAATTACCCTGGTCGCCCACGAGCCATCTTCCCGGCCGCGTGCAGCGCGACTGGCGGGGGCGCGAGGCATAGAGCGAGAGAGGCGAGCGCAGTCCTGGGCGGTATGTGCTCGGAATGCAGATCCCGATCAGCAGAAACGAGGGAACCATGGCAGGCACAGAGCAGCAATCGCGGCAGCGGTCCGACATCACATATGTGGTCAACCGGCGCGGGAAGCATGTGCACCACGGCCGCACCCTTGCAGCGTGGACCGGATCGGCTATCGCGCTGGTGGCATTCATCGTCGGTGCTATCGCTGTCGTGGTTCAGAACTGGCCGATGTTCTGGGCCGCGGTCGCCCTGGCTGCTGTGGCGCTGGTTGTGACGGTAATCCTGCAGCGTATGGGCTACGGGGCGAGCTGATCGGTTCGATCATGGGTGCCTTAGATGACATTCTCGCGGGAGTCCGGGAGGATCTTGCGGTCCGTCAAAGCAGTGTTCCGCTGGAACGGCTGAAGGAGCGATGCCAGCACGTCGACACTGCAATCGATCCGATGCCGCGCTTCCGGGGCCCTGGCGTCGCGGTGATCGCCGAGGTAAAGCGATCGAGTCCGAGTAAGGGAACGCTGGCTCAGATTGCCGATCCGGCCGCACTGGCGGTGGAGTACGAGGCCGGTGGTGCGGCCGCGATTTCTGTGCTGACCGAGGAGCGGCATTTCGCCGGGTCCTTGGATGATCTGGTACGGGTCCGGTGCGCGGTGGACATTCCGGTACTCCGTAAGGATTTCATCGTTACCGCGTACCAGCTCTTCGAGGCGCGTTCCGCTGGTGCCGATTTGGTGTTACTGATCGTTGCTGCGCTGTCTGACCCTGAATTGATCTCGCTGGTCGAGCGCGCTCGTTCTATTGGGCTCACCCCGTTGGTCGAAGTGCATACGGCCGAAGAGATCAGCCGGGCGGTCGACGCCGGGGCCTCGATCATCGGTGTCAATGCCCGCAATCTGCAGACTTTGAAGGTCGATCCCTCGATCTTCGCGCGGCTGGCGCCGCTGATTCCGGACAGCATTGTCCGGATCGCGGAGTCCGGAGTACGCGGACCGCACGATGTGATCGACTTGGCGCGAGCTGGGGCCGACGTCGTCCTCGTCGGTGAGGCTCTGGTGACAGGTCGGGATCCACGCAGTGGCGTGGCGGACTTGGTGGCGGCGGGAGCGCACCCGGCGGTGCACAAGCCCTAGACGCCGGCCTAGCACCTCATCGGCAACGGCCGCATAACAAAGTAAGGAACCGAGTTGTCCAGGCAGTCAATCGCGACCTCGGGACTGCCTGCGCAGCCGGGCGCGGCCTCGAGCCTGTCGCCGATCAGCGGTACCTCGCTACCGGATGCGAGCGGTCATTTCGACCGGTTCGGAGGCAGATTCGTTCCTGAGGCGCTTTTCGCAGCACTGCTCCAGCTGGAGCAGGAATTCCACAAGGCTATGGCCGATCCCGTTTTCCGGGCCGAGCTTGAGGAGCTGCTCGCCGATTACACGGGGCGCCCGAGTCCCATCAGCGAGGCCAAACGATTCAGTCAGCATGCGATGCCGACCACGACCGGACAGCTCCCGATCATCGCGCTGAAGCGCGAAGATCTGAATCACACCGGCTCACACAAGATCAACAACGTGCTGGGCCAAGCGCTGCTGACCCGCCGGATGGGCAAGACCCGCGTCATCGCCGAGACCGGTGCCGGCCAGCACGGAGTGGCCACCGCCACGGCGGCGGCGCTGTTCGGACTCGATTGCACGGTTTACATGGGGAAGGTCGACACCGAGCGGCAGGCGCTCAATGTCGCTCGGATGCGGCTCCTCGGAGCCGAGGTGATTGCCGTCGAGTCCGGCACGCAAACCCTGAAAGACGCGATGAACGACGCGCTCCGCGATTGGGTCGCTTCAGTCGACAACACCCATTACCTGATCGGTACGGTCGCGGGTCCACATCCCTTCCCGATGCTGGTGCGCGAGTTTCAGCGGGTGATCAGCACCGAGGCCCGGGCTCAATTGCTTGATCGTTACGGCCGACTCCCCGATGCGGTGGCGGCGTGCGTTGGTGGTGGATCGAATGCGCTAGGCATCTTCGCCGACTTCATTCCCGACGCCGAAGTGGCGCTGTACGGCTTTGAGGCCGGGGGTGAGGGCATCGAGAGCGGTCGACATGCCGCGACGATCTCGACTGGGGAGATCGGGGTGCTGCATGGCATGCGTACCTTCGTACTCCAGGACGAGGACGGACAGACAAGGGCCTCTCATTCCATCTCGGCCGGACTCGACTATCCGGGAGTCGGGCCAGAACACTCCTGGCTCGCCGAGGTCGGTCGAGCGCATTACGAGCCGATCACCGACGCGGAGGCGATGGAGGCCTTTCAGTTGCTGTCTCGTACGGAGGGGATCGTTCCTGCCATCGAGTCGGCGCACGCCCTGGCCGGAGCGCTCACACTTGCTCCGCGGCTGCGGGCAACCGAGTCCGGCGAGCCGCCGTTGATCTTGGTCAACTTGTCGGGCCGCGGCGACAAGGATGTGGCGACCGCGATCGCGTGGTTTGGCCTGAACACCTCCGGCACTGCATCGGAGGCCGTATCGGAGGCTGGGACCAACACGGTCGGCACCGAGCCGACATCGTGAGCAGCGACCTCGGCCACAGCGGGCAGCGACTCCTCCAGATCCGCACTGAAGGGCGCGGTGCCCTGGCTGGCTTCCTCCATGTCGGTTACCCAACCGTCGACCAGTCCCTGCGCGCCCTTGCGGCGCTCACCGGAGAAGGTGAGTCTGAGGGCGTCGACCTGGTCGAGGTCGGCTTGCCATACAGCGATCCGGTGATAGATGGGGTGACGATCCAACGCGCTGGAACCATGGCCCTGGAGCGCGGCGTACGGACGCGGGATGTCTTCGCGGCGGTCGAAGCTGTGGTGAGCCGCGGTACCCCGGCGGTCGTGATGACCTACTGGAATCTCATTGAGCGCTATGGTGCCGACCGCTTCGCTCGTGCTCTTGCGTCAGCGGGAGGAGCGGGGGCGATCACCCCAGACCTGACTCCGGATGAGGCGGAAGAGTGGCTCGCCGTTTCGGATGCGCATGATCTGGACCGGATCTTCCTCGTGTCGCCATCCTCTACAGACGAGCGACTGCGGGGGACAGTGGCGGCTTGCCGCGGCTGGGTATACGCCACGTCGGTCATGGGCGTGACCGGTCCACGGGCTCAGACCTCGACAGCCGCTCCGGAACTCGTTCGGCGAATACGGCAGATTGATAGCTCCGCGATGGTCGGCGTCGGGCTGGGCGTGTCCAACGGCGCGCAGGCTCGCGAGGTGACCAGTTTCGCGGACCTGGTGATCGTCGGCTCGGCGCTGGTGAAAACTCTGCTCGATGCCGAAGATGCCGGAAGACCGGAGGATTTGACCGGACTGCGCGCTCTGGTGGCCGACCTTGCCGCCGGCGTACGGGGCGGTCGCGGCAGCCAGGAGGCCAGTCTTCCGCCGGCGGCAAAATCGGGAACTCCGCAGCGATCGCCGGGGTTAGTCGGGACGTGAGCCGCACCGTACGATCCCGCCGGCCATGGTCGGTGTCGGGGTCCTCTGGCGCGGCGCGGATGCGTATCGCAGCCTGCTCATTCCTGGCTCTAGGAGTGTTGTTGGTGATCTCCGGATGTACCACGGCACCCAGCGGTCCGTCCGGCGAACGCAACGCGGATCCGGCTGGATATTCCGGCGGATCCTCGCTGCCCGAGCCGTACACCATGCCCGAGATCTCCCTGACCGACACCTCGGGACGGCCGTACAACCTTTCCACCACGCCATCCAAACCGGTCACGTTGTTGTTCTTCGGCTACACCCATTGCCCCGATGTCTGCATCGCGGTGCTCTCCGACGTCTCACTTGCCTTGCAGCGCCTCTCAGCAGCCGATCGAGACCAGATCCAGTTCCTCTTCGTGACCACCGACCCCGCCCGCGACAAGGAGAAGCAGATCCGGCGTTATCTCGACCGCTTCAACCCGGCTTTTGTGGGCCTCACCGGCCCACTCTCGACCGTCAAACGCGCTGCGAGCCAGGTCGGGGTGGATATCCAGGGCATGAAGCGGCTTCCCAGCGGCGGCTACGAGGTTGGGCACTCGGCGCAGGTCATCGGGTTCAGTCGCAACTTTGGGGTTGTGCTCTGGACCCCGGGTACTCCGATTGGGTCGCTCAAACATGATTTCGCTTTGTTGGTGGATCGGTCGCGGTGAGCGTTTCCCCAGTCGGCACCTTTGCCACCAACCCGAGGTTCGCTGCTGTCGCCGTATGGGTGTCGACCGCCGCACGACTTGTACTCGGTGGGGTGTTTCTTGTGGCTGGAGGTCTCAAAGTGATCGACCCGCAGTCCTCTGTTGCGGCCGTGCGTGCCTATCGCCTGCTGCCGTCCGCACTGCTGACCATCGTCGGATGGGGTCTTCCATTTGCCGAGATCGCGCTTGGAGTGTTGCTGCTTGCGGGGATCGCCACTCGTCTGGTAGCCGTGGCAAGCGCCGTACTGCTGCTGGTCTTCATCGCAGGCGTCGCCTCCGCCGCTGCGCGAGGCCTCAGCATTGACTGCGGGTGCTTCGGTGGGGGTGGCGATGTCGCGCCGGGGCAAACGGCGTACGCCACAGAGATCGTTCGCGACGTGGGCCTGCTGTTGTTGGCCGTGTGGCTCGTGTGGCAACCCCGCAGCCGACTTACGCTGGACCGGTTCTCTAGCGAACGGATGTGATACGGGAATCGCCATGAACACCACGAAGAATCTCAATGCGCGCGAGCGCGCCCGGCTGGCGGCGGAGCAGGCCGCAGCGCGCCGGCGCGATCAGCGAATCTTGATCTCGGTCGTCGTTGCCTTCCTCGTGGTGGTGGTGGCAGGCGGCATTACCTTCCAGGCTTGGCGTACCAGTCGCTCGCCATCCGCCGCCCCATCCGCCACCGCCGCGGCCAGTCCAGTCATGATCACCAACGGTCGCCCTATCCCGCTCGGCTCGGCCGACGCACCGGTCACGATCACCCTGTACGAGGATTTTCACTGCCCGCACTGCGCCGACTTCGAAGAAGAGTTCGGGCCGACCATCACCCAAGCTCAAGAAAGTGGCGAGGCACGGGTGGAGCTCTACCCCATGGCGTTCATCGACGAGGGCTCGATAACCGCCGCAAATGCGATGGCCTGCGCAGCTGAGGCGGGCTTCGGTCAGCCCTACTATTTGGCATTGTTCGCGAATCACACACTGCAGTGGAGCGATCCCCAGTTGATCGACCTGGCAACAAAGGTTGTTGGGTCGCCACCCTCGGAGGCGTTCCAGACCTGCGTCAAGAGAAGAGCCCACGCCGACTTTGTGACGTCGATCAATGCCGCCGCCGACCAGAACCACGTCGCGCAGACGCCCACCATGTTGATCAATGGCAAAGACGTTGCTATCGAGTCGTTGACGCCTGAGTCCCTGAAGACGATGATCACCGATGCTGCTCAGAAGTAGGCCCGTTGTGTGCCCTGAGCCTGTCGAAGGGCGTATGACTAGGCATCGACAAGCAGCGAGCGGAACAATCAATCAAATCCAGCTAGCCTAGGTTGCCGTCGTGAACACGGGCAAAGGGAAGAAGTTGGGTGTGATGGGGCGAGTGTGGTAACGGCCGGGTGGGCGCAGGTGGTTCTGTCCATCCCCAGTCCCAGCACGAACATCTGGCATATCGGCGTCTTTCCGCTCCGCGCTTACGCGCTGTGCATAATCGCCGGAATCATCGTCGCCATGATCATCGCGAGGCGTCGGTGGCAAGCCCGAGGCGGTACGGCGGACAGCATGGAGATGATGGTCGTGGTTGGCGTGCCTTTCGGCATCGTCGGCGCGCGGCTGTATCACGTGATCACCGATTACCAGCTCTACTTCGGCCCCGGTCGGCACCCACTCAACGCGCTGAAGATCTGGGAGGGTGGCCTTGGCGTCTGGGGGGCCATCGCGTTCGGTGTCCTCGGCGGCTATCTGGTCGCCCGACGCCGCAGGATCGCCTTTCCCGCGGTGCTCGATGCGATAGCGCCCGCCGTCCTGGTCGCCCAGGCCATCGGCCGGCTGGGCAACTGGTTCAATCAAGAGCTGTTCGGTCGTCCGACCACGCTGCCGTGGGCGCTGGAAATTGCGCCGCAGTATCGCCCGCCCGGCTACGAGCAGTTCGCCACGTTCCACCCGACATTCCTCTACGAGATGCTGTGGAATCTAGCCGCAGCGGCTCTGTTGGTGTGGCTGGATCGCCGGTTCCGACTCGGCCATGGCAAGGTGTTCGCCCTGTACGTGCTGCTTTACACCGCGGGCCGGTTCTGGATCGAGGCGCTGCGGATCGACACGGTTAATGAGATCGGCGGATTCCGACTCAACAACTACACCTCACTGATCGGCTTCATCGTCGCGCTCATCTGGCTGATTTGGCTTGTCCGCAATCGCCCGGGGCGTGAGGAGGTCGTCGAGGGCATTGGGTTGCCAGCTGTGGAATCTGTTGCAGAGCAGGACATTTCCGAGACAGCGTCCACTGACGATGCGGTTGCGACAGACAATTCGTCGGATAGCGAATCGGCGGCCGAAACCTCAACCAAGGACCCGACGGCGACGACCTAGTGGGTGGTGGTTTTTCACGTTCCAGATCCCAGCTGCGTGCGTTACCCTTTCCAACAACTTTGGGCCAATGTTGTCCTGCAAGCTCTGTGGCGCGCACCTCTTGCCCCTAAGCGGCGCCGCTCAGCCGTGACCCGTGGCAGAGATTCACCGACTCTGCGCACCGGCTTCGACGACGGGAGTTTGTTTCATGACAACCGCTCCAGCGCAATCCCGACACCGCTTGGCTGAGGGCCTTTACGATCCAGCATTCGAACATGACTCGTGCGGTGTCGCCTTCGTCGCCACGCTGACCGGAATTCCCAGCAACACGATCGTCGCCCAGGGGCTGGAGGCGTTACGCAACCTGGACCATCGTGGGGCGGTCGGCTCAGATCCGAAAACCGGTGACGGCGCTGGCATGTTGCTACAGATCCCGGACGGTTTCCTCCGCAGCGAGGTGGATTTCGAGTTACCGAGACATGGGGCGTACGCCGTTGGCAACGCCTTCCTCCCGACCGACAACGATCTCGCCGCCAAGGCGAAGGCCAGCATCGAGCAGATCGCGGCTGAGGAGAACCTGACCGTTGTCGGCTGGCGACGGGTACCCACCAGTGACGCCTCGCTCAGCGACCTCACCAGGTCGAACATGCCTTCCTTCGAGCAACTCTTCGTGACGGCCAAGGGCGCACCGCTGATGGGCATTGCTCTGGACCGAATGGCCTACTGTCTGCGTCGTCGCGCGCAGCATGAAACGGGCATCTACTTTGCGTCCCTGTCCTGCCGGACCATCGTCTACAAGGGCATGGTCACCACCGCGCAGCTGCCGCAGGTCTTTCCTGACCTGCTGGACGAGCGGATGGAGAGCGCGCTCGTCGTAGTGCACTCTCGCTTCTCCACCAATACCTTCCCCGCATGGGAACTGGCGCATCCGTTCCGAATGATCGCCCATAACGGGGAGATCAACACCGTGATGGGCAACCGCAACTGGATGCGGGCCCGGGAAGCTTTGCTGAAGAGCGCTGTGATACCAGGAGACCTGGAACGCCTCTTCCCGATCTGTACGCCTGATGCGTCGGACTCGGCGTCGTTTGACGAGGTGGTCGAGCTGCTGCATCTCGGCGGCCGCTCACTGCCGCACGCGATGCTGATGATGATCCCGGAGGCCTGGGAAAACAACAGTCAGATGGACGCCGCTCGCCGGGACTTCTACGCCTTCCACTCCTGCCTGATGGAGCCGTGGGACGGCCCGGCTGGTGTGGTGTTCACCGACGGCACCGTTGTCGGCGGGGTGCTTGATCGCAATGGCTTGCGGCCGGGACGCTTCTGGGTCACCGACGACGGCCTGGTGGTCTTGGCATCCGAGGCCGGGGTGCTGGACATCCCGCAGGACAAGATCGTGCGGAAGGGTCGCCTTCAGCCCGGCCGGATGTTCCTTGTCGATCTTGGTCAGCATCGGATCATCTCCGACGAAGAGATCAAGGCGCAGCTCGCCGCAGCCGCGCCGTACGGCGAGTGGCTGATTGGCGGCAGGATCTTGCTGTCCGACCTGCCCGACCGCGAGCACGTGGTGCACACCCACGCCTCGGTCACCCGTCGCCAACAGGTCTTCGGCTATACCGAGGAAGAGTTACGGCTGATCTTGGCTCCCATGGCCTCGGCGGGTATCGAACCGCTCGGCTCGATGGGCACCGACACCCCGCTCGCGGCACTCAGTGACAAGCCCAGGCTGCTCTTCGACTACTTCTCCCAGCTCTTCGCGCAGGTGACCAACCCGCCGTTGGATGCGATCCGCGAGGAGCTGGTGACCTCGCTGTACAACACCATCGGCCCCGAATGTAACCTGCTCGACCCCGGTCCGGCCTCCTGTCGCCGGTTGGTGCTGCCGTTCCCAGTGCTCGACGATGACGCCCTCAGCAAGATCGTCAAGATCAACCGCGAGGGTGACCTGCCGGGATATCAAACCTATGTGACTCGCGGACTGTACGAAGTAGACGGTGGCGCAGCAGCTTTGACCGCCAAGCTCGACGAGCTATGTGCCGAGATCTCCGCAGCAATCGCCGACGGTGCTCGCATCATCGTGCTCTCCGATCGGCACTCCAACGCCGAGCTCGCCCCCATTCCGTCGCTGCTGTTCACAGCGGCCGTGCACCACCACTTGGTCCGTGAGAAGTCGCGCACCCAGGTCGGATTGATCGTTGAGGCCGGCGACGTCCGCGAGGTGCACCACGTCGCGTTGCTCATCGGCTACGGCGCAGCCGCGGTAAACCCATACCTCGCCATCGAATCCGTGGAAGATCTGGCCCGGCATCAGGTCTATACCAGCGTCGCCCCAGAGAAGGCGGTGGCCAACGTCATCAAAGCCCTCGGCAAGGGTGTGCTCAAGGTCATGAGCAAGATGGGCGTTTCAACCGTCGCCTCCTACACCGGGGCTCAGATCTTCGAAGCGCTCGGCCTTTCCCGCGAGGTGGTCGACCGCTACTTCACCGGGACGACGAGCAAGCTCGGCGGTGTCACGCTCGAGCAGATTGCGGAGGAAGTGCGTAGGCGGCATCTGACGGCGTACCCGCTCGACGGCATCCCGCTGGCGCATCGGCTCCTAGCGGTCGGCGGTGAGTATCAATGGCGGCGCGAGGGCGAGCCGCATCTGTTCGATCCCGAGACGGTCTTCCGGCTGCAGCACTCGACCCGCTCCGGGCGCTACGACATCTTCAAGCAGTACACCCATCACATCGACACGCAATCCGAGCGGCTGATGACGTTGCGGGGACTGCTGCGGTTTGCCGCCGACCGCCGCCCCGTGCCCATCGAAGAGGTCGAACCGGTCAGCGAGATCGTCAAGCGCTTCTCCACCGGAGCCATGTCGTACGGGTCGATCAGCAAGGAGGCCCACGAGACACTGGCGATCGCCATGAACAGGATCGGCGGCAGGTCCAACACCGGGGAGGGCGGTGAGGACAAGGACCGGCTTTACGACCCGGAGCGGCGCAGCGCCGTCAAGCAGGTGGCATCTGGCCGCTTCGGTGTGACCTCGGACTACCTGACCAATGCAAGCGATCTGCAGATCAAGATGGCTCAGGGCGCCAAGCCCGGAGAAGGCGGCCAGCTGCCCGGCCAGAAGGTGTATCCGTGGATTGCCCAGACGCGACACTCAACACCGGGAGTGGGGCTGATCTCCCCGCCTCCCCACCACGACATCTACTCGATTGAGGATCTCAAGCAACTGATCCATGACCTGAAATGCGCCAACCCTTCCGCGCGAGTGCACGTCAAGCTGGTCGCCGAGGTCGGGGTCGGGACTGTCGCTGCTGGGGTGTCCAAGGCCAAAGCAGATGTTGTCTTGATCTCCGGCCATGATGGCGGTACAGGCGCGGCTCCGCTGACCTCGTTGAAGCACGCCGGCGGTCCGTGGGAGCTCGGGCTCGCTGAGACGCAGCAGACCTTGCTGCTCAATGGGTTGCGAGACCGCATCGTGGTGCAGGTCGACGGCCAGCTGAAGACCGGCCGCGACGTGATCATCGGAGCCTTGCTGGGAGCCGAGGAGTTTGGCTTCGCGACCGCACCGCTGGTGGTGAGCGGCTGCATCATGATGCGGGTTTGTCACCTCGACACCTGCCCAGTGGGCGTCGCGACGCAGAATACCGAGTTGCGCTCGAAGTTCTCCGGAAAGCCAGAGTTCGTGATCAACTTCTTCGAGTTCATCGCCGAGGAGGTGCGAGAACACCTTGCAGCGTTGGGTTTCCGGAAACTCGCTGAGGCCATAGGGCACGTCGAGGTGCTCGACACCACCAAGGCCGAACAGCACTAGAAGGCA
>Ga0207648_10005803_pt1 | contig 12367 bp, 6 predicted proteins | sample KBSMisM32_FD_184310 | JGI IMG/M metagenome (GOLD analysis project Ga0207648, IMG submission 184310) | Miscanthus rhizosphere microbial communities from Kellogg Biological Station, Michigan, USA - KBS Miscanthus M3-2 (SPAdes) (version 2) | ecosystem: Host-associated > Plants > Roots > Rhizosphere...
CACCAAAGGCCAACTGGATCAACGATCCCAATGGTATGGTGTATCACAATGGTGTGTATCATTTGTTCTTTCAATACTATCCCGATAGTACAGTTTGGGGGCCTATGCATTGGGGACATGCTACCGGCAGCGATTTAGTTCATTGGAAGCAACAACCAATTGCGCTTTATCCTGACAGCCTGGGTTATATTTTTTCTGGTAGCGCAGTGGTTGATTCCAACAATACCTCCGGTTTCGGAAAGGATGGTAAAATACCATTGGTAGCCATATTCACTCACCATGATCCGAAAGGGGAGAAGGAGGGAAGCGTTACCTTTCAAAATCAAAGTATCGCTTATAGCCTGGATGAGGGTCAAACCTGGACCAAATATGCTAATAATCCCGTGCTGAAAAATCCCGGCATTAAGGATTTCCGCGATCCTAAAGTGAGCTGGTATGAACCAGGAAAGAAATGGATCATGACACTGGCTACACTGGATCGCATTACCTTTTATTCTTCCAAAGACCTAAAGAACTGGACAAAAGAATGGCGCGAAGCAACTACCATTCCACTGGAATTGCACGTGGAGAAAATTGATGATAAATATTACCTCGCTTCTCAGTCTGTTAAAGAATTAGAAGCAATTCAAAAGGATCCTGTTCTTTTACAGAATTTCTCTGCTTCCGATTATTCAATTACTGTAAAACCAGGTCCATTTAAACTTTCCATAGCCACAGATACCATTACATCCTGCAATATCATCCTTTCTAATGATGTCGATGAGAAACTGGATGTGGCTTTTGAGAAATTCACAAATGAATATTTTGTTACTCGCAGGGCAGCAGGTAATTCATCTTTTGATCCCACCTTCGCCAGTATTCATAAGGCACCAAGGCTCACCAGGGCTGCAAACGCAGATATCACCCTGCTTGTTGACAGAGCCTCCATTGAATTATTTGCGGACAACGGACTTACGGTAATGACAGAAATATGCTTTCCTTCACAACCCTGGACAAAGGTTAGTCTCCTAAGCGAAGGCATGATTGTGAAAGAGCTGAGATATATACCTCTAAAGGGAATATGGGAATAACCGGCACCAGCCCAAATAGGAAACCGGACCCCTTCTGATACATTCAAAAATTAACGATCTGCTACAGGCGCCAGCTTCAGCTTAGTACTAGCTTTGCGTATTATTTACAATAATACCTAAGCAGTATGAAAAAGATCGGATTGGTTGGTGGCATCAGCTGGACTTCCACCCTTGATTATTATCGCTACTTCAATGAAGGGATCAACGAAAGACTGGGTGGTCTCAATTTTGCCGAATGCATTATCTATTCCATCAATTTTGGCCAGTATTCCAAACTCAACGCAAAGTACGATTGGGATGGCGCCTATAAAATCCTGTTTGACGCTGCTTCAAATTTAAAAGCAGCCGGTGCTGATTGCATTCTGCTCGGTGCCAATACTGCTCATGTCGTTGCCGATAGGCTGGCAGCCACTATTGGGTTGCCTTTATTGCAGGTCACTTCCGCTGTTTCAGATGCTATTCACCAAAAGGGGTTAACCAAAGTTGGACTCCTCGGTACCATCTATACCATGGAACTGGATTTTTATAAAGACAAACTCCGCGATAATGGTATCGAAGCCATCATCCCGGATTCCAAAGAAGAAAGGGTTTGGATTGAAGATGTATTACGTTATGAACTTAGTAAGGGAATTCTTAACCCTGAAACCAAAAAAGGATTTATTGATATGATGGACCGCCTCATCAAAAGAGGTGCTGAAGGGATCATCCTGGGTTGTACTGAAATTCCTTTAATTATTAAGCAGGAAGATGTAAGCTTCCCCGTTTTTGATACAACGAAGATCCATGCACTGGCTGCAGTTGATTTTGCTGTGAAAGGAATTGAAGTGAATGCTTAATTATTATTGCCGCCACCACCTCTGAATCCGCCACCGCCTCCGTTTTGGCGACCGCCTCCCTGTCCATCACCTTGCTGGCGATTGAACTGTCCGCCTTCCTCTCTGTTCTGGCGATTCTGGCCTCTCTGGAATCCACCAGTGCCACTGAATTTTTGCAAACGCAAATTGAAGGTAACCAGGAAGTATCGGGCTAAACGATTGTTGCGGCTATCCGTGATTGTAGTCTCATTCACGGTTCGGGATATGCCGGTATTCTGGTTAAACAGATCATATCCCTGTAATCTGATCGTTGCCATTTTACCTTTCAGGAAGCGATACTCTGTGTACAAATTCAGGATCACCGGATTACTGTTCACATTGCTGCTAAACCCGTAGTTGATCGTTTTAGTGAAATCATACCCAAGCGTCAGGTCTTTGAAGAAAAAGTTCTTACCTCCCACACCAAGATTCAATGTTTTCGCTTTCGTTGTATTGGTAAATGTTGCGTAGCGCGTTTGTGTATTATAAATAGTATAACCAACATTTACCTGTGCGTCGATAATATTTTCCAGGTCTACCCTGAATACAGCAGATGGGCGGATATTAAAGTTCCTGCCTTTATTGCGTTGATTATCGGTGTACGATATATTATTATTATAGCTTCCAAACACACTCAGGGTTGTAGAATATTTTCGGTTGGCAAAGGGTTGTGTAAATGATCCATTAGCACTTACATTATAGAATCCATCAGTATTCAGGTAAGTGGTAGTACGCCCGGTACCGGATGCATTGTTAAACCGGTTGTTGACGATCTTGTTATCTGTCTGATCAAATGATAGATTGGTGAATAGTGAACGGCCACTCTTGGCATCGAACTTATTATACTGAACACTCAGTCTCCTTGTTAACTCCGCCTGCAGATTTGGGTTTCCAATTACTATATTATTCAGATTGGAACTATCTGCAACAGGTTGAAGTTGCATGAAATTTGGCTCATTACTATTTCCATTCAAAGAGGCTGTAAAAGTATTACCCCTTGCGATATTATACACGAATCTTGCAGAAGGTATCCAGTTGGTATTACGATAGGTGGTGTTAATATTCTTTCCAATGGATTGCCCGCTTAAAGTTGAGGGTTGAGAAACGATTCCCAATGTATAGTTATACTTCTTTTTTTGTACCCTGATATTCGCACCGATACGGTTGGTGGTAAACTGGTAATCAAAGAAATTACTTTGCGCCTTACTGAAAGTTTCAGCACCTGTGTTGGGGTCAATATCATTCACCGTCTTTTCATTATTGGTGGCAGAGCGGGTCCACTCATAATTTAACTCCAGGTAGGTATCCCTTAAAATAGGTTCTGTATAAGAAGCCCTTGCCTGTGTGCGCGTATTTTTATTAATGGTACCAATGCCCTGTTGTTGAATGGTGTCAATCTCCTGGATCGGCAGGAAGGTAGAATCTACATTATCGTAAGTGTTATAGACTGACTGGTCTGCATCCCGGTAAGAATAGTTATAACTTCCAGAGAGATTGAAATTCCTTCCCCTTTTTTTGAAACGGTGATTGAAGGTTATATCTGATCCTCCATTAGGAGCGGTAGAATGACTTGAATTCTGATTGGTGTTGAATGTATAATATCCTTTGCGACTAATGGATGATTCTCCCTGGCTGTTTGAGGATAAAGTAGAAGTGGATAGATAAGGTGATACCTTCAGGAAATTGGCCGTATCCATCCTGTATTCCAGGTTGAATGTTACCCTGTGATTATCATTAGTGCTATTGCTTTGACGGTTACTGGTAGTGAAGCGGATATTCTCCGGATTGATATCCTGGCTTTGTGAAGAACTGATTGAACGGTTATCACGAGCTGAATAACTATAGCTGCCATACACCTCCACTTTCTTACCCCACGCATCACGGTAATTCAATCCTGCAGATTTTGATAAGGTTATTCCATTGCCGGCACCAAACCCTCCACGTTCTCCACCACCAAAATTCACACCCCTTGCACCACCGCCTCTTCCGCCTCCTCCAAAATTGAAGAGATTGGCATTGGTATTATTGATTGAACCAATAAATGAGAGCTGTTGCTCATTATTAAAGCGATTGGCTACCAGTCCTCCCGCATACCTTCCTTCATTACCGGCTGCAGCAGTAATGCTTCCGAAATATCCTTTATTCCTGTCTCTGCGAATATTGATATTGATGATCTTCTCAGGATCATCACCTTTTATGCCGGTGAGATTCGCCTGGTCTCCATAATCATCTATGATCTGGATATTATCTATTATATCTGCAGGCAGGTTCTTGGTGGCTGTTTGTACATCACCGCCAAAGAAATCCTTTCCATTTACTCTTACTCTTGAAACTGCTTTTCCCTGCGCAGTGATTCCTCCATCTTTATCTACCGTTACATCTGGCAGCTTTTTGATCACATCTTCTACTGGTGCACCTTCACGCACTTTATAAGCGCTGGCCTTGTATTCAATAGTGTCTTCTTTTACTGTAATTGGATTAACGGAATTAACCACCACTTCTCCCAACAAACCTGGATCACGAACCATTTTGATTGTTCCGGCATTAATAGCAGCAGCGGGTTGATTGAATCGTTTGGTGAATCGTGTATAATTAATACTTGATATCTCCAGTGTATAAGAAGTAGTACCTGTCAGGGAAAGTTTAAATGTTCCGTCCTTATCGGTCACCTGTCCTGTACTGTCCTTGCCGGATTTCCATTTTACAGAGGCGCCAGAAAGGGCAGCCCCGGAAGAGTCGGTAACCTTACCGCTTATTTCCACCAGCTTCTGGGAAAAAGCAACACTTGTTAGGGTAAAACTGAGAATAAGCAGTAGGTGGCGGAGCATTAAGGGTGTTTTTTTAAGTTAGACTCTATTTTACGGCAATACTTTTACCCCACTCATAATATTGTGTACGAGTGCACCTTAATAATTATAAACGGGGTTAATAAATGTTAAGGGCTACCCACCGCGGCGGATAGCCCTTAGTAATTTCTCGTGATTGAGTTATTTATCCTCTTTCAAAGTAGAGAGGAAACTCACCACATCCCTGATCTCTTTCTTCGAAAGCAGTGTCTTCATATCCGGCATGGGAGAAGGTGCGTTTACTCTTTTTGCAATATTGGCCTTTTCAATAACCTGGTCCTTACCTCCATCTCCTTTTAATATAAGGCTTCGGCCGGTCTCATCTTTTACTGTGCCCGATATTGTCTTTCCATCCTTCATCGTCAATGACACAAATCCATAGCCATTTGCAATCATCGCGCTGGGATTAATAATGGACTGTAATATTTGCTCACGTGTTAATCTCCTGGCAACCCCATTCAAACGTGGCGCGGCAGTTGCTCCAAAATCATTATAGGAATGGCAACGCATACATTGCGCAGTTTGATTGCGCAGGAAGATCCTTTCTCCATCTCTTTCATCTCCACCATACAAACTGCTGGCGTAGGAAGCCATCATTTGATCTGGTGATAGCTTTGCAGTATTCGCTTTATATTTTGCAATTAAAGCCTGGGAATGGGTAGTATCCAATGCCTCACCCAATTCAAGTAAAATATCCTGGCTCAGTTTGCCGCTTGCCATTTGATCCAGGTAAGTAGAAAAATATTTCTCTGTATTGGCTATAGGCAGTTTTCCTAATGATATCATGGCTGCCTGCTTTTCTTCCATTGTTTTGGAATTGATCACATCTGATAACAGTTTTGCTACCAGGTCTTTTGATATAGTCATTTTGGGAAGAAGGTCAAGGCCTGTTACTCTAACCTTCTTATCCTTGTCAGCAATGGCAATTTGAATGGCCTGTTCTGATTGAGGATCATTCATGGCTACCAGTGCCTTCAATGCTTCTGACCTCACTTCAGCATCCTTATCATTTTTTAATGCAGCCATCAGATCAGCAGAAGCGCTTGTTATATTTAATTTACTGAGCGCTTTTACTGCACTTACGCGAACAACTACATATTTATCCTTTAATAGCTGTATATACGGTGTGGTCACCATTGCTTTTAGCGGAGCTGCATTTCTTTCAACTTTACCGCGCACCCTTCCATCTACTCTGTCTAATACTGAAGGTTTAGCCCAAACGCTCAATGCATCCATCGCTTCTGCTCTCATGGTATCAGGTGCACTGGTATTTTGAGCATATTTAACCAGGTTCTCCATAGCCTGATCTGATCCAACCCGCAGATTGGCGCTGATACATCTCCTTATCAGGGCTTCGTTTTTGTATGGGGTTGTATTAAGCAGATTGCCAAGCGCTGGTAATGCTGCTGGAATAGAAAGATCATCATTGATGCCACGGGCAGCTTCAGTTACTACAAACTCATCGGAATCATTCAGGAAATTACCAATTCCAACATTTTTCATTCTTCTCAGCGCAACCACACCAGCAATACGCAATGCGCGTGAAGGGCTTTTAGCCAGTGCAATAACCGGTTCTGCTTTTCCGATCCTGGCAAGTGCCAGGCAACCTGCATGGCGCAGGTATGCATCCACATCATTGTTTTCATTCAGCATTTCAATGATGGGATTAATGGCAGGTTCATATTTTATTCTTCCTGTTGCTTCCGCAGCAAAGAACCTTGCACGGGGATAGCTGTCTTTTAATAATGGAACCAGTGCAGGACCTGCTGCAGCATAACGCATATCACCCAGCCATTTTGCTGCCTGTGCTCTTATTTCCTGGTCGCCATCTTTCAATAAAGGCAATAATGTTTCAGCATATTTGCTTTCTTTACGTGCCAGTTGGCTGATACCCCAGATACCGTGCACCCTTGCCAGTTGATTTCCGGTTTGCTTAATGGCATTGCGCAATTCTTCTGCTCCCTTCTCGCCTCGTTTTACCAATTCAAACTGGCTCTTCAATCTTACACGCATATCCTCATGCTTCAACAATTCTCCTAACTCTGATTCTTTCTTATCGGAAAAATCGGCTCCCAGTAATTCTTTTACCTGCTTGCGAATAGCGCTTCCTGATTGTGTTGGGTCATCCAATTTCCAGATACGGCCATAATTATGGGTATCCCAACCATCTATCCAGTCCGCTACATACAATGCTCCATCCGGACCGAAATCAAGGCCAGTGGGCAATACACCACTAAGCACTTTTTTATGTTCACCCAGTTCAAAGCTTGCACCTTTTGGATTCAGCCTGAAATTATGAACGGCTGAGTGTACAGGGCCTCCCACAAATTCTGCAATGAAGAAACTGTTTTTATATTCAGGACTGATGGCAGTACCGGGATTATATACCATGCCCGCTGGTCCACTTACGAAATTGCTGATGCAGGGAGTAATATAAGCAGCCTGTCCGTGCCATCTTGGCAGGTACATTTTCTCCTCCATCCATACCTTATACGTATTATTATCCGGATCGCGGTATTTACCGAATTGCCAGTTGGTGCGCCAGCCAATATCTGCCCCATTTACTATATATACCAGTCTTTCTTTTTCACCGGGATGATCTCCATCATTGTCTTCACTGATGATATTACCATATTCATCAAATACAAATTCATGCGTATTACGGTTACCATAAGAGAATACTTCAAAATCACTTCCATCCGGATTACAACGTACAACCACTCCGCTATTGGGATGTTCCCACACCTGGCCATCAGGTCCTTTCCCATTAAATCCAATATCACCTATCTGCCAGTAGATTCTTCCATCAACTCCCATTTCAATACCTGACATACCGTGACCACCAAAGCCTACATGTAGTCCATATCCATGTGAGAGGGATTTTTTCTCATCTGGTATGCCATCTCCATTCGTATCTGTCATTTTCCACAGATCAGGGGCTATCGCCACATAATAATCATTGCCTACCCTCAACACACTGCCTGCCACATCATCTACTTCATCGTTAAAATCATATACGATGCGCTGCGCTTCATCGGCAACGCCATCATTGTTCCGGTCAGTTACCCGGTATACCATATCTTTTTCAACGGTAAGGTCACGCCAGTCGTGTGAACTGTCCCCATTCAGGTCCTCCAGCCATTTATTTTTATCACTGTTCTCAGGAGAAAGGACTTTATGAAAGAAGGCACGCTTTTCATCAATGGTCTGCAGGGAAATGGATTCAATCTCCCAATCCCGGTGACCACGGATATCAAATTCGGAGTGATTCTGGCGGTCAGTAGTAGTATAATACAGGTTCCCCGAATTATCTATACTGATTCCGATAGGGGAGATCACCAGTGAGTCAATGCCCCATAAACTGAGGCTGAGTCCGGGTGCCAGTTCCGGTTTTACGGTAGAATCAATTCCTTTGGCAAGTTTCACGGCTTCTGCCGGGTCAATCTGTTTTAGCTTCAAATCGGCAGACGGTTTATCAGGTCCACCGCAGGCAGATAAACAGAAGACTACAAAAATCAGGGACAGGGCAAACAACCCATTGGTTCTTCGGGCAAGTAGTAGAGGGTTCATAATTAAATACATGTAAAAAAGTGCCTGAAGATACTGACTGCAGGGTATTTTACCTGCATAAATTACAATTTTCAGCTTTTGAAGACCAGATTGACACAAATGAGCCATGCCTTACATGGCTTTTCGACTTCAGCTATTAGTTTCTGCAAAATGAAGGCTGAAAGCGACTAGCTACTAGCCACTAGCTAGCAGCCCCTGGACTCATAGTAGTTAAATTTTTCAATCTGTAAGTCTAGAGGCTAGAGGCCAGCGGCTAGTGGCTAATAAAAAACGGGAACATGCATTTGGTTTGCCCGTTCCCGGTTACGGATCCTGACTGAGGAATGGGTTCCTAAGCGCTGATCTTTTTCTGCTCCAGCGCAGTTTTCTTATTGATAACAACAACGGATACTTCTTTTTCAGCAACCTTGTTGGTCAGTTCCAGGAGACTGGTTTCCCAGTTCCGGAGAATAACATCTTTTGATAAATGGTTGGCTGCATAGTAACGGGCGTTGGTACGATAGCCATCCAGGTCGGTTTGCAGGGCATATTTGATCCCCTTTGTGAGTGCTACTGCATCATCCGGATCAACCAGCAATCCCATTTCATGTTTCTTGATCACTTTATAGAGAGTACTGTCTGCATGTGCCGTTACCAGTGGGCATCCACCGGAAGCCAGAATGGATGTGAGCTTACTTGGCATCACAAGGTCCGATGCATTCTTTTTTTGTAATACCAGGTGCAGATCGGCCATTGCAAGCAGATTGGGTAATCGTTCATAAGATACAAGGGGGAAGAATTTGATATTATCTAATTCTGCTTCTTTCACCATTTCCTTTAATCTCATTTCACCACCTCCTGATCCAACAATCACAAATTTCACACACTTATCATTCCGGAAACTTTTTGCAGCTTGAATGATATTTTCCAATCCCTGTTTTTCTCCAAGATTGCCTGAATACAATACCACCTTATCTGTTTGAGAAATTCCATAGGAGGCTCTCAATGAATGTTCTCTTTTCAAAGGTCGGATCACATTGGCATCAACCCAATTGGGAAACATTATAGTACTTGAAGGCGCAATGCCTTTTTCTCTTATTCTTTTCAACATGCCCTTGCTGATCGAAGAAACTGCAGAGCTTTGTTTTAAAATAAATCTTTCTACAGCAAACATTGCATTCAGCAGACGTTTGTTGTTGATCATCTTCAATTCTTTGGCTACATCAACCTGGAGATCCTGGATATGGGTCACCATCCTGGTTCTCCTGAGTTTGGAGTATAATAATGGGAGCGCTCCCAAATGAAAGGGTGGGGATACACTCACCACAACATCATATTTTTTGCTGAAGAGTTTCTTGATCCAGATAGGAAGTGTGCTGAGCACAAAAGAAAATTCATGAATGATCCTTTTGGCAGATGATATTTTTTTCGGAACATAAAGCGGGCAACGATAAACTTTTACCCCGTCAATATTTTCCTTATGCCACCATTTCTTTTTATAATTTTTGCTGATCTCCCATTGTGGATAATAGGGCATGGCTGTTATTATTTCAACGGTATGTCCGTTCGCGGCCAGCCAGGTTGCCATTTCTCCCGTATATTTCCCGATGCCTGTTAACTCAGGTGCATAGTTGATTCCGCAGATAAGGATCTTCATATTTAGATTATAGTTGGGTGTTTTAGTAGTCCATCCATTACTTCATTGGGTTAAGCATTCGTTTTGGGCAAGCCATATCCTGTCCCCCATTTCTGAGAGTTTAAAAAATACGATTGGCCTCACTGCAATCGCGCAGTTAAAAATGATCCTGGAGAAAGGTTAGTGTAGCTTAGCAGCAACTATTGAAAAGAAATACAATAATCAGACCATCGGAATTTTTGTGATGTTTGAATGACATTACCTTTAAAAAACCATATTATTTTCCGTAATAATACTATCCACTGTGTAGATATTGTTACAGTCGTAAATATGAGTGAGGAAGAATTATCCAGACAGTGTGGTGAGAATACCTCTGAGTTAACAGACCTGTAAGGCTTCATGTGTTTGAATTTTATACGATTAATAATATCCATTTGAATTTTTATGCGCGGTGAAATTCCATTCAATTCCTATAAGGCCTCCAATTATATTCATACTGTCAATATCACCATAGTCAAAGCCAATTGCACCCGTAATGGTCAGGTTGTATTTCGGAACATCGTAACCGATCTGCTGTAATGCATAGAATTGCCGCTTGTGTGGAGTATAGGATGTTTCAACCCCGGGAGCGCCATAATCCTGTACGTATGTGAGCATTGTTTTGGCGTCCATTCTGTCACCAAAAGAATATAGGGCTCCAGTGTGGATGGCAAAGATCCTGTTGTTGACAATATTTGCGTTACCAGGTATCTCCTTTCCATTTTCCCAATCAAAGGGCTGGATAGCCGGGAAATATTTGCTGGCGCGAACGCGATTGGTAAACAATGGAATGCCGATCACATTATCCAGGTATTCCCACCCTGTCTTATAAACGTTGTTATTATAATAGCTTTCCCGCTGATTGGCTGGTACATTTTTATCGATGGCCTCCGTGTAGATCAGTTCCAGTATTATCTTCTGGAGCTTTGTATATTCATCCTTCGAGGATACGATGATTCCCAATTTCCCATTCTTTGTTCCCAGCCCGATATCATGTCTTCCTTCAAATGGTTTTTGCAGATAGGTATGAAGTTTAATCGCACTGTTTTCCCAATAGGCGCCTCCTTCCAGCACACCCCGGTGATCCCCGGAATGAGCTCCACCGCCTGATTCCTTTAACATAAATACATCCTTGAAACTGGCCAGGGACTGATCAAACTGCAGATCACCTCTGTGTCCTCCCCATTCTGCAAAATGCTGGAAACCTCCATAGAATTTTAAACTTCGTGCTCCCACACGGAGAAAGAATGTTTTCTCGTGATACAGGCTGTTTTGAATATACCGGTCTGCTCCCAGCCATCCATGTGCAAGGCTTCCTTTGAATTGAACCCATCCCCTGGTAAATGGAACAGCCTTATAATCTGTTACTGCAAATCCTATTTTAGGAATAGGTAATGCATTGCCACTTACCCCAAATGAACCTGCGGACAAACGCGGATCGATGTCTTCCAGGTCTTCTTCAAACCTTCCAGCACGGAACGACCAGCCCTTAAACTCAATTTTTCCATAAGCCTCTTCCACGATAGTGGATTTGAGATGATTGTTTTGATAAACACTCACTCCATAAGAAACTGTTACCGGGTCATAATCATAGAATCCACGATTGTTCTGGTATTCTTTCTCTGCAATCGTATGTTTATTGGATACCCTGATATAAGGTACAAAATCTGTTTGCCGGTCAGCCACTGTTCCATACCTGTTGGCTACCAGCCATAGCGGCTGAAAATCTTTGCTGGCAAATCTGGATTCCATGCCTACTCTTGCCTGCAACGAATCAAAGAATTGAGCACTGGTTTTTCCTGCCTGTAGCAAACCAGCAAATGTCAAAATCAATATGTAAGTTTTCCGGGTCATTATATTTACCTTTTAGCTATTAGCCATTAGCTATTAGTTAAGATCTTTTTAATAGCGGTTAAATTAATTCAACGGCAAACTGCCAACCTAATAGCTAATGGCTAATAGCTAATAGCTACATCCTTAAAACGAATTATCCCTAATCCTGATCTTCTCCGCCGTCTTCACTCTCTCCCTCACAAAATCTATATCCTTTATATAAATAGTATTATGTGATCCAAATGTTTCGATAGGTGCTAATTCACGCTCAAATGGATTGTATCGATAAGGATGATACCCATTCTCCAACAGCTTCTCATGCAACTTCTTCTCATCATATCCATATTTCTCCCCTGAACCATTCAGTTCAATGATAATGGCCTTAAGCTTATTGCGGGACAGCGTATTGGAAGCTCCACTCAACACATGTGTTTCAAATCCTTCCACATCTATCTTCAGTAATACCGGGTCTGCTTCCTTTTCCAGTATCGTATCCAGTGAATCCACCGGTACCTGTATGGTATCTGTATCAGTGGCAGT
>Ga0207648_10005805_pt1 | contig 12363 bp, 9 predicted proteins | sample KBSMisM32_FD_184310 | JGI IMG/M metagenome (GOLD analysis project Ga0207648, IMG submission 184310) | Miscanthus rhizosphere microbial communities from Kellogg Biological Station, Michigan, USA - KBS Miscanthus M3-2 (SPAdes) (version 2) | ecosystem: Host-associated > Plants > Roots > Rhizosphere...
GGCGCCGGCACTTGATCCATTTGAACAACTGGAGCAACTGCAACAGATAAAAGCTCACCGGGAAAATCCAACGGTGAATCTCGAAATACGGTTGAGACCCACTGTCGATAGTACAAGACTAAAAAAATATTATGTAGGCAATATCACAATGTACCCTGACCTTAATGAAGACACGGCGAACTATGCAAGAAAAGAACGAAAAGTGGAAGGAATAAAAATGGTTTATTACCGCGATCTTTTCAAATTGAAGGCTTTGCCACAAAATGTATTTTTTAAAAATGGTGACCTGTACAGCCAGCGAAGGTATTTACGCACCATCAATCGTTTTAATTCGCTCGGCGCCTGGCGGCTTGTAGATATTGAAACAGTGCCGAGAAAGGGAATAGACAGTGTGGATATGAATATAAAACTGACGCCGGCATCAAAATATCTTTTCAGCGCCAACCTTGAAGGAAGTTTTAATAGCGGCAGTGTGCTTTCAACAACTAACCTTTTTGGCGTAGGATTCAATATAGGTTTACAGAACAGGAATTTTGCAAAGGCTTCCAACCAATCCAACACGAATATCCGGTTTGGTACCGAGTTCAGCGCATCACAAGGACAACAGTTTATTCAAACAAAGCAGGCAAGTCTTGGTCATTCTATCTATTTTCCAAGGCTTATACCTCCCATGAATTTTGTACCGGAAAGATTGAGAGATAATGGCAGAACGGTTTTGTCATTTAATGTTGCCAATACGGATCGTAAAGACTTATTTAATCTTACTACAGTCACCGGGTCATGGGGCTATGACTTCAACTGGCGGAACAGGAGACAAAATCAAACAAGATCCTTAAGCATAAAAATCCCTAACGTTGAATACAACTTTTTGACTGTAAGAGATAGCCTGAGAAAACTAATGGACAGTATTCCAACGCTGAAATATGTGTTTAACCAGGGGCTGATAGTTTCGGAGCTTTCTGCAAGTTTTACTGCAATCAAAGACAGAAAAAAATCAGCAGACATATTCCGTTTTAATTTTGAAGAATCGGGGTTATTAACAGGCAAAATCAAAACAAAGATTTTTGACTCACTCTATCGATTTATAAAATTTGATGCGGATTTTGGTCATAAAATTAAAATAACACCCCGAAGCGAATTCGTCGCGAGAATTTTCGGAGGCATCGGATTTGAATTGGAAAGTCCAAGTCCCGAGAAAAGCCTGTACATGCCTTTCTTCAGGCAATACTATGCCGGTGGCCCCAGCAGTATGCGCGGATGGGGACTGCGAAGGCTTGGTCCGGGGTCAACCATGAGTGCTTACAAGGATGATCCTTTCCGATCGGGCGATATACAATTAGAAGCTAATGCAGAATATCGCTTTTATCTCATGAGTGTAGCGGGAATAAAAATAAACAGTGCTTTATTTACTGATGTTGGAAATGTTTGGTATCGCATTGACAATCCTGACTATCCTTATGGAAGCTTTAAGTTCGACCAGTTTTATAAAGATCTTGGCGTAGACGCAGGCGCAGGTGTTCGCATTGACTTTACTTATTTTCTTGTCCGGCTTGACTATGGCTTAAAAGTAAGAAACCCCAGTCCGCAACCGGATGATGCAGCATCTCAATACAAGTGGTTTTATAAATGGAATGAATTGAAAACACTTGTCGGCGGGCAACTTCAACTGGGTATCAACTATCCGTTTGGCTATTAAACAGCCTGTTTTATACTTTTTTCAAACTCTTCTACCGTCATCGCATCACTCAATAAGAACTCTCCTATTCTTGTTCGGCAAAGGCCGCTAAGATAAGCGCCACAACCCAACTCCTGTCCAAAATCGTTGGCGAGACTTCGTATGTACGTGCCCGTTGAACATACAACGCGAAACTGCACAACAGGCAGGTCAATTCCCGTTATTTCAAATTCTTTGATCGTTATCTTCCGGGGCTCTAGTTTTACCTCCTGCCCTTTTCGCGCCAGTTCATATACTCTTTTGCCTTCCACTTTTATAGCTGAATGTGCCGGCGGTGTTTGCAAAATTTCACCTGTAAATTTTTGTGTCGCGTTAAAGATCTGTTCGCTGGAAATCGATTCAACCGATTTAACCTGGACCGGTTCACTTTCGAGATCATACGTGGGTGTTACAGCTCCCAGCGTAAATGATCCCGTATATTCTTTTTCCCTGGCCATGTATTCATTTATCTTCTTGGTAAATTTTCCTGTGCAGATAATCAACAAACCCGTCGCCAGTGGATCAAGCGTACCGGCATGACCCACCTTTTTTACCTTTATAAGATTCCTGATTTTTCGAACGGCGTCAAAAGATGTCCAGTAAAGAGACTTGTTGATCAATAAAACTTTCCCTTCTTCAAAACTATTGAGCTCATTTTTCTCCATCAGGCAAAGATAACGGGATTGAAAAGTTGACAAGTTGAAAAGTTAACGTGTTGATGAGAGCGTGCAGCTTATAAACCTATAAACTTTTCAACTGATAATTTCAATCAGATAGACATTCTCGTCTTCAACTCAAGATATTTATTGATCGCATTTACGGTAAGATTTTCCGGAGTCGTTAAAATGGATGCGATACCGTTTTTATGCAGCTCTTTTATCATCAGCCTTTTTTCATAAACAAATTTATCTGCAATAGTCTTGATATATATGTCTTCTATTGTTGACACTTTGTTTTCGGTTAATGTCTTTAACTCTGTATTCTCAAAAAATACAACCAGCAGTAAATGATATTTTGCAATCCGTTTAAGGGATGCCATTTCTCTTTCCAGGCTATATACAGACTCAAAATTGGTAAATAACACCAGCAGGCTTCTTTGCGTAATACGCCCGCGGATAACTGAGTATAGCTTTTCAAAATCAGGTTCGAGAAATAACGTTTGTTGCCGGTACAGCATCTCCTGCAGCAAATTCATTTGTGTCGGCTTTTTATCGGCTGGCAAAAAACTATCAACGTTTTCTGCAAACGTTATCAATCCTGCTTTATCGTGTTTTACAAGTGCCACATTGCTTAAAACCAACGAAGCATTGATGGCGTAATCAAGCAGCGTCATGCCATCAAAAGGCATTTTCATTATTCTGCCTTTATTGATTACACAGTATATCTGCTGGCTGCGTTCATCTGTAAAGTTATTTACCATCAGGTCGCTTTTACGGGCTGTCGCCTTCCAGTTGATGGTACGATAATCATCGCCCCGCACATATTCTTTTATCTGCTCAAATTCCATGCTGTGACCCAGTCTTCTTATACGCTTTACACCCGCCTCCTGCAAACGGTTGCTGACTGCAAGCAATTGATACCGGCGCATCTGCATATACGAAGGATACACTTTTACCAGCTGCTCTTCTTCAATTATATAACGGCGTTTTACAATCGCCAATGGACTATAGACGTAAATATTGACATTTCCAAAAACATACTCCCCTCTTTGCACCGGGCGAAGAGAATATTCAATTTCGGAATTTTTGCCTGCGTCTATTTTCAATTTGCGCATCCAGTTTCTTTCCTGGAATTGTACAGGCAGCTCGTCTATCACACTTAGCATTACAGGAAAAGAATAATCATTGTCTATATGCAAAAGCACCTTGTTTTGATCGCCATTGCTGAATCGCTCCGCCGTTATTCTCTTCGACCGGATGCCTTTTGATTTACCATACAATAAAATCATATCTACGAAAATAGAAATGGCAAGAAGTACAAGAATAATATGCCCGACCAGAAACAGGAACGGCAGGAAATAACTCAATACATATGCCGCGGCTGCAACACCTGCAATGTAATACGCTATCCTGTTGAGAAAAAAAGAGGAGCGATCGATCATTGATATGAGGCGCCGGAAAAGACTCATCGTGGAATATCCATTGAATGAATGATCTGTTTGATGACTTCATCCTCCGTAACACCTTCCATTTCTTTATCGGGCGCCAGTATAATCCGATGACGAAGCACCGGTGTTACTGCCGTTAGAATATCTTCCGGTGTCACAAAGTCACGCCCCTGTATAGCCGCAATCGCCTTGGATGCATTCATAATCGCCAATGAAGCACGGGGTGATGCACCGAGGTAAATAGATTTGTGTGTTCGTGTATGCTGAACCAATTTTGCAATAAACTGCAAAAGCTTTTCTTCAATAATCAATGTTTTTATCTGCTGCCGCAATGAAATGATTTGTTCGCGGCTGAGTACCGGTTTTACAGTGTCCATTACCGGTGTATTTCCCAGGTTGTGAAACTGTGTAAGAATGGAAACTTCTTCCTGTTCACTCGGGTATGGTACTATAATCTTAAACAGAAAGCGATCCAGCTGCGCCTCCGGCAAACGATAGGTTCCTTCCTGCTCTACGGGGTTTTGTGTCGCAAGTACCATAAAAGGATTTGCCATCATATGCGTTTTGCCATCAATGGTAGCTTGTCTTTCTTCCATTACCTCAAATAAAGCCGCCTGCGTTTTCGCGGGTGCACGGTTTATTTCATCAATCAATACAAGATTGCCGAACACCGGACCTCGTTTAAATTCAAAGCTGGCTTCTTTTGGATTAAACACCGGTGTTCCCAATACATCCGATGGCATGAGATCCGGTGTAAATTGAATTCGTGAAAAGGCTGCATCGACACTTTTTGCCACCAACTTTGCAGTAAGTGTTTTGGCAACTCCCGGCACACCTTCAATCAATACATGTCCATCGGCGAGTAAAGCTGCTATGATCAGTTTTACCATTTCATCCTGCCCTACAATTATCTTTTTAATTTCACTTCGTATAGCCATTACCGATTCATTCAATACAGTAAGATCGGTGCGTTGCTGAAATAATTGTTCATCTACCAGGTCCATTGATATTAGTATTTTGATTATGAGTTTTTATAGAAATTTTCCAGTTGTTTATGAAATTCTGCCAATTGCCCATCGCTGATACCGGGTGCCTCTTCTAAAAAGTTTATAAAAGAGATTATCGTTTTCAATTCACTTTCATTATATCCAGATTTAAAATGCAGGTTCCGGATAAAATTTTCATCCAATGTTGCCGTCGATAATTTGTAATTCATACGCACATAATCCAGGAAATACAGTCCCATTTTCCTCGCAAGATCCTTGTGATCGTTTTTCTCATAGTATAACCGGCCTATCGTTTTTACAAAATCCAATGAATCGTTATTTGCTTTTGCAAGTTCCGGTATATAGCGCTGCTTCCTCCTGGCTTCGAGCAAGGCAAAAATGGCGATAGCAATAATAGCCGTCAGCAGGCCCCATTTAAAAGCAGGGAATTTAAACAAGACATACAACCAGCTTTTATTTTGGCGCCGGTGATCATATAGTTTATATAGGAAGTATTCATCCCATATCACTTTTTTTGCGTAAGGCGAAATCACTGATAAGGCATCTTCATAATAGGCCATGTTGTTTTTATGCAGCAAAAAATAGTTGGTGAATGCGATTGGCACCACATGCAGGTATATATTTCCTTTGCCGGTTTGCATTCTTATAAACACTGCATCATTTTCGTCATTATGCCCCAGCACCGCTGTAAGGCTGCTATCGTACTTATAAAAATAAGATTGAAATTTCCGGCCCGGGTAAGATTTTGTTATTGCTGAAGGGAATGGTGGTTTATCCAATGACAAGATTACCGAATCTCCTTTTTCAAATGCATCGAAAGAAGCGCTGCTGCGGAATTTCATATAGTCTTGCGCTGTAACGCTCGATTCTCTTGTACTGATAAAAACATCGTTTCCTTTTTGTGCAAAGGCAACAATGTTATTCATTTCTGTTTCATTCGCAATAAACTGCGGCGTAATTATTATCAGTGCTTTCTTTACTTTATCGTCATAGTAGGTGCTGTCCCAATATTCCGGTCCCGTTCTCGCGGAAGTAATATCGGCTTTTGGAAAAAGATATTTCAGTTCATGAAAGGCAACATAGGTGCCGTATGGAATTTTATCGTTCTTATTAAAAGTTATGCGTTCGTCCAACGTCCGATCTCTTTTGACGCCTATGGCCAGAATCAGTGCCGCGATCAACCCAACCGATCCGATAATATATGGAAATGCTTTTTTCAACGATTAATAAAATTGACGATCAAAATTTTCAAACTCTTTTTTAATTATTGCAAACGAGCTGTTACTTACAGCAAACTGGCCGTACCACGCATATTCATAATGCCGGGTAAGGCGGAAAAAATCTTTATAGTAGGTTGTTGTATGCAATTGCATTAAATAATCAAAATTTGTTTGCTCCTGCTTGTAATGAATAACATTTTTTTGTGCAAGATTTTTCAATGCACGAAGAAACATCAGCCTGATGGCAACACGATAATTATTTTCCTGTATTGCTTTTTCAATTTCCTTCTGGTAATTGATATCAAAAATATTCCCGGACACTTCATCCTGCTGCGCTTCCTCCAATGTTCGTGATCGTTTTTGGAAAAGCCGCACATTGCTGCTTGCAAGAAACCAGAGCAACACTGTTATAAATCCTCCTATGACAATGATCCAGGCCAATGTCTGGAACCAGCTGCTTCTTCCCAGCCAGTCCAGGGTATTCCGACGCGATCGGGGTTCGTCCTTTTTTTTAAATTCTTTATTGGCATACCAGAAAGCATCCTGTTGTTGTAAATCTTTTATCACATTATCAGGTACTTTACGAATCAAAAACGTATCCCTTGCCCAATAAGAAGTATCGTTGTAATAGTTATGCTCAACCCTGTTGAGTGAATCCTGGTAATTCCCGGTTGTGTCCATCACCTCATCACCGGTGTCTTCATTTTCAGCATCAACCCGGACTGTGTCGGAGGAGGCATTTTGTTGTGAGAAACAAAACAAAGAAATCGTAATAAAAAAAAGTGATACGCCTACACGGATAAGAATTCTTTTATAAAAATCGTATCGTTTGATCGTATCGAACAATTAGGCCTCCTGCGGATTAAGTGAAGTAAAATAATTTTTCTGCAGGCGTATAGGATAAATAACAAAATACCAAAGGATAAAACTTACAGAGGTAAGCAGTAAAAATCCACTGAGCCATTTAGGCATTTCTGAGTGCCGGGTGACAAAACCTTCGAAGAATGCAGCTATGGCAAAAAAGGGAATGAGCCCGATAACAATTTTTACTCCGTCTTTTGTGCCTCTTTTAAACGCCTTCAACCGCGTCATAGTACCGGGAAATAAATAACTCGTACCCATGACCACACCTGCAGCACTTGAAACAATTATCGAAAAAATTTCCAACACACCATGTATCGAAACAATCAGTACAGACTGCAGGCCCACACCTTTTCCAAAAAAGAATTGTTCAAAAGCGCCGAGACGCATTGCTTCCAGCACCATTGACGTGACACTGAGAACACCGAGGAAAATTCCTTTTACAAAATAAGTGAGCGATACCATAATGTTGTTGATCATGATACCGATCCACATCCAGAACGAATTCCCGGATTTGTATACGCCGAAAGGATTTCCTTCTTCAATATTTTTTTCCGTCATGCTTACATAATCGTCACCCAATACTTCCCTTACAAACGATTCATCATGCGAGGAAGAAAAAAAGCCAACGGCGAAAAAAACACAGAAAATTATAAATGTAAAAAGAATCACACGGTGATGTTTCCGGATGGTTAGCGGCAGATCATATTTCCAGAATTTGACAAGGCGGTTTGATTCTTCTTTCCTGTTTTTATAAATATCCAGGTAAATTTTAGCGGACTGGCTATTCAGAAACTGGGTGACCTTGCTGGTGCGGTAAAACGTTTTTGCATAGGCCAGGTCGTCTACCAGTTGGGTAAAATCTTTTGCCATTTCATCGGCTTCGCGGGAGGGATCCTGCTGCACTTTCTCCCATCGCTCTTTATTCTTCTTTATAAAAAGGGCCTCTCTCAGAAGGGTTTAATTTGATTTGTAAAATACTATTTTCTACGGAAAAGTATAAGCATTCGGATTTTAAGTGCCTTTAAGTTTTGAAAAGGCAGAAAAAAAGTTCTGTGTTTCCGGAAAACAAAAGCGTTGTCATCACTTTTTTACGATTGTTTACGTTGTCGAAAACAGTTAATTTGCTGTGCACAGAACAGGCACTGCGCTATGGCCATAATAAAAGTTCAAACCAATTTTAATATAGACCTGGAATTTGAGGCCGCTGAGTTTGCACGAAGGCTTGGCGCCTGGCTTATTGACCTGTTTATACAGATTTTTTACCTCATCATAGCGGGAAAAATCATGGGAAGCATTCTGAACGGCCGAAGCGTAAATATGGACGACAGCTACGATGCATGGGCCATCTCGCTACTTTTCTTTCTTCCATTTTTGCTGTATCATCCCGTTATGGAAATAACAATGACCGGGCAAAGCATTGGTAAGAAACTCATGAAAATACGGGTAGTAAATGAAAATGGAGGAAAAGCCAGCATTGGACAGTATCTTATCCGTTGGCTCATCCGTACTTCGGATGTAGCGCTGATGATCATCGTTTACTATATCATTCTTCTTTCCTCCACCTCTGCTGAATACGTGGGCCAGGCGGCTCAGCAGGTGGCACAGGCGATGGGTTTTGCCCTACTGTTATTGCTTATTGACATTGTTCTTGTCGTCGCATCTAAGAAAACGCAGCGGCTCGGCGACCTGTTAGCCGGAACAATTGTGATACGAACAAATCCAAAGGGCAATATAAACGATACCGTTTTTCTTGAAGTGGCCCACAACTACATTCCTTCTTTTCCCCAGATTATGCAATTAAGTGACCGGGATATAAACTCGATAAAAAGCATATTGGATACATCCAGGAAAAAAGGTGACTTTCAACTTGCGGCAATGGCTTCTGAAAAAATAAAAAATCATCTGAAGATTGAATCTACTTTATCTCCGTTCGATTTCCTGGAAGTGGTGATGAAGGATTATAATTATTTGTCTACAAAGTAGAGAAGTTGCTTTGTAATCTTATTGTAATAATCGTGAAGTAAGTAAGACGGGAACATCGACAGGCGTCAAATATTTTCTTTGTGTTTTACTCACTCACCGGCATTTAAATTCCATTGCCTTCTTAACGGCCCAAACCAAAGCCAATCACCATAAAGAAAATGATGATCGCATAAAATGCCAATACAATTAGTGTCATTATCCCTATAAACCGGAAAAACTTTTTCAGATTTTGAAATGATGTATTCAATGTTTCCTGGTCGTTCGCTGCGAGAGCAAGCTTCATTTTATTGGCAAAATGAAAAAGAAACAGGCAGGGGAAGAAGTAAAGTGCAACCATTAAAATAAGAAAGAAGAATTGAAACCCCGCGGCCAGTCCTGTTGTTGCCGGTCCGTTTGCATCGTTCGCTCTAAAGCCACCGCTAAGTGTGGCGAGAAAAGCACCTGCAAATATCGTCAGCAATACAATAAGCCCCATGAGTACAAAACCAAGAATAGCCAAAAACCTGGCCCATTTAGCTGTTTCGGCAAGGTGGGCCTTTGCGATTGGGTCAATACCTAATCCAAATAATGTTGAAGGTTGATTTTCTTCCATGGTGTGTGGTTTTGGTGACTGATTATTATAAATGTAACAAATTTTACAAAACAGTCGGCCTGCCGGTTCTGACGTTTACCCGCACCGAAAAATTAAGAAAGGCTACTACCAGCTATGCATATGCTATAAAGATTGGGCGACGGTAAAAATACGATTGAAAAAACAGGGTTTTGTCTATACTTTCGGTTTCCTCCTAACCACCATCAAGCAGGTAAAATGAAGATTAAATTATTTGTTGCAGCGTATGCAGTTTTTTGTGTTTTCAGTTGTAAAAAGAATGATCAACCTTCAAACCCGCCTGAACCTCCCGTACAGGCTGATATAATAAAGGCCGAAAATGACCGGTTTTCAAAAGTAATAACAAGCGCTACTATCGGAGGTTATGTTTCAGGAATTATCGTCGCAGAAGATGAACAACCCTTAACCGGTGTAACTATCACCTGCGGAGATAAAACTGTTGTTACAAATAGTAAAGGTTTCTTTCAATTTCCAACAACACTTCCTTTGAATAAGGATTACGCGGTAATAACAGCAACCCTTAATGGATATTTTAAGGGTATAAAAACGTTCACACCTAATGTCTCAGGGAAAGCAAATCATTATTTTAAAATAAAATTATTAAAAGCAATTGATGAAAAAACTGTAGATGCAGGCGGTGGAGAAATTACGCTTGACAATAAGATTAAATTGACTTTTCCGGATGCTGCGGTGGTTACCGCAAACGGAGCACTGTACACCGGTCAATACAAAGTAATCGGGCGTTACATAGATCCATCTTCGGATAATTTTTTTGAAACAATGCCCGGCATGTTGGCAGGGTTAAACGATCAAAACCAGGTACAGGCATTACAATCGTTTGGAATGGCAAATGTTGAAATAAAGGATATCTCCGGAAATGCTTTGCAGATTGCTGCGGGTAAAACCGTAAAAATGGAATTGCCTGCAATTGCAAATGGACCGGCATCTATTCCGCTCTGGCATTTTAATGAAAAGTATGGTTTATGGATAAAAGCGGGAATGGCGAATAAGAACAGTGACGTGTATACTGCTGAGGTAAATCACTTTTCAATATGGAACCTGGATATGGATCGTAATGGTTTTACGCTCAATCTTGAGTTTAAAAATTTGCAGGGGAATCCATTGCCTGGTTTACATGTTCTGGCATTTACCCAATCAATGAATAAAATCTCCTCTTTTTATACTGACAATGAAGGTAAAGCGACACTTATCAAGTGTCCTGTCTCGGAGTCTCTTATTTTTAAAATGATTTTTGAATGTGATACGTTAACAAAGACGATAGCACCGATAACAGAAAACAGAAGCGAAATAGTTACACTGGAAAGCAATCCCACCACCGTTAAAATCTGCACCATCAGCGGAAAAATTTCGGGTTGTGACAACGTAGTACTGGCTAATCATCCGTTCCAGCTGGCGATACAGAGCAGTAAATCTATCCCTGTAGTTACAGATGGACAGGGCGCTTTTTCCATAAGCACCGGAATCTGCGATACAAGTGGTACCATTGCTTTACAAGCCTATTCTTACATCGGCAATGAATATCTTTTTGCACCGGCAATTACAATGACGGGTACAGCAATTACCTACAACGCCCGTATTTGCGATTCAACAGCAAGTGTATCAGATGACTTTGTTGTTGTATTTCCGGATCCTAAATTGAACGAAATAATCAGGCAAACAATTAACAAGCCAACAGGTGACATTTTATATCGGGATATTAAAAATATAGATGCGGTAACCGGACCTAAAGGCATCTCTTATTCTGGAACTGTAAATAATGTTGAGGGCATTCAATTTTGCACAAATGTCAGTGTCATAAACTTGCGTACGCAGAATATAAATAGTCTGGTACCGTTTCAAAATTTAAAAAAATTAAAGGTGTTGGTGTTGTATGGGGAAGCCGGAACGGATTATATAACCGATCTGTCTCCGCTGCAAAACCTTATTTTATTAGAAGAATTATATTTAGTTCAAACAAAATTGACCGATTTAACTCCTGTACAGAAACTTGTTCAATTGAAAAAATTGCAAATCGTCGCCAGCACATTGTTGGATATAACTCCCGTTAAAAATTTGCCTAACTTAGATAGCCTGATTTTGCAAAATTGCGAGATCGCAGATATTACACCACTAAGGAATGTTAGCCAAATAAAATACATTGATTTAGCGGATAATAAGATATCAGATTTCTCAGTATTTGCCAGTATGCCAAACTTAAAGGAGTTGTATATATACAGCAACCCACTCTCGGATCTCTCTCCTGTACAAACCATGACCAAACTGACAGGATTTGGCACGGATGCTAAAAACATCACAGATTTGAACCTCTTAAATAACCTCACCAATCTGGAAAATTTATACCTCGAAAATGGCCAACTTTCAGATATATCCCCTTTGCAACACCTGACGAATCTTAAAACACTGCAATTAGGAAATAATAAAATCACCGATATTTCCGTGTTGGCAATTTTGGCCCAACTACAACGACTGCAGTTGGAGTATAATAACATTTCAGATCTTAGTCCATTGCAAAACCTAAACAATTTATCAAGCCTTACTATAGACAACAATAATATTTCAGACATATCACCATTGACCAATGGCGTTCCTTTAATGATGATAATAGGTTTGACACACCAGAAGCCTGGCGCTATTATCCAGTCACAAAAGGACGCATTTCTTGCAAAACATCCGAATATTATTTATTTCTGGGATTGATGATTAACGTTCTTGGATCCTAATACGCTCTCGCAAACAACACCCTCTGTTTCGACGGCTTACCCGTCAAAATACATTTACCATCTTCCATCTTATTATTTAGCGGGATACAGCGTATCGTTGCTTTTGTTTTGTCTTTT
>Ga0207648_10005814_pt1 | contig 12353 bp, 9 predicted proteins | sample KBSMisM32_FD_184310 | JGI IMG/M metagenome (GOLD analysis project Ga0207648, IMG submission 184310) | Miscanthus rhizosphere microbial communities from Kellogg Biological Station, Michigan, USA - KBS Miscanthus M3-2 (SPAdes) (version 2) | ecosystem: Host-associated > Plants > Roots > Rhizosphere...
GACGCCTTCGACATGCTCGAAGAGGATTACGAGGAAGAGCGCTTCTACGCGGCCGTCCGCCGCAGTTACTGGGCCGCGCCCGAAGGGTCGCCCGATCGAAAGGTCGTCGACGCGCTCATCCAGGCGCTGGAGTTCTGACGCGTGGACTACAAGCAGTCGGGCGTCGATATTGACGCCGGCAACGAGGTCGTTCGCCGCATCAAGGGGCTGGCGAAGGCCACCTTCACGCCCGGCGTCGTCTCCGAGCTCGGCTCGTTCGGCGGGCTCTTCCATCTCGCCTCGCAGGGGCTGCGCGACGCCGTGCTGGTGTCGAGCGCCGACGGCGTCGGCACCAAGCTGCGCGTCGCCTTCATGAGCGGCATCCACACCACCATCGGCGTGGATCTGGTCAATCACTGCGTCAACGACATCCTCGTGCAGGGCGCGCTGCCGCTGTTCTTCCTCGACTATCTCGCGACCGGCCGGCTCGATCCCGACGTCGCGGTGCAGATCGTCGAAGGGCTGGCGCGCGGGTGCCGCGCCAACGGCTGCGCGCTGCTCGGCGGCGAGACCGCCGAGATGCCCGGCTTCTACGCCGACGGCGAATACGACGTCGCCGGCTTCATCGTCGGGGCCGTGGAGCGCGATCGGCTGATCGACGGACGCGGCGTCGCGCCGGGTGACGTGCTGATCGGGATCCCCTCGTCAGGGCTGCACACCAACGGCTACTCCCTGGCGCGCACGATCGTGTTCGATCGGCTTGGCCTCGGCGTGCACGATCGCGTCGCGGAGCTTGGCGTCAGCGTCGCCGAGGCGCTGCTCGAGCCGCATCGCTCGTACCTGCCGGTGGTGCGGCCGCTCCTCGACACGGGGCGGATCAAGGGCATGGCCCATATCACCGGCGGCGGCATCACCGACAACCTGCCGCGCGTGCTGCCGCGCGGCACCGAAGCCCTCGTCCGGCTCGGATCGTGGGAGGTGCCGCCGATCTTCCGGTGGCTGGAACGCGCCGGCGCCGTGCCGCAGGACGACATGCTGCGCACGTTCAACATGGGCGTCGGCCTGATTCTCGTCGTCGCCGCCGCCGATGCCGACGCGGTGATCGGCGCGATGCGCGCGGGCGGCGAGTCGGCCGTCCGCGTCATCGGCGAGGTCGCCATCGCCGCCGAAGGGTGTCCGCCCGCCGTCCGCTACGAGGCCTGACCGGCGGTGCCGGTCCCGGCCCGCCACGTCACTCCTGAAACGCTCATCGGTGCATTCGTCGCCGCGTCGGTGGCGGTGATGGCGGCCGGTTACGTCATGGACGCGGCCGGGCTCGTCATGCACCCTGCGATCCTCGGCGGCGTCGCGGTCGCGGTCGGTGCCGGCGCGCTCGTGACGTTCCGCGAGCGGTCGGCGCCGCCTCCCGGATCGGTGGCGCTGTCGTTGCTCGTGATCGCGTCGGCCGCCGCCTATCTGCTCTGGCTGGCGTCTCCGGCGTTGCTGCCGGTCACCGACGGGCCCGACGTGGTCCATCACCTGCAGTTGATTCACCTGATTCAGCGGACGCACCGGCTGGCACACGATCCAGCGCTGGTGCCGTATCTGCTGGAGATGACCGGCTATACGCCCGGCAGCCATCTCGTCGCGGCGAGCGTCGGCGACTGGCTGCGCATCGACGCGCTGCGCGTACTGTTGCCGGTCACTGCAGTCTTCGTGGCGGTGAAGGCGGCGCTCGTCTATGTCCTCGCGCTGCGGGCGCTGCCGGCGGGTCGCGCGTCGGCGCTGCACGCACTCGCCGCGCCGGTGCTGCTGCTGGTCCCCGCGGCCTACACGATCGGGTCGTTCTTCCAGTTTTATTTCTACGCGCAGGTGGTGTCGGAGACGTTCGCGCTGGCGATGGTGGCGGCGGCAGTGATGTGGGCCAGAGCCGGCGAGGCGCGCTGGTTGTGGCTGGCCGCGGCGGGCGGCGTGGGCGTCGTGCTGTCGTGGCCGGTGTGGATCGTACCGGCGGCGGTCGCCGCGATCGCGGCGCTCCTGATCGGCGCCGCGCCGCTGCGGACGCGGGTCGCGGCGGTGGCCGTCGTCTGTGTTCCGGCTGCCGCGTTCGCGGCGCTGCACGCGCTGACGCACGCGGCCGGTGTGGCGATCGTCGGGAGCGCAGGCGCGGTGACGAGGCCGTCAACCGTCACGCTGGGGCTCGCCTTCGTCGTCCTCGGGGTGGTCGGTGCGATCGCGTCGTGGCGCGTGCCGGCGGCGCGCGCGGTGGGCGTGCTGCTCGGCGTCACGCTTGCGCAGGCGCTGGCGATCGCCGCGCTGGATGTCGTCCGCGCACCGGCGCACGGTTCGCACAGCTTCTACATGCCGTTCAAGATGGTGTACCTGGCGGTGCTGCCGTGCGCCGTCCTGGCCGCGGTGGCCCTGGCGCGCGCGAGCGATGCGCTGACCTCGCGCGTCCCGGCGATGCGCGTCGCCGGCGCCGGGATTCCGCTGTTGCTGGCCGCGCTGCTCGCCGCCGGCCGCTTCCCGGCGAAGCGTCAGCAGGGCCCGATGACGCTGCCGTCCCTCGCCGCCGGCGAGTGGGCGCGCGATCACCTGCGTCGGGAGTGCGTCGACTACTTCTCGCGTCACTGGCTGACCGGCTATTGGCTGCACCTGGACGTCCTCGGCAATCCCCGCGTCTCCGATCGGATGCGCGCCGAGACCTTCGACTTTCCCGACGTCGTGGGCAAGTGGATCGAGGGCAAGGGTCTGCCCTACGCCATCGTCGAAAACCTCGACGCCATCCCCCGCGACGCCCGCGCCGACATGCTCACGCTCGAGTCCTTTCCCCCCGCCGCCGTCGTGAAAAACCTGGGGGCGGGGTCTGACCCCAAATTTCGACTTTGTGCGGGCAAGTAGGGACAGAGCTGTTTCTGCGTACCGCTACAACTGGTTAAGGAATTCGCTCCAGTAGGGCAGTTTGGGGAGCGGTCCGGGATCGGGGTGGAAGAGCATCGGACCTCCTTCGGCGTGCCAGGCGCTGCACCACGGCCAATCCTCCGCGCGCTCGACGTACCGCGCCTTCAATGGATTGCGTTCGACGTACCGCCATGCGATGTAGTACTTGCGGTCGTCGGTGATCACCCGTGAGACGAAGCGCGCCTGGTAGACGGCGCCGGTTCCGCGCGATCCCCGGCGGTAATGGAACGTGGCCGCATGGTTCTCCTGCAGCCGCTGCATGAACCCGGAGAGTGCCGAATCGGTACGCGGCCAGAGCAGAAAATGAAAGTGCGTACGCATGAGCGCGTACGCAGGAATCCGCATCGCGAATCGCGCGCGCGCTTCCTCCAGAATCGGCAGGAACGCATCATAATCGTCGTAACTGCCGAACAGCTCGCCCTTTCGCGACCCACGATTGCAGACGTGGTACACATAACCGCCAAGATTGAAGCGAGGTTTTCTAGCCATGATGCGATCGCAGTGGCAAACGGACTGCCAACTCTTCGCGAAAGGACGGACGCGCAAACGCGCGCAACCGCGATCGAGCCGTACCCATGGGGTCAGACCCCGGCGTGAGAGGCGCGCGTGACGGGACGGCGGATCGCGGTGCTCATCTCGGGGCGCGGCAGCAACCTGCAGGCGCTGATCGACGCCGTCGCGGACGGACGGCTGCGGGCGGAGATCGCCATCGTCATCTCCAACCGCGCCGACGCGCAGGGGCTTCAGCGCGCGCGGACGGCGGGGATCGACGCGCTCACCATCCCGCACCGTGACTACCCGACGCGCGACGCCTTCGAGGACGCGCTGGTCCGCGAGCTCAAGGCGCGCGACGTCGCGCTCGTCTGCCTCGCCGGCTTCATGCGCTTGCTCGGACGCACGTTCCTCGACGCGTTCCCCGGCGCGATCCTCAACGTGCACCCGTCGCTGCTTCCCGCGTTCCCGGGCGTGGACGCGCAGCGGCAGGCGTGGGAGCACGGCGTCAAGGTCGCCGGGCCGACGGTGCACCTCGTCACCGGTGAGCTCGACGGCGGACCGATCGTCCTGCAGTCGGCGATCCCCGTCCTCGACGACGACACCCCCGACACCCTGGCCGAGCGGATTCTCGTGGAGGAGCACCGCATCTACCCGCCGGCGGTGCAGACGGTGCTGGACGGCGGATGGACGATCGAGGGGCGCCGCTTTACGACGCGCGCATCGCCGGCTCGAGCGTGAGCACGGCGACTTCCGGCGGACAGTTGATGCGGATCGGCAGGTAGACCGTGCCGACGCCGCGGCTCACGAAGATCGTCGTCCCCTGGCGCTGCGCCAGGCCGGCGATCACCGGGAACTCGCGCGCGGCGATAGCGCCGACGCCCGGCAGCACGATCTGCCCGCCGTGCGTGTGGCCGCTGATGACGGCCGGGATCGCGAGCTGCTGCGCCTCGGCCAGCCGCTTCGGCGTGTGCGCCAGCAGGATGGCGTGCGGCAGCGCGCCATGCATCACGTGCGCGAGATCGACGAGGCGGCGCGTCCAGTAGCGCACGCCGCCGAAGTCCATCGGCTCGCCGCGGACCGTGATGCGGGTGCGCGCGTCCTTCAGCACGGTGAACCCCTTCGACGCGAGCGCCGCCGGCATGTCCTTGTCGTCGTCGTGATTGCCGAGGACCGCGATGACGCCGCCCGGCGCCGCCAGCGGCGCGAGCGCGTCCGCCGCGGGATGCACGAACCGGCGATCGCCGAACGTTACGTAATCGCCGCCGAGGACGATCAGATCGGGACGCTCCGCCATCAGCAGGTTGACCGCATCGGCGACCATCTCGTGCGACACCGTCTGGCTGCGATGGATGTCGGTCAGGAACCCGATGCGCACGCCGCGCAGCGCTTCCGGCAGTCCGGCGATCGGAAACGACGAGCGCGTGACCTCGAGGTGATGCCGTTCGTAGAGAAACCCGTGCGCCGCGCCGCCGGTCGCGGTGCCGAGCGCGACACCCATCAGCCCCTTGAGCACGTTTCGTCGATTGAGAAGGGCCGCGCGGCCGCCTGCGGGCATGGACGCTTCATCTTAACAAGGGCCGGAAATGTATAGTACGGACGATGCCTGCCGCGGACTTCTACGAGGACCTCGCGTGGCGCGAGATGGTGTACGACGGGACCGAGGGGCTGCGTGACGCGCTCGCCGCCGGAGCGATCACCGGGTACATCGGCTTCGATCCCACCGCGTCGAGCCTCCACGTCGGATCGCTGCTGCCGATGCTGACGCTGGCGCGGCTGCAGCGCGCCGGGCACCTGCCGATCGCCGTCGTCGGCGGCGGCACCGGGCTCATCGGCGATCCCAGCGGCAAGACGCAGGAGCGGACGCTGCTGACGATGGAGCAGGTCGACGAGAACGTCGCCGGCATCCGCGCGCAGCTGGCCCGCGTCCTCGACTTCGACCGCGCCGGCAACCCCGCGCGCATCGTCAACAACGCCGACTGGCTGGTGCCGATGGACCTGATGTCGTTCCTGCGCGACGTCGGCAAGCACTTCACCGTCAACTACATGATCGCCAAGGAGTCGGTGAAGCGGCGGCTCGAGAGCGAGGACGGGATCTCCTACACCGAGTTCAGCTACCTGCTGCTGCAGTCGTACGACTTCGTCATGCTCTACGACCGCTTCACCTGCACGCTGCAGCTCGGCGGCAGCGACCAGTGGGGCAACATCACCGCCGGCATCGATCTCATGCGCCGGCTGCGCGGCGCCAAGGGGCACGGCCTGGTCCTGCCGCTCGTCACCACCAGCGCCGGCGTCAAGTTCGGCAAGACCGAGGCGGGCACGATCTGGCTCGACCCCGCGCGCACCTCACCGTTCCGCTTCTACCAGTTCTGGCTGAACACGGACGATCGCGACGTCGTCCGCTACCTGAAGTACTTCACGTTCATGCCGCGCGAGGAGATCGACGCACTGGCGCGCGCCACCGGGACGCAGCCGGAGCGCCGCGAGGCGCAGCGCGCACTGGCCCGCGCCGTGACCGCGCTGGTGCACGGACAGGAGCAGGTGGATCGCGCCGAGCGCGCCGCCCAGGTGCTCTTCTCGGAGGAGATCGCAGGCGCGAACGTGGACGATGTGCTGACGGTCTTCGAGGACGCGCCGTCCACCGAACTCGACATGCCGGCCGAGGGTATCGGCGTCGCCGACCTGCTCGTGCGCGTCAAGCTCACCTCGTCGAAGAGCGAAGCGGTGCGGCTGCTGAAAAGCGGCGGGATCTACGTCAACAACGGGCGCGTCGGCGACGAAAAGGCGCGGCTCACCGCGGCGGACGCGATCGGCGGTGAAGTGTTCGTCCTGCGCAAGGGCAAGAAGGACCAGCACATCGTCCGCCTCCGGCGCTGACGGCCCGAGCGAGCGCGGCGAGTGAGCGTGTAGGGGAGTCCGGGGGGCGAAGCCCCTCGGGTGATGGTGATCAAGTAAAGCGGCACTTGAAGAGCGTGTAGATCGCGTCCACCCCGTCGATGAACCGCATCTTCTTCCCCTCATCCAGCCGGCGCGGATTGTAGGTGATCGGCACTTCCACGATCCGCCGGCCGGCGCGGAGCAGCCGCGCGGTCAGCTCGGGCTCGATGTCGAACCCGACGCAGCGCAGCCGGATGCCGGCGAGCGCCTCGCGCTTCATCACCTTGTAGGCCGTCTCCATGTCGGTCAGCCGCCCCCCGAACAGCACGTTGGTGAGCATCGTGAGGAAGCGGTTCGCGGTGCGGGCCTTCAGCGGCACCTTCGACGTGGGATTGAGGAAGCGCGAGCCGTAGACGACGTCGGCGTGGCCGGCGACGAGGGGGGCCAGCAGCAGCGTGTACTCGTTGGGGTCGAGCTCGAGATCCGCGTCCTGGATCAGCAGCACGTCGCCGGTCGCGAAGGCGAGGCCGAGGCGGACGGCCGCGCCCTTTCCCAGATTGATCGGGCTGTGATGGACGTGCACCGGCAGGTTCGCCGGCAGCCGCCGCTCGTCGATGGCGCGGCGCGTGCCGTCGGTCGAGCCGTCGTTGGCGATCACGATCTCCATCTCGACGCCGCCGCCGAGATCCACCGCCGCCACGCGCTCCAGCACCTCGTGGATCGTCTGCTCTTCGTTGTAGACGGGGATGATGACGGATAACCGCATGCGGCGGACGTTGTTCACTATAGTCTTTTTGTATCATCACCCCGATGAGCCGATCGCCGCGGCCGGGCCGTGCGTGCCTGGCCCTTGCGCTGGGCGCCGCGGCATGGGCCGGGCTGACCCTGCTCACCGGCGGATTCACGGTCGGTGCTGCCGGCCTCCGCATCTCATCCCGCGATCCCCTGCGTCCGCTCCTCGTCTCCGTCGTGCTGCTGGTGGTGTCGCGCATCGCTCTCGGCGCGCCGGAGTTCTGGCGCCTCGTGCTGCGCGCCACCGGCACGTCGCGCGCGGCGGTCGCATCGCGGCTCGCGGGCATTGCTGCGCTGGCGGTCCTGGCCGTCGCGATCGCGTGGAACACCCGCGCGGCCGGCGGCTCGGACTCCTCGTGCTACGTGCTGCAGGCGGAAGCGTTCGCGCACGGCCGCATCACGCTCCAGCGGCCGCTCGCCGACGTGTTGCCCGATGCCACGCCGGCGACGTTCGCGCCGACCGGGTTCGTGCCTTCGCCGCGAGGCGGGCACGATCCCGTTCCCATCTGCGGTCCGGGGCTTGCGCTCGCGATGACGCTGCCGTTCCTGGTGTCGCGCGGCGCGGTGTTCCTGGTCGTGCCGGTGTGCGCCGCGCTGATGGTGTGGCTCACCTTCATGCTGGGCCGGCAGATCGACGACGAGGTGACTGGCGCGTGCGCCGCCGTGCTCGTCGCGAGCAGCCCCATCTTCCTGTACCAGTCCGTGCAGCCGATGAGCGACATCCCGGCGGCGGCGCTGTGGCTGGGCGCGCTGACCGCGGCGTCGCGCGCGCCCGCTGCCGCCGGCGTCTGCGTCTCGCTCGCGATCCTCACGCGCGTCAACCTCGCCCCGCTCGCGCCGCTGCTGTTCATCGTCCTTGCGGATCGCCGGGCGTGGGTGACCTTCTCCGTCGCCGCGCTGCCCGGACTGCTGCTGATGACGGCGCTCAACGTTGCGCGCTACGGCGGACCGCTGGCGTCGGGGTACGGCAGCACCGACGTCCTGTTCTCGATGGCGCACGTCCGGCCGAACCTCGTGCGATACCCGGTCTGGCTCCTCACGACCGAGACGCCCTTTCTCCTGCTGGCGCTGCTGGCGCCGGCGTGGATCGCGGGTCATCGTGATCGCGCGCGGCTGGCGATCGCCGCGCTGGCCTCTGCGCTAATGTTACTCGCCACTTATCTGCTCTACACGGTCTTCGACGACTGGTGGTATGTCCGGTTCCTGCTGCCCGCGCTACCGATGGCGATCGTCTTCGCCGTCGCGGTGGCGGTCGACGCCGCGCGGCGCGCGCGCACGATCGCGGCCGTCATCATCTGCGTGGTGCTGGTCCCGTGGCGCATCCACGTGGCGCGCGAGCGCCAGGTGTTCGACCTGCAGGCGCTCGAGTCGCGATTCCTGCTGACCGGGCGCTACGCGACGACGCTTCCCGCCGGCGCCGTGGTGCTGTCGATGCAGCAGAGCGGCAGCATCCGCTATCACGGCGGGCGCGCGACGCTGGCCTGGGACGCCATTCCGCCGGCCGCGCTCGACGGCACGATCGATCGGCTGCGCGCGAACGGCTATACGCCGTACATCGCGCTGGAGGAACTCGAGGAGGTGCGCTTCCGCGCGCGCTTCGCGGGCCAGCGCTTCGGCGCGCTCGACTGGCCGCCGATCGCGGACATCCACGCGCCGGTGCGGGTGCGGGTTTACGATCCTTCGGCACGCTGAGCCGTATGCCGCGGCCACCCGATGAGGTGAAATAGTGAAATAAATGTACGCCCGTACCTCACGGTGCGTCCGGGTCGATCGCATAACTTAGTCATCACGGTATCTCGCGGGCCAGCCAGTTAGTCCGCAAGTTACAACCGGACGCTCATCCATATGGCACTAACCGCCGTGCTTGATCCTCTTAGCCGCGTTTCTATAAGTTTAGGCCTACCCGATACTGGAACTTGGTCCGGCACTTTGAGGGTCCGGCCCGGTTCGCGCGCAGCAGGGATCGAGCCACCGGTGCACGCCGTGAGCATCGGGAACCTCACAACAGCACGCTCGTTACTCAATCGAAGCACTTTCCAGGGGCAACGCTGAGCTCATCTGGCCCCGGCGCGGCCGAGTTGGCGGGCACAGGCGTTGCGATGCAGTACTTTATGGGTCGAACTCTTCGGGCGGTCACACTCGCGGCTCTTCTCCTTCCTGGCTTTCTCGCCTCAACCGTAAGCGCGCAGACGCAGGAGCGCCTCTGCGACCCGCAATTCGAAGACTGTCGCACGCCGATCCTCGATTTGATCCGCAACGAAACGGTCGGGATCGACGTCGGCTTCTGGTTCATGGAAGACGCGCGGTACGCCAACGAACTCGTGAACAAGTTCAAGTCGGGCGTGCCGGTCCGCGTCCTCGTGGATCAGCGGGCGAATGCCAGCAAGCGGCTCAACGCCACCATGCTGCAGACGCTGGCTGACGCCGGCATCCCGATGCGGGACAAGTACGTCCAGGACATCCTGCATTTCAAGGTGATGTTGTTCCACGGGCAGAATATCGTCGAGTTCAGCAAGGGGAACTACAACGCCACGGCGTACATCGCGATCGAACCGTACGTCAATTACGACGACGAGGCGGTCTTCTTCACGGACGACAACAACCTCACGAACACGTTCCGTCGGAAGTTCGACGACCTCTGGACCGATACGGCGCGATTCAACAACTACGCGAACATCACCGGTCCCCTGGTGCGGAAGTACCCGCTCTACCCGATTCATCCCTCGATGAATTTTCCGCCGTTCGAGGACTACTCGACCCGAGCCACGGGGCGCTACGACGCGGAGATGAACAGCATCGACGCGATCGTGTATCGCGTCACCGACCACCGCCAGGCCGACGCGATGATTCGCGCCGTTGCGCGCGGCGTGCCGGTGCGCCTCATCTCGGAACCGACCGAGTACCGGAATCCCGCCAGGGTCTGGGATTCGAAGCACATCGATCGGATGTACATGGGCGGCGTCCAGATCAAGATGCGCAAGCACGAAGGGCTCACGCACGAAGCCGCGGTGGTGATGCACGGCCTCGGCGAGGTGATCTTCGGCTCGTCGAACTGGACGACCACGTCGTCCGCCTACCAGGACGAGCACAACTATTTCTACAACCCGACGCTTGGCAAGCCGTGGTTCTTCGCGTGGTTCGTCGATCAGTTCAACCGCAAGTGGAATGACACGGTGAACTACGTCCCGTTCCAGCCGCTGCCGCCGGACATGCCGCTCTATTCCTCGCCGGCCAACGCCTCGACGGGACTGGCGACGACGGTGACCTTGACCTGGCAGGGGGGACCGTGGGGCAACCTGTACGACATCTACCTCGGAACGGATCCCGCGAACCTGCAACTGCTGGTGAAAGAGAAGGAGCTGGGCAGTCCCGACGGAGGCCAGATCGAGACCTTCACGCTCAGCAACCTGCAGCAGGGGACAACGTATTACTGGCGGGTGGTCGGCAAGACCTGGGCGCTCCTGGGTAATGCCGGGCCGACCTGGAGTTTCACCACCGCTGGTACTCCGCCGGCGACCAATCCGCCCCCGGCCACGAATCCGCCCCCGACTGGTCCCACCAATACCCCGTACGGCGGCACCTCCCGGGCGGTCCCGGGCACATTGCAGGCGGAAGACTTCGACGACGGCGGTCAAAACATCGGGTCATACGATACGTCCGCGGGAAACAAGGGCGGCGCGTACCGGACGAACACGGATGTGGATATCCAGGCGACCGGCGACATCGACGGGAACTACAACGTGGGCTGGACCAAGCCCGGCGAGTGGCTGAAGTACACCGTGAGCGTGAATGCGAGCGGCACCTACAAGCTCGATACCCGCGTCGCAGCCCTCGGCACCGGTGCGACGTTCAGTGTCGAAGTCGATGGGGTTGACCGCACCGGGGCGATCAGCATTCCGAACACCGGTGGATGGCAGATCTACCAGACGATCACGACAACCGGCATCTCGTTGAGCGCGGGGCCGCATGTCGTCCGCGTCGTCTTCGGCAACACGACGACCGAGGGCAGCGTCGGGAACTTCAACTGGTTCACGCTCACGGCGATAAGTACTGCGCCGCCGCCGCCGCCGCCACCGCCCCCGCCACCACCGCCCCCGCCGCCGCCGCCCCCGCCGCCGCCAGGGAACACGCCCTATGGCGGAACCGCCGTCGCGCTGCCCGGGATCGTGCAGGCCGAGAACTTCGACGTCGGTGCCGAAGGCGTCGCGTACCACGACCTCAGCAGTGGAAATGCGGGAGGAGCGTACCGATCGCCGACGGACGTGGATATCGCGGCTGCCGGCGCGGGAGCGGATCCGTTGGGAGGCGGGTTCTACCTCGGCTGGGCGAGAGTCGGAGAGTGGCTGAAGTACACGGTCGCCGTCGGCGAGACTCGCAACTACGTCTTCAACATGCGCGTCGCCAACCTCGGTTCGGGCGCGCAGTTCCGCATCGAGGCGGACGGTGTGGATGTGACAGGCCCTGTCTCACTGCCAAACACCGGCGGATGGGAGACGTGGCAAACCATTTCCGTCAACGTTCCGCTGACGCAGGGTCAACGGGTCCTGCGGCTCGTCATGATCAAGTCGAACGTGGAGAACAACGGCGTCGGGAATTACGACTACTTCTCGATCCAGTAACGGTTCACCTCACACCGCGGGTGAGCAGCGAGCTGCTCACCCGGATTCCATCGCCGCCATTCCTCCTTTAATGGCTGAGGATGGCGCGGCCCATGCAACGAGCGGCGCGTCATGGAGCTCTCGCGCGGGCGTCCGGTGAACGCCGTCACGTTCTACCTGCCTGACCAGCGCGCGCTGCAAGGGGTCGACCCCGAAGGACTCGATTGCGACCGGGACTGGGCGGTCTTCGGTACGGGCGTCTTCGTCTGGGTACTGCAGACATTCCTGAGACTGCGCGACGCGGGCGCCGCCGTTCGGCTGTCCCGGACGGCTCCCGCATCGGGTACGGTGGTCACCCATGCAGACTACGTCGAGCGGCTGCTGGCCGAAGCTCCATCGGCTGCGCGCCTGACGATCGTGGCGGCGCGGGCCGACCGGCCACGACAGATCTACGCCGACGTCGAAGTCGTGCAGAACGCGAGCAGCGTCGGAGACTTCCAGATCTTCATTCCCTCCTGGCCGCAGCCCGGCCTCGTTCCGCGAAGCGGCGCGCGAGGCACTCGCATCGAGAACCTTGCTTATGTCGGGGCGCGCAAACAGTTGCACGCTGAGCTCGCGACAGACGCGTGGACCGATGCGCTTCGCAGGCGCGGCCTGTTCTGGCAGTTACGGATG
>Ga0207648_10005817_pt1 | contig 12350 bp, 8 predicted proteins | sample KBSMisM32_FD_184310 | JGI IMG/M metagenome (GOLD analysis project Ga0207648, IMG submission 184310) | Miscanthus rhizosphere microbial communities from Kellogg Biological Station, Michigan, USA - KBS Miscanthus M3-2 (SPAdes) (version 2) | ecosystem: Host-associated > Plants > Roots > Rhizosphere...
CGCGCAGCACATCGGTCAGCGAGGTCTGGCCCTTGGTTGAAAACGTCAGGCTGGTGACCATCGATGAAATGCGTGTGGGTGCAGGCGTGGGAGGGCTCGCGCAAGCTGCCGCTGTGGCGCGATCACATCGAGCACGTCGAGCGCCCCGTTGACTGGCGCCTCCAGGAGACGTCGTCCTGGGAGAACCTGCTCACGCGTCGCGACCGGCACGTGCCGGACGGCTGGGACGCGCGAGGTCGCGGGTGAGGTGACCGCGGCCGCACAGCGTGCGCTCCAGCTCGACCCATCGCTCGCACAGCCGTACATCGCGCTCGGCCTAGTCCACGAACACGCATACCAGTGGGCGCGGGCCGAGTCCGCGCTCAAGACGGCGGTCGGCAGGGACGCTCGTAACGTGGAGGCACGAGTGCAGTATGGCCGCCTCCTCGTGTTTCAGGATCGCCTCCACGAGGCGCTCGAGCAGTTTCTCGCAGCGCGCAACGAGGACCCGGCGTCCGCGGTCGTGTCGAGCTGGGTCGCCTATGCGTATTACCTCAATGGGCAACTGGATAGCGCGCTGGTCGAAAGTGATCGCGGCATGCAAAGCGATTCTTCCAACTTCACAACGCTGGCGTTTGGAGCGCTGATTCGTTTGAGCGCGGGCGACACCGCCCGCGCTCGCGACTTCGCCTCCCGCCTCACGTTTCGCGGCGCGGCCACGCTGTACGTCTTCGCGGCCATCGGCGACTCGGCGGCGGTGAACCAGCGTCGTCGCGCACTGGACGACAAGGGACGGAATCGGTGGCAGTCGGAGACGAGGCGGGCGTATGCGCTCCTTGGAGTACGTGACACCATCGGGGCAATCGCTGCATTCGAGCGAGCGACGGACGCGATGGAGAACTGGCCGACTCTCCAGCCGGTTCGCGACGACCTGTTCGATGCGGTCCGGACGAACCCGCGATTTCACGCGCTGCTGCAGCGCGTGGGAATCCCCCTGAGCGTGACCAGGCCGCTCGAGCGCCGGTAGCGAGCGAGAGGGCGGCGCCGGCGGCACGCAGCGCCTCTCGCTCGCCGCGCCTGTCATTCGAGTCCGCGGCGCTCCAGCGCGAGCTTCGCCGTCGATCGGCCTAACGAGAGCCCACCCTCGCCGTCGAACCGGTAGTGCAGCCCGCCGATCACGCGCGACATGCTCGCTTCCTGGGCGGTCGCCTCCAGCGCGTCACGCTCGCTCGGGAACGCGTCCGACAGCACGACCTGCCATGCACCCGTTTCGCACGAATGGGCTGACGGGTACGACGGATGGTTCGGCAACGCCGTCGCGAGCGTGATGCCCGGATCGGCCTGCGTCGGTCGGATGAACCAGTACGTGAACTTCGTGTCGAAGCAGGCGATGATTGCGTCGAACGCGGCGGCATTCCCGTACGCGAAGATGCGCGCTGCCTCGACCTCCGATCGGTGGTACTGATCGATCAAGTCGCTCGCGATGCCGTTGAACACCACGCCCGAGAACGGCACCCATTTGACGACGGTCGCCACCTGATCGGGCGTGCGAGCAACCGCCAGGGCACGGACTTCGGCGAGCGCGGCGAGGTACGCGGGTGAGCCGAATGCCGGCGGCGGTGGCAGCCGCAGCTCGCTGCCGGATGTGAGGAAGAACGGCCGCGCACCGAAGTTCCCACGTGCGACGGGCGCACCGCTGCTGACCCAGTAGCCGGGTCCGACGGGTGGCACACCGGGCGATGTCGCGCCAACGTTGTCCGACGCCGCCAGCGCGAGCACCGTCGCACCAACCTGGCGTCCAATGGCCTCACCGGCGGCGAAGTCCTTGTTCGTCTCCGTGCGCACCGGCGATTCCGCGCGCTGTGCGGTGAGCTCCGCTTCGATCGCCGCAAGGTCGAGAGGGTAGAACTGCTCGAGCACGACCACGGACGCTCCGGCTGCCGCCCCGGCGAGCGACGGGCGCGACTGACCATGGCGCGCATCCTGTGCCGCGAGGACGGCTCGATACTGGGCAAGCGAGAGATAGGTATTGGTGCGGCCGGCGCCGCCGCCGCGCGCACGAAACAGCTCCATCGCAATCCGATTCCACCGCACGCTCGAGGTCGAGGATGCCTCGCGTGGCGTCGCGTGTGACGACACGCTGGACCGCGCTTCCGAGGCGGGTCCGCCTCGTGCGCTCGTTGGGTCGCCGTGACAGGCGCTCACGATGAACAGCGTGGCGATCGGTATCGAGATCCGGGATCGCATGTGCTCCTCCATCGAGTTGGGGTTGGCGAGGGAATCGTTTGACCTCGTCATGATCCCACACGAAGAAGTCGGAGGAAGTGAGACAGCGCTCTTCGGGATCTCGCGCTCTTCGGATTTCGCGCCATCTAGCCATGCCGACATCGAGATCGCATACTCTGCCTCACCCGGTCGGTCTCGACTGCGGCACGTGTCCACCTGTTCGGTCATCCCCCAAGACGTCAGGCAGCGAGCGGACCTATGGCCAGCATTCCCTTCACCAGCAACTACACCGACCGCTCGAACGAGCGCGGCTACCAATTCCAGTTCTTCTGCCGCAAGTGCGGGAACGGTTACATGTCGACGTTCCAGGCCAATAGTCTGAGCGGCATCGCAAGCGCCGCGAACGTCGCTGCATCGATCTTCGGCGGGATCTTCGGCCGGGCTGCCCAGTCAGCCGCCGCCATCCAGAGCCAGGTGGCCGGCCCACAGCACGACTCGGCGCTCGACGCGGCGGTGCGCGAGATCAGCCCGATCTTCAAGCAGTGTACGCGGTGCGGGAGCTGGGTCTGCGAACCGGTGTGCTGGAACAAGAAGGCGGGGCTGTGCGAGACCTGCGCGCCGGACATGGACGAGGAGATCGCGGCCGCGCAGGCGAACGCCGCTCGCGAACAAGCGATGGAGAAGGCGCGGACCGTCGACTACCTCGGTCAACGGAACCTGGCGCAGGTCGTCTCGGCGCTGTGCCCGAGCTGCGGGGCCAAGACACAGGGCGGCAAATTCTGTCCCGAGTGCGGCACGAGCATCGCCCAGAAACGAACGTGCGCCACCTGCGGAGCGGAGGCGGACGGCTCACCGAAGTTCTGCCCGGAGTGCGGGAAGCCGTTCGGGAGCTGACGTGGTCGCGGAGCCAAGGCGCGCCGCGGCCGCCTTCGAGCTGCGCGACGGGGCCGGGAACGTTAGGCAGTCAGGCGCCGATGAGGCACTGATCGGTGACGACGCGCTGTCGGTCGGCACGGTCAGCGTCTCGTGGCTGGACGCCGATCGACTGACCGCGGCGGACTACCGGCTCGAAATACACCTCTGGCCCGAGGGCCGACTGCTGCTCGGCCAGCTGGGCCGACGGTTCGACACATTCGCCCATGAGCTGCGACAGGTCCGCAACCACGCGCGAGTCGCAGGGATGCTCGCGCACGGCATCACCACGCCCGACGTCTACGACGGTGCCGTTCTCGCGCCGGAGGTCCGACCCGCGGAGCTCCAGGTGTACGACACGCACGTCACCATCGTCCCCCAGGACGACGATCCGTGGCAGGTCCCGCTCGGAGCGATCACGAGCGTTCGAGACGAATCGGACCCGCCCGGTATCACGCTCGCGACGCCGGCCAGCCTAACGACGCTCGGCCTCCTCGGACGGGGGCGTGACGCGTGCCGAACCGCGATCATCGAACGTCGCGACGCACAGCGCCAGCTCCTCGCCGAACTGACCGGGGAGTCCGGTTTCGCGGACGGATGGGGGCTGTCACCAACTGACGTAACCGACTTCAACCGACTCGTCGAGCGGTTCACCGCGCCGGAACGGGCTTCGTGCCGCGACACGCTGCTCACCGCCGCGACAGCCGACGCGCGGATCGGCTTCGTGCAGCTGCTCGATCCGGATCGCGAGGGGCTCCAGCCGGCCGCGCCGTTGCCGAGCAACTGGGCGGCGTTCCTGCTCGTGCCGGTCGGCGGGAGCACGGTGCTCGAGATGCTCGCGGGACCGTCGGCGGCCACGTACGTGTTCCGGGAACAGATCGACGCGGTAAACCGGGATCTCCAGCTCCTGCACTTTCGTCGTGCACCACTCGCGCTCAGCGAGGAGCAGGCAGCAATCAGCGGCGACAATCCTCATCGCCTCGCGCTGCGGAAGCTCGAGCCCTTGAAGCGGCTGCGGTCCTCGATGGTTGCGCGAATCATCCACAATGAACGCTGGACCAGCGCGACGCAGGACACGATGAAACTGGCGTCCGTTCGCGTGCTGGCGTAGCGTTGTCCACATGACCTGGTACGACCTGCCCGGCGGCGACCTCGTTCGGGAGGGACTCGAGGATCTTCGGAATGGCCGCGAGACGGCGCCGGCGCTGCTCGTCGCCATCGGTGCGCCGCGCCTCCGGCGCCTCGGCGTCGTCGTGCCTGAGAGCGTCGAGGACCCAGAGCATCGCCTCTACGCGCTGCTTGTCCGCACCGAGGGCGACGCCGCGCACTCCCGTTTCAACGCGCTCGTGCGCCGACTCGTGAGCTTCGAGCGAGCCGCCGAATCCGCCGCCTAACGGGTGAGAGCGCCGGTCGACGCGGCTCGTATCCGCCAGCTCATGGAGGCGCTCGCGCGCGCCGCTATCCGGCGCTCGATCCGCCGAGCTTCCGGCGGGCCGTGGAGGAGGCAGCGAGGGCAGCGGGCTAGGGTTGCCCGGCTGGCGGACTCGATGGCCAATACCGAGTTTCAAGCGTGCCATAAGCCGACGACTCGAGTCAACCAAGTTTACAGCCATGCAACGCACGATTGTTCTCGCCGCTCTACTGCTTGCCGTCGTCTCCGGTTGCAGCCCGTCGGGGGCCGCATCCCGCGACACGATCGCCGCGACACCCACTCCACCAAAACGCGCACTGCGTCCGGCCAGGGTGGCAACGGCCGATTCGGCCATGATCGTGTCGGCGTCGTCACTGGCTACCAACGCCGGACTCGAAGTGCTGCGACACGGCGGTAACGCCGTGGACGCCGCCGTCACCGTCGCGCTCACGCTGGCCGTGACCTACCCCGCCGCCGGGAACATTGGCGGTGGAGGTTTCATGGTGGCGCGCATCAACGGGAAGAACGTGGCGCTGGACTTCCGCGAAATGGCCCCGCGCGCGGCCACGCGCGACATGTATCTCGATTCCGCCAGGAACATGACCGACCGCAGCGTGACCGGTGCGCTGGCGACCGGTGTTCCGGGGTCGGTGGCTGGCCTCTACGAAGCGCATCGGAAGTACGGGACGAAGCCATGGAGTGAGCTGGTGCGACCGGCCATGGAGCTCGCCGAGCGAGGCTTCGTCATCGACACCTCGTTCACCGACGACGATGAGGATGGCGCCGAGCGACTCGCGAAGGACTCGGCGAGCGCCGCGCTGTTTCTGCGCAACGGCAAGTTCGTTCCCGTGGGCGATACCTGGCGCGCGCCGGAGCTGGCGGCCGTGCTGCGGCGCGTCGCGGAGCGCGGTCGAGACGGATTCTACAAGGGCGAGACGGCGGACCTGATCGTCGGCGCCATGAAGCGGAGCGGCGGGATCATCTCGCACGAGGATCTCGCCGGATACCAGGCGCTCTGGCGTATGCCGCTCGAGTTCACCTACCGCGGCCATCCCGTCGTGTCGATGCCTCCGGTCTCGTCAGGCGGGCTGACCCTGGCGTTGATCCTCGGGATACTCGAACGCAGCAACATCGACTCGTTAGGATGGCGGAGCCCCCAGTCGATTCACCTGCTGGCGGAAGCCGAGCGGCGCGCGTTCGCGCGACGGAACACGCTGCTGGGAGATCCCGCGTTCGTGAAGATTCCCGTCGCCAGCTTCATGTCCCGGGACACCGCGGCGGCGCTGCTCGCGGAGATCGGAACCACGTCGTCAGGAGGCGCTGGCGGTGCGGCAGCGAAGGAGCCGAGGCACACCACGCACTTCTCGATCGTCGATGCTCACGGGAACGCCGTCGCCATCACGACGACCCTCAACGAGAGCTACGGCGCCGCCTTCACCGTGCCTGGCGCACAATTCCTTCTCAACGACGAGATGGACGACTTCACGGGGAAGGTGGGAGCCGTGAACGCGATGGGGCTCGTGCAGGGAGAGGCGAATGCGATTGTCCCGGGCAAGCGCATGCTGTCGAGCATGACGCCGACGATCGTGCTCGACTCGTCAGGCGCACCGCTCCTCGTGACCGGCGCGGCGGGAGGCGCGTACATCATCACGGCGGTCGCGCACCAGATCGTGTCGCTGTTCGACTATCACCGGACACTCGGCGAGGCGATGGCCGCGCCGCAATTCCATCACCAGGACGTGCCTGATTCCCTCATCGTGGAGCAGGTGCCGTGGGCCGACAGCGCCGCGGTGTTCATGAAGCCGCTCGGCCACGCGGTGAAGTTGTCGCCGTGGGGATCCCTCGCCAACGTGCAGAGCATCCACCGTGAGGATGGGAAGTGGCATGGCGTAACGGAGCCGCGCGGATACGGGTTGGCGAAGGGGTACTAAGGCGAGCACGTCCACGCGTTTCTCCGCGAAACAACATGCTCAAGCGCATCAGTAGTCTCGTACTCTCGGTCGCCGCACTGATGTGGGCGCCGAACCACGCCGTCGCGCAGCCGAGCCAGCAACCCCGCGTCCTCCTCTTCTCCAAGACCGCCGGATTCCGACACAGCTCCATCGAGCCCGGCATCGCCGCGATCAAAAAGCTCGGCCAGGACAACGGATACGTCGTCGACCCAACGGAAGACGCAACGGCCTTCACCGACGCGAACCTCAAGCGCTATCGCGCGGTGGTCTGGCTCAGCACGACCGGCGACGTGCTCAACCCGACGCAGGAGGCGGCGTTCGAGCGCTACATCCAGGCCGGTGGCGGCTACGTCGGGATCCACTCGGCCACCGACACGGAGTACGACTGGCCGTGGTACGGCAGGCTCGCCGGCGCCTACTTCAACGGGCACCCGAACAACCCGAACGTGCGGAAGGCAACGTTCCGCGTCATCGACAAGTCGGACCCGTCGACACAGGGACTCCCCGAGCGATGGGAGCGCACCGACGAGTTCTACAACTTCCGGAACATCCAGCCGGACCTGCACGTCCTCGTCGACATTGACGAGAAGAGCTACGAGGGCGGAACGAACGGCGACCGTCACCCGATGAGCTGGTACCACGAGTTCTCCGGCGGGCGCGCGTGGTACACGAACATGGGGCACACGGACGAGACGTTCTCGGACCCGCTCTTCCTTCGCCACCTCACGGCCGGAATTCGCTACGCAATGGGAAAAGGGTCGCTCGATTACAAGCGCTCGCGGCCAGAGGAGAACCGCTTCACGAAGGTCATCTTCGCCGAAAAGCTGGAAGAGCCGGTGGAGCTGGCCGTGCTGCCTGACGAGCGCGTGCTCTTCATCGAACGCCGGGGCGCGATCAAGCTGTACACGCCGGCGACCAAGGCGGTGAACCGGATCGGCTTCATCTCCGTCAGCCTCAAATACGGCAACGGCGACCAGGCCGAGGACGGTCTGCTCGGCCTGGCGATCGATCCCAACTTCGCGACGAACGGCTTCGTCTACATGTACTACTCGCCGGCCGGCACGGAGCCCAGGAACGTCCTCGCGCGGTACGTGATGCACGGCGACTCGATCGACATGTCGTCAGCCAAGCCGATGCTCGAGGTGGCGACGCAGCGCGACCAGTGCTGTCACACCGGAGGCTCGATCGCCTTCGACGGGCAGGGGAACCTCTATCTCTCCACCGGCGACAACTCGAACCCGTTCGCCAACGGCTATGCGCCGATCGATGAACGGCCGGGGCGCTCGCCCTGGGACGCGCAGAAGTCGTCCGCCAACACGAATGACTTGCGCGGCAAAGTCATCCGCATTCACCCCGAACCCGACGGCTCGTATACGATTCCCGAGGGCAACCTCTTTCGGCCGGGGACGCCGAAGACGCGCCCCGAGATCTACACGATGGGCCATCGCAACCCGTACCGGATCTCGGTGGACAAGCACACGGGCGTCCTGTACTGGGGCGACGTCGGCCCCGACGCCCAGGTGGACTCGGCGGACCGCGGCCCCGCGGGGCAGGACGAGGTCAACCGCGCGCCGCGCGCGGGGAACTACGGCTGGCCGTACTTCGTCGGCGACAACAAGGCGTACGTCAATCTCGACTACACCACGATGACGCCCGGTCCAAAGTTCGACCCTCAACATCCCGTGAACGACTCGCCTAACAACACCGGACTGAACGAGCTTCCGCCGGCGCAGAAGGCGTTCATCTGGTATCCGTACGCGGCGTCCCCGGAGTTCCCGCTCGTCGGCACCGGTGGACGAGCGTCGATGGCGGGCCCGGTCTTCCACCGAGAGGACTTCGCCAACGTGGCGCGTCCCTTTCCGCAGTGGTACGACGGAAAGCTCTTCATCTACGAGTGGATGCGCGGCTGGATCATGGCGGTGACCATGGACTCCACCGGCAACTATGTGGACATGGAGCGCTTCATGCCGAGCTACAAGTTCTCCAGCCCTGTGGACATGGAGTTCGGTCCCAACGGCGACCTGTACATGCTGGAGTACGGGACTGCCTGGTTTCAGGGAAACGACGACGCGCGGCTGATCCGCATCGAATACAACGGCGGGAACCGGGCACCGACGGTCGTGGCGAGCGTCGACAGGCCGGCCGGCGCGCTGCCGCTGCGCGTGAAGCTCTCGTCGGATGGGACGACCGACGCCGACGGGGACTCGCTGACGTACCAGTGGACGGTGACGCGCCAGAACGGGACGGTCGTGCGCCGCCTAACGGGACCGGACGCGACGCTGACGCTCGGCCAGGCCGGAACGTACACAGCGACGCTGGCGGTGACCGACGCGCAGAGCGCACGCTCTTCGGCCAAGGTGCTGGTGGCGGCCGGGAACGAGCCGCCCAAGGTCGGAGTCGATCTGGCGGGGGGCAATCGAACGTTCTTCTTCCCCGGAGTTCCCATCCGCTACGCCGTACGAGTCACCGACCGCGAGGACGGGTCGCTTGCCAGCGGGCGCATTCCGGCCAGCCGCGTTCGCGTCACCGCCGACTTTCTGAAGGACGCACCGACGGCGGCCGTCACGGGGCACGGCGGCGCCGAGGCGCTCCTGCCGCACGCCGAAGGAAAGGCGTTGATCGAGAGCAGCGACTGTCTGGCGTGTCACAAGGTCGACCGGACGTCGGTCGGGCCCGCGTACACGGCGGTGGCAGAGCGCTATCGCGCCGACACGACGGCCTTGATGCGCTTGGCGCGGAAGGTCCGCAGCGGTGGCACCGGTGTGTGGGGAAAGAACACGATGCCTGCGCACCCGCAGCTCACGGAGCCGCAAACGAGGGAGATGGTCGCCTACGTGCTGAGCCTGGGCGAGCAGACGAAGTCGGCGTCGCTCCCGGCACGTGGCGAATACACGCCGTCGGACTCCACCGCCAGCTCGAATAACGGAGCCGGAGCCGTCGTGCTGCGGGCCGCGTACACCGACCGCGGCGCGAACGGAATCCTCGGCGTGCCCGCCGAGACGACGGTCGTGCTGCGCGCACCGACGGTGGTGGTGGCCAGCGGCACGCTCTCGGACGGCCTGCAGAAGATGACTCCCGAGGGGATGCCGGTCGAGATCACGATCGTGAACCGGTCGGGAGGCTCGGTCAAGCTGGAGAAGATCGACCTGACCGCAATCTCGGGCGTGGTGGTCTCGGCGACGGCACCAGCGCAATACGGCGCGACCGGCGGAAAGATCGAGGTTCGCGTCGACTCGGCGACCGGTCCGCTCGTCGGCGAGACGGAAGTCATCAAGCCGTCGACCGACTCCGCGGCGCCGCCGGTCCAGCTCCACGCGTCCCTCACCCCGACGGCGGGAGTGCACGACGTCTACCTCGTTTTCCGCAACGAGCAGTCGCCGAGCGGGCAGCAGATGTTGTTCGTCGTGCTGACGGCGACGTTCCAGGCCGCGCCGCCGGAGAAGTCGCAGTGATGAGCGATGCGGGATGCGGGAGACCTCCCTCATCCCTCTTCCCCTTCCCTCTCCTCAGACGTGACCGTTCGCCACTGGAAGGAAGCAGCGGAACGTCGCGCCGCGGTCGGCATTGTTCTCGGCCTGGATTCGTCCGCGGTGCGCGAGGACGATCGAACGGCTGATCGTTAGGCCGAGGCCGAGTCCCTGCGCCCGATGGGTGACGAACGGATCGAACACCGAGTCGAGCTGATCCTCGGGGACGCCGACGCCGCGATCGGCGACGGCGATCTGCACGAACCCGTCATCGGCGACAGTCGTTAGGCTGAGCTCGCGCTCGGCCGGCGCCACCGTGCTCATCGCGTCGCACGCGTTGAGGATCAGATTGAGGATGACCTGCTGGAGCTGAACGCGGTCGCCCAGCACCGGGGGAATTCCCGGCGAGAGCGCCGTCGTGATCGGCATTCGCCGCAGCAAGAGATCGCTGTGCGTCAGGTCGAGGACCTCGCGCGCGACTTCGTTGAGATCGACGGGCTGGAGAACGGCGTTGCTCTTTTTCAGGAGCTCGCGGAGGCGGTGAATGACGGTGCCGGCTCGCTTGTCGTTCTTGATGACATCGTCCAGCGCCGCGCGCAGCTCGTCCAGGTCCAGCGGGTTTCGATCCAGCAGCCGGCGCGCAGCCTGCGCGTTCGTGAGGATCGCGGCGAGCGGCTGGCTCAGCTCGTGCGCGACCGCACCCGACTGCTCGGCAAGGATCAACACGCGATTCAGATGCGCGAGCTCCTGGCGCTGCGCGGCCGCATCGAGCTCGGCGCGCTTGCGGTCCGTGATGTCCCGCACGATGCTGAGCACCCTGTCGGCGTCGGCGCGAACGATGCGTGCTTCGTAAAACCGCTGCTCGTGATGCTCCTCCAGGCTGTACTCCAGCAGCTCCGGTTCGTTGGTGATGAGCGCCCGTTCGAACGCGCGCTCATAGGTGTCAGCGAGCCACGATGGCAGAACCTCGCGCATCGACTTCCCGAGGAAAGCCTCGGGCGGCGCGAGGAGCGCTTCGGGGTTCTTGACGTGGCAGTCGAGGTACACGCCGTCGCTGCTCGTTACGAACATCCAGTCCGGGATGGCGCGAAGAATGGCCCGGCTTCGTTCCTCGCTCTCGCGCAACGCCTCCTGCGACCGGTGATGATCGATCGCCGCTCCGGCGAGGTCCGCCGCCGTTTCGACGAGCCGAAGCTCTTCTCGGCTCGGCCCGCGTGGCGTGCGGCAGTACATCGTGAACGAGCCGAGCACCTTCTTGTGGGCGGATGGGATTGGCGTGGACCAGCAGGACCGGAGCCCGGTGGCAACGGCGAGGTCGCGCAGACCGTCACATCGCGGATCGCACAGGGCGTCGGCGATGATGACCGGTCGCCCGGCCTGCATCGCCGTGCCGGAGGAGCCGATGCGCGCGGTTACTGGCTGTCCGTCGACGCGCCTGGCGTACTCGCCGGGGAGGCTGGGGGCAGCCCCCACGCGTACGTGAACACCGTCCGAGTCGAGCAGCAGGACCGAACAGACCATCCCTTCGCACTGGTCCTGGATGAGGTGCACGAGAAGGGTCAGCACCTCTGGGAGCGGCGCGCCGGTCGCGATCATCTCGAGCACCTGACGCTGCCCCGCATGAAGTGCTTCTGCTTGCCACGGCGCTGAGACGTCACGCGAAGTCGCGAGGAGCTGCACGATGGTGCCGCTGGCGTCGGTGATCGGCATTACCACCACATCCCACCATTTCGTGATGCCGGCCGGCGTGCTGCACGGTCCCTGAAACCTGCCGACGCCACCAGCCTTCGCGCGCGCGATGGCGTCCCGTACCGCTTCGCGATCCTTCTCGTGCCACAAATCGACCCACGGCCGATGCAGCAGATCGGAGGCTTGAACGCCCAGCTGCACGAGCCCCGCGGGGTTCACGTAAGCGAGGCGACCATCGAGGTCGACAATCTTGATGCAGTCGTGACTGCTCTCGACGCTGTATCGCCTCACCTGACGCAGCGTTCCGGAAGGAAGGCCGTCACCCCGTTCGTCGTGGTCGACGCCAGCGGACACCTCCCATTCCCACGCACCGAGTGGGGCGGCGTTCGGCTCGAACTCTGCCGACGCCTCGATGCGGTGAGCGACCTTCTCGGTCCTCCCACGCTCGACCGCGAACCCCACCGCGGCGGCGATGACGGATGCGAGCTGGACCTCCTCGGCGTCGAACGCGTGCGGCGCATCGTAGTACAGCATGAACTTGCCGATCACGCGACCGAGACTGACCAGCGGAATGAAAGCAAGGGCAACGACCCGTTCGCGCGCGAAGACCGGCAGGTACCGTTGGAGCGACGGTTCGCGCGACACGTCGGGTACGAGGAACGGCTCGGCGTCGACGGAATCGGGCGTCCACGGAGAATGCCCCTCCGCCGCGGC
>Ga0207648_10005821_pt1 | contig 12347 bp, 12 predicted proteins | sample KBSMisM32_FD_184310 | JGI IMG/M metagenome (GOLD analysis project Ga0207648, IMG submission 184310) | Miscanthus rhizosphere microbial communities from Kellogg Biological Station, Michigan, USA - KBS Miscanthus M3-2 (SPAdes) (version 2) | ecosystem: Host-associated > Plants > Roots >...
ACGACCTGAACCTGGTGCGGCGCTTCACGCACCGCGTCGGCGTGATGGAGCGCGGCGTGCTGGTCGAGGCCGGCCCGACCGAGACCGTGTTCGCGAATCCGCAGCATGCGTACACCCGCAAGCTGCTGGCGAGCCGGCCGCAGCGCGTCGTGCAGGCGCTGCCGGGCGACGCGCCCATCCTGGTCGCCGGCGACGACATCGGCGTCACGTTCACGAGCGCGCAGGGCTGGTTCGGCAAGCGCCACTTCGAGGCGGTGCGCCATGCGACCTTGCGGCTGCGCCGCGGCGAGACACTCGGCATCGTCGGCGAATCGGGCTCGGGCAAGACCACGCTTGGAATGGCGCTGCTGGCGCTGCAGCCGATCTCCGGTGGCGCGGTCGCGCTCGACGGCGAGCGCATCGACAACGCCGGGCGCGGCACCTTGCGCGCGATGCGCAAGCGCATGCAGGTCGTGTTCCAGGACCCGTTCGCGTCGCTGAGCCCGCGCATGACGGTCGGCCAGATCGTCGGCGAAGGGCTGGCGCTGCACCGGCCGGAGCTGCCTGAGGTCGAGCGCGAACGGATGGTGCTGGCGATGCTCGACGAGGTCGGACTGAGCGAGGCGCACGGCGTGGCCGATGTGCTGCAGCGCTATCCACACGAGTTCTCGGGCGGCCAGCGCCAGCGCATCGCGATCGCGCGCGCGGTGGTGCTGCGACCCGAGGTGCTGGTGCTGGACGAGCCGACCTCGGCGCTCGACGTGTCGGTGCAGCAGCAGGTGCTCGCGCTGCTGGCCGAGCTGCAAAGCCACTACGGCATGAGCTATGTCTTCATCAGCCACGACCTCGCGGTGGTGCGCGCGATGTCGCACCGCGTGATGGTGATGCGCGGCGGCGACGTGATCGAAGAAGGCGAGGCGCTGGCGCTGTTCGACGCGCCGCGCGAGCCCTACACGAAGGCGCTGCTCGCGGCGGCGCACCTGGCGGCCTGACGTCTGTGCGCCATGCGGGACGCCCGGCCCGGCCGGCCCTGGGCCACGCCCGGCGCGACGTTCAGCGCTTCGGCGCAGTGGCGCCGAACCGCACTTCGTAGCGCACCTGGCGCTCGTCGTCGGTGAACTGCAGCGAGCGCCCGACCCATTCATAGGGCACGGTGAATTCGTCGATCTGCACCGCGCCGTGCATCAGCACGACCTCGACCTGGCTGCTGTGCAGCTGCAGCTGGTAGACGACGTCATCGATGCGCACGCTGGCGCGGCCGTCGCGGCGCAGATCGACCTGGGCCGGCCCGCAGCTGGGCCTCTGGGCAGCGGTCGCGACGCAGAGCTCGGCGGCGTGCCGGCCGACCGCCGGCCGGCCTTCGGAGACCGCCGCCGACGCGCCGCCAGCGAACCCGAAGCCGAGCACGACGAGCCCGAGCAACCTGCCGCCGGCGACCCGACGCACCGCGCCGCCCTGCCTTACTTCAGCAGGCCTTCGGCCTGCAATGCCGCCTGCACCGCGGGTCGCGCCGCCACCCGGGCCTGGAACGCGCCGAGGTGCTTCAGCCCCGAGATGTCAACCCCGGTGTACTGGGCCCAGTTGGCGACCGTGAACAGGTAGGCATCGGCGACCGAGAACGTATCGCCCATCAGATAAGAGCGGCCTTCGAGCTGTGTGTCGACCCACTTCAGGCGCTTGCCGACCCGCTCGCGCATCACCGCCTTGCCCTCTTCCGGCATGGCCGGGTTGAAGACCGCGCCGAATCCCTTGTGCACTTCGGTGCTGATGAAGTTCAGCCACTCCTGGAGCCGATAGCGCGCCATCGTGCCGGCCGCCGGCGCGAGCTGCTTGTCGGGCACCTGATCAGCGATGTACTGGACGATCGCCGGCCCCTCGCTGAGGCGCTCGCCGTTGTCGAGCTCGAGCAGCGGCACGTAGCCCTTCGGGTTGATCGTGTAGTAGTCGGTGCCGTCGGCCAGCTGGTGGGTCTTGGTGTTCGCCAGCACCGGCTCGAAAGCCAGGCCCGATTCACGCAGCACGATGTGCGGGGCCAGTGAGCAGGCGCCGGGGCTGTAGTAGAGCTTCATGGAGGATTCGTCGCAGGGTGAGGGGCTGCCATTACACCGCGTTCGGGCGCGCCGTGCCGGGCGGCGTGATTCAACGGCTTTGAAGGCTGAGTGCAATCGCCCGCCCTTCCATTGCCGGGCGCGGCCACTACATTGAGTCCATGAACACCACCACCACCCCTGTCCAGACTCCGATCATCCGCTCGCGCGCGGTCGAGCGCATCGTGCGTGGCCAGCCCACGTCCGATGGCGACGGCGTCAAGCTGACCCGCGTGCTGACGCAGCCGCTGCAAAAGCGCCTCGATCCGTTCCTGATGCTCGACGCCTTCGGCAGCGACGCCGCAAGCGACTACATCGGCGGCTTTCCGAGCCACCCGCACCGCGGCTTCGAGACCGTGACGATCATGCTCGAGGGCCGCATGCGCCACCAGGACAGCGTCGGCAATGTCGGCCTGCTCGAGCCCGGCAGCGTGCAGTGGATGACGGCCGGGCGCGGCATCATCCATTCCGAGATGCCGGAGCAGGAAGAAGGCCGCATGGCCGGCTTCCAGCTCTGGGTCAACCTGGCGGCCAGGGACAAGATGACGGCGCCTGCGTACCGCGACGTCGCGCCCGCCGACGTGCCGGCGCTCGCACTGGCGAACGGGGTGCGGCTGCGCGTGATCGCGGGCAGCGCGCTCGGCGTCGCTGGCGCGGTGACGCGGCCGACCACCGAACCGCTGGTGCTCGACATCACGTTGCCGGCCGGGCAGACGTTCGATGCGGCGCTGCCGGCCGGGCACAACGCGTTCGTCTATGTGTACGGCGGCGGCGCGGTCGACGTGGGCGGCGACGCACCGACGCGCGTCGACAGCGAGCGGATGGCGGTGCTGGCGAACGACGCACAGGCCGACGGCGTGCGGCTGACCGCCGATGCGGCGCTGGCGCAACCGGCACGCGTGCTGTTGGTCGCCGGTGCGCCGCTGAACGAGCCGATCGCGCAGTACGGCCCGTTCGTGATGAACACGACCGCGCAGATCCACGAGGCGGTGGCCGACTTCCAGCGCGGCGCACTGGCGGGCTGAGGACATGTAGCACCCGGCGCCGGGGTACCGACGCCACCCGCCGGGCGGGCGCTCAGGCCGCCGGACACGGACAGTCCCTGCGGACTGTCCGTGCCTGCGGAAGGCCAACGGCCTCTGGCCGTTGGCGGCCCGGCGCTGGCCTGAGGCGCAGCCCCGTGATCACGCGCGGCGCTGCGGGCGCGCGCTGCTACCCTTGCGCCTTTGCGCAAGGGCCGTCCATGCCACGTCAGATCCTCGATCCGTCCCGCCTGCACCCCGCGATCCGCGACAAGGTCGCGAACCTGAATGCCGACATCGTGCACAACGTGCAGGCCGCCGCGGCATCGAACCCGGTGCTGGTGGTCGGCATGCGCGGCAACCCGTTCTGCCGCAAGGCGCGCCGCCTGCTGGGCGATGCCGGCATCGGGTTCCACTACCTCCAGTACGGCAGCTACCTGAGCCACTGGCGGCAGCGCAATTCGTTGAAGATGTGGACCGGCTGGCCGACCTTGCCGATGGTGTTCGTCAAGGGCAACCTCGTCGGCGGCGCCGAAGACCTGAAGCGCCTGATCGACAGCGGCGAAATCAAGCGCCTGCTCGGCGAATGAACCGCCGCATGCGCGCCGCCGGCGCGCTGCTCGCGCTGACGCTCGCCGGTGCGATGGCCGGCCCGATGGCGGCGCGCGCCCAGGGCCTGAGCGACTGTCGCGTCGCAGGCGTGCGCAACAGCGTGCAATGCGGCGCCGTGACGCGCCCGCTCGATCCGGCGCGGCCCGACGGACCGACGATCGACGTGCACTATGTCGTCGTGCCTGCGATGGCGCGGCGCAAGCTGCCCGACCCGGTGTTCCTGCTCGCCGGCGGCCCGGGCCAGAGCGCGATCGGCCTGGCGGCGCAGGCGATCGCGCTGTTCAGCCGGCTCAACAACCGGCGCGACATCGTGCTGGTCGACCAGCGCGGCACCGGCCGCAGCGCGCCGCTGCAATGCCAGGACGTGCGGCGCGAAACGCTGGCGGAGCAGTCGGAGCCGGATCGCCAGTTCCAGCTGCTGATGCAATGCAAGGCCGAGCTGCTGAAGCTGCCGGCGATCCGCAACGAAAGCGACCTCGGCCTGTTCACGACGACGATCGCGATGCAGGACCTCGAGGCGGTGCGCGCTCGGCTCGGCGCGGAGCGCATCAACCTCGTCGGCATCTCGTACGGCACGCGCGCCGGGCTCGACTACATGCGCCAGTTCCCGAGCCGGGTGCGGCGCAGCGTGTTCGATGCCGTGGCGCCGCCCGACATGGTGCTGCCGGCAAGTTTCTCGGCCGACAGCCAGGCTGCGCTCGACGCGCTGCTGAGCGCCTGCGAGCAACAGGCGGCATGCCGCGCCGCCTACCCTCGGCTGCGCGCCGACTGGGCCGCGCTGCTCGCCAGTCTGCCGACCCCGGCGACGGCCGCCCAGCCGCTGAGCGGCACGCCCGAGCACTTCCTGCTGACGCGCGACATGGTGCTCGGCGCAGTGCGCTCGGCGCTCTATACGCCGGCGACCGCCGCGGCACTGCCGGCCGCGATCACCGACGCGGCGGCGGGCCGTTATGACGCGCTGGTCGGCGTCGGTGCGCTGCTGGCGTCGCGCAAGGGCATCCAGCTCGCGATGGGAATGCACTTCTCGGTCGTCTGCGCCGAGGACGCGCCGCGGCTGGACCGTGCAACCGACGCGCCCGGCGCCGACTTCGGCGCCGGCTTCGCGCAGCTGTACCGGCGCGTCTGCGCGCAATGGCCGCGCGGCGCGGTGCCGGCGGCGTTCTACGACGTGCCCACGAGCCGGACGCCGACTCTGCTGTTCAGCGGCGGCATCGACCCGGCCACGCCGCCGCGCCACGGCGAGCGCATCGCGAAAGCGCTCGGCCCGGCCGCGCAGCATGTGGTCGTGCCGTACGCCGGGCATGGCGTGCTCGCGATCGGCTGTGCGCGCGACCTGCTCTACCGATTCATCGACACCGCCGACGATGCCGCGGCCACGGCAATCGACGCCGGCTGCGTCAAGCGCGTACCGCGTCCCGGCGTCTTCATCCCGATCAGCGCCGCTGCCGCACCCGAGCAATGATCCACATCGAGCAGCTCGCGAAGCGGTTCCGCGCGCCCGGCCAGCGCGATCGCCTGAGCCTGCGGCGCACGCCGGCGCGCGTCGTCGATGCGGTGGTCGATGTGAACCTCGATGCGCCGGACGGCTGCATCACCGGGCTGCTCGGCCCGAACGGCGCCGGCAAGACCACGACCTTGCGCATGCTGGCCGGATTGATCACGCCGGATGCCGGGCGGCTGTCGGTCGACGGCATCGACGTGGTGCGCCAGCCGCGCGCCGCGCTCGCCCGCATGGGCGTGCTGTCGGACGCGCGCGGGCTGTACCCGCGCCTGAGCGCGCGCGAGAACATCGTCTACTACGCCCGGTTGCACGGCATGGCCGACGAAGCCGCAAACGCACGTGCTGACGCGCTGGCGCGGATGCTGGACATGCACACGCTGCTCGATCGCCGCACCGAAGGCTTCAGCCAGGGCGAACGGATGAAGACCGCGCTGGCGCGCGCGCTGGTGCACGACCCGCCCAACATCGTGCTCGACGAACCGACCAATGGCCTCGATGTGATCGCGACACGCGCGCTGCGCGACAGCCTGCGCTGGCTGCGATCGCCCGAAGGCGGCGCGAAGTGCATCGTCTTTTCGACCCACATCATGCAGGAGGTCGAGCGCCTGTGCGACAAGGTCGTCGTGATCTCGCACGGCCGCACGATCGCGGTCGGCAGCGTGCCGGAGCTGCTGGCGCAGACCGGGCAACGCGACTTCGAAGAGGCGTTCGTGCGGCTCGCGTTCGGCGATCTCGCGCCGGCCGATGCTTCCGCCTCGGGGCTGCCGGGATGAGCGATCGCGCAGCTCCATGGCTCGTCGTGCGCAGCATGGAGGATGCCGCATGAGCGGCCTGCGCGCCGTTGCAACCGTGTTCCGCAAGGAGATCGCCGACGCGCTGCGCGACCGCCGCACCTTGCTGACGGTGCTGGTCTCGTCGGTGCTGATGGGCCCGTTCGTGCTGCTCGCGATCTCGGCGCTGGTGGCCTCGCTCGAATCGAATGCCGAGCAGCGCGAGCTCGTGATCGCGGGCCTCGCCGACGCCCCCAGCCTCGTGAACTATGCCGAACGCCAGACCTACACGGTGCGCGCGGCGCCGCCGGGCTTCGAGGCCCTGCTGCGCAGCGCGACACTGACCGACGCGGTCGTCGTCGTGCCCAAGGATTTCGAGGCCGCCCTGCAGCGCGGCGACGCGCCGATCGTCGAGATCGTCGCCGACAGCGCGAACCAGCGCTCGCAGGCGAGCAGCGGGCGTGTCGCGCGGTTGCTGGCCGGCTTCGGCCGTGAACGCGCGACGCTGAACCTGGCGCTGCGCGGCGTCTCGCCGGACCTGCTCGAGCCGATCCAGATCGAGGAGCACGACCTCGCGAGCACGCAGACGCGGGCGACGCAGATCACCGGGATGCTGCCCTTCTTCGTGCTGATGGCGGTGCTGACCGGCGCGCTCAATGCGGCGCTCGATACGACCGCCGGCGAACGCGAGCGCGGCTCGCTCGAGCCGCTGCTGATGAACCCGACCGAGCGCTGGGCGCTGGTGCTCGGCAAGTGGGGCGCAGTCGCTGGCGTGGGCATGCTGATCGCGGTGCTGAGCTGCCTGAGTTTCCTGCCCGGCCAGTGGCTGCTGCGCAGCGACACGCTGGCGGCGATGTTCCAGTACGGGGGGCATGAGGCCGCGATGTTCCTGGTCGTGCTGCTGCCGTTCGCCGCGGCCGCGTCGGCGCTGCTGATGGCGGTCGCGATCGGCTGCCGCACCTTCAAGGAGGCGCAGGCCAGCAGTACCGTCGTGATGCTCGCGGCGTCGCTGCTGCCGCTGATCAATGTGTTCAGCCTCGGCAATGAGTCGGCGTGGCACCTGTGGGTGCCGGCGCTCGCGCAGAACGTGCTGATGACGCGGGTGCTCAAGGGCGAGGCCCTCGGCGCGCTGCAACTGGGCGTGCCGTTCGCGGTGTGCGTGTTGATCGCGGGCGTCGCGGTCTGGTTCGTCGCACGCAGCCTGCGCAGTGCGGCGGTGCGCTGAGAGGCCTGGTGACCGCCAGGCCCGCGAAGGCCGATGATCAGGCGATGAATCCACCCACCGAGACAGCGCCACGCTGGCGCTGGTGCCGCTTCGAGGCGCTGAGCGTGTTCGAGCTGCAGGCAATCTACATGGCGCGCCAGCAGGTCTTCGCGGTCGAACAGCAATGCGCCTATCTCGATGCCGACGGCATCGACGACATGTCATGGCACCTGGCGGCATGGTCGAGCGACCAGCGCCTGCCGCTCGCGTATGCGCGCGTGGTGCACCCCGGCGTGAAGTACGCCGAGCCGTCGATCGGCCGCGTGATCACGACTGCGCCGGCGCGCGACACCGGCCTCGGCCGCGAGCTTGTGCGGCGCGCGATCGCGCATTGCAGTGAAGCGTATCCGGGGCTGGGCATCCGCATCTCCGCGCAAAGCCGGCTCGAGCGCTTCTACGCCGGCTTCGGCTTCGTTGCGACGCGCCCGCCCTACCTCGAAGACGGCATCCCGCACACCGACATGCTGCGCGCCGGCTGAGGCGCGGCTCTTCAGCGCGGCGGGCGATCGGGCCGGGTCGCCGCATCGAGGCGCGTCAACCAGACCAGCGCCTGGTCGCGATCCTGGCCGCACATCTCGATCGAGGCCTGCAGCCCGGCGCAGCACGCCGGCCGTTCGGGGCGACCGAAGATCGCGCAGCGCAGATCGGCGCCGAGCTGCGCGCAGCGCACGCCGGCAGGCTTGCCGTTCGGCATGCCCGGAATCGGGCTGGAGATCGACGGCGCGATGCAGCACGCGCCGCAGGAAGGCCGGCAGTCCATGGTGCGTGCGAGCGTAGCAAACCCTCGCGGCATGTTCCGATCGGCGCGCTGCCTACAATCGGGTTTGCTCGAAAAACAGGCAGGCGAGATGCTGTTCCCGAAAGAGTTCGATGTGATCGTGGTCGGCGGCGGCCATGCCGGCACCGAGGCGGCGCTCGCGGCGGCGCGCATGGGTGCGGCCACGCTGCTGCTCACGCACAACATCGAGACGCTCGGCCAGATGAGCTGCAACCCATCGATTGGCGGCATCGGCAAGGGACACCTCGTCAAGGAGATCGATGCGCTGGGCGGCGCGATGGCCGTGGCGACCGACGAGGCGGGGATCCAGTTCCGCATTTTGAACGGCTCGAAAGGACCCGCCGTCCGCGCAACGCGCGCGCAGGCCGACCGCATTCTCTACAAGGCCGCTATCCGCCATCGCCTTGAGAACCAGCCGAACCTGTGGTTGTTCCAGGGTGCCTGTACCGACCTGATTCTCGAAGGTGACCGTGTCGCCGGCGCTGTCACGCAAGTGGGCATTCGCTTCGTTGCCCGTGCCGTGGTCTTGACCGCCGGCACCTTTCTGGACGGGAAGATCCATGTCGGCCTTGAAAGCCACAGTGCCGGTCGTGCTGGGGATCCGCCGGCGGTCGCGCTGTCGGCACGCCTGAAGGAGCTAAAGCTGCCGCAGGGTCGGCTCAAGACCGGCACGCCGCCGCGGCTCGACGGGCGCAGCATTGATTTCAGCGTGTTGACTCCGCAGCCGGGCGATCTCGATCCGGTGCCCGTGTTCAGCTTCATGGGCGACGCGTCGCAGCACCCGCGTCAGCTGCCGTGCTGGATCACGCACACGAACGCGCGCACGCACGAGATCATTCGCGGCGGTTTCGACCGCAGCCCGATGTTCACCGGCTTGATTGACGGCGTTGGGCCGCGCTATTGCCCGAGCATCGAGGACAAGGTCAATCGTTTCGCCGACAAGGATTCGCACCAGATCTTTCTCGAACCGGAGGGTCTGAGCACGCATGAGTTCTATCCGAACGGGATCTCGACCTCGCTGCCGTTCGACGTGCAACTCGCGGCCGTGCACAGCATGGTCGGCCTCGAGCAGGCGCACATCCTGCGCCCCGGCTACGCGATCGAATACGACTACTTCGATCCGCGCGAGCTGAGGGCCAGTTTCGAGACCCGTTCGATCGCCGGCCTGTTCTTCGCCGGACAGATCAACGGCACGACCGGCTACGAAGAGGCCGCGGCCCAAGGCCTCTTCGCCGGCATCAATGCCGCGCTGCAGGTGCGCGGCGACGCCGCCTGGCTGCCGCGCCGCGACCAGGCCTATCTGGGCGTGCTGGTCGATGACCTGATCACGAAGGGCGTCACTGAACCGTACCGGATGTTCACGAGCCGGGCGGAGTTCCGGCTGCAACTGCGCGAAGACAACGCCGACATGCGATTGACCGACGTCGGCCGCCGGCTCGGCCTGGTCGACGATGCGCGGTGGGCGGCCTTCAACCGCAAGCGCGACGCGGTCGTGCGCGAGACCGAGCGCTTGAAGTCGACCTGGGTCCGCCCCGGCACACTGCCCGACGCGCAGGCCGAGCGGCTGCTCGGCAAGGCGCTCGAGCATGAATACCGCCTCGCCGACTTGCTGCGCCGGCCGGGCGTGGGCTTCGATGTGCTCACCGAAATCAGCCACGCCGCCGGCATCTCGCCGCTTGTTTCACGTGAAACCATCCGATCCGACCTGGGCGGCCCCCTGGCCGACGCCGTAATCGAGCAAGTCGAGATCAGCATCAAGTACGCCGGGTACATCGACAAGCAGATTGACGACGTGGCCAGGGCTGCGCATTTCGAGAATCTGCGCCTGCCGGCGGACCTGGATTACAGCCGAGTCATCGCACTCAGTTTCGAGGTGCGCCAGAAGCTGATGAAGCACCGGCCGCAGACCCTGGGCCAGGCCTCGCGCATTTCAGGGGTGACGCCGGCGGCGATGTCTTTGCTGCTCGTTCACCTGAAGAAGGGTCGCTTCAAGGGCTTTGCGGCCAACGACAACGCTGTTCAAACCGGTGACGCGGCGGCGTGAGACCGGGCGATCGCCATCGCCGCGATCTGCGACCGATGTCGGCATGATTCGACCGGGAACTGCGAAAGAATGAGCAGCACCGCCGATCCACGTCGACGCCGCCTTATCGACATCGCGACGCAACTCGGCTTGGCGCTGGCCGATGCCGACATCGCGCGCCTGTCGAGTTATCTCGATTTGCTGCAACGCTGGAACCGCACCTACAACCTGACGGCCGTACGCGATCCAGACCAGATGCTGACGCAGCACCTGGCCGATTGCCTCGCCGTGATTCCGCCGCTGCACCGACAGGTCAGCGATGCCGGACCGCGGCGCGTCCTCGACGTCGGCAGCGGCGCCGGATTGCCGGGGATCGTGATTGCCACCCTGCTGCCGCACGTCGATGTGACCTGCGTCGACACGGTCGGCAAGAAGGCCGCGTTCATCCGGCAGGTGGCCGCAAGCCTGCGTCTGGAAAACCTGCACGCAGAACATGCGCGCGTCGAGCAGCTGCGGGTCGGCCGTTTCGATGTGGTCACATCGCGCGCGTTCGCCACGCTGGCCGACTTCACTGCGCTGACGCGGCAACATCTGGCCGAGGGCGGCGTCTGGCTGGCCATGAAGGGCAAGGATCCGGTCGCAGAGTGTGCCGGACTGCGCGCCGACATTGACGTGTTTCACGTGGAACAATTGACGGTTCCAGGGCTGGATGCCGCCCGTTGCCTGGTCTGGATGCGACCGCTACCCGGCTGAGCCAAGGCTTTCACCGGGCATCCCCGCAGGGTACGGACGCCGCTGCCGGCCTTTGGAGCCTCTCTATAATCGGCACACCTTCCGCCCCGCCGCGCCACCGGGCGCTCGAACCAACGCCCATGGCCAGAATCTTCTGCATTGCCAACCAAAAGGGCGGCGTCGGCAAGACCACCACCACAGTCAACCTCGCCGCCGGCCTCAGCCAAATCGGCAAGCGGGTGCTGGTCGTCGATCTGGATCCTCAGGGCAATGCGACGACGGGCTCGGGCATCGACAAACGCGCGCTCGAATTGACCATCTACGATGTTCTGCTCGAGAACGCGTCGATCGCCGAGGCCAGCCAGCACAGCCCCAAGGTGGGCTATGACGTGCTCGGCGCGAATCGGGAGCTGGCCGGCGCCGAGGTCGAACTGGTCGAGCTCGAGCGGCGCGACAAGCGACTGAAGGGCGCTCTGCACGCTGTCGGCGACGACTACGATTTCGTGCTGATCGATTGCCCGCCGTCGCTGAGCCTGCTGACCTTGAACGGCCTGTGCAGCGCGCACGGCGTCGTCGTGCCGATGCAGTGCGAGTACTTTGCGCTCGAAGGCCTGAGCGACCTGGTCAACACCATCAAGCAGGTTCACGCAAATCTGAACCCCGAGCTCGAGATCATCGGCTTGCTGCGGGTGATGTTCGATCCGCGCATCACGCTGCAGCAGCAGGTCAGCGAGCAGCTCAAGTCTCACTTCGGCGACAAGGTGTTCGACACGGTGATCCCGCGCAATGTGCGCCTGGCCGAGGCGCCCAGCTACGGATTGCCCGGCGTGGTGTTCGATCCGGCGTCGAAAGGCGCACAGGCCTTCATCGAGTTCGCCAAAGAGATGTCGGCACGGCTCGGCGCACCGCTGCCGGTCGCGGCCTGAACGGCCCGATGGGCGACGGCCTGAACCCAGCGTTCGACGCGACCCTGCTGTCGCGCATCGAGGATGCCGGGCTGAATGCCAGCGCCCCACCCCAGCAACGCTGGCTCGATGGCTGGCTGGTGCGCTTTTCGCCGGGCAAGGCGAAACGCGCCCGCTGCGTGAACGCCGTCGCGACCGGGCGCATGCCGGTCGCCGAACGGCTCGCCGCATGCGCGACGGTGTTCGCCGAAGCGCAACTGCCGATGATCGTGCGCATCACGCCGTTCACGCTGCCCGCTGCGCTCGACGCGCTGCTGGAACGCGAGGGCCTGGAACGCTTCGACGACACGCGGGTGATGGTCTCAGCCGTTACGCCGGCCCCGGCCGCGCCGGCGCCGACGGGCACCGTGGTGCATCCGATCGGTCTCGAGGGGTTCGCGCAACGCGTCGGCAGCTGGCGCGGTTCGCCGCTTGCGCAGCGCCAGGCCCATGCCGAGCGCCTGTTGAACTCACCCGTGCCGTTCTCGGCTTTCGAGCTGCATGCCGACGGCCAGCCGGTGGCCTGCGGACAGATCGCCATCGAGGGCGATGTGGTCGGTTTGTACGACGTGTTCACCGCCGAGGCGGCGCGTGGCCACGGGCATGCGAAGCTTCTGTGCCGGCAACTGCTGCAT